>Ga0207646_10001664_pt1 | contig 27155 bp, 18 predicted proteins | sample KBSK5502metaG_FD_184343 | JGI IMG/M metagenome (GOLD analysis project Ga0207646, IMG submission 184343) | Corn, switchgrass and miscanthus rhizosphere microbial communities from Kellogg Biological Station, Michigan, USA - KBS K5-50-2 metaG... | ecosystem: Host-associated > Plants > Roots >...
TTGGCGAAGTAGAAGGGCGAGGCGTCGGCCCGGGCCGCGAGGTACGCGCTGTTGAGGATGAGAACGATGAACCCGACGGCGAACTTCTTCAATCGGTTACCCGAACCGGGAGGCTATCGTCCGTGCGTCGCGACGTCAAGGCGTGCCCCTCCATTGAACCGGCCGCTCCTAGAGCAAGATTGGATCCACACGGCAGGGACAGGTGTCCGGATCGGCCGCCCCGCGCAAAGACTTTTTCCTCTGATGGTTATGGACGCGCGCGGACGAGAGAGCGGCCCGGCAGACGCGCGGCCTCATAGAGCGTACGCGCGCAGGGCCGCCCGGCGCATGGCTCCTATGGGGACCCTGCGGTACTCTGTTGGGCAAGGAGGACCCCATGCTCCGACGCGCTTCCGGCTCCGTCGTGTCCCTTGCGCTCCTGGCCGTCTGCATTCTTGCCCTTCCGGCCTCGGCCGACAACCGGGTCGAAGGCACGATCACCGGAGTGGATGGCGGCTACATCACTGTCCGCGGCGACGACGGTCATGAGCATCGCTTCCACGTCGGCAACCGAACCCACGTCGTGTTCCAGTCGCCCGCCGATGCCGCCGCCTTCCCCAACGCGAAGGTGGACGTCCTCGCGTCCGGCATGCGCGTGCGCGTCAACCCCGGGGCGATGGCGGGCGCGGTCCTGGACCGCGTTCACGTCCTCTCCGTCCCCGACGGCGCTCGTCCGGCCGCGCAGGCCGTGGCCGTCGCTCCCCCGCCGGTCGCCGCGGGAGGCGTCGTCAAGGCCCGGCTGCAGAGCGTCGACACGCGGCACGGCATGGTGAAGGCCGACGTCGCCGGCCGCAGCCAGACCTATCGCGTCCGGTCGAGCTACGGGCTCGGCAGCTTCCACGCGGGCGACCTCGTCCTGCTCACCTTCGACCGCGACGGCAACGTCAGCGACATCCGTGCCGCGACGCAGCTCGGCCGCGTCACCCGCCTCTCCGGATCTTCGGTGACCCTCCAGGTGGACGGACGGGAGGAGACCTACGTCCTCGCGAACAAGGTCGGCCGCGGGCTGCGCGTCGGGGAAACGGTGCGCTTCGAGTTCGAGGACCGTCCCGGCGGCCAGAAGGTCATCACGAACGTGAAGTAGCTCCGCCCCACCGCGGGCGCTGGCAGGCCAGCGCGAGCAGATAGAGGGCGGCCCCCACGAGCATCGCCTGGTTGAAGCCGGCCATGAGCGCGACCGCCAGCGCGGCCGCGGAGCCCATCACCGACGCGGCGCCGTTGACGCCCCAGGCCCAGGGGATGAGCGCCGGCGACTCGCCGTTCAGCACGCGCACGCCGATGGGCATGGGCATGCCCATGACGACGCCGAGCGGGGCCAGCAGCACGACCGTGATCGCGATCCGGTAGGCGCGGCCGAGCTGCACGAAGGCGTGGAACACCGGCGAGAGCACGAGCACGTACAGCACGACCGCCGCGGCGAGCGCGAGCAGGACGCGCGGCAGCACCGTGCGCAGCCGCCCGTCGGCGAAGCGTCCGCTCAGAAGGCTGCCGAGCCCGCTGAAGCCGAGGAGCGAGAAGAGGACCACGGCGAGGGAATAGACGGGGTGCCCGAGGAACAAGATGCACTTCTGCACCAGGGCGACCTCCAGGATGATGAACCCCGCGCCGAGGCCGGCGAAGTAGAGCAGGCAGGCCAGCTTGGTCCGGGTTCCGGAAGCGAGCACCCCGCTCCGGGCGACCGCCAGCGGGCCCAGGATGAAGGCGAGGGTGAGCACGGCCGTGATCGCGAGCAGGCTGAAGAGCACGAACGTGCCGAGGTTGGTCTTGCGCCATTCCCCCGCCGAGCCCAGCGCAGCTCCGAGATTGCCCAGCCGCACCGTATTGAAGAAGAAGGGGCGGTTGTCGGTCGGCGGAGAGATGTCGTTCTCGTAGGACGTCCAGACCCGCGCGGGGTCCTCGGCCTCCGCGAGCCGCGTGAAGAGGTTCGGCGGCCGGTCGAAGGGCGTGTAGAGGACCGTGTAGCCGTCGCGCCGCGCCACCGCCTCCACGCGGTCCGCCTCCTCCGCGGTGAATTCGGCTCGCCCGTAGAGGAACGTGGCCGGGGCGCGCGTCGTCCCCGGCTCGGCCGGCCCCCGCACCAGCATCAAGTGGCGATCGGGATTGCCGATCCCCATCTCTCTCATCGTGGCCCGCGCCAGCGAGAAGAGCCGCAGGAGCTGATCGGGCGGCTCCAGGTACCACCGGGTCATGCTGAGCACGCCGCGGTCGGTGAGGTGACCCACGTAGTCCGCGAAGGCCTCCGCCGTGTAGAGGTTGTTCTCGGTGAGGGCGAAGGCCCCCGCGGCGGTGGCGGCCCAGGTGTCGACCATCGTGCCCTGGATCGCGTCATAGCGCTCGCGTGAAGCACGCACGAAGCTGCGGCCCTCGTCCACGATGAGGCGCACGCCCGGCTGCAGGTAGAGCCGTCCCGAGTAGCCCAGGAACGGCTCGGACAGCATGACGTCGCGGGCGATGATCGGGTTGACCTCGACGCCCGTGACCTGGCGGGCCCCGAACAGGCGGGCCATGATCACGTCGTTGCCTCCTCCGGGCCCGATGATGAGCGCCCTGCTCCCGGGCCGCAGCCGGTAGCCGAGGGCCTCGACACGCCCGGCCTGCGCGGCGTGGCGCTCGAGGTCGGATCCGTCGCGGCTGAGGAGGGTGGCCGCGTCGGCGTCGATCATGATGAGGACGGCGTCGTTGTCGAGGCTGCCCCACACCGTGATCCGCGAGAAGGAGTTCCACCGGGAGAAGATGACGTTGCCCTCCTCCACCAGCCCCTTGGCGCGCCGCACGTCCAGGGTCCCGGTCGCCGCGTTGTGGATGGCCAAGGCGCAGAGGCCCACGGCGAGGGCGAACAAGGCCACGGGCCACGCGTTGCCCACGGCGGCGCCGTCGAGGACGAGCGCGGCCACGGCCGCCACGGCCCCGATCATCAGGATCGTGTTCACCGCGCCCAGGTGGTCCATCACCGGGATCAGGAGCAGGCAGCCGGCGGCCGCCCCGCCGAGGTCGAAGAGATAGAGGCGGCTCATTTCCGCGGCGTAGCGGGCGATGGCCATCGTGATCACGCAGCCGGCGAAGAAGAACGCCAGCGCGGCCGCGCCGTAGATCCAGCTCAGTCGGGCGAGGGTGGTGCTCCCCGAGTCGAGGGGCGACAGCGGGTTGCCGAGGATCACCACGAGGGCGAGCGGGCAGCAGACCGCGAAGAGCGCGGCGGCCAGGGCGGGTGCCCACGGCGCTCGCTCCTCGGCCAGCCGGCGCCCCATCAGGTAGACGAAGACGCCGCTCGCCCCCGAGCCGAGGAGGGCGAGGGAGATCGCGAGGAAGGCGAAGTGGTAGTACATCGTGGCCGAGAAGAGCCGCGTCAGCGCGAGCTGGAGCATGAGCACGCACAGGCTCACCAGCCCGACGCCCGTGAAGACTCGGCTTCGGCTCATGGCGGGAGGCGCTCCGGCCGGCTTGCGGCTCGCCCCCCCGGCGGAGATACTGCCGGAAGCACGCCCGGTGGCGGAGCGAGGTGATTGTGATGGACGACCGACGCCTCCGCAACCTCGCCGCCGCCGGGCTCGCCCTCGCCCTGCTCGGCACCGCCGCGCTCCCTTCTCCAGGGAAGGGAGAGAGGCCGGGGGTGAGGGTCTCTCCGGACGACGCGCTGCCGTCTCCCGAGCGCCTCCAGGCCGTGCGGGCCTACATCAAGAAGGCATGGTCGACGCTCAGCCGCTCCAACCGCGACCTGCCCCGGGCGGCGCTCGATCCGAAGATGAAGCGGGCGGAGGGCCAGCCTTCTCCCGTGTACGTCTCGCTCCGTGAGGACCGCGAGCGCGTGGCCTCCGAGCTGAAGGCGCTCCTCGGCCCCGCGGAGCTCGCGAAGATCGAGCTGCGACCGCTGCCGGCCGACCCCAACACCATCACCGACCACGGCCTGCTCTACCTGCCCCGACCCTACGTCGTGCCCGGCGGCCGTTTCAACGAGATGTACGGCTGGGACAGCTACTTCATCCAGGTCGGCCTGCTGCGCGACGGCGAGCTGGAGCGCGCGCGGGACATGGCGGCGAACTTCATCTACGAGATCGACAAGTACGGAACGATCCTCAACGCCAACCGCACCTACTACCTCACGCGCTCGCAGCCCCCGTTCCTGACCGAGATGGTGCTCGGCGTCTACCGACAGGACCACGACAAGGAGTTCCTCCGGGCGGCCTGGCCGGCCGTCCAGGCCTACTACCGCTTCTGGACGACGCCGCCCCACCTGGTGGAGTCGACCGGGCTCTCGCGCTATTACGACCTCGGCCGGGGCCCCGCCCCGGAGGTGCTCAGCGACGAGCGCGACGCGCAGGGGCGGACGCACTACGACCGCGTCCGCGAGTACTACCGCACCCATGCGGTGGACGACTACGACGTCGGCCAGTACTACGACCGGGCCAGCGACCAGCTCACGCCGCTCTTCTACCGTGGCGACCGCTCGGTGAGGGAATCCGGCTTCGATCCCTCGAACCGGTACGGCCCCTTCAGCATCGACATCATCCACTACCTGCCGGTGTGCCTGAACTCGCTCCTCTACCGGATGGAGAAGGAGTCGGCCGAGATCGCCCGCGAGCTGGGCCGCGACGGCGAGGCCAGGAACTGGGACGAGCGGGCCGAGAGGCGGCATGCGGCCGTCGATCGATACCTGTGGGACGAGCAGGCCGGGCTCTACTACGACTACGACTTCCAGACCCGGAGCCGGCGGCGCTATCAGTTCGCGACCACCTTCTACCCTTTGTGGGTCGGGCTGGCTTCCCCGGCGCAGGCGCAGAAGGTGGCCGCCAACCTCTTCCGCTTCGAGGCCCCGGGCGGGATCCTCACGAGCACCCAGGTCACGGGAAACCAATGGGACGCGCCCCTGGGCTGGGCGCCTCTGCAGCTCATTGCGATCCAGGGCCTGCGCCGCTACGGGTTCAACGAGGACGCGGACCGGCTCACGCGGAAGTTCATCGGCCTCGTCACGAAGGACTTCGAGGAGCACGGCGTCATCGTGGAGAAGTACGACGTGAAGCGGCGGCACTCGGACGTCGCCGCCGGCATCCGCTTCGGCTACAGCGCGAACCAGGTCGGCTTCGGCTGGACCAACGCCGCGTTCGTGGAGCTGCTCGCGGACCTGGGCCGGAAGCCGGCCCCTACTCCGAAGCCTGCGCGATCAGGCTCGTGAGCCGCGCGTCCCGGGCGCCGGCGTCCCACTCCAGGCCATAGCGCAGCGCCCCGGCGTCGCGATTGCCCGAGGTCCACACGATCCGGCCGGCCGCGGGCACGATCGCCGGCTCGCGGAAGAAGCTGAGCTCCAGCTCCAGGCTCTGGCCGAGCGGAAGGCTGGCGTCGGTCAGGACGCAGGCTCCGCCGGCGGAGATGTTGGCGATCACCCCGTAGGAGCGGCCCCACGGAGGACCTTCGATCGCCACCGTTATCGCTCTCTGGGGCACGATCCGGTCGGCCCGCTCACGCATGGCGGCCTCACGGCGCTGACGCCCGGAGGCGTCCCGCCTCGACATCCCGACTCCATGCAAAAGCCTAGCCGCGGAGGGCGGCTGGGTCAAGAGCATACAAAAAACGACTATGGCTTCAGCGTCCGCGGCTGTTGCTGGGTCAGGCAGTGGAGCGTGCCCAGGCCCCAGACGAGCTCCACCGCATGGATCCCCACCACGGGGCGGTCGCGAAAGTGCTCGGCGAGGATGCCGAGCGCCACCCGGTCCGCCGGATCGTTGAACGTCGGCACCAGCACGGCGGCGTTGGCGATGTAGAAGTTCGCGTAGCTCGCGGGAAGCCGGCGGCCGTCGAAGAAGAGCGGCGCCGGCATCGGCAGCTCCACGACCTCCGGGCGCGACCCGTCCTCGAGCCGCATTCCCTGCAGCCGCTCGCGGTTCTCCTCGAGGGGGCGGTAGTTGGGATCGCGGGCATCCCTCTCGCGGCAGAGCACCAGCGTCCGGGCGCTGACGAAACGGCACAGGTCGTCGACGTGGCCGTGGGTGTCGTCGCCGGCGATGCCCCTGCCCAGCCACATCACGTTGGGGGCGCCCAGGTGCTCGCGGAAGACGGCCTCGAGGTCGGCCCGGCCCAGGCCGGGGTTGCGGACCTGCACCACGGGATCGAGCAGGCACTCTTCGGTCGTGAGCAGGGAGCCCCTTCCGTTCACGTCGATGCTGCCCCCCTCCAGGACCACGGGCCGGCCGTGGACGCGCACGTCGACGAGCGGGAGGCGAAGCGCCCGGGCGGCGCGCTCGGGCACCCGGTCGTCCTTGCGCCAGTCGGGATACTTCGCCCATCCGTTGAAGCGGAACCGGGCGATCGCCACGTCGCCCTTCTCTTCACGGCGGACGAAGATGGGTCCGAAGTCGCGGGTCCAACCGCGATCGGTGGGAAAGCGAAAGAACCGGATTCGTTCCCCGTCCACGCCGACCCGCCCGAGGATGCGCCGCGCGCGCGCTTCGTCGGCGCGGCCGGCGGCGACGATGCGCACCTGCTCGCCGGGGGCCAGCTTGCGGACGATCTCGCCGTACGCCCATGGGATGGGGGCGAAGCGGCCCGGCCAGTCGGACTTCGCGTGGGGCCAGCCGATCCACGTCGCCTCGTGGGGCTCCCGCTCGGCGGGCATGCGGAACCGCGGCGGGTCTATTGGCAACGGCTGCGCGCGGAGCGGGATTGCTGCGCGCCTCCACTACGTGGAGCCGCGCCAGCGCGCCCTCGCGATGCTCGGGCGGCACTCCCGCCCGGCCCTCTGCTCAATCGATGAACCGCTTGTCTATACCTGCGTAGGCGTCGATGCGGCGGTCGCGCAGGAAGGGCCAGTTGCGCCGGACGTCCTCGAGCCGCGCGAGGTCCACCTCTCCCACCACGATCTCCTCCTTGTCGGTGGAGGCCTCCGCCACCACGATGCCGAACGGGTCGGCGAGGAAGGACGTGCCCCAGAATTCCAGCCCGGGTCCACCCGCCACCGGCTTCTCGTGGCCCACGCGGTTGACGGCCGCGACGTAGACGCCGTTGGCGATGGCGTGGCTCCGCTGGACGGTGCGCCAGGCGTCGCGTTGGACGGCGCCGAAGGCCTCCTTCTCGTGGGGGTGCCAGCCGATCGCCGTCGGATAGAACAGGACGGCGGCCCCCTGCAGCGCGGTCAGTCGCGCGCCCTCGGGGTACCACTGGTCCCAGCAGATGAGCGTGCCGATCCGGCCGGCCTGCGTGTCGAACGCGCGGAAGCCGAGGTCGCCCGGCGTGAAGTAGAACTTCTCGTAGAAGGCCGGGTCGTCCGGGATGTGCATCTTGCGGTACAGGCCGCGCACCTGCCCGTCGGCATCGATGATGGCCGCGCTGTTGTGATAAAGGCCGGGCGCGCGGCGCTCGAAGATCGGCGCGACCACGACCGCGCCCGCTTCCTTCGCCGCCCGGCCGAGAGCCTCGGTCGTCGGCCCCGGCACGGGCTCGGCGAGGTCGAACAGGCTCGCGTCCTCCCGCTGGCAGAAATACTGGGAGCGGAACAGCTCCGGCAGGCACACGACGTCGGCCCCGGCGCGCCGGGCCTCCCTCACGCGCGCGACCGCCCGCTCGAGGTTCGTCGCCGGTTCGGGCGACATCGCCATCTGCACGAGGCCGACCTTGAAGCGGGACGCCATCGAGGGAGTCTAACTCAGTCTCGCTCGACGATCCGGAGCCGGTTGCCGTCCGCGTCGCGGAAGACGAACATCGGGACGGGATGGCGCATGATCTCCGCGTCCGCGTCGACGCCCCGGGCCCGCAGGGCCGCATGGTCGGCCTCGGCATCCCTGGTCGTGAAGCGCACCTGCGTGTCGATCCCCGTGGGATCACCCTCCCGCGAGCGCACGAGCGCGATCGTCGTCGCCGCGCCCGGCGGCGCCACCTCGACCCAGCGTTCGCCCTTGCCGTAAGGGACGTCGATGCGCCTCTCGAATCCGAGCTTCTCGAGATAGAACGCGAGCGCCCGGTCCTGGTCGGCGACGGGAATGCCTATCGTCCCCACCCGGGTGATGTGGGTCCTGGTCTCTCTATCGGACATATCCATCCTCCTGCTTCAGTTCTTGGACGAGCTCTCGCACGTGCGCGCCCGCTTCTCGAGGAACCGCCGCTCCGTCGGGTTTCGCGCGAGCGCGAGCGCCGCTGCGAAATGCCGCCGCGCGGCCTCACGATCTCCACGACGGAGCTCCAGGTCGCCCATCGCGGCCGGATAGAACGGATAGCTCTCGAGCCGCTCACGCCCCTCGATCGCGTGGATCTCCTCGAGCCCCCGCTCGGGGCCGTCGCGGCGCGCGATGGCGATCGCGCGATTGAGCGCGACGACGGGCGACGGCGCGACGGCCATCAAGCGGTCGTAGAGCGAGACGATCGACTCCCAGTCTGCCTCGTCCGCGCTCGGCGCGCCGGCGTGCGCGGCGGCGATCGCCGCCTCGATGTGATACGCGGTCACCTCGTGTCCCGCGGCCGAGCGTTCGAGCAGCGCCAGCCCTTCCGCGACCAGCCGGGAGTCCCAGCGCGATCGGTCCCGGTCGACGAGGGGACTCAGATCACCGCCCGAGTCGAGGCGCGCCGGGAGCCGTGCGGCGTGGAGGGACATGAGCGCGGCGAGGGCGCTCGTCTCGGGCCCCGCCGCCGGCGGATGCTCGCTCAGCAACGCCGTGAGGCGCATCGCCTCGCGGCACAGCTCGACCCGGACGGCCGATTCGGCGCACGCCCCGTGATACCCCTCGTTGAAGAGCAGGTACAGCGCGCGCCTCACCGCCGATAGGCGCGGGCTGAATTCGGCGTCCGCGAGATCGAACAATCGCCTGGAGCTCGCGAGGACCCTCTTCCCGCGCGAGATCCGCTTCTCGATCGCCGCGCGGCCGGTGAGGAAGGCGCTCGCGATCTCGTTCGCGCCGAAGCCGCACAGGATGTTGAGGATGAGCGCGACCTGCGCTTCCTCCGGCAGGCGCGGGTGACAACACGAGAACATCATCCTCAACTGCTCGTCGCGGATCGCGTGCGAGAACGCCTCGTCGACGATGGCGGCGGTTGTCCACTCGGTCTCGAGCAGGCGGCCGATGTCGGGCGCGAAGGTGCGCGCCGTTCGTTCGCGCCGCACGACGTCGAGCGCGCGGTTCTTCGCCGTCGCCATGAGCCACGCGGCCGGATTCTCCGGAACCCCGCGGGCCTTCCAGACCTCCAACGCCCGACAGAAGGCGTCTTGTACGACGTCTTCGGCCAGCGCCAGATTGTGCACGCCGAATATCCGCGTGAGCGCGGCGACCATGCGCCCCGACTCACGCCGGAAGAGATGCTCGTCCAGATCCCGCAGCCTCTCCACGTGCGCTCCCGCAATCTCCCCACATATTGTCTTCTTCTCCCGGGTTCCCGAGGTACGCGCGAATCACGCCTGCGTCCCGACCGACCGTCGAGACCGGTTCAGAATGGCGACTTCATCACCGGGCGGATCTCCACGGATCCGCCGCCCTCGAGCATCGGGCAACCGGTCGAGAGCTCTACCGCCTGCGCCAGGTCGCGCGCCTCGATGATGATGAAGCCCAGGACCAGGTCCTTGGCTTCGACGTACGGGCCGTCGGTGACCACCTTCTTCTTGCCGCGGACCACCTTGCCCCCGCGCTCGAGCGGCTGCCCGGGGTCCTTCAGGTGGCCCTTCGCTTCCAGATCGCGTATCCAGGCGAGCCACACCTGCATGCTCCGCTGCGCGCGCTCCGGCGTTCCCATGGCCTCGCGCTGTTCCGTCTCGCTGGCCCGAAAGAGATAGACGAACTCGCTCATGGTCGTGTCCTTTCGTGTGTCGCACTCTTCGCTGAGGCTCGAACCGGCTCCGGCCCTGTCGCCGGGTCGCCGGGTGCTTCACTTCTTCGACGTTCGAGCCAATGGCCGCCGGACATTTTTCTCTGCTCGCGCGACGGGAACGCGGCGCGCGAGGGTACAAATTTGTGGGGCCTTGAACGATCTCGCCCGTTTTTGTAGGATCCAGACCAAGCCCGCAGCCGCACTCCTGGGGGTCCGGGGGACCGAGCGAGCGATGGAAGACGTGAAGAAGTTATCGGACTTGCTCGAGATCAGCCAGACCCTCGGCTCGACGCTCAATCCCCGCGCCGCCCTCACGCGCGTCCTCGAGATCCTCGAAGACCGTCATGGCGCCGTGAGCGGCAGCGTCGCCCTCCTTGCCGACGGCGGCGGCGAGCTGGCCATCGAGGCTTCCACCGGGCTCAGCGGTGAGATCGCCCGCCGCACTCGGTACAAGGTCGGCGAGGGCATCATCGGCCGCGTCGTCCAGAGCGGGAAGCCCGTGGTGGTGCCGCAGGTGAGCCAGGAGCCGCTCTTCCTGGATCGCACGGGCGTCGTGCGCAAGTCGCGCTCGGAGATGACCTTCATCTGCGTGCCGGTCCTCGTCAACGACCGGATGGCCGGGACGCTGGGGGTCACGCTTCCGTACCGCCGCGACCGCGTCTACGACCAGGAGGTGAAATACCTCGGGATCGTGGGCTCGATGATCGGGCAGGCGCTGCGGGTGCACCGGCTGGCCGAGGCCGAGCGGCAGCGCCTGCTGGAGGAGAACACCAAGCTGCGCCAGGAGCTGCGCGAGCGCTACGACCTGTCGAACCTCGTCGGCAACAGCCGGGCCATGCAGCAGGTCTACGAGCAGGTGGCCCAGGTCGCGGGCAGCCCCACCACGGTGCTGATCCGGGGAGAGTCGGGGACGGGCAAGGAGCTGGTCGCCCACGCCATTCACTACAACTCGCCCCGCGCCGACAAGCCGTTCATCAAGGTGAGCTGCGGCGCGCTGCCGGAGAGCCTGATCGAGTCCGAGCTGTTTGGCTACGAGCCGGGGGCCTTCACCGACGCCCGGGCCCAGAAGAAGGGCCGCTTCGAGCTGGCCCACGGGGGCACGCTGTTCCTCGACGAGGTCGGCGAGCTCAGCCGAGCGACGCAGGTGAAGCTGCTGCGGGTCCTGCAGGAGCGGGAGTTCGAGCGGCTGGGGGGTGTCCGGCCGATCAAGGTGGACGTCCGACTGGTGGCGGCCACGAACAAGGACCTCGAGGCGTCCGTGCAGCAGGCGGAGTTCCGGGAGGACCTCTACTACCGGCTCAACGTCTTCAGCATCTTCATCCCCCCGCTGCGCGACCGGCGGCCGGACATCCTGCTCCTCGCCGACCATTTCGTCGAGAAGTACGCCGCCGCCCACGGCAAGGACGTGCGTCGCATCGCCACCACGGCCATCGACATGCTGATGAGCTACCACTGGCCCGGCAACGTCCGCGAGCTGGAGAACTGCATCGAGCGGGCGGTGCTCGTGTGCGACGGCGGGGTCGTCCACGCCCACCACCTGCCGCCGACGTTGCAGACGGCCGAGGTCTCCGGCACGCTGCCCCGGCGGAGCCTGGAGAAGGCCGTGGAGAGCTATGAGAAGGACCTGATCGTCGACGCGCTCAAGAGCGCCCGGGGCAACCGGGCCAAGGCGGCCCGCCTGCTCGACTCCACCGAGAGGATCCTGGGCTACAAGGTCGTGAAGTACGGGATAGCGCCTCGCCGCTTTCGCTCCTGATGCATATTCGTAGATCGCGAGTGGCTGTTCCGCCATTCTTGTCTGATCCAGGCGCACGCCGGGAATGCGCATTTCCTCTGAAATGGCGTTTCGGCAATCACTTACGCACGAAGGCCGGCCCACCGACATCGTCAGCATGCTTCTTGCTCCTTCCCCGGGCAATTCCTTGGAGAAGGTGTGCCTGCGAGACCAGGGCCTCATTACCCAGTGGAGGAACAGAGATGAACGGTGCCGACACTGCCTGGATGCTGGCCTCGACGGCGCTCGTGCTGCTCATGACCCCCGCGCTCGGGTTCTTCTACGGGGGGCTCGTGCGCGCCAAGAACACCCTCAACACGATCATGATGAGCGTGGCCGCCGTGGGCTTCGTGGGCGTGGCCTGGGCGCTCATCGGCTACTCGCTCGCGTTCGCGCCGGGGTCGTTCTTCCTGGGGGCCCCGTCCTACGCCTTCCTGCGCGGCGTGGGGCTGCAAGCGCAGGGGACGATCCCCCACCTGCTCTTCATGACCTACCAGGCGACGTTCGCGATCATCACGGCCGCGCTCGTCTCCGGGGCGATCGTGGAACGGATGCGCTTCGGGCCCTACCTCGCCTTCATCACCTTGTGGAGCCTCTTCGTCTACGCTCCCGTCGCGCACTGGGTGTGGGGCGGAGGCTGGCTGGCGCGGATGGGCGCGCTCGACTTCGCGGGCGGGACGGTCGTCCACATCAACGCCGGGGCGGCCGCCCTGGTCGCGGCGATGGTGCTCGGCCCGCGCAAGGATTACGGCCGGCAGGCGATCCTGCCCCACAGCGTGCCGTTCACGGTGCTCGGCGCGGGCCTGCTCTGGTTCGGGTGGTTCGGGTTCAACGCCGGCAGCGCGCTCGGCGCGAGCCCCAGCGCCGCCCTCGCGTTCACGAACACCCTGTTCGCTCCCGCGGCCACCCTGCTCGTCTGGACGCTGATGGACCTCCTGCGCACCGGGAAGGTCACGGCCGTCGGCGCCGCGACGGCCATCGTGGTGGGCCTCGTGGCCGTCACCCCCGCCGCGGGCTTCGTGGGCCCGATGTCCGGCCTCGCGCTCGGCGCCCTGGCCGCCTTCCCGAGCTACTACGCGCTGCTCTGGCGGGCCCGGACGCGGCTCGACGACTCGCTCGACGTGGTCGCGGCTCACGGCCTGGGGGGGACGGTCGGGGCCCTCCTCACCGGGGTCTTCGCGCAGAAGCTGTGGAACGGCGCCACGGACGGCGCCCTGTTCGGCAACCCGAAGCAGCTCGGCATCCAGGCGGTGGCGGTCGTAGCCTCCCTCGTCTACAGCGCCGCCCTCACCTGGGGCCTCCTGAAGGCCATCGGGGCCGTGGCGGCCCTGCGCGCGGCCGCTCCCGACGAGGGCCTCGGCCTGGACGTGAGCCAGCACGGCGAGGAGGCCTACGCCCGCGGCGAGGGTGCGATCCTGATCCTGGACGAGCCGCCCGGTCCCCCTGCGCCCGCGGTCTCTCCGGTGCTGCGGGCGGAAGGGGGGCGGTCATGAAGCTGGTGGTCGCGATCATCCGCCCCGACGTGCTCACGAGCGTCCTGGAGTCGCTCTTCCACGCCGAGGTCCGCGGCCTCACGATCAGTCCCGTGCAGGGCCATGGAGGCGAGACCGAGCGCGTGGAGACGTATCGCGGCATGACGGTGAAGATGGACCTCTCGGAGAAGGTGCGGCTGGAGATCGGCGTCTCCGACCACTTCGTGAACCCCACCGTCGAGGCCATCCTCTCGTCGGCCCGCACGGGCTCGGTGGGCGACGGCAAGGTGTTCGTCCTGCCGGTCGAGAAGGTCTATCGGATCCGCACCGGTGAAGTGGACCAGGACGCGGTGACGCCGGTGGAGGCGGCCGCCACCGCATAGGCTACCATCAAGGAATGGATCCTCTCGCCGCGAGCGGCGGATTCATTCCGACGCGAGCGACTTGGGGGGGAGCGCGAATGCGCGCGGGGGGGTGCTCTTGAGCGGGTACCCCCCCGGACTTTCGATGGAAACTCCGATTACCGACCCGGCGGAGGTGGCCGCCTTCGCCCGTGGCCTGCCCCTGGCCATGGATCCCGGCTTCGCCCAATTCGTCCTGGGCTTCCCGCGCAAGTACCTGGAAGAGACGCCGAGGGTGGAGGTCGTGAAGCACTACGCTCTGGCGGGGAGCCTGGGCGCGAAGCCGGTCATCTCCTCGCTGGCGCGATGGGGGGGGTCTGGGGGGACCGGAGAGTCCCCCCCGCTCAAAGAGCGAGCGCGGATTGATTCCGCGCGAGCGGAAGCCGCCGCGCTCTGGAAGCTGTGCGTCATCACCCGCGACCGCCGCTTCCTCTTCTCGCGGATCGCGGGGGCGCTGAGCTGCTTCGGCATGGACATCGTGGCCGCGGAGGCCTTCGCCAACGCGAGCGCCGTCGTTCTCGACACCTTCCGCTTCCGGGACGACGAGCGCCGCTTCGAGGACAGCGCCCTTCGCCGGCGCTTCCAGGTCTTCCTCGAGGAGGCGGTCGAGGGCAAGGCCGATCTCGAGCCCCTGATGAAGGAGCGCCTCGAGCGGAAGGGCCGGCCGCCCGTCGCGGGCTTCGGGGTGGAGATGGAAGACGAGCCTCGCCTCGACGCCACCCGCCTGCGGCTCCGCGGACCCGACCGCTTCGGCCTGCTCTACCTCTTCAGCCGGCGGCTCTCGGAGGCGGGCGCGGACATTGCGCTCGCCGCGATCGAGACCGACTCCGGCCGCGTGCGTGACGAGTTCCTCCTCACCCGCGACGGCCGCGCCCTCGGCGCCGAGGGCCGGGCGGACGTGGAGCGGGCGCTGGAGGGCCTCGCCACGGTCACGCCCCCGGAGGCCGGATGACAAGGAGACGACGATGAGGCTTTCCGGGACGCGACGATTCGCCATGCCGCTCGTGCTGGCGACGATGGGCGGCGCGCTGGCGGGGGCGCCGTCGAACACGATGACGGCCAGGGAGCAGGCGAATCTGAAATTCGTGCTGGATTGGTGCCGTGAAGTCCTCGCGGCCCGGCACCTCGATCTCGCACCCAGGTATCAGGCCGAGAACTACATCCAACACAATGTCAACGTGCCGACGGGCCGCGACGCCTTCGTGGAGGTCCTCCGCCGCCTCGGGCCGCCCGTGAACCCGATTCCGGCACGGCTGACGTATCCTCCGGCCGTCCAGTTCGCGAAAGGCGACTTCGTCGCCCTCGTCTGGGAACACGAGGCCCAGGATCCGACGGATGCATCCCGGACCTACAAGTTCTACTCGTACGATCTGCTTCGGCTCCAGAACGGCAAGATCCAAGAGCATTGGGACCACTCCGTGAAGACCAGGGGCACGCCGACGGGTGGCGCCCCCGACGGCATCGACTACGACTCCGTGAAGTTCAACCTCTCCCCACGAGAGCAGAAGAACCTCGAGATCGCGACCGTCGAATTCAAGGACATACTGCAGTACGGCCACGTCGAGCTGGCGGACAAGGTGATGGCACCCGGCTACATCCAGCACAACCCGAACGTGCCGACCGGCCGGGCGGGGTTCGTCGATTTCTTCAGCAAGATACGCAAGCCCGAGCCCCTCAAGCCGGAATGGAAGAACAAACCGACCCTCACCATCGTGAGTGGTCCGCTCGTGTTCTTCATGTTCAAGCGCGAGGAGAAGGATCCGGACGATCCGAGCAAGACCTATCCGACCTACTGGTTCGACATGGTGCGCGTCGACAACGGCCTGGTCCAGGAGCACTGGGATGCGGCGATGAAGAATCCGCCGCCCTCGGCTCGCGGCGCGAATCGATGATCGGCCGTCACGCCCCGGGAGGCCGGATCCCGAACTGCTCCTTCATGAGGTCGAAGACCCGCAGCACCTCGGTGATCGTCCGCGGGACGTAGTCGGACTTCAGGTAGACCCAGCCGGTCTCCCGATACAGCCGGCGGCCGCGCACGCGGGTGAAGGCGAAGCGGCCGGCGCGGACGTCCTTGGCCACCGCCGAGTACGGGATCAGGGCGATCCCGAGGCCGCTGGCCACCATCGCCTTGATGATCTCCACGTTCTCCGTCTCCATGGCCACGTCGGCGGGCACGCTCTCATCGAGGAAGAACTGGTCGATGACCTTGCGGGAGTTGGATCCCGTCTCGAAGAGGATCCAGGGAAAGCGCGCGAGGTCCTTGGGATCGGCCGCCCGCGAGCGGGACAGCGGATGGCCCGGCGCGGTGACGACCACCATCTCCTCCTTCAGCACCGGGAGGACCTCCATGTCGGTGGCGACGATGGGCAGGGTGAGCAGCCCCAGGTCCACCTCGTGGTTGCGCAGCAGGCGCAGGATCGCCTCCGAGGTGCCCGAGGTGACCCGGAGGTCCACCTCCCGATAGAGGTGGCGGAACCTCTTCAGCAGCCGGGGCAGGATGAACAGGCACACCGTCATCCCCCCGCCCAGGTGGAGCTGGCCGCGGTGGAGCTTTCCCGTCTCCGCGATCTGCCACAGGGCGTCCTGCATGTCCCGCTGGACCCGGTTGGCCAGCTTCAGGAGCAGCTCCCCGGAGGCGGTCAGGGCGACGCGCCGGCCCTGGCGATGTAGGAGCAGGCTGCCCAGCTCCTCCTCGAGGAGCTTGACCTGGCGGCTGACCGCCGACTGGGATACGTGGAGCTTCTCCGCCGCGCGGGTGAAGCCGCCTTCCTCCGCCACCGAGCGGAACATCTCCAGCTGGCGCACGTCCATCAGCTATGCCTTTTCGAGATCGTTTTCATAAGCGATGCGCATACTGCTGATATCTCACTTTCTCATGGCGATCATGCAAACTTTGAGCTTCACTTATACCACAGGCCTTTTCATACTCGCTTTCCATGGATTACGGCCAGAGCTGCGAGCGGAGCGGGATCCACTCCCGCGGAGCGAACGGGGGGTCTGGGGGGTGCGCCGCTAGCACCCCCCAGCTTCACCACGACGCTTGTGGAGTGGGCTTCCTCGCCGAGCTGGAGGGACGGCCGTCCACGCGCCTCCTCCCCCTCGCCCTCACCGCCCTCGACCGGCTCGCCCACCGGGGCGCGGTCGACGCGGACGGGCGCACCGGGGACGGGGCCGGGGTCACGACGCAGATCCCGTACGACGTGCTGCAGCCCGAGCTGGAGGCCCGGGGCCTCGGCCGGATGGCGCCGCGGGACCTCGCCGTCGGACTCGTCTTCCTCCCGGCGGACGCCCCCGCCCAGGCGCGCGCCCGGCAGCTGCTCGCCGAAGCGGTCACCGGCCGCGGCCTGCGCTTCCTCGGCTGGCGCGAGGTCCCCTTCCGGGAGGAGGTCCTGGGCGACAAGGCGCGCCGGTCGCGGCCGGCCATCGCCCAGGCTCTCGTCGGACGCCCGGTGCGCGCCGGCTTCACCCTCAGTGACGACGAGCTCGAGGGGGCGCTGTACCGGGCCCGCCGGGAGGCGGAGGCGCGAGCCGCCGCGGAAGGGCTGACCGGCTTCCACGTCGCCTCGCTCAGCCGGCGGAGCCTCGTCTACAAGGCCCTGGTGCGGGGCGTGGACCTCGCCGATTTCTATCCGGACCTGCGCCACCCCGGCTTCGCCAGCGCCTTCGTGATCTTCCACCAGCGCTTCAGCACCAACACCTTCCCGTCCTGGAGCCTCACCCAGCCCTTCCGGATGCTCGCCCACAACGGCGAGATCAACACGATCCAGGGCAACCGGACCGGGATGCGCGCGCGCGAGGCGTCGGTGGCCTCGCCCCAACTGGGCCTGGCCGCCGGCGAGCTGCGCCCGCTGCTGCCCGAGGGAGGCAGCGACTCGGCCAGCCTCGACGAGGCCCTCGCCCTCCTCACGCTCGCCGGCCGCGACGCGGCCCACGCGATGACGCTGCTGGTGCCTCCGGCGTGGGAGAACGACTCCGACCTGTCGCCCGAGGTGCGCGCGTTCTTCGAGTACCAGTCCAGCCTGATGGAGCCGTGGGACGGCCCCGCGCTGCTCGTCTTCACCGACGGGCGGCTGGTCGGCGCGGCCCTCGACCGCAACGGCCTCCGGCCCGCGCGCTCGGTCGTCACCGTCGACGGCCTCGTCCTCGTCGCCTCCGAGGTGGGCGTGCTCGACGTCGAGGACGATCGCGTGCTCCACCGCGGGCGCCTGGGGCCCGGCGACATGGTGGCCGTCGATCTCGCGGCGCAGCGCTTCCTCGACCGCGAGACGATCCACCGGCACCTCGCCGGCCGGCGTCCCTACGCGAGCTGGCTCCAACGGCGGCGGGTGTTCCTCCGCCAGGTACCCGTGCCCGAAGCCGCAGAGCACGCCGAGGACGCCGAGACGGCTCCGGTCCCGTTGCTCCGCGCCTTCGGCTACACCCGGGAGGAGATGCACCTCGTGCTGGCCCCGATGTTCCGCGAGGCGCGCGAGCCGCTGGGCTCGATGGGCGACGACACGCCCCTCGCCGTCCTGTCGACGAAGGCGCGGCTCCTCTTCTCGTACTTCAAGCAGCGCTTCGCCCAGGTCACGAACCCGCCCATCGACCCCTTGCGCGAGTCGCTCGTGATGTCGCTCGCCATGCACGTCGGCCCGCGTGGCGATCTCCTGCTCGGCGACGATGCCCCGGGCGAGGGCGGCCAGGTGCATCTGCCGGGCCCGCTGCTGCCGCCCCACCAGCTCGCGGCCCTCCTCGGCTGGACGGGCCAGGGCTGGCGCCCGCGGCGGCTGAGCCTGCTCTTCCCCGCCGCCGGCGGCGCCGCCGCCTTCCAGGGCGCCCTCGACTCGCTGCTCGCCGAGGCGGCCCGCGCCGCGCGGGAGGGAGCGGGGCTGCTCGTGCTCTCCGACCGCGGGGTCGACGCGGAGCAGGCGGCCCTGCCGTCCCTGCTCGCCGTCTCCGCCGTCCACCAGCACCTCGTGCGCGAGGGCCTGCGGACGCGCGTGAGCCTCGCCGCGGAGACCGCCGAGGCGAGGGACGATCACCAGGTCGCGGCGCTCATCACGTTCGGGGCCGAAGCCGTGTGCCCATTCCTGGCGCTCGCCGCCGTGCGCGCGGCGGCCGGCGCGGCCGCCGAGGCGGACACGCCGTCTCCCGGAGAGGCGGCGCGCCGGTACCTCGCGGCGCTCGACAAGGGGCTGCTCAAGATCGTCTCCAAGATGGGCATCTCCACGCTGCGCTCCTACCACGGCGCGCAGCTCATGGAGATCGTGGGGCTCGCCGACGAGCTGGTGGCCGCGCATTTCACCGGCACCTCCAGCCACCTCGGGGGGGCCGGCCTGGACGAGATCGCGGGCGAGGTGCTCGCCCGCCATCGTGAGGCCTTCGGCTCCGCCGCGCGCGCCCTCGACGAGGGCAGCCTCCACCGCTACCGCCAGAAGGGCGAGGCGCACGCCTACGAGCCGCCGGTGGTCAAGGCCCTCCACGCCGCCATCCGCGCGGGCGAGCGGCTCGAGTACCGGCGCTACGCCGAGCTCGTCCACTCCCGCTCGCCGATCGCCGTGCGAGACCTGCTCGAGGTCCGGCCCGGCGCCAGCGTTCCTCTCGACGAGGTCGAGCCGGTGGAGTCGATCTTCCCGCGCTTCATGACCGCCGCCATGTCGCTGGGCGCGCTCAGCCCGGAGGCGCAGCACGTCCTCGCGGTGGCGATGAACCGCATCGGCGGACGGAGCAACAGCGGAGAAGGCGGAGAGCCCGCCGAGCTGCACTGGCAGGTGCTGCCGGGCGGCGACCGGGCGTCCAACCGGATCAAGCAGGTGGCTTCGGCGCGCTTCGGCGTCACCGCCTCGTACCTGATGGCGGCCGACGAGCTCCAGATCAAGATGGCGCAGGGCTCCAAGCCGGGCGAGGGTGGCCAGCTCCCCGGCCACAAGGTCGCGCCCCACATCGCCCGCGTGCGCCACTCGCCGCCCGGCGTGACCCTCATCTCCCCGCCGCCCCACCACGACATCTACAGCATCGAGGACCTGGCCCAGCTCGTGTACGACCTGAAGCGCGTGAACCCCGCCGCCACCGTGAGCGTGAAGCTCGTCTCCACCGCCGGCGTCGGCACGATCGCCGCCGGCGTGGCCAAGGCCCACGCCGACGCGATCCAGATCAGCGGCCACGACGGCGGCACCGGCGCCTCGCCGCTGGGGTCGATCAAGAACGCGGGCACGCCGTGGGAGATCGGCCTCGCCGAGGCGCAGCAGGTGCTGGCGGACAGCGGGCTGCGCTCGCGGGTGCGGCTCCAGGTCGACGGCGGCCTGAAGACGGGGCGCGACGTCGTGATCGCCGCGCTCCTCGGCGCCGAGCAGTTCGGCTTCGGCTCCGCGGCGCTGGTGGCGGCGGGCTGTGTGATGGCGCGCCAGTGCCACCTCAACACCTGCCCCGCCGGGATCGCCACCCAGCGCGAGGAGCTGCGCCAGCGCTTCACGGGCACGCCCGAGCAGGTCGTGAGCTTCTTCAGCGCCATCGCCGAGGAGGTGCGGGAGATCCTGGCCCTGATGGGCTTCCGCCGGCTGGAGGAGATCGTCGGCCGCACCGACCTGCTCGACACGCGGGTTCCGTCGGCCGGGAAGGCGGCGGCTCTCCGTCTCGGCCGCGTGGCGAGCGCGTCACGCCACGCCGCCGGCGACCGGCGCTGCACGCAGCCTCGCAACGATCCGCCGCGGACGGGCGGGCACCTCGACGAGGCGGTGCTCGATCGCCTCCGGTTCGGCGCGGGGGCGCCCGAGCCGGTCACGCTGGAGATGCCCATCACGAACGCGGACCGCACGGTCGGGGCGCGCGTGGCGGGCGAGCTCGCGCGCCGCTACCGCGGACGAACGCTGCCCCCCGGCACGCTGCGCCTGTCGTTCCTCGGCAGCGCCGGCCAGAGCTTCGGCGCGTTCTGCGTGGAGGGCATGAGCCTGCACCTCGAAGGCGAAGCCAACGACGGCGTGGGCAAGGGGATGTCGGGAGGAGAGATCGTCCTCCGGACGCCGCGAGGACGCGCGCGCGGGGGCAGCGAGGACGTGATCGCCGGCAACGCCGTCCTCTACGGGGCCACCGGCGGCCGCGCGTTCATCGCCGGCCGCGTCGGCGAGCGCTTCGCGGTGCGGAACAGCGGGGGCCTGGCCGTCGTGGAGGGCACGGGCGACCACGCGTGCGAGTACATGACGGCGGGGGCGGCGGTGATCCTGGGCGCGACCGGCCGCAACCTGGGAGCCGGCATGTCCGGCGGCGTGGCCTACGTCCTCGACGATGAGGGCCTGCTGTACCGCCGCCACAACCCGGAGCTGGTGGCGGTGGAAGAGGGCTTGGACGACCGCGAGCAGGCGTGGCTCGGGCACGTGATCGCCCGCCACTTCGAGCTGACGGGAAGCGCGCGCGCCCGCGCCATCCTCGGGGCGTGGGCGGAGTGGCTCCCCCGCTTCCGCCGCGTCGCGCCCCGCGCCGGCGCCACCCGCGTGCTTCCCGCCTTCAAGCTGGAGTGGGAGTCCGCCGTTCCCCGGGTGGTCGCCCGGCCCCGACGCATCGCCGCCCGCGGCGCCTACGCCCGCGCATAAAAAGGGGGCGCGACGTCGCGCCCCCACCGAAAGCTTTGAGCCACTGACCGCGAGCGGAGCGGGATTCACTCCCGCGCAGCGAGCGGGGGGTCTGGGGGGTGCGCCGCGAGCACCCCCCAGCTCAATACTCTAGAAAAGCAGGCGAAGCGCGAACTGCAGGTTGCGGGGCAGCGCGTTGGCCGCCATGCCGCTGATGAAGCCGGCGTGGGTGTTGTTGTTCCCGGGCACGCCGATCTCGGCGTCGGGGTTGCCGAGGTTGATGTGGTTGAAGACGTTCTGGGCCTCGACGCGGAGCTCCACGCTCCTTTCGCCGCTGATCCGGAAACGCTTGAAGAGCGACGCGTCGACGTTCCACCAGCCGGGACCGCGCAGTGCATGCCGCGCCAGGTTGCCGAACGTGCCCTTCGCCGGCCGGCCGAAGGCGCTCCCCGACGTGCCGATCGGCGTGACGTTGAAGTAAGGGCTGGTGATGCCGTCCCCGCTGCCCATCTTGGGGTCGCCGATGAGGTCGGGACGGCCGGGCCCCGTGTCCCGGTCCGCGCCCGCGTCACGGTAGCCGACGTCGTCGAGGGGCAGGCCGCTCATCACGGTCGCGTTGGCATTGACCTGCCAGCCGCCCAGTATGGCGTTCCCCTTCGCGAACGGCAGCTCGGCCGTGCCCGCGAGGACGAAGACGTGCTTCCGGATGAAGCTGGCGTTGCCGTAGTTGACGTTGGGGTCGATGAAGAAGTAACCGCCGTCGTTGTTCTTGTGGGTCTGGAACGTGTAGTGGGTGAGCAGCGAGTACCCGCTCGAGAAGCGCTTCGTGAGCTTGGCCTGAAGCGCGTTGTAGCGGCTCTTCCCGGTGTTGCTGAAGTAGTCGATGCCCTGGGTCCAACCGAAGTTGCCGCAGAGACCATCGACCGTCCTCACGCCGCAGGCGAAGAACGGCCTGCGTTGGTCGCGCGAGAGCGTGCCGAAGCCGACGATCGTCGGCTGATTGGTGTCCGCCGCCGGGCCGTCGCCGATGAACCCGCGGCCCGCATTGCCGACGTACGCGATCTCGGCGGAGATGGTGTTGGTGAGCTCACGCTGGAGGGTGACGTTGTAGGCGTCGACGTGGGAGAGGTGCTGCTCGTCGGGTAGGAGGCGCGCAAAGATCCCGTTGGGCAGCGGAAACTGGCCGTTGGTGGGAACGCTCGGGAACACCGGCGCCGACGGCCCCTGGGCGAGGTTGAACACGCTCTGGAAGCTGTTCGGCGGCCGCAGGTCCTGCACCGCGAGGACGGGCAGGTTCTGGGTGACGCTGTGGCCGAACGTCGACCCGAAGACGCCGATGTCGTAGCTGCGGCCGTAACCGGCCCGGACCACTGTCTTGTGGTCGAGTTGGTACGTGGCTCCCAGCCGCGGTGCCCAGTTGACCTTGTTCTTCACGTTTCCGGCGAGGTTGATGTCGCCGATGCCGCCCACGCGGATCTGGCCCGTCTTGATGTCGAGCCAACCCCCGTTGCCGGCCTCGTTCACCGTCTGTGGGTTGATGATGTCCGCCCGGATGCCGTAGTTGAGCGTCAGCTTCGGCGTGGCCCGCCACGTGTCCTGCACGTAGTAGAAATGGCGCCACTGCCGCTCACGGGCGTTCGTGTTGGGGCTCACGTAGCGCCTCAGGCTGCTGGTGTTGCCGAGCAGGAAGGTGGCCAGCCCGAGGCCGCCGCCGTTCGGGCCGGCGGTGTTCTGCTCGTTGAACGTCAGCTCGCCCGAACGGTGCGAGTCGCTCGGCACCCGCAGGTTGTAGGCCCGGCGGATGTCGATGCCGAACTTGAGCGTATGGTTACCGGCGAGCCGGGTCAGGTTCGACACGATCTGGCCCTGCTTCTCGTGCTCGGCCAGCGGGCAGTTGCAGCGATTCACGCCCAGGCCCGAGCCGAAGTTCATGTCGGCGGCTCCTCCCCTGAGGAAGATCGCGGGCAGCCCCGAGCTGAAGGCGTCGAGGTTGAGGCCGGGGATCCCGGCGTCCTTGGCGGGGGTCGTCCCGAAATCGAAGGGCAGGACGTCAACGCCATACTTGAAGAAGCCCAGCCGGACGTCCAGCACCGTCTGGGCGTTGATTGTGTAGTCCATGCCCGCCGCCACGCTGTGGTTCCGGACCTTGGAGTTCCCTCCCAGCGAGACGAGCTCGGAGCCTCCGCCCGTCCCGAATGCCGTCGGCCCGTTGAGGTCGAACCGGGCGAAGCTGTAGCGCACGAACGTGTTCACGGACGAGCTGAGACGCCCATCGATTCGGGCGTCGAAGCTGTCGTTGTTGAACAGCTCGGAGCCCTGGGCGATGTAGTTGTCGCGGATGCCGCTGCCGTTGTTCGGGAGCGGGATGAGGCTCAGGACCTTCAGCGCCTGGGGCGAGAGGCGCGCGGTCGGGATGACGTTCCCGGCGAACTGCGGGCGGCTTCCCGGCGCACCGCCGTTGGGATCGTAGATGTTCACGCCGTAGGCGCTGAGGTCGCCGTTGCGCGACGCGGCGTTGGGCACGGTCAGCAGCCGCGATCCGCCGACGGTGCTGCGCGTGCCCTGATAGTCGCCGAAGAAGAACCACTTGTTCTTCTCGATGGGCCCTCCGACGGACCCGCCGAACTGGTCCTTCTTCGACAGGGGCAGCACCCGGCCGGTGATCGCGTTCTTCACGTCCGGCTGGCTGAACGGGTTGCGCGCCTGGAACTTGTCGCGCTGCATGAACTCGAACGCGCTGCCGTGGATGTCGTTGGTCCCGGACTTGGTCACCACCGACACCACGCCCGCGATGGCCTGGCCGAACTCGGCGTCGTAGTTCTGGGAGGTGATCTTGGTCTCGCCGATCGCCTCGAGGTTCGGGTTGATGACGATGATGCCGAGGATCGGATCGCGGTTCTCCGTCCCATCGAGCTGGTAGCCGGTCCCGGCGAAGGTCTGGCCGTTGACCTGGGTCTGGGCCGAGCCCTGGGGGTTCTCGCTCGCCGCATGGTTCCACGACTGCTGCTGGGTCCCGGGGGTGAGCAGGATCAGCTTGGTGAAGTTGCGGTCCAGGATCGGCAGCTCGGTGACCTGCTTGGTGTCCATCGTGGTTGATACGTCGGCGCGGTCCGTCTTGAGGAGCTGGCCCTCGGCGGCGTTGACGGTGACCGCCTCGGTGAGCTGGCCGACGTCGAGGCGGAAGTCGACCTTGGTCTGCGAGTCGACGTTGACGCGGACCGAAGGAATCACCGACGACTTGAAGCCGCTCAGCTCCGCCTTCACCTCGTAATTGCCCGGTAGCAGGCGCTCCTTGGTGTAGTTGCCGGAGGCGTTGGTGGTGACGCTGTCGGTCGTCTTGCGCTCCACGCTCGTGATGGTGACGGTCGCCCCGGGCATGGCCGCGCCGGTGGAGTCGTTGACGGTGCCGGCGATGCTGCCGTACACGGCCTGGGCGGCGGCGGGCGCTGGCCACGCGAAGGCGGCCACGACGGCCAACAGGGCCAGGAGACGCGCCGGCGTCCAGAGCAGACGCCGCGCGTGGCGCAGAGCGGAACTCATACATCCCCCTTGTTGCAACGTGCCCTCGGGCACGTGGAAAGAAGCTACAAAAGTCGTGAAGGCAGGGCGGGGTCGACGGGGCCAAGACACTCGGTGGATACCTTACGGGTCGGCGCGGATCGTACTGCCGAGTGGCGGGGCCGTCAAGCGCTTTGTTACCGGTTTCAAGCCCGAACCTACTGATACTTCAGTTCTCGGCGCGCCCCGCCTTGAGTTCCGCGAGCGCCTGGCGGGCATCGGGATCGGCCGGCGCGATGCGGAGGGCCTGCTCCATCTGCTCGACGGCCTCCCGGCCGCAAGCCCCGCGCGGCGAGGGCGCGGCCCAGGTTGTAGTGGGCGTTGAGCGAGTCGGGGTCGATCTCCACCGCACGGCGCAGCTCGCGCATCGCCTCGTCGACGCGGCCCGTCGCCAGCAGCGCGCCCCCCAGGTTGTTGCGGTCGGTGGCGTCGTCGGGCCGGGCGCGCACGGCCTCGCGCAGGTACGGCAGCGCTTCCGCGAACGCGCCCTTCTGGACGAGCGCCCCGCCGAGGTTATGGCGCGCGTTGAGATAGTCGGGCTGCGCGCGGGTGGCCTCGCGGTACCTGCCGATGGCCTCGTCGAGCCGGCCCGAGGCTTGCAGCGCCGCGCCGAGGTTGTTGAGGACCGCCGCGCTGCCGGGCCGCGCCCGCAACGCCTGCCGGTACTCGGCGATCGCCTCCTCTCCGCGGCCTCTCTGCTCGAGCGCTGCCCCCAGGTTGGCGTGGGCCACGAAGTCGCCGGGATACTTCTCGAGACGGCGGCGCATGTAGGCTTCCTGCAGCACCCAGCGGTCGTCGCGCTGCCGCGGCAGGACCTGGATCCACAGGTGGCCCATCTCGTCCGTGGAGCGGTTGCCGGCCACGACGCGCCGGGGCGGGTCGTTCGGGTTGCGAACGTTGCCGGCCGAGTTGTCGTAGGTGATCCGCATCTCGAGGCGCGAGCCGCGGGGAAGGAAGACGGGGTGCGCGAAGCGGTAGACCGCCTGCCAGGCGAAATCCCAGTCGCGGATCCAGATGAGCCATTTCTTCGTGCCGTCGGGGAGCGTGGCCGACCCCTGGACGTCCCGGCCGACGTAGTGCGCGTGGGGATAGACCCCCAGCACCTCGACGTCGACGGGCAGGTCGTAATGATCGACGACGACGAAGTGGCTCTCTCCGGGGGGGATGTCGATGGCGCCGTCGTGCTCGAGCTGGAGGAGCATCGGGAACTTCGTCGGGGCCTCGGCCGTGAAGTACAGGCCCACGGTGGGCCGGATCGGCTCCGGCTTGCCCGTCGGCTGCAGGTGCATGTTGAGAACCAGGTCCGTGCCCTCGTCCAGCCGCCAGGCCATGCCGGGCGGCTCGGTCACCGCCGCCGTGCCCGGCTTCCAGAACAGGAAGTGGCTGTCGGGCTCGAAGCGGTCCGACTCCAGCTCCACGTCCATACCCGCGAAGCCGACACCGGGATCGCGAGCGTCTCGCCGGCGCGCCGAACCGGTGGTGTCGACGAGCACGTTGGCGTGGTGGACGACCTTCTTGTCTCCCGGGCGTAACTCGAGCGCCCGGACATAGCGCGTGCCCTTGCCAGGAACGGGAAGGACGAAGTTGCGGAACACGTCGGCGCCTTCCGCCGGGACGGTGTAGGTCTCCCCCATCTGGACGACGAGGTCCGGCGGGCCGAGCTGCCAGCCTTCGGTGAAGCGCGGCGGCGCCGGCGCCTCGACGGGCGGACCTTCGGGCGCGCCCTCGCGGACCCAGCGCCGGAGCAGCGCGATCTGGTCCGCACCGAGCCGCCGCTCCCCCACGAACTCGCCGTAGCCGGGCTCGGGCGGCCACGGCGGCATGTAACGGCGGGCGGTCACCCGCGCGATCTGGTCCGCACGCTTGCGCACGTCCGCGTAGGTGAGGAGGCTGAACGGGCCCGCCTCGCCGGGACGGTGGCACGGCGCGCAGTTGCGGTGCACGATCGGAGCGACGTCACGGTTGAACGTCACGGCCTCGGCGGGCGGCGGCAGTGACGGAGTGGCCCGCTCCGACCGTGCCCGCCCGCAAGCGCCTCCCGCCACGAGCAGCACCGCCGCCCACCCTCCTGTCCTCCTGCTCACTCGAGCGGCGCGATGAAGCAGCCGACGGCGGGGGTCGTGCGGGGAGTCAACGTGGATCCCGCGGCGAGCGCCTGGAGGACCTCGCGAAGATCGCGGCTCGTGGGCACCGGCCGCGAGCGGCCGAAGTCGACGTAGCGGTCGTCGATCCTTCCGCGGTAGACCATGCGCGGTCCGGCGGCGCTGGCCACGAACACGGCCGTCTCCGGCGTCACCGTCGCCTGGGTCGCCTTCACCAGCTCGTGCTGCGGATCACGCAGCGCGTGGAACCCCAAACCGAAATCGCGCTGGTGTCGGCGGATCGCCGCGAGCGTCTCCGAGGGATCGGGGTAGACGAGCCAGAAAGCCACGCCCTTTCGGGCGAAGCGGTCCCGCAACCGCCGCAGCTCCGGCGCGTAGCGGTTCGCGATCGGGCAGTCGGTCCGCACGAAGACCAGCACGGCCGGCCGCGCGCCGGGACGAGGCAGGGGGTCGACGGGGTGTCCCGTCAGGTCCAGCGCTGACAC
>Ga0207646_10001666_pt1 | contig 27150 bp, 29 predicted proteins | sample KBSK5502metaG_FD_184343 | JGI IMG/M metagenome (GOLD analysis project Ga0207646, IMG submission 184343) | Corn, switchgrass and miscanthus rhizosphere microbial communities from Kellogg Biological Station, Michigan, USA - KBS K5-50-2 metaG... | ecosystem: Host-associated > Plants > Roots >...
TATGCGGGCTTCTTTCGGCGATTCCTGGGGCGGGTCGTCGATGACGGGCAGAAGTCGTTCAGCACGCACTCCTCGCACTTCGGCCGCCGGGCGATGCACACGCGCCGGCCGTGCAGGATCAGCCGCAGCGACAGCCCCGTCCATTCGCTCGGGGGCACCATCGCCGTCACCAGCCGCTCGATCTTCACCGGGTCGCGCGTGGCCACCAGGCCGAGCAGGTTGGTTAGCCGGGTGACGTGCGTGTCCACGGCGAAACCCGGCACCCCGAACCCGACGCCGAGGATGACATTGGCCGTCTTCCGCCCGATGCCGGGGATCGTGACGAGATCCTCGATCCGAGGCGGCACGACACCGCCGAAGTCGTCCGCCAGCTTCCGGCTCGCGTCGATGATGCGGCGCGTCTTCAAACGAAAGAAGCCGGTCGGCTTGATCAGCTCCTCCACCCGCGCAGGGTCGGCCGCGGCCAGGTCATGCGCGGTCGGATAAAGCTCGAACAGGCGCGGCGTCACGAGGTTCACGGACTTGTCGGTCGTCTGCGCCGACAGGATCGTCGCGATCACGAGCTGGAACGGGTCCTTGTGGGCAAGCTCGGTCACCGCCGGGTAGAGGTCGCGCAGTCGCTCGCTGGTCAGGAGCGCGCGCTTGCGGGCTCCGCGAGGCGGCGGTGGAAGCGGCCTGGCCTTCGGCTTCTTGGCCGGCTTAGGAGGCAAGCAGCTTGCGCGCGGCGGCCGCGATCTGCGCGCCCTCGGCCCGCCCCGCGAGCCGCGCGGTCGCGGCTTTCATGACCGCCCCGAACCCCTTGGGGCCGTCGGGCTTCACCTCGTCGATCACAGCGCGCACCTCAGCCTCGACGTCCGCGTCGCTCATGCCCGCGGGCAGGTAGGCGCGGAGAATCGCCATCTCGTTCTCCTCCTTGCGCGCGGACTCCTCCCGACCGGCCTTGCGGTAGACGTCGATCGCCTCCTGGCGGCGCTTGACCTCGCGCCGGGTGACCCTCAGCACGAGGTCGTCATCGATCGCTTCCGCTGCGCCCGGCTCCTTGCTCGCACGCACGACCTCGCTCTTGAGCAGAGACAGGGTGCTCAGCGAGTTTTCGTCGCGACGGCGTCGAGCGTCGACCAATTCGGTCTGAAGGCGGTCGAAAAGGGCCACGTTCGCGATTGTCACACATGGACCGATCGCCGATAATCGGCGCCTATGCCCATATACATCTTCGCCGGGCCTGCCGTGGCGCTGATCGGCATCATCTCGGTCTTCTTCGTCATGCGGCACAAATCCGTGCAGACCAAATCGATGTATTCGTCGCGCCGGTCGCAGATCGAGCGCAAGGTGAAGGCGGCGCGTCAGCGCACCCTGGCGCCGCGCGGACGCGGCGACAAGGCGCCGACCCCCGCCGAGATCGCGGCGGCGACTCCGATGGCGCCGGCGCCCGTCTATCAGGCGCCCCGCTCGCCCGCGTGGGACATGCCGGCCGCGCCCGCGCCGGTCTATGAGCCCCCACCATCGCCGCCGCCGAGCGCGGCTCCCGAGCCGTCAACTCCCGTGCCAGACCAGGCGGAGTGGACGCCTGCCCCCAGCCAGGAGGTATGGACGCCGGCGCCGCCCCAGCAACGTCCCCCCACGCCGATGGGGGAGCCTGTCGTTCCCGCCGCGCCGGTGGAGGTGCCGGCCGGCGGTGGAGCCTCCTGGTCGATCGTCGGCGCGGACGCGCCCGCGGCGGAGGAACCGAAAGGCAAGGACAAGGACAAAGGCAAGGGCAAACGCAAGGAGAAGCAGGCCGGAAGCAGCTGGGAGCTGTCTTCCGGGGTCGCGCCGGGTGAGGAAGAGGACGAGGGGCCGAGGCCGCCCAGCGCCGCGATGGCGATCGCTCAGTACGCGGTGCTGGTCGTGGGCCTCGTCATGGTGCTGATCGGGGTGCTCGTGATGGTCGCCAACTCCAAGGTGACTTAGAGACCCAGCAGCGCAGCGGCGAGGCGGCGGCCGCCGTCGTCCATGACGGTCCTGGTGATCGTCACCCGATAGCCGAGCGCCTCGATCGCCGGGCCCAGCTCCCGGTCCTGCTCGTCGACCACGAAGCCGGCCGCGATGTCTCGATACCGGCGCGCCACCTCGACCGGCGAGGCCTCGAGGCCCAGCGCGCGCATCATCTCGACTGTCGGGCCCTTGAGCGCCGCGCCCGCGACCAGCGGCGTCACGGCCACCGTCCGCTCTCGACGCAGCGCGGGCTCGACGACTCGGACGATCGGATCGATCGAGATGAGCGGGTTGGAAGGGCCGATGACGACCAGGTCGGCCTCGTCGAGCGCGCGCACCACGGCACTCGTCGGACGCGCCTTGTCGATGCCGTCGAATTCGATTCCGATCAGCGGCGGCTCCAGCCGCTCGCGCACGAAATACTCCTGGAGCGTGAAAGGTCCGCGGGCGGTGATGCACCGCGTCCTCACCGGTTGGTCCGACATGGGCAGCACCCGCGTGCGCACTCCGAAGCGCCGGCACAGCTCCAGCGACGCCTCGGTGAGCGTGGCGCCGCGGCGGAGCATCTCGGCTCGCAGGACGTGCGTGGCGAGGTCTTTGTCGCCGATGTGGAACCAGATCTTCTCGCCGAGACGCTCGAGCGCGTCGAGCGCGTGGAACGTCTCGGCCTTCTGGCCGTACCCGACCTCCTCGTTGAACACGCCGGCCAACCGGTAGATGACCGCGTCGACGTCGGGACATACCAGCAGGCCCCAGAACTCGTCGTCGTCGCCGGTGTTGGCGATCACCGACAGGTCGCCGTGCGGGAGTTGAGTCGCGAAACCCGCGGCCAGCTTCGCGCCGCCCGTGCCGCCCGCGAGGATCGCGACCTTCAGCGGAACAGATCCTCGGCCGCCGGCCGGATCATGTCGCGACCAACGCCAGGCGGGCCGCCGCGTTCGAAGCCGCGCACGATCACGACCGGCGTTCGGCGGGTCTTCCCCATCACCAGCCCGGCCGCGGCGGCGAGATCGTCCGCGACCGCCAGGACGGTGGCGCGCAGCTCCTTGCCCACGTCGTCTGTCGTACCCCGGAGGTCGACGACCGAAGGCACACCCGCGATGCCCAGGGCGACGTTGACGATGCCGACCCGCCAGGGCCGCCCGAACGTGTCGGAGATGATGACGCCCACCCTCGAGCTCGTCAGGTCTGCCAGGCGGGCGCGCAGCCGCCTCGCGCTGGCGTCCGGGTCTTCGGGCAGCAGCAGGACAGCGTCGTCGCCCGGTACGTTGGAATGATCGACGCCGGCGTTGGCCGAGACAAATCCGTGCTTGGTCTCGGTGATCAGCACTCGCTCCGACCGAAGGACGCGCACGCTCTCGTCGAGCACCACCTGCACCACACGCGGGTCGGGCGCGGCGATGAGGCGCGGTGCGATGCGCTTTGCCTCCTCGCTCGCCGTGACGTCAGCGAGGTGCCTGATCCGGCCCTCCGCCTTCGAGACCACCTTCTGCGCGACCACGACCACGTCGCCGTCTTGGAAAGAGGCGCGCGATGCGATCAGCTCGGCCAGGTCGTCGCCCGGATGGACTTCGGGCAGGCCCTCGACCGCGAGGACCTCGAGGTGCCTCACACGGCGCGCCGCAATCGTTCCAGGTCAGGCGGCTCGTCGAGGTCGAGCGCCATCTCCGCCGACTGATGGATCACGAAAGGGACGCCCTTCGTCTCGGCGTCGCGGCGGAAGAGCGCCAGCGAGTCGCCGCCGAAGTGCAGGTTGATGATCCGCGGGGGCCGGAGGTAGAGCGCGTTCGTCCCCCCGCGGCCGACGGCCGGCACCGCGAGCGCGAGAGGACCCTCCTCCGCCGCCGCCGCGTCGAGCACCTTGCGCACGGCCGCGCGCTTGACGAACGGGAGATCACTCGAGAGCAGGAGGACCGCGTCGGCGCCCCCGGCTATGGCGTGCTCGATGCCTCGCCGGGCGGCCGTGTTCTGGCCTTCCTGGCGGGGCTCGACGATGTACGCCGAGCCGAGACGCCTGGCCAGCGCGCCCGCCTCCTCGCTGCCCGCGACCACCAGGCGATGCGAGCCGGCAGCAGCCGCGCGGATGGCCCGCTCCGCGTTGCGCCTGGCGAGCGCCCGGCGAGCGCGTGGATCGAGTGCCGGTCCGAGCCGCTGCTTGGCCGACCCGAAGTCCTTCACCAGCACGATGACCCACTCGCTCGCCATCAATCTCCCCACTTCTCGCGCAAGCGCGGAAGGATCTGCGACGCGTACAGGCTGATGAAACGCGACTGGTCGTCACCCGGATAGTGGAAGACCAGGTGCCTGAAGCCGAGCTCGAGGTACGGGCGCAGCTGCTCGACGTGCTCGTCCGCATCGTTGCAGACCAGCCAGCGCCGCTGCGCCACGCCCTCGGCCTCTTTCGCCAGGCGCTCCATTTCGCGTGGGTCGTTGACGTTGGCCTTGCTCTCGGCCGGAAGCGCGAGGGCCGCCCAGATCTTCGTGTCCTCCATGGCCCGACTGAGGTCAGTGTCGTATGCGACCTTGACCTCGATCATCTCGTCGAGGGTCGAAACATCCTTTCCAGCCTCCGCGGCGCCCGCGGCGAACGACGGCAGCAGCTGGTCGCGGTATAGCTCCATGCCTTTGCCCGAGGTGCAGATCAGGCCATCACCGGCGCGGCCGGCGTACTTGGCGACCTGCGGACCGCCGGCGCCGATGTAGATCGGCACGGGCTCGTCGGGCCGGTCGTAGATGGTCGCGTTCACCGTCTTGTAGTACTCGCCTTCGAAGTTGACCGACTGCTCCGTCCACAGCAGGCGGATGAGCTTCACCGCCTCGCGCAGGCGCGCGAAGCGCTCCTTGTTGTCTGGCCAGGCGATGCCGAGCGCGCCCTCGTTGAGGTGCTCGCCGGTGCCGACGCCGAGGATGAAGCGGCCCGGGTGGAGGGATCCGAGCGTGCCGAAGGCCTGGGCCACGATCGCGGGGTGAAAGCGAAAGGTCGGAGTCGTGACGCTCGTGCCGAGCAGGACGCTGCTGGTGCGCTCGCCGGCGGCGCCGAGCCACGCGAACGCGAAAGGCGCGTGACCGTCCGAGTGGCGCCAGGGCTGGAGGTGATCGCTGACGAACACGCTGTCGAAGCCCGCGTGTTCGGCCTCGATCGCGAAGTCGAGGAGCTGGCGCGGGCCGAACTGCTCAGCGGAGGCTTTGTAGCCGAGTCGGAGCACGCTACTCAGAACTCAGCGGCGGTAATAACGCTTCCAGCTGAAGCCGATTCCGCCCGCGGCCGCGACCACGAGCACGACCGCGAGCGCGACCAGGCTCTGGCCGCCGGAGTTCGCCACGAGCAGGGCGAGCGCTCCGACCGCGAGCAGCATCATGGCCACCAGCACGACCGCGCGGTGGAGCTTCATCCGGGTTCAAGCTTAGCTCTGGCTGTGAACGAACCCTCGATCGTGCGGCTGGGCACCGTGGGCTCCACCCAGGCGGTGGCCCGCGAGCTGCCGATCGGCGCGATCGTCGTCGCCGAGCACCAGACGGCCGGCCGGGGAAGGCTCGACCGGCGCTGGGAGGCGCCTCCGGGCACGGCGCTGCTGGCCTCGTTCGTGGTGGCGCCGCACCCGCTCCTCAGCCTCGCCGCCGGCGTCGCGACCGCCGAGGCGTGCGGGCCTCGGGCACGCCTGAAGTGGCCAAACGACGTGCTGATCGACGGGCGCAAGGCGGGTGGCATCCTGGTCGAGATGACCGGCGCCAAGGCTGTGGTCGGCGTCGGCATCAACCTGACGTGGGCGCCGCCCGGCGCGGCCCAATTGGATCGGGGGCGCGACGACCTGCTCGAAACGCTCAGGCAGCGACTCGACATATGGTCGTCAGCTGCCCCGGCGGCGGTGATTCAGCGCTGGCGCGAGCTGTCGGACACTCTCGGGCGCAGGGTTCGGGTAGAGCTCGCCGGCCGCGTGGTCGAAGGCGTGGCCGAGGACATCGCGGACGACGGCTCACTGGTCGTGGACGGTGTGCCGATGAGCGCCGGCGACGTCATCCACCTGCGAGGTTGATAGCTCGATAGGCGAGCTCGGGCAGAACCTCGCCGGCCTGCCCGTGGATCACGATCGCGGCCAGCCGGTCGAGCGGCGTCGGCTCGGCGTTGACCACGATCAGCGGCGCGCCCGCGCGCACCGCGAGGAGCGGTATGTCGGCGGCCGGGTAGACCACGAGCGAGGAGCCGACGACGAGCATGAGGTCTGCGTCTTCGGCCAGCGCGGTCGCTTCCGCCACGGCGCCGGCCGGCATCGCCTCACCGAACAGGACGACGGTCGGCTTCAAGAACGTGCCGCCGCAGATTCGGCAGCGGGGCGGCATCTGGAACTCGAGCCGCTCCTGCACGTCCCGCCGCGCCTCCCTCGTGCCGCAGTCGAGGCACTCGACGGTCCGGCCCGACCCGTGCAGCTCGATGACGCGAGCACTGCCGGCGTCCTGATGGAGTCCATCGGTGTTCTGCGTCACGACCGCAAGCAGGTTTCCTGACTGCTCGAGCCCCGCAAGCGCGTAGTGACCAGGGTTGGGCGCGGCCGCCAGGACCGCCGGCCCGCGCTCACGCGCGATCGTCCAGTAAGCCTTCGGATCCTCCATGAACGCATCGATGCTCGCGACCTTGATCGGGTCGTACTGCGTCCACAAACCGCCGGCGCCTCGGAACGTCGGAATGCCACTTTCCGCGGAGATCCCCGCGCCGGTCAGCGCCACGCCGCGGTGAGCGCGCGCCAGCAGCTCGGCCGCCCTCTCGATGCTCACGGCTCCGGTTACGCTTCCTGGTCGCCTGGGGTCTGGGCGGCGAACACCAGCTGGCTGCCGTACTGCCGGCGGATTGCCGAGTAGGCGTCGTTGGCGGCGTCGGTCGGGAATGGCACCCACGGCGAGGCCGCGTCCTCGCGGATCGAGACGACCTGGAAGACGCGGAACTTGTCCGCCGACTTGCCCTTCAGCTGAACGCCAGGGACCTGCTCCACAGCGACGTAGTCGCCGCAGGCATCGAGGGTTGCCTGGCCGATGAGGAGCGTGAAGGCCGGGGCCACACTGCAGAAACGCGCAGCCGTGTTCACTGTGTCGCCGAGGGCGGTGTACTGCAGGCGGTCCTTGCTGCCCATGTTGCCCACCACCGCCGGCCCGGTGTTGACGCCGACCCCCCAGCTGATGGGCGGCAGGCCCCGCGTGCTCAGGCGCGCCTGGAGCGCGCTCGCGCGATCGATCAGGTCGTAAGCGCAGCGCACCGCCCACAGCGCGTGATTCGGCTGCCTGGTCGGGGCATTCCAGATCGCGACGATCTCGTCGCCGACGTACTTGTCGATGGTGCCGTCCCACTTCAGGATCAGCGAGCTCATCTCGTTCAGGTATTCCTGGATCACGGCGAGCACGTCCTCGGCGGCCATCGCCTCGGACATGGCGGTGAAGCCGCGGATGTCCACGAAGAGCAGGGTCAGGTCGCGCCGCTCGCCCCTGGAGATGATGTCCTTGAGGGATCGCGCGGCCGCGAGCTGATTGGCGATGCGCGGGTCGACGTAGTGGCCGAAGATGCGCTCGACCTTCCTGCGCTCGCGCTCGACGAGGACGTAGCGCGCCCCAAGCGAGAAGGACGCCGACAGCACCATCGCAACCGGCGCGTAGATGGGGTCGGCGAGATACCCGTGCTGTCCGAGCGCAAGGATCGTCAGGAAATAGAGCGCCAGCAGCAAGACCAGCGAGATCACAGCGGTGCGCAGGCTCAGCGCGTAAACGGCGAAGCCAACGACCAGCGCCAGGGCCATCGCCCACGCGATGATCGCGTTGCGAGGCTCGACCCGGATGTAGCGGTCCTGGAGCACGGTCGCCATCGCGTCGGCCATGATCCGGTAGCCGTAATTCTGGTTGTCGAGCATGCACTTCGGCCGGCTCAGCGGGCAGAAGCTGCTGTCGTGCTTGAAAGCCACGGGCTGCGTGTAGATGTCTCCCGCGTCGACGAGCTTCGCGCCCACGACCACGATGTGGTTGGTGATCAGCTCGGGGTGCGGGCACGCGCCGTTGAAGGCGTCGATGTAGGAGCACGTCGGGCTGCCCCCCAGGGAGTAGTTGATGAGCATCTGACCGTCTACGAGCGGAATGCGGTGGCGGTCGAAAAGCGCGTCGTTGCCGGAGACCGTGATCGGGTCCTGGAAGCCGGTGGCAACACGCAGCGCTTCGATGAAGGCGGTCTCGTGGGCCTCGTTCTGGAGGCAGGTTTTCGGTACCTCGACTGACATCCCCCGGACGGCGTTCGCGGGGTCGGGTGCTCCAAAGCCGAGGTCGCCGATGGGCTCGCCGACGACGAGAGGGTCGATCGGCCCATCGCTGGAGGTGCAGACCAGCACGACGTTGCCGGCCTTCTTGATCGCGTCGGCAAGCTGGCCATCAGTGGACAGCCTCGTTTCCGGGTCCGTGGTCGAGTGGTCGAGCATCACGTCGAACAGGATCACCTTGGGATGCAGGCTCGCGATGTAGTTGATCACCTGCGCGTGATAGCCGTTGCTCCACGGGTAGGCGCCGAGCTGCGCCGTCGACTTCTGGTCGATGGCGACCAGCGTGATCCCGTTGTCGGGAGGCGGCGCCGGGAACAGCCCGTCCTGGAGCGCGAAGAACGGACCGTCGAGGATCGAGTACTGAATCGCGGCGAACGCCAGCAACCCCGCAACAATGCCCGCGACCGCCGACCGCCAGGCCGACCGCCAGTCGCCGACCCGCTCGCGGACCATGCGCCGGTATCTTGGCACGATGCCATCGAGCGTCCTCGAATCCAGACGGACGCTTTTCATCTACACGGCCGCCGGCGCGTCGTTCGCCGCGCTCGCCGCGCGCGGGCTGCTCGTCCCCCTCTACGCGCACGACCTCGGCGCCAGCCGCTTCGAGGTCGGCGCGCTGTTCTCGGTGTCGACGCTGGCGGCCGCCGCGCTGTCGCTCCCGTCAGGCGTGCTGATCGACCGCTTCGGCGCCCGCACGCTGATGTGGTCGTCGCTCGCCCTGTTCGCCGCGTCGCAGCTTGCGACGGCGCTGACCATAAGCGTGCCGCTGCTGTTCGTCTGGCAGCTGGCGGGAGGCCTGGCCGGAGGCGCACAGAACGCGGTCCTGCTCAGCGCCGTCACCGAGTCGGTGCCCGCCAACCGGCTGGGCCGCGCGATGGGCTGGCTCACGTTCTCGATGCAGGCCGGCTTCTTCCTCGGGCCGTCGATCGGCGGTGTGGCGCTCGCCCTGCTCAACGTGCGTGCGGACATCGCAGTGACCACGCTGCTGCTCCTGTTCGCGGTGCCTGGCGCGATCGCCACCACCCGCACGCGACAGTCCCACCTGGGCTTTGCGCTCATGGCGCCCCTCAGGTCGCTGTTAGGCCAGCCGGCGTTCGTGCCGGTGATCATCGGCCTCGTCGCCGCCACCCTCGTGTGGGGCACGGTCGGCGCGTTCCTGCCGATCTTCGGCCGGGAAGCACTGGGGTTGCCCAGCGCGCAGGTGGGCTTTCTGCTGGCGGTGCAAGCGGTCGCCAACGGTCTCGCGAGACTTCCCGCGGGCCGCCTCGTCGACCGCGCACAGCATCGCTGGCCGATCGTGTTGACTGGCGTGATGGTGTGGTCGGCCGCCGCGATCGTGCTCGGCCACCTGACAGGCTTCTGGGCGCCCGCCGCGGTGATGGTGGTGGCGACGCCGTTCATGGCCACCGCGTACGTAGCGATAGGCGTCGTGTTCGGCAACCTGTCCGCGACGTCCACGCGTGGCGTGACGATGGGCGTCTACGGAACCGTGCTGTTCCTCGCGCTCGCGACCGGACCGCTTGTCTTCGGCCCGATTGTCCAGGCGTCGGGCTACGCCGCGGGGTTCACCGCCTGCGCGTTCGTGGCCATCGCGCTCGGTCTCGTGATGGCCGCGCTTCACGCCGAGCCGCTGCGCCGTCGCGCGGAGCTTCCACTCCCCCCGGTGACGCCTGGGACCTGACGAAGTCGAGGAGGATCTGGCGATGGCTCGGGAACGCGAGGTCAGGTACCGAGTCGAGCGGAAACACTTCGAGCTCCGTCATCTCGGCACCGGCCTCGAGCTTCTCGCCCTCGACGAGGCGGCCGCTGTACCCGAGCCCGACCATGCTCGGGGCGTCCGACTTGGCGATGTGGTAGACGCCGACCAGGCCGGTGATGTCCACGGCGGCGCCGATCTCCTCACGGCATTCGCGCACAGCCGCGTCGAGCGGGCCCTCGTCGTCATTGACGAACCCGCCCGGCAGGCACCACAGCCCGCGGCCGGGCTCGATCCCGCGCCGCCCGAGCAGGACTCCTCCCGGAGCCTGGACGACGACAGCGGTCACCACCTTCGGGTCGTGCCAGAGGACAAAGTCGTCGTTGGGGCACGCCTCATGCATCCGGCCCTCGATCTCGCGCGGCACGAGCTGCGTTCCGCAGATGACGCAGAAGTGGGCCACGCCCACCAGCCTACCGTCCGGCGGTAATGCCCCTCATGTCGGCCGCGCGCACTGCGTTGCGCCCGGCCTGCTTGGCCGCGTAGAGTGCCTGGTCGGCCTTCTCGAGCAGCGCGGTGAACTGCGTCTCGTCGTCGGTGGCGGCCACGCCGATGCTGATCGTCAGCTTCAGCCCGCCGGGAAAGTCTGCAGCCTCGACCTTGCCCCGAATCCTCTCCGCCAGCGTCATCGCGCCGACCTCGTTGGTCTCGTGGAGGATGACGCCGAACTCCTCCCCGCCGTACCTCGCCGCCACGTCCGATTCCCGCTTGCCCGCAACCAGGATCTTGGCCAGCTCAGCGAGGACGGCGTCGCCCTGAAGGTGGCCGTACGTGTCGTTGATGAGCTTGAAGTGGTCGATGTCGACCATCAGGAAGGCCATGCTCTTGTGGTGGCGCCGCGCGCGCTGCATCTCCTCGAGGAAGCGCTGGGCGAGATGGCGGCGGTTCGGGAGCTTGGTGAGCTCGTCGGTGAGCGCGTTCTCCTCCTGTGCCTGATACAGCTGCGCGTGGCTGATGGCCATGGCCGCCTGGGCCGCAACACCAAGCAGGAGCGATGTCTGCTCGTCCGTGAGCTCGCGGGTTCCCTGAAGGTACAGCTCGAACGCGCCCATCAGCTGGGTCGCGCGCTGAACCGGCACCACCAGCACGTGTGAAGGATGGCCGCCTCCCTCCAGGCCAGGAGCGTGTCCGCGGTCGAGTGGGACCAGCGTTGGCCGCCCGGCCGAGAGGGACCGGAAGGGCTCCTCGTCGAGCTTCCGGCCGGCGCCCTTCGCATTGTGGGTGAGGTTGTAGTCGGCCTGCCGTCGCATCTCGGCCTTGCCCGGGGTCACCAGGTACATGGCACCGGCCACGGCGCCCATCAGCCGGCCGGCCTGCGTGAGGGCGATGTTCAGGACGTCGCTCAAAGAGAGTGAGGAGTTGACGGCCTCGGCGACCTTCAGCAGAAGGTCGGCCCGGTCCTTGGAGCCGCTCTGCTCCGCCAGCGCCTGCTCCAGCTCGCGCGTGGTCCCGCGAAGGCGGATCAGCGCGAACGAAAGCAGAATCAGCGCAATGACGAGGAGCGCTGACGCCACGAGCAGAACGACAATTGGGTCCAAAGCTGACATAGGTTAACGCTGGGTTCCCGGAATCGGGTCGGCGGACCGACGGGCTATACTCGGCCGAACTGGATCCGACCTCTTTCGACGACCTCGCGCTGGGCGGCGAGTGGACGACGCGACGCCGCACCATCTCCGAATCAGAGATCGCGCTTTTCGCCGCTCTGGCCGGCGACTTTTCCCCCCTCTCGGTCGACACCTCGGGCGGGAACTCCCGGCTGGCACCGCCTGCCTTGCTCGTGGCCATGGCGGTCGGCCTCGGCTCGATGGACATGCCGATCCCGCAGGTCGCGGCCTGGGAGTGGGTGAACTGGAAGTTCCCCAAGGCGGTCAAGGCAGGCGAGACGATCTACGCGCGCTGGACGCTGACCCAGAAGCGGCCGCCCGTTCACGGCGCGCGGGCCGCCATCGCAGTCTGGCGGGTCGACGTGCACACCGCGGACGGCGCCGTTTGCGCAGAGGGCGAGATCGGGGCGAGCGTCTTTAGAAAGTCGGCGCCAGGCGCCGAGCGGGCGGCCGAGCCCGGAGCGCCTGGGGCCCCCGCGCGCCGTCGCCGGCGCCGCCGCAGTACTTCCGCCGCGGAACCGGCTCCTGCCCCGGCTGCTGCTCCGCAGCCCGCGCCGGCGGAGCGGTCGGGCGCTCCACGGAGGCGTAGGCGCCGCCGGCCGGCCGGATCCTCGTCGGGAAACGGGGAGTCGACCCAACCCAGTCCGCCCGCGGAAGTCGCGCCGCAGCAAGCCGTCGCGGTCCTCGCTTCGCCGGCGCCGGCTTCATCCGCGGCCAACCCTCTCAGCCGCGTCATGAGGCGCCTCCGCCGGACCTGACACGCCGTCCGAACTGCGGCGACGATAACTTGCCTTCACACGTTGCCCGACGGAGGTACGTGTGCCACAATGCGGGCGCCTTCCGCGCACTGCACACACCTCAGCCGCAGTCTCGTAACAGTTCGTTAGCTTCCTCGCGGGCAGCAGGGCCCTTGGTCGTTACCTGGTACGCTAAGCTTTCGGTCGAACGGCACGGCGAGCGCTGGTTCGGGTCGTCAGCAACCTTCTGGCGTTCTTGCCGTTAGAGGTAGAAGTGGAAAAGACTGCAAAACTCAGGGAACCGAATTTGGAGCTGCCGGCCGACGCTACTCAGCGGCTAACCAGGATCGCTAACGATCCACACGACGCTTCTGCGGCGAAGGTCAACATTGCCCGCGCAATCGAGACCTTGCGACAGCGTCGGGCCGCCATGCGGCAACGGAGACAAGCCGCCCAACACTAAGGGCAGCCTCAAGCCGTGGCTGCGGCGCCTCCGCCCTTTGAACTTGAGCCTAGGACGCTTACCGCTGACGATGCTGCCTGGCTTACGTTTTTCGACGCGGGGACGGATTGGTGGTGCGAGGAAGTCACTGGGTTCCTCCGTCAATACGCGCTGGCCCATGCGAAGGCGGGATACAGCAGCACGCTACTGTTCTCGCTCCCAAACGAAAGGCACGTTGTCGGCTATATCACCGTGGCTGCGTCATCGCTACAACTGGGCAAGGTGAAGGGCGCCTATCCGAAATTCGGACCTCCACCAGGTGTGGAGACCACTCATGTTCCAGTCTGGGTAGTTCCTTACTTTGGTGTGCATCAAGACTTCCAAGGGCAAGCGCACGGAGATGAGATGCACATCCACTTACTTCAGATAATGGAGGGACTGCTAGGGGCGCCTCGCTTCCTTTACCTACAGTGCTGGGAAGAAAATGCTCGAGCTCTGAAATTCTGGAACCGGCTGGGCTATCAAGAGCTCACGCGCACAACCGAGCAGCATGCGGGCAAGTCACATGGCCTGGTCTGGTTGCTCTTTGATCGTTTTAGCATCACCGCCGCCCCAAAGTAAGGACCGCGCATCAGACCGGAGCCTCCATCGCTTCGATGTGCTCGATCACCTTGCGCGTCAGCTGGCTGGGAGTCGAGGCGCCGCTCGTCACGCCGACCTTCTTGGCGCCGCGAAACCAATTCGGGTCCAGGTCCTCCATCTGGTCGACCAGGTAGGCCGGCTTCCGGCCGAGCTTCTTCACCACCTCGACCAGCCTCAACGAGTTGGATGACCGCGGGCTGCCCACCACGATGACCAGGTCGACGTGCTGCGCCGCCTCGACGGCGGCCTCCTGGCGCTCCTGCGTCGCCCGGCAGATCTCGTTGTGCACCTCGGCGTTGGGGTAGCGGGCCTGGACCCGGCCGATCAGGTCCTCTGTGTCCCACACCGACAGGGTGGTCTGGCAGGTCACCGCGACGCGGTCGCCCTTGAGCTCGAGGGCATCGATGTCCTCGGGCTCCTGGACGAGGTAGACCTTCCCCGGCGCCTCGCCGATGACGCCTTCCGGCTCCGGGTGACCCTTGCGGCCGATGTAGACGACCTCGTAGCCCTTGCGCGCGAGGTCCGCGACCAGCTCGTGCGTGCGGACGACGTCTGAGCACGTGGCGTCGACCGGCGTCAGGCCGAGGTCGACGGCCCGCTGCTTGACCTGCGGCGAAACGCCGTGCGCGGTGAAGATGACCGTGCCTTCTTTGATGTGCTCGAGACCGGCCAGGCGGTCCGGCTGGTCCACCAGCGCGATGCCCTGCTGCTGCAGGTCGTCGGTGGCGTGCGTGTTGTGCACGAGCATTCCGAGCATGTGCACGGGGCCCTGGGTCTCCTCGCGAACCCGCTTGGCGATCCTGAACGCGTCCACCACGCCGTGGCAGTAGCCGCGGGGCGTGATCCTGAGGACTTCCATCGCTTATCCCGAGTTTACGGGGACCGCAACCCTCACCCTACCCTCTCCCGCACCGCGGGAGAGGGATCCTAGATCCCTACAAACAGGTCGTTCTCCGGTAGGGCTGAGCCTGGTTTGCCTCGGGCCAGCTCGTAGTACTCCGCGCCGAAGGCCAGCTCGTAGATCTGGTCGGCCATAGTGGCGAACCACGAGTTCGGGTCGTTCTGGCTCACGTGTGCGGCGAACGCCTGGCGCTTGCGGGCGGTGTATGCGCTGACGTCGACGCGGGTCGTCACCAGCTCGTCGGGCGTGCCGACGATCCGCATGTCCGGGTTCTGCTGCTGCCGTGCCTCCTCGGGCATCTGCTCCATGAAGGCCTGCATCATCGAGCGCGGGATGGCCGTGTAGTAGAGCTTCTTCGGCGTCCAGCTGTCGCCGGCGCGCAGCAGCTGATCGAGCGCCGCGGTGGTCACGAAGTGCGCCATGACGTGGTCCGGATGCCCGTAGACCCCGTCCTCCCCGTACGTCACGACGACGTCCGGCTTCTCGTCGCGAAGGATGGCCGCCAGCTTGCCGGCCGCCTCCGCCAGGGGCGCCTTATGGAAAGAACGCGGGTCGTCGTTCTCGGCCGTTCCGACCATTCCGGAGTCGCGGTAGCCGAGGAACTCGCTCCGCGAGACGCCCAGGATCCGCGAGGCGTTCTCGAGCTCCTTGGTTCGGATCTCGCCCAGGCGTGGCCGGGAGGAGGCCTCGTCCATGTTGTGGATCTCGCCGGCCTCGCCCCGCGTCGCAGTCACCAGGACGACCCGGTGGCCGGCATCGTGCGCCTTCATCATCACGCCGCCCGTCGAGATCGCCTCGTCGTCGGGATGCGCGTGCACCAGCAGCAGTGTCCCCATCTACAAAAGCAACATCTCCGCAAGCCGCTCGATTCCGCCGTGGCCCGGCGGAGCGATGGTCCGGGCCCGGGCGGCCGCGATCACCTCGCGCGGAGATCCTTCGACCGCGACGCCGAGGCCGGCCCACTCCAGCATCGACACATCGTTGCGACCGTCGCCCGCCGCGGCGACCTCCTCACGGCGGACCCCCAGGCGGTCGGATAGAAAGCGCAGCGCGGACGCCTTGTCGCTCTGCAGGCTCGTGAACTCCAGGTAGTCGGGCGTCGAGGTCGCGGCGTTGAGCCGCCCCTTCCAGATCTGGCGCACCTCGGGCAGGATCCGCTCCAGCAGGGCCGGCTCGGCGACGATCACGAGCTTGGGGGTCGTCGGCCCCATAGCCCCGTCGAGGTCGGGCACGAGGTGGATCTCCATCCCTGCGTGGTCGGCGTAGATGTGGGCCTCGGGGCGGTCGCGCTCAACGAGCAGCTGGTCGTCACGATAGGCCTGGACGTGGAGGTCGCGCTCGCGCGCAAAACGGATCACCTCCATGGCCAGGTCGTGCGGAACTCCGTGGTCGAGCAGCATCTCGCCGCCGGTCGTGCGAACCTGCGCGCCCTGGTAGCAGATGATCGGCCCGTCCAGGCCGAGCCGGAGCGCCCAGGGCAGGGCGCCCGGAAAGGGTCTCCCGGTGGTGGCGATGACCGTCACTCCGGCTTGCTTGATCCGATCGAGCGCCGCGACGTCCTTCGGGTCAAGGCGCAAGCTCATGTCAAGGATCGTCCCGTCGAGGTCCAGCGCCAGAAGGCGATAGCGGACGGTGGTCTTTATCGCTTCAATTCCGGGTTGAGGACGTTCGGCGGCCGGCCGCCGCGCGCAGCGGTCGCCATGTTGCGGGCCGCCATCGCCGACATCTCGGAGCGAGTGCGCGTGGTGGCGCTGGCGATGTGCGGCGCCAGGACCACGTTATGCAGGCCGACCAGCCCAGGGTGGATGGCCGGCTCGCGTTCGTAGACGTCGAGCCCGGCGCCGGCGATGCGATGGCTCTTCAGCGCCTCGACGAGGGCGGCTTCGTCGACAACCGGCCCGCGCGAGGTGTTGATGATGATCGCCCCCCGCTTCATCTGCGCGAACTGCGGCGCGCTGAGCAGGTGCTGCGTCTCCTTGGTCAGGGGCACGTGAACCGAGATGAAGTCGGATTCCGCGAGCAGGCGCGGCAGCTCGACATGTGTGGCGCCGATCTGCTGCTCGACGTCGGGCAGGAGCGGGTTGGTGTCCGAGTAGAGCACACGCATGTTGAAACCCTTCGCGCGCCGCGCGACGCCGCGCCCGATGCGGCCGATGCCGATGATGCCCAGGGTGGCGTCGTGGACGTCCGCGCCCAGCATCATGTCGATCTCCCAGCCCTTGTAATGCCCCTGGCGCGTGAAGAGGTCGGCCTCGACGATCCGGCGTGCGGCCGCCATCAGCAGCGCGAACGCGAAATCGGCGGTGGCGTCGTCGAGGACGCCGGGCGTGTTGGTCACCCAAACGCGGTTGGCGGTCGCCGTCTTGACGTCGATGTTGTCGAAGCCGACCGCCACGTTGCTCACGCAGCGGAGGCCTGGAGTCGAGAGCACGATCGAGCCGATCGGATCCTTCAGGTGGCTGACGATGCCCACGCATCCTTCCGCAGCGTGGCGGATGCTCTGCTCGTCGAGTGGTTGCGTGCTCGGGTACGGGAGCACCTCGGCGGCCTCGGCGAGGATGGCCGGTCCAGGATCGAGGATCGGGTGCATCAGCAGAACTTTCGGTCTTCCACTGGTGCTCATGGGTTCAGGCCCAGCTCCTGCGCAATCGGCTTCAGGGCGTCGCGGACGATCTCCACGTGCTCGTCGAAGGGTATACCGAGCGCCTCGGCACCCGCGACCAGCTCCTCGCGGTGCACGCCGCGGGCGAAGGCCTTGTCCTTCATCTTCTTGCGCACCGTGCTCGGCTCGACCGCGCTCAGCGACTGATCGGGCTTGACCAGCGCGCACGCGATGATGAACCCGCACATCTCGTCCACGGCGTTCAGCGCCTTGCGGATGTTGGAGTCGCGCGGCACGTTCAGGTAGTCGGCGTGGGAGGCGATGTCGTCGAGGATGTCCTCGGGCCAGCCTTTCTCGCGCAGGATCTGCATCCCTCGCGTCGGGTGCTGCTCTGGCGTGGGTCCTGACTCATAGTCCCAGTCATGGATGAGCCCGAGCACCGCCCAGCGCTCCTCGTCCTCTCCGAAGCGTCGCGCGTAGGCGCGCATCGCGGCCTCGACGCTGCGCATGTGCCGGCGCAGCTGCTCGGACTGCGTCATCGAGGTGACCAGCTCCCAGGCCTCGTCTCTTGTTGGTGTCGTGCTCAAAGGATCTCCTTCAAAGCCTGAAGCAGGCGGTCGTGCTGCTCGCGGGTTCCGATCGTGATCCGCAGCCAGCCTGCGATCGGATCGAGATCGTAGCGGCGGACGAGGATGCGCTGCTCGCGCAAGGCGTCGGCCACCGCGGCGCCGTTCCGCCCGGATGGCGGCTTGACGAACACGAAGTTCGCCTGCGAGGGCGAGATCTCGAAGCCCAGGCCGCCGAGCTGCTCGGCAAGCCGCGCGCGCTCTGCGACCACGTGTTCGACGATCCCGCGGTGGTGCTCCTCGTCCTCCACGGCCGCCACCGCGGCGGCGATCGCCAGCCGGTTCACGTTGTACGAATCCTTCACCGCGTCTAAGTCCGCGATCAGCTCGGGGCTCCCGATCGCGAAACCGATGCGCATGCCTGCCAGCGCGTAGGACTTCGAGAATGTGCGCAGGATGAGCAGGTTGCGGTGGCGCGGCAGCAGGCCGATGCAGCCGGCCGGCGCGAAGTCCACGTATGCCTCGTCGAGGACGACCACCCCGCGCGACACCTCAACCACTCGATCCACCGCCTGCTCGTCAGCCCAGGTACCGGTCGGCGAGTTCGGGTTGACGATGAACTTGAGCGGCGCGGGGTCGTAGGCGAAGGCATCGTTCCACGTCCAGCCCTCGTAGGCGGGCTGCGGGGCGGGCGTGGCCTCGTGGATCCGGCAGAGCGGCTCGAGCAGCGGGTAGGTCGGCGTCGAGTAGGCGACGCGGTCGCCGGCGCCGGCGAAGGCGCGGAAGCACATCTCGATCAGCTCGTCCCCGCCGTTGCCGAGCGCGACCTGCTCGGGCTGCACGCCAAACCGCCTGGCGATGGCCTGGCGCGCCGGCGCCGCCGTCGGGCTCGGATAGAGGCGCAGCAAGTCGTCGGCAGCGTCCCGAATCGCATCCAGGACCCGCGGCGAGGGCGGCATCGGCGATTCGTTGGTGTTGAGCTTGACCCAGTCCTCGCCGTCGGGCGGCTGCTCGCCCGGCGTGTAGGACTGGAAGTCGCGCAGCGACCGCTTCAGGAAGCGCGACGGCATTCGAGCAAGAAGGTCTCGAGCGCCAGCCGCGGGCTGACGTTCTGCTCCAGGTAGCCCAGTGTGTCGTACGAGAGCTCGACCAGCCGCGCCCACCGGCCCTGCTCACGCCCGCGCGTCGCCAGCATGCGCCGGCGCAGCTCCACCTGCCAGCTCGCGAGCGCGAAGACGGCCGGGTCCTCGGCCTCGCCCTCGCTGCGCCGCCAGGCCATCTGCGCGGCGTCGAGCTCCTCGGCGACATTGAGGGGCACGTCGGCCGGCGCACCGAAGACCTCCTCGAGCCGCCGCGTCCAGTCGCGGTGCTGTTCGATCACTCCGTCGTCGCCGGCGACCCGCATCGCCCAGCCGGGACGCCCGCGCGCAAGCTCGGCCAGCAGCCGCGCCCGCTCGGGCGCGACGCCGTGCGAGCTGAGCAAGCGCTCGATCTCGGGAGCGGGCACCGGATGGAAGAACACCCTCCGGCAGCGCGACACCACGGTGGGCAGGACGACAAACGGGTTGAGGCTGGGCGTCGTGAGGATGATCACGCGGTGCGGGTGTGGCTCCTCGAGCGTCTTGAGGAGGACGCTCTGGTCCTGGTCGCGGAGGCGGCCGGCGTTGGCGAGCAGCGCCACGCGCCGCGCACCGACCGCGGGTTTGAGGTTCAGGAACGCCTGCAGCGAGAGCTCGTGGAACTCGGGCGGCTTGTCGGGCAGCAGGCGGATCTCGTTGATGGAGAGCGGCTTGATGCGGTCGTCCTCCCAGTAGTCGGGATGCCGGTGCAGCTGGGCTTCGGGCAGAAGCGCAGCCGCCAGGGCGCGGGCGGCCGTCGACTTGCCGAGGCCGGCCTCGCCGACGAAGAGGTAGGCGTGCGCGAGCCGGCCGCCCTGCAGCTGAGCCCGGAGCTGGCCCAGGGCCTGGTCGTGCCCGACCACGCCTTCGAACGGGTCCGTCACGAAGAGCAGGTTACGGTTTTACGGGTTGGCCGCCCGTGACGGCCTTCGCCTCGCGCTCCCGGGCGAGCCGCTGCGCGCGCCCCTGCAGCCACACCTCACGGATGCGCTGGAGCGCGGTCAGGTTGGTCAGGATCGCGAGCAGGAAGACGACGCCGTAGAGGACGACGCCGCCGAAGATCAGCCCCACCACGGTCACGACCACCCTCTCGGGCCGCGCGAACAGCCCCGTCTCGCACGTGAACCCGAGGCTCTGCGCCCGCGCCCGCACGTAGCTGACGAGGAACGATCCGGCCAGCGCCGCCGCGGTGGCGATGATCAGCCAGCGCCCGAGAGCGCCGCCCACGGTCGAGAAGTAGGCGGCCAGGCCGATGTACATCGCTCCTTCCGAGTAGCGGTCGAGGGTGGAGTCGAGAAAGGCTCCGTATGGATAGCTGCGCCGCGTGGAGCGGGCCAGCGCCCCGTCAAGGATGTCGAACGTGCCGCCAATCGCGAGCACGACGCCGCCCCAGCGAAGCTGGCCGAGCGCCACGAGCACCGCGGCCAGAAAGGTGAGGGCGGTGCCGATCACCGTGACCTGGTTGGGTGTCACCGGCAGCCGGGCGAGCGCCGACATCAACCGTTCCGCGTGCCGGCGGACCCAGGCCTCAAACCGCGTCGTGAACATGCATCACCTCGTATCGCGCGCCGGCGGCATGGCGCGCGTCTTGGTAGACCTCCACGACCTGCGACGCCACGGACTCCCACGAATATCGCTGCGCCTTCTCGAATCCGGCCGCGCCCATCCGGCGCCGCAGCTCGCCGTCGCGGGCCAGGATCACGAGCGCGGCGCCCAGCTCGGCCCAGCTCTTCGGCCGCACGGTGAGGCTGTCGCGGCCGGGCTCCAGAACGGACATGTAGCCGGGGACCTCGGTCGCGACCACCGGCAGCCCGGTCGCCATCGCTTCGAGCAGGACGATCCCGAAGCTCTCGCTGCCTGTCGCCGGCGCGCAGAAGATGTCGGCGCTGCAGTAGTAACGCGGGAGCACGGCATCCGGCACGTAGCCGGCCATGACCACGTCGGCGAGCCGGTGGCGGGTGATGAACGACTCGACGCGCCCGCGCAGCGGCCCGTCGCCGACGATGATCAGCCGCGTCGCCGGCACCCTCGCCTTCATGAACTCGTAACCGCGCAGCAGGTCGCCGAGGCCTTTCCTCTTTTCCAGCCGGCCTACGAACAGGATGTTGACGCGCTCGTCGCGGAGGTGGCGGATGGGCGACAGGCCGGGCTGGTAGACGGCCGTGTCGATCCCGTTCGGGATCACGCGCAGCGGGTAGTCGGGGAAGTAGCGGTTGAAGAAGGCGCGAGCGGGCTCGCTCACCGCGATACCGCGGTGCAGCCGCTCGAGATAGGGATGCATGAAGCTCCGACCGTAGTAGTAGCCGAGGTTGGATTTGGCGAAGGCGTGGAAGGTGCCGACGTTGGCGGTGGGCGACATGCGCAGCATCGTCATCGGCAGCGCGGGCACCAGTGGCTCGTGGAAATGCAGCACGTCGAAGCGCTCGCGTTCGACGATCGCCGCCACCCGGTTGCCGAGGTGGAAGCTGAGCGTGATGCGCGCCACCGAGTCGTTGACCGGGATCGAGATCGGGCTGCCGATGCGGTGGAAGTCCTTGCCGCTCGATTCGCTGTCGTCGCGGCTCGAGGGCGCGAAGATCTGCGCGACGTGGCCCATCTGCTGCAGCTGGCGCGCGAGGTAGCGCACGTGGTCGGTGACGCCACCCGGGGAGGCGAAGTCGTACGGGGAGACAAGCCCAACTTTCATTTCGAAACCCCCTCTCCCCTCGGGGAGCGATCAGTAGGTCCCGTCCTTACCGCGCTCGCGCGCAGGGTTGGGGTGAGGGGGATCACGGTCCGCCCTCCCAGATCCGATGCGGCACATGCCACTGCTCGGGGTGCCGGCGGATGAAATCCTCGATGGGCTTGAGCAGCTCTCGCGTCACGCGCAGCTCGTCCGCGTCCTCGTCGCCCGTCGGCTGCGCGATCACCAGCGGCGCAGCCTCCGCCACGTACGAATCGTCGGGCAGGCGGTAGACGCAGGCCGGGAGGAGGGGGATGCCCAAGCGCAGCGCCAGCTGCGCAGGTCCCGTTGGTATCGGAGCAGGCCTGTCGAAGAAAGGCATCTTGCGGCCTGTGCCCGCGATGTCGCGGTCGATCGCGGTGACCACCATCTCGTTGTCGCGCAGCGCCTGTGTGACCTTGCGTAGACCGGAGACGTTCAGCGGCAGGACGCTGATCCCCAGCCGCGCCCGCGTGTCCCGATACCACTCGAAAAGCGCGCGCGGCTCCAGCTCCTCGGCGAAGAAGCTGACCGGGGTCAGGGTGGCGGACCAGATCGCGGCCACCACCTCGTAGGAGCCCATGTGGCAGGACACGACCAGCACGCCCTTGCCCATCGCCCGCGCCTGCTCGAGGTGCTCCAAACCTTCCACCTTCAGCAGCGGCCGCATCTCGCTGACGCGCGTTCGGGGCAGGAGCATCAGGTCGGCGTAGGCCTTGGCGTGGTTGCGAAAGTTGAGCCACGAAATGCGCTTGAGCTCGGAGTCGGTCAGCTCCGGGCAGGCGATCTTCAGGTTGTGCTCGAGCCGAGGACGCGCCAGCGGCGAGAACCACCACGCAAGCCGGGCGGCGACCACCGCGAGCGCGTAGGCCCAGCGCCTGGGCAGACGCTCCACGATCGACTGGAGGACCTTGAATCCGCGCCATGTCCACTCGCCCACCCCTCAGGACTTGAACATGGGACGGAATGCGTACCACTGCTCGGGGCGCTCCCTGATGAAGGTCTCGAAGCGGTCGACGATGCGCTGCATCAGGCTCTCTTTCGTGTCCTCGGGATCCATGGCGAGAGCGGGCTCAATGTGGATGTGGTGCCGGCTAGGCGCCACCGCGTACTGGCAGGCGGGCATCAGGGCCGCGCCGGTTTTGATGGCGAGGGCGGCGGGTCCACCGGGGACGACCGCGCGCCGCCCGAAAAATGTGACCTCGACGCCCGGCCCCTGCTCCAGGTCGCAGAGCAGGGCGACGATGCTGTTGGCGGCAAGCGCCTCGCTGATGCCACGGACAGCGGATCGGCCGAGGGCGATCACGTTGAGGCCGAACCGCTGCCGCGTGCGCACGACAGCATCGTTGAGCGAGCCGGGAAAACGCTCGGCGACCGCGCTGATGCGGTAGCCCACGGCGCCTGCATACGAGCCGGCCATGTCCCAGGAGCCCATATGCGGGACCGCCATGATCGCGCCGTGTCCACCCGCGAGCGCGGCGTCGAGGTAGGCCAGGCCGTCGATCGACACGCGTGCGACGAGGTCCTCGGGGGTGAGGCTGCCCATGAGCAGGAAGTCCATGAGCATCCGCCCGTAGTTCTGGAACGCGCGCCGCGCGGTCCTGGCCACCTCAGGGTCGGAGGCCGGCCTTTCGATCGCGGCCGCGTAGTTTTCCAGCGCCGCACGGCGCTGGCTCGGGCTGAGCCAGAACCAGGCGGCTCCGCCGGGAGCGGCTGCGGCATGTCGCAGCCCCGGAGGAACCGCCCGTAGCGCCCGCGCGCCGACCGAGTAGCTAGCGCTTAGCAGCTGCAGTTGCGGCCGCCGGCTTGCTCCTCGCGGGGCGGCGGACGTGGCCGTTCTCTCCGGCCTTACCACCATCGATGAACTCCTCCACGAGGCGTCGAGCCTCACTGTCGGCGTACTGAACCGGCGGCGATTTCATGAAGTAGGAGCTCGGCCCCTCGAGCGTCCCACTGATGCCGCGGTCCAGCGCCAGCTTGCAGCAGCGGACGGCGTCGATGACGATGCCGGCGGAGTTCGGCGAGTCGACGACCTCGAGCTTCAGCTCGACGTTCAGAGGCACGTCTCCGAAGGTGCGACCCTCGAGCCGGATGTAGGCCCACTTGCGGTCGTTCAGCCAGGGCACATAGTCCGACGGTCCGATGTGGACGTTGTCCTTGCCCACGTCGTAGTCGAGCTGCGAGGTCACCGACTGCGTTTTGGAGATCTTCTTGGACATGAGCCGGTCGCGCTCGAGCATGTTCAGGAAGTCGGTGTTGCCGCCGAAGTTGAGCTGGTACGTGCGCTCGAGCTTGACTCCGCGGTCGCGGAAGAGGCGCGTGAGCACGCGGTGGATGATGGTCGCGCCCACCTGCGACTTGATGTCGTCGCCGATGATCGGCAGTTTCTTCTCCTCGAAGCGCTTCTGCCAATAGGGCTCACGGGCGATGAACACGGGAATGCAGTTGACGAATGCGACACCGGCCGCCAGTGCCTGCTCGACGTACCACTTGGTCGCCTCCTCCGAGCCGACCGGCAGGTAGCTCACGACGACGTCGTCCTGGGTCTTCTTGAGGATGCCGACGACGTCGGACGTCTCGCCCGGCGCCTTTTCGATGATGTCGGCGAGGTACTTGCCGATGCCGTCGTGCGTCATGCCGCGGTTGACCTTGACGCCAAGCTTGGGCACGTCGCTGAACTTCACGGTGTTGTTGGCGCCGGCGAAGATCGCCTCCGAGAGGTCGAGGCCGACCTTCTTCTTGTCGATGTCGAACGCGGCCACGAACTCGATGTCGCGGATGTGGTAGCCGCCAAGGTCGACGTGCATCAGGCCAGGAACGAAGTCCTTGGGCGACGCGTCGCGGTAGTAGTGCACTCCCTGCACGAAAGAGGACGCGCAGTTGCCCACCCCTACAATGGCCACCCTTACCTTGCCGTTCACATGGCCGTTCTTTCGGCCGTTCTTCATGCCCCAACCTCCTTACGCGCTGCGATCTTGCCTTTGATTCCGATGAGCTCGTCGAGCAGCGCGCGCGCACGCGCGATGCTCTCGACGTCGAGAGAGCAATAGACCTGGCGCCCGTCGCGCCGCGTCCGGACGACGCCGCCGACCCTGAGCATTCGCAGGTGCCAGGAGATGCGGGGCTGGCTCATGCGCAGGTGCAGGGCGAGGTCGTTGACGTTCTCCTCGCCGACCTCGCCGAGCCGCTCCAGGATGCGGATCCTGGTCGGGTTGGCCAGGGCCAGGAAGTGGTCGGTCAGCTCGTGGCGCTCGTCGCGCTGGCTCTGAAAAAACATAACGAGTTCTTTATGCAGTGTATCGCATAAAGGGTTGGTTATGTGTTGGCTGCTATTTGGCTGGACTAACCGAGGTTGATGTTGATGGTCAGTGAGCCTGAATTGGACGTGCACAGTTCGCCTGGCGACGGCCCGCACAGGCTCTGATCGACAAGGGTTACAGAAAGCGTTCCGTAGTACTGATACGTGGTCTGCTGGGGAGCGATCGAAATCGCCACTGTGTTTCCCGACGCGGTGACAGCGAACCCAAGTGGAAAAGCGGTTGTTGCGACTGGGGTGCAGGGAGCGCCCGTCAGCTGGATCCCTGAGCATGCGGTGGCGCTAATGACTGACACCTTTACAGTTGGCGTTCCTCCTGGCGTGCCGTCCGAATATGACCACCCGGTCGCAGTGCAGCCGTTTCCAAAGAATCCGATGCAGCTGGAGCCGGCAACAAGTGCGATGTGTGGGAACGTCGAGTAGTACGACGTTACGGGTGCGGTTCCTCCGAGCGCGTCAGTGACCGTCGTTGTGAAGGCGAACTGATAGGGCGGCGGGGGCGGGCCGGTGGTCAGGCTCGGAGGCGGTGGAGGAGGCGGAGCCGGGAATGGCCCAATGAGAGCCAGACCGCCAATTGACATTCCGGTCGGTGGCGCTCCGGCAGTGACGTTGGCCTGCAGCGGTCCGACACCACCCGAGCTCGTTCCGTAGGCTCCGCAGATTACGCAGCCCGCTTCGACCGTGCAAATCTTTGTGCAGAGCCCCGTCACCACGAGCGGTGGGGCCACGCCCAGCGATCTCTGGACTCCGGCAGCCTGGCCGCCTGAGTCGTCTACCCGGACGACGAATGTGAATCCTCCGGCGGCCGTCGGCGTCCCCGACAGCTTTCCGGCAGTGGAGAACGTAAGGCCGCCAGGCAAACTGCCGCCGCCCACAGACCAGTGATACGGAGGCGTGCCACCCGACGCACCGATCGTTACCGGCGCATAGCCAACGCCGACCTCGCCGGCGTGCAGCGAGAAGTTTTGGATGAAGAGCTTGCTTGGGGGCGTCCCGGCCGGCGCCGATGACGGGGGAGTCGCCTGGGACGACGGTGTCTCGGTGGTGCTCGACGGGCTCGACGTGGCGTTGCCCGACGGGCTGGCCTGCTCCGTCGGGGTGGTTTGCTGCGACGGGGTGCCCTGCGCGGTTTGGCTCGTGCCGGGTTGCAGCGTGCACGCGGCCCCGAAAAGCAGCAGCGCAGCCAGCAGAGCTGCGGCCCTAAACCCTCCCCTCATCGTCGGTGTTGCGGAGTCTAGTGCAGCCCGTAGCGGAACGCCAGAGATTTATGCGTGTCTGACCAGGTCGAGGAACTCCGCCCGCGTCCGGGCGTCCCGGCGGAAGGTCCCGAGCATGCACGAGGTGATCAGCTGCCCTCCCGTCTTCTGCACCCCGCGCATCTCCATGCAAAGGTGTCGCGCCTCGACCACGACGCCCACGCCCCGCGGCGCCAGCGCCCCGTTCAGGGCCTCGGCGATCTCCTTGGTCATCCGCTCCTGGAGCTGCAGGCGATGGGCGAAAACGCCAACCAGCCGCGGGATCTTGCTCAAGCCGACCACCTTGCCCTTCGGCAGGTAACCGACGTGGCACGTGCCGAAGAACGGCAGCATGTGGTGCTCGCACAGGCTGTAGAAAGGGATGTCCTTGACGAGGACCATCTCGTCGTAGTCCTGGTCGAAGACCGCGCCGGCGATCACCTCGTCGACGCTGACGTCGTAACCGTCCGTCAGCTCCCGAAGCGCCCTAGACACGCGCCCCGGCGTGGCTTTGAGGCCTGGCCGGTCGGGATCCTCGCCCAGCTCGCCGAGGAGGGACTCCACCAGCGCGGGGATGCGGTCTGTCGGTTGGACCTTCGGCTTGGCCACGGTCGTCAGCATCACATAAGTAGGGATCGCGCATTGACAGGCGAACAAAGTTTCGCTACACTAACGAACATGTGTACTGGTGGGGAGAGGGGGAAGTGCATCCTCGAGAGGCTGGGAGCGGAGGACCTTGCCGACGTCCCGGCCGAGGCGATCGGCGAGGACCTCAAGGCGCTCTTGCGGCACCGCAATGCCGTAGACGCCGAGATACAGCGCCGGCTGGTTCGTTTCGAGAAAGGCGAGGGTTACACCGCTGACGGCTGCCTGAGCGCCAAGTCCTGGCTGCGCTGGAACTGCCACCTCGCCTTCTCCGCCGCCTCAGACCGAGTCGAGGTGGCGCGCCAGCTGGAGTCGTTGGAGCTGGCCAGCCGGGCGCTGGCCGAGGGCGAGATCAGCTACCAGCACGCGGCCATGATCGCCCGGGCCGCCGAGCGCCTGGGCGAGAGGTTCGAGGGACCGGCCGAGGAGATCCTGGTCGAGCTGGCGAGGAAGGAGGACCCGGTGGTACTCAGGCGAGCCATCGTCCATCTTCGCCACTGCGTCGAGCCCGATGGCGTGCTCGACGACGCCAACGACGCGCACGAGCGGCGCTTCCTCCACCTGAGCCAGACCTTTGGCGGCATGTTCGTGCTCAACGGCCAGTTCGGCGCCGATGACGGGGCG
>Ga0207646_10001667_pt1 | contig 27128 bp, 23 predicted proteins | sample KBSK5502metaG_FD_184343 | JGI IMG/M metagenome (GOLD analysis project Ga0207646, IMG submission 184343) | Corn, switchgrass and miscanthus rhizosphere microbial communities from Kellogg Biological Station, Michigan, USA - KBS K5-50-2 metaG... | ecosystem: Host-associated > Plants > Roots >...
TGTAAGTGAGGGGGAGAGCGGGAAGCCCCCACGCATCCTTCACATCGGAGTCGACGGAGAAGCTATTATTTTCCACGGGCAACGATGTGCCGTGGCCGAACACTTCAAAAGTACGAGTGAAATTGTTGGCAAGAGCAGCCTTGAACTGTTTTCCCCAGCGCGGAGTTCCGGCTGGCAAAGCGCCTAGAGCAAATCCGATCGGCGTCATGTCGAAGCGGGCGTCGAGACCGCCGCCACCCTGGAAGCCAACCTTGTTGGCGTCGAGCTCGTAGAAATCGTGCAGAATGCGGCTGACGGCAAAACCTTTGTAGTCGTTGAGCTGTTCGTCGAAAACGCCGACGGAAACGGCGCTGGTGTTAAACATCAGATTTTTGCCGACGTAGCCGCTGGAATTAGCCAGGCCATCCGGAAATTTGTTTGAGGCGGAAAGCAGGAGCAGCCGCGGCGTTTCCGCGCCATTTGCGGACAGAATGACGGCTTTCGCCCTTTGCAGATGGACGTTTTTCTTTTCGTCGAAGTAGACGGCGCCGGTCGCGCGGCCGCGTTCGTCCACTTCAATTTTGTGGACGTAGCTGTTGGGGCGAATTTCGCATTTGCCGGAACGTTCGGCGAGCGGAATCATGCTGGCGAGAGAACTCGATTTGGCTTTGACTTCACAACCAAAAGCAAGACAGAAGCCGCAATTGACGCAGGCGCTGCGGCCCGGGCGCGGCTGGGAAAGAATAGCCATGGGCGCGGGAAACGGATTCCAGCCAAGCTTGCGCGCGGCACGTTCAAAGATAACGCCAGAACCTTTTACAGGAAGCGGCGGCATGGGATAAGGCTTCGAACGCGGCGGATCAAACGGGCTGGCGCCAGCAAGACCGGAAACGCCTACTTCCCATTCAACTTTGGTGTAGTAGGGCTCGAGGTCGGCGTAGGTGATGGGCCAATCGCTGAAAGTGGAACCGGCGATGGGCCCGACTTTGCTGTGTTCCTTGAAGTCGATTTCATGGAAGCGCCAGAAATTCGCGGTGAAATGGTTGCTGGTGCCGCCGACGGCGCGGCCGTAAACAAGAGCGCGCTGCGGCTTGGCTTTATCCTGCGGCGTTTTTCGAAACGTGTTGGGCTGCAGTTTGGGATGATTGGTGAGCAGGTCTTCCTGCAGAACTTTGATTTCGTCGTGAGAAAAATCGGCTTCGGTAAGGTACGGGCCCTGTTCGAGGACGACGACGCTGAAGCCGTTGGTGGACAGTTCTTTGGCGAGCACGCCGCCCGCGGCGCCGGACCCCACGATGACGAAGTCCACGGCTTCGGAAGTCTTGTACTTGGGCTGATCGATCTTCATTGCTTGTCGGCGTCCTTTTTTACGGAGAGAGCGGCGGGAGCGGCCTGCCAGCCGGGATAATTCTTGTCATAAAAGCCGAAAGGCGGCTGAAAGCCGTGTCCCGGCTCGCGACCGATCACCGCCCAGCCGAGGCCATCGCGATTGCCTTTGCGACCGACTTCTGGATCGATCAAAAATCCGGCGATGGTGTGCACGCGAAGAACTTCGAAGAGAGGTTTTGCGGTGGCACTGCGCCGATAGCGAAGCCGCTGCGGGCGCTGTGGAGCTGCTTTGGCGCCGGCCTCGTCGAGTGATTCAAGAACGGCTTCCTGCTGGTCGGGCGTTGCCGCGGAAAACAGCGTCACACCGGGGAAAAGTTCTGTGACCCGCTTCTGGAGTTCGGGCAGCCCTTCGCGATACGTTTTCTGGTCCTCAACGGAAAAGGTAACCAGGGCGCGGTCGATGAAATAGACGACGCCGGCTTCGCGCGCGCCGGGGGTGCCATCGCTCGGAATGATACAGGAGGCAAGCGCTTCGATTTCTTTGGCTTCCGCAGGCGTGAAGAATTCGAATTTTTGCGCTTCGGGAGACGCAGCGGCCTTGTGAGCGTGCTCCGCCGCCGAGAGAACCGCGGGCCAATGCGCAGCGGTCCATGTTGCGCCAACGGCGGCAAGTCCACGGGATAGAAAGTGTCTTCGGTCGAGTTCAGTGATCAATGGATTTGCCTTATAAGTTAGTTTTAGCGACTGTATGCTGTTGCGACGTTGAAGGTCAATGCAAAAGAACCGATACAACAAAGCGCTGGCACAGATTCGATTTCCAATTTGGCCTGATGAAACCACTGGTTTGCGGACGGCTGCAAGCCTGCGGTACGATACCGGAGATGCGTGTTTACATAAGAGCACGCCTCTTCCCACCCATAAATGGCGACACTCACCGGAGCAATCGGAACCGGCAGCAAATGGTTGCTGGACAGAATCGTGGGCGCAATTGCGGCCACCGGAATCAATCCCAACGTATTGACGTTCCTGGGGCTGGTAGTGAATTTCGGGGCGGCAGCAAGCTTTGCGGTCGGCAAATTTTTTCTCGGCGCTACGATTATTTTTTTCGCGGGCTTTCTGGACATGCTGGACGGGCAAGTGGCTCGGCGGCAGAATCGCGTCACAGCTTTCGGTGCGTTCTATGATTCGACGCTCGATCGTTACGCCGACATGGCGCTGTATATGGGGCTGCTGGTCTACTACTCGGTCAGCGGAAGAACGCCGTACGTTGTGCTGGCGGCAGTGGCGACTGCGGGCTCCGTGATGGTGAGCTACGCGCGAGCGCGGGCGGAGTCGCTAATACCACTGTGCAAGGCCGGATTCATGGAACGGCCCGAGCGGCTGGTGTTGCTGATCATCGGCGGCGTCTTCAACCGAATGGCGCCGGTGCTGTGGGTGATCGCGGTGGTTTCGACGATTACCGTCATTCACCGAATTGTTTTTACGTGGCAAGAAACGAGAGCGGGACGCACGCTGCCGGGAATTCGAATCAGCTTGTAACTTTTGCTTCGGCGGGGCGAGATTTTTCTTTCGCGCCGTTTGCCAACGATTCTTCAACAGGTCCGCTTACTAACTCCCGAACACGAGCGCGTAGTCCTGGAACTTCTTCTTTGCTCATGCCCGTGGTGTCGACCGTGTCGTGCAGATGAATCGTTACAGTAGCAGGCCAGAACATCCAATGGCCGGTGCGGTGATGCTGAAACGAGCCGACGATGCTGACCGGCACAATGGGAATTTCCAGTTGCTGAGCGACGCGGAATGCACCGTCCTGAAATTCGTCGACGTGGCCATCGCGGGTGCGTTTGCCTTCCGGAAAAACGATCAGACTGGTGCCACTGTTGATGGCATCGCGAGTGAGGCGCCACATGCGCCTGAGATCCGCGGGACGGCGCACGTCCGGCACGGGAACGTTTCCGAAGCGCTTCATCAGCCAGCCGTAAATCGGAATTTCAAAATGCGATTCGAGTTCCCAGCCGCGAACAAATTGTGGAATCGCGCAATAGAGGGCGAAAGGATCGAAAAGATTGACGTGATTCGACACGAAGAAACTGGTTTTCTGCGGATCGAAGCCGGGCGAGCGAACGACGCGAATCTTTGCGCCCGCAAAAAGCATGATGCGACGGCAAAAAGTGCGCTGGAGCCAATCGTGCTTCTTGGGATCAAATACGATGGCCAACGCGATCAGGGCTGGGACGACAATCGCGAAATGCAGAAGACTCGCGGCCCAGAGAAGTGCGCTGCGAAGAACGTGCCATGCGCGCTTCATATGTAGATATCCACGGCGGACGGCAGGATATCCAGGGTTTTGCACTCCAGCGAAAAGATTTCGCCATCGATCAGAACGTCCACAGGAACAGGAATATTGAATTCGACGTGCTTAACGGATTTGCGCGAGGCGAGAGGGTGATTGAGATGCGTGCCGCTATACAAGCGCGGCAACATGCGCAGCAAGCCGAAGCGACCAATCGGTCCCCAGCGGACGAATTCGATGAAGCCGTCGGAAGGATTGGCATCAGGAGCGATAAGCATGGTGCCGCCGGTGTACTTGCTGTTGTTGAAAGTGAGGAAAAGGCTGCGGCGTGTATCCCATTCGGTTTCGTCATCGGAGCGTAAGACGAAAGCGCGGCGTTTGAGTTGTACAAGTCCAACGAACACGCCGAATAAATAGCCGACATGGCCAAGCGGTTTAAATACGCGGTTGGTGAGCGCGCCGACGTCCGCGGTGAAACCGACGCTGAGAATGTTGAATGAATAAATTTCGCCGGAAGCATGCGTGAGGCGGACCAAGTCCACGGGACGAGTGCGATTTGCGAAAAGCGCATCGAGCGAGGCTTCCGCGCCATGCTTTGTAAAATCGCGCAAAAACGAATTCCCAGTGCCGAGAGGAAGAAATCCGAGAGCGATACGCTCCGCTGCGGGATTGCGCGCAAAAACTCCGTTGAGAATTTCATGCGCAGTGCCGTCGCCGCCCACGGCGAGAAACCGGCGATAGCCCTGGCTGTATGCTTCGCGCGCAAGTTGAACGGCGTGACCAGGACCGGTCGAAGCGATGACGTCGATGTGCAGGCCTTTTGCGCGGAGGCGTGCAAGCGCCGGGCCGGCGAGCTTCGCGGATTTGCCGCCACCTGCGGCAGGATTAACGATGGCGAAGAAACGGTCTTTGGGCGAGGCCATGGGGACTAGAGCGGGAGTATAACGCGGTCGCGGTCGAGTTTGGCGAGGCGTTCGGCGAGTTCGTTTCGTTTTATTTTGAGCGAGGCAGTGCGCGGGAAGTCTTCGTCGTGGAACACGATGCTATGGATACGTTTGTAATTCAGCAGGCGATTGTTGCGCTGGATGATGTCCTGCTTCAGTTGTTCTGAGAATGCCTGGCCGTTTTCGAGGCGAATGACGATGATGAGTTGTTCGCCAACCATGGAGCGCCGGGGCCAGATGAAGTTTGCGGCGAAGACGCAGAATTCTTTTACCGGCAGGCTCTCGAACGCGGCTTCGATGTCTTCCGGGTAAATGTTCTTCCCTTCCTCGGTGACGATCATGTTTTTCTTGCGGCCGCTGAGATGCAGGTGTCCTTGCGCGTCGAACTTGCCGAGGTCACCGGTGCGCAGCCAGCCATCCACGATCGCTTCGGCGGTAAGTTCCGGCTCGTTGAGATAGCCGGACATGACTGTCTTGCTGCGCACGTACACTTCGCCGACGCCATCCTCACTGGGGTCGACGATCTTGACTTCCATGCCCGGAAGCGGCTTGCCAACGGTGTCCGCGCGAAATGGCTTGAGATCGTTCACGGTGATAGCCGTGCCGGCCTCGGTGAGACCGTAGCCATTGGCGACGGGGATGCCGAGATCGTAGAAAAACTGCAGCGTTTGTGGTTCGGTGAATGCGCCTCCCACAATGATGGCCCGGAGTTCGCCGCCAAATCCCGCATGAACTTGTTTTAAAAGGCGGCGACTGAGCCAGAGGCGCGGCTGGCTCTTCGTGAGCGCCTTGTTCACAGAAACGAGGAAGTTAAAAAATTTTCGTTTGCCTCGAGGAAGTTCGGCGAAACGGGCTTCCAGGCCTTTCTGAAGATTCTTCAGGACCAGAGGAACGAGGCTGACGTAAGTAATTTTGTAGCGTGTGAATGCATCGCGCACGAATTCCGGACGAAGTGTTCGCAGGTGAACAACGCAGGCTCCGCAGGTGAACGGACCGAAAAAGCCGACCATAAAATCAATCGCGTGATTTGTGGGAAGAATGCTGAGGTAGCGGACGCCCGGCCAGAATGGATAAAGCGAAGTAAGCGCAACGCATTGCTCGAGATAATTCTCGTGCGTCATCGCACAGCCCTTGGGGCGACCACCGGTGCCAGAGGAATACACGATTGACGCGATGTCTTTGCGCTCACGCGGAACGAAGGCGGGCGCGGCATTGCTGCGCCCTTCTTTCTGGAGTTGGGCTTCCCAGCGCTTTGCGCCGGCAAGGTCCGCGTTCGGCGGTGCTTCTGTAACCAGAACGGCTTGAATATTCGCGGCAGTGGCGCGGCCAGGCGATGCGCTGAGTTGCCGCCAGATGGGATATTCGGTGACGAGAATTCTTGCGCCGGAATGCTGCAGAAGTTGCCACTGCTCTACCGGCGTGAGCTTGTAATCGAGCGGCACCAAAATTCCGCCGGCGTAGAAAATAGCGAACGCCGAAATCAGCCACTTAGACTGATTGGTCATGATGATACTGGCGCGGTCGCTCCCGGCGAAACCCGCGTCCTGCATCGCGCGAGCCAGCGGCAGAGCGCGCGAATTGAATTCGCGGTAGGTGAGTCGTTCTTTTTCGCGCTCGCGATCGGCTTCCATCAGACAGACTTCATCCGCGAAACGCGACATCGCGTCTTTCAGGGCCGCGCCGATGGAGGAATACTTTGCGAGGTCGAGCATTACAGGCGGGATTGGATGCGTTCGGCGAGAGTTTTGAAGTCACTTACGCCCTGGACTTCGTAGTCGGGCAGTTCGATACCGAAGTGATTTTCGATGCGGGAGAGGAGTTCGAGAGTCTGGAGGCTGTCGATGCCAAGTTTTTTGAAAAAATCGTCCTCGGGCGAGAGTGCGCCGGGGGAGAGTTTGAAGTGCGTGGTGGCGAGATTCAGCACTTCCTGAGTGGTTTGTTCCAGGGTGGGCATACCCCTATTAATTTATCATCCCGGAAGAGAGAAGAAAAATCGTTGGCTAACGCGTCCGCTGGATTTCAAAGGAGGATCAGCCCATGGCGAATGCCGATGGCCACGGCTTCGGTACGACTGACTGCACCCAGCTTTCCCAGGATTGCCGCCACGTGAAACTTCACAGTGTGTTCGGAAATGCTCATCCGCGAAGCAATTTCCTTGTTGGCGAGACCCAGGGCAAGCATGCGCAGAACTTCCTGTTCGCGTGGAGTCAACGGCTCGAGGAGTTCCTCAACTTCATTCGTTGGGAACGCGGGCGTTGACAAGGCAGGCGTTTGGGACGCTGAGGTTCGCGACGTGGAAATGATGGCTTCGGTTTCCGCGGGCATGGTGACGACAAGTCCATGCGAAACCGCGTCGAGCGCTGAGAGAAGCTGGGGCCTCCCCATCTCCGCGGGCAAAACGGCGCGCGCACCCATGCGCAAGGCTCGTGCGGTTGTTTGCGGATCTGGTAGTTCAGCGAGCAATACAACGGGCAGCTCACGGAATAAATCTGCCTCGGTTACCTGCTGCAGTAAGGCCGCGAAATGCGCCAGATCCGCGGTCGAGATGACGAGCTCGACGCCATCTTGTTGTTCTAGTTCCGCAACAAACGCAGAGAGCGATGCGACGCTCGCAATGATTTCAATGCCCGGTCCACGGAGAAGATGCTCGATTCCCCTTCGCGCGAGGGCCGATTCGGCGGTGATGATAACCTTGATCATAGTTTGGGATCATGCGGCCTGAGCCTGTGCTGGCCGTCGAACGCCGCCTAGCAACAGAGTTACTTTACGAATGCGGTCGTAGTTTCCGCGCAAGAATTCGAGACGCACCTGACGCGTACCCGATCCTTCTAGGAGGAGGCGCAGGTCTTCGACACTCGCGAACGTTTGTTCTTCTGTACCAAGCAGAACGTCTCCGGGCAACAGAGAGGCAGTTGCCGCAGGACTTCCCTGCTGAATCTCCAAAACAACAAGGCCAAAAAGCTTTTTTCCACGGGAAGGAATCCGCGCTGGATAAACGCTCGCTCCGAGCCACGCGGCGGATGCGCCGGTGTTTAGAAAGCTTTTCACCGCATTGCCGGGAATCGCGAGTGCCAGCCGACCCGCGACCATCGTGTTGATTCCGATCACCTCGCCGGAGACCTTTGCCAAGGGCCCGCCGGAATTTCCAGGAGCCAGGCGCAAGTTCGCTTGTATCCAGATGGAAGGGCCCAATCCGCGCACGGGACCGACGCCATGAACGACGCCGGTGGAAAGAGCACCCACGAATCCAAGCGGATTTCCAATGGCGAGCGCCAATTCACCGGCGCGAACTCGAGAGGAATCTGCGATCGAAACTGAAGGCAGATCCTCCGCCATGACACGCAGGGCTGCAAGATCACACGAATGATCGCGATCGGTGACTTGCGCTTGGCATTCGCGGCCGTCCCAAAGCTGCACGCGTGCATGAGGACCAGGCACAACGTGAGCATTGGTGACGATCAGGCCTGTGCTAGACCAAATTACGCCAGTACCGCTTCCGCTTGCTCTTCGGCTTCCACTGGGGCCACTGTGAATCAGAACTGTCGAGCGGCGCAAACGCTCCGCTACTTCACCGAATGCCGCGAACGCCATTTCACTCCGCTCCATTGGGCCGCTCGGTGACACTGATAGGGACTTCGCGGAGCTCACCACCGCGCAACAACCGCGCGACAAACGTCTTCCCGATCGAATCGGGACCGAGAATCGAATGAACATCACCAGGATGATGCACTTCGTGGCCGTCGAGTGAAATAAGAAGGTCACCGATCAGGATACCAGCCTTGTGCGCCGGACTTTCAGGCGCCACATCCAGAACAATGTTCGCGGTTTTTCCTTTTCGTTCCGCTACAACCGAAAGCTCCGAAGGCAGACGCACGGGTTGCAAGCCTACCCCAAGGTAACCTCTGGGAACGTGGCCCTTGCTAAGCAGCACATCAGCGACGCGGTTCACCGTGGCGGTGGGAATCGCGATGGCGCCGAAGCGGGCAAATTTTGGCGTCGCAATGCCAATGACGCCGCCACGGGCGTCCACGACGGCTCCGCCGATCGCGGTTGGCTGCAATCCAATGTCGAGCCGGAGATACGGGGACAGAGTTCCTCCCCAGTGCCTGCGCTCAGCGACAGCGAGGCTGACGGCTCCGAGCGCCGCGACTGGACCGGATGCGCGCGTGCGTCCAACGACAAGCGCCAAGTGTCCCGCTGCGAGCGCCGTGGGGTCGCCAAAAGCAGACACCGGCGCAACGGCCTCCGGACATTTCAGAACCGCCAAATCCGTTGTTGGATCTCTTCCTACAAGGGTGGCTGAGACAACACGATGTTCGGGGCGTTGATCAGGCAGGGTAATGCGAATCTCTTCGTCAACACGCAAGGCGTGTTCCGCTGTGACGATAATTCCCGCGCGCCAGACGACGCCGCTTGAAGATCCTCGTGGACTGGCATGGACCGCCACAGTGTGTGCCGCCGCGCGCGCTGTTGCCGCGGCCAGCGCGTTCGATAGTTCGATGAGTGCTTCAGACATTCCGCACCTCCATGAACAGGATGCGACATGTGCAGGGAGGATTACATCCGCCGTTCGGCTAGGAGGAACCCGCTCATTCGAGCAGGTCAGATGCGACGCCTAGGGTTGGTAGGGCATGGGGCCGGTGTTTTCAACAAACTTTTTGAGGCCGGCCATCACAGCGGGGCCGGTAAAGAGTTCGCAGAAAATTTCGACTTCGCGGCGAAGCTCTTCGCGGGGGATAGGCTTGATGAACTTTTTTGCGGCGGCGCGCGTGCCGGCGTCGAATTTTGTGATTTGCGAGGCGGTGGCTCTGGCCAGCTTGAGTGCTTCACCTTGGGCCGCAAGTTGAGACACGAGACCCACCGCTTGCGCGCGAGTGGCATTGACGCTGCGGCCGGTCAGCAGGAGATCGCGGACGAAGCCGTTGCCAAGATCGCGCTTGAGGCGCGGAATGCCCCCGAAACCAGGGATGAGTCCGAGGCGCAGTTCGGGGAAAGCGAAGCGGGCCATCTTGTCGGCGATGATCACATCGCAGACGAGAGCGAGTTCGAGACCGCCGCCGAAACAAACTCCGTGGACGGCGGCGATGGTGACAAACGGAGCTTCGTCGAGCCAGTTGAGGACAGCATGGATGCGCTCGAGAAATTCACGGACTCCGGCGCTGCGATCCTTTTCGTTCAGCGCAACAGCTCCCTGATATAGCTCGCGAAGATCAGCTCCCGCCGAAAAACCGCTTTTTTGCGCGCTCGAAATGATGCAGGCGGAGGTCTCGGTCGTCAGCTGTCTTGCAGCTCCGACAAAGTGTTCGAGTTCGCGCAGCATGGCGGTGCCGATTTCATTTGCGGGCGCGCGGTCGAGCGTGAGTTCCAAAACGCCGTCGCGCCATTGCCAGCGCAGAGCTTTGCCCTCGAACGATTTCATGCGGACGCCTTTCGGTCGTACATCGCGTTGATCTCCGCATCATACCGTTTCGCGATGGCGTCACGCTTGAGTTTACCGTTGGCGGTAAGCAAACCGTTTTCGGAACTAAACGCATCGGGCAGAATTTTGAAATTGCGGATCTGGCGGTAGTGCGGCAAGTCGGGGTTGATAGCGTCGATCGCGGCCTGGACGCCGGCGGGCTCGACTTTCCCCGTGACCAGCATGCAGACATAACTTCGACCGTTGCCCACGAGCACAATTTGTTGAGCGTCAGGCACAAGTTGGGCAAGTCTGTCTTCGATGGGTTCGGGGGCAAATTTGTGCCCGGTGTTTAGAACGAGAAGATTCTTGATTCGTCCAATGATGCGCCAGTTGCCGCGCACGTTGACTTCGCCCTGGTCGCCGGTATGAAACCAGCCGTCCTGCATAACCTGGGCAGTTTCCTCAGGGCGATTCCAATAGCCGGAGAAAATATTTGGCCCTCGAACAACAATCTCATCGTTGTCGCCGAGCTTCATTTCGATTCCGGTGATCGCAGGGCCGACGTAGCCTGGCTCGACAGGCACTCGCGGATCATCAAGCGTGCAGAGCGCGGTGGTTTCCGTCAAACCGTAGGCTTGCAGCACGGGAATTCCCAACATCAGGAAAAATTGCTGAGTTTCCGGGGCAAGCGGCGCGGAACCGCAGATGAGCGCACGCAAGTTCGGGCCGAAGCGATCTTTCACTTTTGCGAAAATGAGTTTTCGACCAACCGTCAGCCAGAACGCGTCTAACGATTTGCCGCGGCCGACGTGTTGCCGCCGCCAGGCGCTGCGCGCACGAGCGTAGAGAGCGCGAATTGGCGGGGCTTGTCCGGCGATGTTGTCTTCGACGCCGCGCTTCACGCGCTCGAGAAGAGTGGGCACGTTCAGGAAATAGTGTGGCGCGGAGACGCGGATTTCATCGGCGAGTTTGGTGAGGTCGGTTGAAAGCGTGAGGACGCTTTCACGCGAGAAAGCGGAGAGCATCAGCATCCACGACGCGGCAAAGTTCATGGGCGCATAGAGAAAGATCCGGTCGGGGTCCGTGGTCTTTCCTGACAAGATGCCCATCAGTTGGTCAAGGCGTTCTGTGGTGCAGCCGGTCATGTGATTCAGATTTCCGACGGTGAGGCAAACGCCTTTTGGCTCGCCCGATGTCCCCGAGGTGTAAATGATGGTCAGGAGCTCGTCGTCGAGACGCTCACGGACTAGCGACAGAGTAGGAGCTGATTCGTCGGCGGAAAAAATGTCACTGAGCATCTCGAGTGGCGGCAGCTCGGGCCAAGCATGGCCGAGCGTGTCGCTCAAATCCGCGTTGCCCGTCAGAACGAGGCGAGGCTGGCAATCCTTCAACATCGCCGCAAGTTCGCCGGCAGTCTGCCGATGGTACAGAGGAACGACAACGATTCCTTCGGCCATCAAAGCCAGGTCCACCGCAATCCAGTGAATGGAATTTGTGGCGATGAGGCCACAACGTTCCCCGGGTTTGATTCCAGTAGAACGCAGCCAAGTGCGCGCGCGTTCGACGAGGGTCAGCAACTCCGCACCGCTCTTGGAGAGGCACTGTTCGCCGTGGACTTCGCGAAGCACGACGCGACTCTGTGAGCGTTGCAGATGCTCAAAAATGTTCTGCAAAAAATTCGGCATGGAAGATTATTTCGATGCGGCCAGAGCGGCTTCGGGGACATCGTACTTCTGTGCGAGCCGCACGAGATTCTCGCTGAGCGGGGGCAGATACTCCTCCCACGAACGAACGCCGCCACGCAACGGAAACTCCGGATATTGCAAACGCAAAAGATCTTCGAAGACCACTCCCATACGCGCCATTACTTTCAAATTGCGGACGACGGCCTGGGCGATGCCTTCGCGGATGGATTCTGTTTCCGCAACGAGGGTCTCCATCATTTGCAACATTTTCGGTCCCAGATCGGGGTCGTCCACGGTAATGCAAAGGTTGTGGTGACCGCGTTCACGCATAAGATTGCGTATGCGCTCGTCCATGGTGACGCCTGCAGAGGCGACGAGGCTGGGCATGCAAGTCACGATGCCGTGATAGCGCGATGAAACCATGTACGTGGCCTGCCGCAAAATTGCGACGAGCTGATACATGTCGTAGTCATCGGAAGTGAAAATAGGAATGCCGGGAATCTGTTCGGCGATCGCGCGGCAGGCGACGGCGTCGAGGCGCTCCGTGGCGACGAGGACGGTGAACACGCGATGCTTTTGCCCAAACGCGCGTGTCGAGCTGACAAATCCATCGATGTAGTGTTTGTACTTGCGATCCGCTTCGGCACCGGATTCGTGGAAATAGACCGTGCGATACTGGCTTTCTTTGTAGGCTCCGGTGGTGATGCGCGCGACATATTTTGCAAGCGAGGCTTTCACCGGCCACACGAAAGGATGAATCGGGCAAAGAACCAACACGGGTGTTTTTTCGTCCCAACCGGCATCGCGCAATGCTTTGCGGCCATAAGCGTCGGGATGCGGTTCGAAGGTCCAGGCGGTGTCGGTTCCGAGTTCGGTGGAAATGCCGAGTTTGCCGAGCACAATTTGCGATTCCACATTTCGCGTAATGACCAGCGAATGGTGAACGTAGCGCGCACACATTCTTTCAATGAGCGAGTCCATGTGGCCTGCCTCAGCGCCGTAGCCAATGGACAGTTTATTTTCTGAAGACGCGAACCCGAGCGAACCAATCATCATGGTGGTCAGCGCATTGGCGAATTTGCTCTTGAACATGGAGCCTTCGCAGGCGACGACACCGTGATTGCTGCGAGTTTCGCGGTAGAGGAAGTGCGGGAAAACGTCGGGAAGGAAGACCTGCCGCGTGCCTGCAAAGTAGCCTTTGGTGCGGTCGAAATTTTGCGTCATCACGCTGAAATCGACATTTTCCGCGCCGAGGATGTGACGGATCTGGCGAAGCATTTCGTTAACGCGAACGTCCGAGCCGGTATTGCGCGTACCGTTATAGCCTGCAAAAAGTAACTTCAACTTTTCGCCAGGCTGCCAGCTTTTGCCGCCGCCCAACATCCATTGCAGCCGGGTCAGCTCGATCAGAATGCTCACCCACGCGACCAGAAGAAAATCGGTCATACGCCTGTGCCTCCGCCAGCGTATTTCACGCTGGCATTTTCGATCGGCCAGGGCTTCGCCGGATAGCGGAATTTGTTTTCCCGGCTGAATTTCAAGAGCGGGTGGGCGTAGGAAGAAAATTTTGCGGGAGCTTCGCCGCCAAGTTCTTCGACTACGCGCGAATTGTCAAAGACGGTGTTCCAGACAAGATACGGCCAAAAAACTTTGAGGAGCGAAGCACCACGTCCCAGATTGTTTTTCTTATGCGAGAGCCAATTCATCGTTCCGGAAAAAGGTCCGCCCAGAGAAGGCAAGTAGGTTGGGCGCGAACCGCCAGCTTGCGCGAGCGCGTCGGTCAATTCGCGGTAGGTTTGCGAGCCAGTGCCGGAGGAAAGGTGATATCGCGGATAGGCCGGTGCATCCTTCTGATGAATGCTGACGATGGCCTTGCCGACGTAATCTGCAGGCACAATATCGATACGATCCGCCGGCCTAAGGGGCAGGACCGGCAAACTTGCGAGCACGCTGAACGCCTGGACCATATCGAACTGCGTGGTTTCAGGTCGGCGGCTGTCGCCCAGCACAATCGCCGGACGAAAAATTGTGCGCGAGACATCGGGGAGCAATTGATGAACCATGTGTTCACAGAATTTTTTCGTGCGAGCGTAGGGATCGTAATCCGAGCGCGTCCAGTCGATGGCGGTGTCTTCCTGAACGACTTCGTCCTGGCGCGCACCCGCAACGGCTACCGTGGAGACATGTGAAAAGCGCCGCAGGCCGTGATGGTCATGCGCGCGACGCGCCAGCTGAATTACTTCGAGTGTTCCACGCAAATTCACGTTGAGGCATTGCTTTTCTGATTTGCGGTTCAGGGAAGCTGCGCAATGAATCAGCGAATCAGTCGCTTGGATCAGGCTTTGATATTCGTCGTGCGCAAGGCCGAATTGCTGATCGGTGAGATCGCCGAGGAAAATTTGCGCGCGGCTCCCAACGTGTTCCTGAAATTCAGCGAAGTTCATGTGCAGCTGGAGAGATTGCCAGAGGCGTTCGCGCGCTTCCTGCTGGCTTTTCGCGCGCACAAGCAGATTCAGCGAATCGCGATGGCCGCGAAACAATCCCGCGGCGAGGTAGCTCCCGAGATACCCGCTCGAGCCAGTGAGAAAAATCGCCATAACGGCTTAGCGATTCTCCCCGGAGTGGGCCACGGCTGCCGCCGCGGAGGGTTCGGGCCCCCAGCCCAAATCGCGTGGGGGACGCGATTCGAGAGGGCGGCCCTCCATCAATGGGTAGCACCAACGCCGCAGAGCGGGAACGTGGATGTTGATCCAGTAATCCCACCAATCGATCGCTTCGGGCTCGAAGGCAAACGCGCTGCGTTCGTCGTCTGGAAGCACTGCGGAAAGAAGCCGCGCGTTTTCGCATTCAAATACGTGGTCGTTGTGAAGGATGAAAGGTTCGTAAAGTTCGATCAGTTTTTCGGCGCGGTTCAGGTCTCGCTCCGCCTTGGCCAGCGGCGGCTTTTTCATGCTGAGTTTTTCCGCAAAGCGATTGATTCCAGATACCACAGCCTTTTGCATCGGAATGGACAAACGTTCGTAGCGCTGCTTCGAAACAGGAATGGTTTCGAATTTCACTTTGAGCCAATGCTCGATTCCCTGCTGCGTGCGGTAATGTTTGCGGTGAGCGAGGCCGGTCAGTTCGATACTGCGGCCCATATCGCAGGGATTGATGCCGGAAGTCGCGAGCTGATACATTCGCGCGTTCTTGCGCTCAATCAGGGCAGCGGCGATCAGCGTCATGCCACGGCACACCATATCAACGGGAATGACATCGAGACACTTTTTCGCGTTGGACGGAAGTTGCCGGAAATTCGTGCCCAGCAGATAGGAAAGCGGCCCGGAAGTATTGATGCCCTCATTCCATCCGCTGAACGGACTTTGCCTGGAACTTTCGACAATGGAGGGGCGAACAACGGCGATCGGCAGATCCTTGCCGCGCCGTGCAAGAATCGATTCGCCGAGACTTTTGGTGAATGTATAGGTGTTGGGCCAGCCAAGATATTGTGCGCGCCGCATGCCAACGCGCACGAGCTTGTTTCTTACCCAGCGACTGCGATTGCGTCTCAGAACGCCTTCCAGTTCGCCGGCGGTTACGCCGCTATCATCCGCGCCGCGGCCAAGGGCCTGGCGACGCAAAGCCCGCGTGAGTTCGGGACTTTCTGAGCGCTCTTCGATGTGCTGAATCATTTCGCGCAAAGACGCGATTTCCCGCTCAGCGTCAAAATTCTTGACGTTTGCAGGATTGTAATTTTCGCGCAGACCTTCGGCCACGCGCCCGTCGCGCATTCCGACGACGTAGCAAGTCGAAAGATGCATTAACGCGGCGTGGTCGCTTGCGCGAATAAAGTTCAGAAGATGCTCGGCGGACTTGACATTGGATGAGATCGCATCGCGCAGATCGGGATTAAAATCCGTAAGACCCGCGCTGTTCACGACGAGATCGAGCGAACGAGACAAACGCAGCCGCACGCTCTCTTCCAGCCCGAGGCCCGGCTGGCTCACGTCTCCTTCAACAACTTCGATCCTCTTGCGCAGGAAATCGCCAAGTTTCGTGCCGTATTGCTTCTGCAAGCCATCGAGCGTCGGAGACTCTTCTACAATTTTCTCAAAACGGCGCTGCGCCGTGGTGGTGCGATTGCGGCGAATCAAAAGCGTGATTTTGGCAATGTCCGGAATCTGCTCGAGCAAGTCCACCATCCAGACCTTGCCGATGAATCCGGTCACACCGATCAGCAGAATGTGTTTCCCGGCCAATGTACGGCGGACGCTGAGCCTGTCCACGCGAGGAGCAGTTTCGAAAGGCACGACGGCAGGCGCGTTTACGGCGAAGCTACGCTGGGTCGGCTGTGTCGCGCCTGTAAGTTGGGTCGGTTCCTGTAAGCCGAGCTGAGAAAGAAGGGCGGCTTCGGCAACGCGGCCATCCACATCGCTTGAGGAAATCCAGGCGAAGGGTCCCCGAGGGCGAACCACAGGCAAGAGCAAACGGCCAGTTGCGACGCCGTCACGGAACTCCATGCGGTTGGCGACGAAGCACTCGACACCCAAATGCCGTGCCAAAGGCCGAAGGACATGGTCGAGGGATTGCCCGATAAGCACAATTTGCTGGCCTTTGCTTTGTGCGTGCTGCAGAGCTTCCACGGCCTTTTTCCGTAGTCGTGGCTTTAAGAAATATTCGAAATATTCTTCACCGAGAAGATCGAGGCGGTCGCGGGTCACACCGCGCAGCAGCGTATAAAGCAGCCGTGTAGCAAGAGTTCGCCCGGCGAGATAGGCAGCAGGGCGCAGGAGGGTCATCAAACTCATACCCGCCCTGCGCCGCCACCGTTCGGCAAAGCTCTGGGCGTTCCAGGTAAAGAAACCGACCTGGCGGAGCGCACTGAGCTCGAGGAGCGAGCCTTCGACACGCCAATACACCAGATGGCCCGCGACGGTGCGGGTCTGGTGCGTACTTAGGATTGGAGAAATGTCTGACATGGCGGGCCTGTGCCTAACGGCGCGCGACTCGCGTGAGTTCACTCATCTGCAATGCGTATGACAATTTGACTTCTACCGGTCCGTCGGCGGGAAATCTCTTGCTGCCGGTGCAGATATCCCCTGCCGATTGTTATCCTTACAGCACCCAGCTGGCTTATTGCGAATTTGTTACCTTAACATCTTATATGAGGTTCGGGCAAGACACGTACGGGTTCAAGGCGCGAACTCTTCGGAATACTTGAGAGCGTTTGCAGAGCGCGGCCATCGCTTCCTGAAAACTTTGCGCTTAAGGCATGTGCGCTGAGGCTGATCGCAATAATCAAAAGCCCGGCTGCCGCCGAACTGGCCAAAATTTCCGTCCAGCGTACGCCACTAAATCCGGCCTCCGAGAATCTGGCAGGCAGAACGGCCGCGATAGTCGCGGCCAGATACAACGGAAGAAGGCGCATCAGGAGGAGTCGTACGTCAAAGAACGGATAAGCGAGTTTAAAGGTCAGCCACAACGTCGCCTGCGGCAAAACGGCCAGCAAACTCAACAGCGCTAAGCGATCGAGAAAGTCCATGCCTCCAATACGCCGCAGAGTCCGGTACAGGCCAAGAATGATCAGGCCAAATGCAGCGGTTCCGCCCGTCAGGATGGCCGGAGACACGTTCGAAGAACCGATTCCGAGGCTCAAGAACGGCAACAGCGCGGACTGCCCAAGAACCACGATGGCGAGTGTGCCGGTCAGAAAGCGGTCGCCCCGCAAAGCAACAATCAGCGCCGTAAAAAACAGCGCGAAACCCAGCGCCTCCCAAAGGGCCGGAAAAACCGCACGCGGCTGGACGGTCGCCATCGCCTGCAGATAGGAAATGGAGATTATCTGTATCGGATCGCCGAGCCAAAACCCCATCAGGCTTTCCGGCACAAAAAACAGCAGGAATTGCGACGTCCAGTAAAGCGGATAGACGCACGCCAATCCCAGGATTAGTAGGCGGAACCAGCGCATTTCTGCCCTCAGCAGGGTTGAGATTGTGAGCCTATGAGCGGAAATTTGCAATACTTGGAAGCGAAATTAGACGCCCCAACCGTAGCGTTCAGCGTGTTCCAACGTGCGCTGCATTTCTTCGTGCAGAATTTCCATAAAGCCAGCAGTTCCAACGGGTTTCGCGCCAGCTGCGACCAAATCGGGCGTGCGATAGCCACCGGTAAGGACACGCACGACCGACTGTTCCACCCAATCGGCTTCCAGATTCAGGCCAAAAGCGTCGCGCAGCATCATCGTGGCGCTCAAAATCGACCCGATAGGATTTGCGGAGTCCTTGCCCGCCAGGGTGGGTGCTGAGCCATGAATCGGCTCGAAGAGGGGAGCGCCCGAGCCAAAGCTCGCCGAAGGAATCAGACCGATCGAGCCCACGAGCGCCGCGGCAGCGTCGCTTAAGATATCGCCGAACATGTTGGTGGTCAGCATCACATCAAACTGCGAGGGCTTCAGCGTCAATTGCATTGCTGCGTTGTCGACGTACATGTGTTCGAGTTTTACATTGGGGTACGCAGCGCTCATCGCAGTGACCGTGCGGCGCCAAAGCTGCGAACTGGCGAGCACATTGGCCTTGTCGACGGAGCACAGCCTGTGGGAGCGATTCTCTGCGCGGGCAAACGCGAAAGTCGCAATGCGCTCAATCTCGGGAGTGGAATATGACTCCGTGTCCCACGAACGTTCTTTGCCGGCTTCCGTGCTATGTCCGCGGTCGCCAAAATACATGCCGCCCGCGAGTTCGCGGATAATTTCCAAGTCCAAATCGCCCAAGCGCTCTGGCTTCAGCGGCGACATGCCGCGCAGAGGCTCGAGCAGCTTCACTGGACGTACATTCACGTACAAGCCCATGCCTTGACGCAACGCGAGCAGACCGCTCTCCGGCCGCTTGCCTACGGGCAGCAAATCCCATTTCGGACCGCCAACAGCGCCGAGAAACACAGCATCGCCTTTGCGGCAGGCGTCAATCGTTGCGTTGGGCAACGGCGTGCCGGTCAAGTCGATCGCCGTTCCACCGACTGGATGTTCCTGAAAGTCAAATTGATGGTGGAATTCGCGCGCGCACTCTTTGAGCACATTCGCGGCGGCAGCCGTAACTTCCGGACCGATACCGTCACCGGGCAGCAGCACGATGGACTTTTTCATGATTTTCCTGACGCAACAATTCTTATGTCATGCATTATGCCGCGGAAGACGCCTCGGCGGGAACCGTCGACGCGCCGCGGCGGATCACCTCGTGAGCAATCCCAAGAATATCGCGCGGCCGCACGGATTTCGATTCGTCAGCCAGGGCGGTTACCCGGCGATAAATTTCGGCGAGTTCCGCGTCAGTCGCTTCAAAGCCCAGGTCGCGCAGGCTCACGCGCAACGCGTTCCGGCCAGAGTGCTTGCCCATCACCAGGGAGCGCGAAGGCACACCAACCGTTTCCGGCGAAATGATTTCATACGTCGATGGATTCTTGATGATGCCGTCCTGATGAATTCCGGCTTCGTGAGCAAATGCGTTCGCGCCCACGACAGCTTTATTCGGAGCGACCTGCGCGCCGGTAATTTCCGTGAGCATGCGACTGGCTGGAAACAGGTGCTCCAGCTTGATGTTGGTGGTTACGCCGAAACTTTCTTTGCGCACTGCAAGAGCGACGGCAATTTCTTCGAGCGAGGCGTTTCCCGCGCGCTCGCCGATTCCGTTGATGGTGCACTCGATCTGCCGCACACCAGCGCGAATTGCCGCGAGCGAATTCGCCACAGCGAGGCCGAGGTCGTCATGGCAATGCGCACTCAGCGTAACGCCCTGCGCATCACCCAAAAACTCGCGAACGCGGCGAAACATTTCGCCATATTCTTCGGGCACAGCGTAGCCCACCGTGTCTGGCAAATTCAAAATTGTCGCTCCGGCATCGACAGCGGTCTTGCAGACCTGACAGAGATAGTCGATATCGGTGCGGCCCGCGTCTTCGGCGGAGAATTCCACCTCAGCGACCTGTTGCCGGCCGTAACGAATCATCGAGCCGATGGCTTCAAGAGCCTGTTCGCGCGTCATATTGAGCTTCACCTGCAAGTGCAGGTCAGAGGTGGCAAGGAAAACATGCAAACGCGAGGCCGCCGCAGGTTTGAGCGCTTCGACGGCTGCGTCAATATCGAGCTTTTTTGCACGCGCCAGTGCTGCGATCGGCACATCGCGCACTTCGCGTGCGACCGCCTGAACCGCTTCCAGGTCGCCGCGGGACGAGATCGGGAAACCGGCTTCGATGGTGTCCACGCCAAGTTTCGCGAGCTGGCGAGCCATGCGGATCTTCTCGTCCGTCTTCATGGAGAAGCCCGGCGATTGTTCCCCGTCGCGGAGGGTGGTGTCGAATATGCGCACTACGTCCATGGAGTGTGCCTCAACAGTAGTAACGCAGATTTCGCCCCTGCTGGTCAAATTTATCTTTATTCTGCATTTGATAATTCTGCCTTATACTGACCGGACGAGGAATTCATGGATCTGAGCGAATTGCAGGTGTTTCTGATGGTTGCCCGCGAAGGAAGCTTCTCACGAGCTGCCGAACGCCTTTACCGCACACAGCCGGCAGTCAGCCTTGCGATTCGGAAGCTCGAAGACGGCCTGGGCCAGCCACTTTTTGTGCGGGGCGCGCGTCCGGTGCGGCTTACCGATGCGGGCACTCTGCTGCGCGATTATGCCGAACGGCTGATCAATCTTCGCGATGAAGTGAAAAAAGGACTTTCCGAGCTGACGGGCTTGAATCGCGGCGAACTTTCGCTGGGCGTGAACGAAAGCTCGATCCATGCGCTATTGCCGGCGCTTGGACAGTTCAGAAAACTCCATCCCGGCATCCAAATCCGCGTTCATCGCATGTTTTCCCGCGATATTCCTCACGAAGTGATGAATTACCGGCTGGACCTCGGCGCGGTTTCCTTCGTTCCCCGTGAACCGCAATTGCAAGCCACGGAGATTCTGAAGGACGAGCTGACCCTCGTTGTGCCACCAAAACATCCGCTGGCGAGGCGCCGCGAAGTGGATGTCACCGATCTGGAAAGCGAAAGCTTCGTCGCTCATAGCGTTGAATCGCCGTTTCGGCGGCGCGTGATTGAGTTATTTGGCCGCAATCGCACAACTTTAAATATGCCCATCGAAATGCCGACCATCGAAAGTATCAAGCGTTTCGTGCAAATGGGCATGGGCGTGGCCATAGTGCCGCGCATGTGTGTGGTCTGGGAAATCGATCACGGCTGGATGAAAGAAGTGAAAGTCCGTCAACTCAACTTGCCCCGCCACGTCTATCTGGTGTCGCGGCGCGGCGCCCGCCTCCCTCACGCCGCCGCGGAGCTTATCCGGTTGCTAAAGACGGATTAACCGCCGGCTGAGGAAGCTATCGTTCCTCTTTTGTGGCGAAGAAAATCGCTGCATTCGCTGCTTTCTGCGGGCTGGAAAAGATGGCGCAGCCTGCAAGCCGCTCATTCCATGCTAGATAGACGTTCCGAGAAGCCAGTAAGAGGTGATTGCGATCCGCGGATTGTGGCGACGGGTTCAGGACACACCTTCGCGACGCAGTTGGGCCCGCAGAAAGACCACGCCCATTAGTGGAGTAAGAACTACTGTGCGGAAGGACAATTTTGGGAACTGGCGTTCGAGCTGTACGAACGGAAAAGCGCTAGCTGTTATGATGTTTCCTGGCTATGACTAGTGCTTTGCTTATTCTTGGCATTGGATTTTTTCTTGGCATGCGGCATGCCACCGATCCCGACCACGTTGTGGCGGTGTCCACAATTATCAGCCGCGAAAAAACGCTTTCGCGAGCTGGATGGATCGGAGTTCTTTGGGGTGTCGGCCACACGATCACGATTTTGATCGTTGGTGCGGCCATCATTCTGTTTGGGTTTGTAATTCCTCCGAGGTTGGGGCTCGCGCTCGAATTCTCGGTTGCGCTGATGCTGATTCTGTTGGGCGTGCTGAACCTAACCGGCGCAATGCGCTGGATCACTCACAGACTTTCTCCGACACATCCGGACCAACGCGGCGAGCATTCCCACGTGCACTTTCATGGCGGGCATATCCATGCGCACGCGCACAGTCACGAAAGCGGCGTGGAACATCATGCAAAACAACTGGAGCCGCCACACTGGCTCCGCAGACCGTTCGTCAAGTTAGGTTGGTTTCATTCCCTGCGACCATTACTAGTGGGAATTGTGCACGGGCTTGCCGGATCGGCAGCGGTGGCCTTGCTGGTGCTCGGAACGATCCGCAATCCGCGGTGGGCGATTTTTTACCTGCTGCTTTTTGGACTGGGGACGATTGCGGGGATGATGCTTTTGACCCTGGCCTTTGCAGTGCCCTATACGCTCGCAGAAAATCGTTTCGCGTGGTTGAGTCGAACCATGGTGGCGGGCACTGGCTTGCTGAGCCTGGTATTTGGAGCCGCCGTTGCGTACCACATCGGCTTCGTGGATGGACTCTTCTTAGCGCATCCGTCGTGGACTCCACACTGATCGTCTGACGCGACCTCGGTCAACGACGCAAAGGGAAAAGCAAGCGGTTCCAGAGCCGAGATGAGTGGCTGCCAGGCAGACGGGCCGACTGCGCTTTGCGACTAAGCTGCGGCGGCGGCTTCTTCCACGGTGGGAAAGTTAGGCAAAAGCTTCACCAGGCCCGAAACCTGCATAACGGCAACACCCTGCGCGGTGAGCGCCGCCAGTGCAAACTTTTGGGACTTCCCTCTCCGATGCACAAAGAGCTGCACCAGCGCCCCAACTCCAGCTGAATCCAGGTAGCTGACTCCGCTCATGTCCAATATGAGTTTGGGCGCGTCCAGGGGACGCAGATCCTGCAGGAAGCCGCTGACGGTTTCAAGACTCAATTTGCCGCTCAGGCGTGCTATCAAGGTGCCATTGCCGGTCGGCTGCTGCTCAATGTCCAATTTGACTGGTTGCATAGGGGAAGAGAGTAGCGCGGGGCCGATTTCTATTCCATGAACAAATTGTTACAGCTCAGAAACATCGGGCTCCGGAGGGGCAGGGGCTAGAAAACGAGTTGTACGGCTTCCCGGTACTGGTCGGCGGACACCAAAGGTTCCATCTAGGGAACGTCACGGCCGTTGCTGGTATGCCGCCTGTTCAACGCGGCGGCGTGCTGCGGCGCGACGACAGTGGCGAGAACGCCGGAACGAACCATCAGTCCCAAAAGGAACGTCAGCGAGCGTCGTCACGGCAAAATCCGGAACGTTAGCGCCACAATCGATTCACCTCGACGCTCACCGTTCGAGTAGACGTCGAACGTCAACGGATTTGCGGGCACGCCTCTAGTTCACGGCGCGTAGGTAATTCGATAAATCACTCCGACGCCGTCATCAGAAACAAGTAAGGCGCCATCGGGAGCAGTGGTGACGCCCACGGGGCGGCCATAAACCAGTGGACCCATGGGATCGGGCACCATCCCGGTCAAAAATGGCACCGGGTCAGCAGATGGCTTGCCATCTTTGAACGCGACAAATGCTACTTGGTAGCCGGCGCGGCTGGCGCGGTTCCACGAGCCGTGTTCCGCGACAAAAGCGCCGCCGTAATAGCTCGCTGGAAATTGTTTGCCGTTGTAAAAAGTGAACTGCAAGGGAGCGACATGGGCTCCGAGAAGCACGTCGGGAACAATCGCCCTGGCGACCAAATCCGGTTTCTGCGGTTTAACGCGCGGGTCGACGTTGTTTCCGATATAGCTGTAGGGCCAACCGTAAAATCCACCGTCTTGCAGGCTGGTCAAATAATCCGGCGGCAAATCGTCGCCGAGTTCATCGCGCTCGTTCACGGTGGTCCACGGAGTGCCGGTCACAGGCTCAATCGCAAGCCCAACGGGATTGCGCAGGCCGGTGGCGAACTGACGCGCGTTCTTGCCATCGAGATCGCAAATGGTAACCGCCGCTCGCATTGGAGGCTCGCCAGTATCGATGTTGCTGCCGGAGCCGACAGCGATTAGAACATGTTTGCCATCGGGAGTGATTGCGAGATTGCGGGTATCGTGACCGCCACCGGGTAAATCAAGAAGCTTTTCCGCTTCTCCCACACGCTGCGAGGTCTTTGGATCGTACTTGAAGCGAACCAGACTCGACATGTTGCCGATGTAGACGTAGTCGTCGCGAAAGGCGATTCCGAACGGCCGCGTCAAACCGGTTGCAAAAACAATCTGCTCTTGAACGCCTCCAGTGTGATTTGGGTCGCGCAGGATCACAACTTTGTTGGCGCCAGTTTCCGCCAGGAAGATGTCTCCATTCGGTGCGACAGTGAGCAGACGAGGGCGCTTGAAATCTTTTGCAAATATGTTGATGTGAAATCCCTTCGGCACGGTGGGCAGGAAGGCCGCAGGCGCTGCGACGCTGTCCGGCCCGTTACCCGCGGACTTCGTTGCAAAGGGAGCGGGCAAACTGGGTTTTTGCCCGTGCGTCAATTGCGCGGGGCAAGAAGCAGGAATAAACAGAACCGCGAACACCGCCAGAGCCCAATTCGAATAGTTTTGCCGATTCATGAGTTCCTCGCATGGAATTTAGAAACACCAAATCATCGTGAAATGAATCCGTGCCGACCTTCTCAAGTGACGCACAGCGTCTGTGGGCGTGCGGCGATTGCCCTAACTTCCCCCAGCTTGGACGCGTCCGAAGCATCTTCGGCTACTTCGCCCCAGCAGCAACCAGCGCACCAGGGGTGAACGCTGTAAGTTTAATCTTTCTCGATAGATGAAGCGAGTGCCGATGGGGCCACGCTCAGGCGCTCGGCACTAGAAACCTATGGGAGTGTTGTGCATCGAATGAAGGAAAGAATGGGAAAGAAAAAGAGGCGTCTGGTCATGAAAGCACCGTCGATTGGCCGTGCGTTTAGCGTACTGGCGTTACTTGGATGTGTGATCTGGTGGGGCGCGCGAGTAAGTTCAGGCCATCCGGCGGAGCCGAAGGGAACATTTCCGGCGCCCTCGCTGGACGCAACTTTGGCTGCGCGGCCGGCGAAAGAAACTGCGGTATTCGCGGGTGGCTGTTTTTGGGGGGTCCAGGCAGTTTTTCAGCATGTGAAAGGAGTCGCACGCGCGACATCGGGATACGCGGGCGGCAGCGTTGAAAATCCGTATTACGAATTAGTGTCCAGCGGCAGCACCGGGCACGCCGAATCAGTGCAAGTGATTTATGACCCATCGCAAATCACGTACGGCAAGTTGTTGATGATTTTCTTTTCCGTGGCGCATGATCCGACGCAGAAAAACCGGCAGGGTCCCGACATTGGCACGCAATATCGGTCAGCCGTTTTCTACGCCAGTGACGAACAGAAGAAAATTGCCGAAGCCTACATCGCGCAAATCAACGCGGCGAAAGTGTATGACCGTGCGATCGCTACGCAGCTTGTTCCCTACTCGGCGTTTTACCAGGCCGAGGATTATCATCAGGATTACCTCGCGAAGCATCCGGACAATGCGTATATCCAATACAACGACCTTCCAAAACTGGAACGGCTGAAGCACAGTTATCCTGAAATTTACCGCTGATCGCGCGGTTGCCGGAATCGAACGCCTGTGTCTCCGAGGCAGGTGTACAAATGGCGACATGTAACCGGCCAGTTCTCCGAAGCCTGTAGAGTAGAACCAGCCCGGCTCAGGAAAATGAGAGGGCGAAAATCAACGAGACTCTACAGGAGTTTTATGAAGAATACTTTGATAGTTGCCGGCGCGTTGCTGGCGTGCGTCACGATTCCGGTCTGGCCTTCCGCGGCGAACCCTGGAGCAAAACCCGTGGTCGTGGATATCAAAAACGCAGCAGGTCAAAGTATCGGTACGGCGACGCTGACCGATGCCGCGCCAGGCGTGCGCATCAAACTGGATATTCGGTCTCTGCCGCCCGGCGAACACTCGATTCACATTCATCAAGTAGCGAAGTGCGAGCCGCCGGACTTCAAGTCAGCCGGACCGCACTTTTCCGGAGCGGCTGTCGGACATGAACACGGCGCGGGCGCTCCCGCAGGAGACATTCCCAATTTCGCATTGGTGGTTACCGCAGATGGGACGGCACACGTTTCCGTGGTCGCGCCAAAGGTCACGCTCGCGAGCGGCGACCACTCTGTATTCAGCAATGGCGGGACTGCGATCGTCATTCATGCAGTGAGCAACGAGACGAATAGCGGCGCACCGCCACGAATCGCGTGTGGTGTAATCAGCAAACCCGAATAACAACGCCCGAATCGCAACGGCAAATGATTATGCAAGTCAGAGGCCGCAGAGCCGCCCGCGGCTCTGCGCGCACGAAAACAGTTTGCGCCGCCAGCCAGTGCGGTTTGTGATAGGCTTCCCCCGTTTGCGCCTCGGAGCAGGTCTCGGTATACCTTACGACTATGATCTTCATCGTACATCGTTCGGAGGATAAACCATGAAATCCAACCGCGTGGGTGTAGTTGTGATGTCGTGCCTCGCCATGATTGGACTGGCATCTTGTCAGACTCCTTACCACGAGCAGGAGGAACGGTACGTGTTTGTCGCGTCAAACGTGAACCTGCCTTATTGGCAGGAAGCGCAGGCAGGATTGACGGACGCCGCGAAACAGTTGGGAGTTAAATCAGAGCTTACTGGTCCCGAGAAATTTGATCCGCAAGAGCAATTGCGTGCGTTTCAAAAGGTGGTGGAAAGCAAACCGGCTGGAATCATGATTTCCGTGACCCGCCCCGAATTGTTCCAGGATGCGATCAACGCAGCGATAGCCCAGGGCACTCCGGTGATCACCGTGGATTCCGATGCGCCCAATTCAAAGCGTGTGATGTTCGTCGGGACGGACAATTTCCGCGCCGGAGGCGAGAGCGCCAAGAGGATGGCCGACATCCTCAAGGGGCAAGGACAGGTGGTGGTCATTACGATTCCGGGTCAGTTGAACGTCGACGAACGGTTGCGGGGAGTGAACGAAACTCTTAAGAAATATCCGGGAATCAAGATCGTCCAGGCGATTGATGACAAGGGCGACCCGAGGGTGGCGAACGACAACATTGCCGCTCTGCTGAAAGCTAAGGCGAAAATTGACGGCATCATCTCTCTCGAAGCGTCTGGAGGTTCGGGAGCCGCAGAAGCGTTGCATCGCTTGGACGTAAAAATCCCGATCGTCGGCTTCGACAAGGACCCTGAGACCCTTGATTGGATCGATCGAGACGGGATCACGGCCACGGTGACGCAAAAACCGTATGTTATGGCGTACTACGCACTGAAGTTCGCGGACGATCTGCATCATAATGCCGTGCACGACTTCAAGGATTGGCGGACGGCCCCGGCTCCTCCCATGCCTACGTTTGTGGACACAGGAACGGCCGTCGTCGACAAGAGCAATGCGAAGGTCTTCCGCGAGGCGCTGGCGGCGCATCCGAAACCACTGTAAGGGCCATTCGCACACGGACTGTCCTGGAAATGGCTCTCTTAAAGGAAGAGAGGGAGGAGCTTCACGGTAGAGCTCCTCCCTCGTCGTTCGGGGTTCGTCGGAGGAAACTACTTTTGCGAAGGCTCGAAGGAAAGGTGGCTTCAAGCCGC
>Ga0207646_10001668_pt1 | contig 27110 bp, 27 predicted proteins | sample KBSK5502metaG_FD_184343 | JGI IMG/M metagenome (GOLD analysis project Ga0207646, IMG submission 184343) | Corn, switchgrass and miscanthus rhizosphere microbial communities from Kellogg Biological Station, Michigan, USA - KBS K5-50-2 metaG... | ecosystem: Host-associated > Plants > Roots >...
GAAGCCGAAGGTGGCGGGCACCGCGTGCTGGCCGTGAGTGCGGCCCGGCAGCAGCACCTCCTTGGTGCGCTCCGCCAGGTCGGCGAGCGTGGTCAGGATGGCGGCGAGCTGGCGCTGGAAGATCTCGTGAGCCCGTCGCACCTGGAGGAGCTGGCCGGTCTGGGTGACGTTCTGGGTCGTCGCCCCCCAGTGCACGTAGCCGCCCGCGTCGCCCTCGCAGGCACGATCCAGCTCCCACACCAGCGGCACCAGGGGATGGCCGGTGCGGGCCAGCCCTTCCCGCACCGCCGCAAGATCCAGGTATGCCAGGTGCGCCTTGCGGACGATCTCGCGGGCGGCGGCCTCCGGGATGATACCCAGCTCGGCCTGCGCGTGCGCCAGGGCCGCCTCGACATCCAACCAGGATTGAAAGCGCGCGGCTTCGGTGAAGAGCGCCCGCACACCCGGGTCATCGATCCGGAGAGACGTCGGCTCCTCGAGCATGGGCGAATCTGTCGCACGGCGCCCCTCGTCTTGTCAACGAGGTCAACGCCGGGGTCAGGTCTTACATTCCAACATTTCCGGCGCTATGATCGGCGGCCATGGGCAAGCTAGACGGGAAGGTCGCGCTGATCAGCGGTGGGGCGCGGGGACAGGGCGCGGCGGAGGCCGAGACCTTCGTGCGCGAGGGCGCCAAGGTCGTCTTCGGCGACGTCCGGGACGACGATGGGAAGAAGGTCGAGGCGACGATCCGCGCCCGCGGCGGCGAGGCCACGTACCTCCACCTGGACGTGACGAGCGAGGCGGACTGGCGGAAGGCGGTGCAGACCGCGATAGATCGGTACGGCAAGCTCGACGTGCTGATCAACAACGCGGCGATCACCATCCCGCGCGTCCCGATCGAGGAGCGCACGGTCGCCGAGTGGGACCAGGTGATGGCGGTGAACGCCCGCGGCGTGTTCCTCGGCACCAAGTACGCCATCCCGGCCATGCGCCGCGCGGGCGGCGGCTCGATCGTGAACATCTCCTCGGTGGCTGGGATCGGCCAGTCCCTGCACCAGGAGCCGGCCTACGCGGCAAGCAAGGGCGCGGTGCGGATCTTCACGAAGGTCACCGCGAGCCAGCACGCCAAGGACCGGATCCGGTGCAACTCGGTCCATCCGGGCCCGGTGGACACCGAGATGTTCCACCGCGCGTTCCAGGACCGGGAGGCCATGGAGCGACGCCTCCAGCGAATCCCGATGCAGCGCATGGGCACGGTCGCCGAGATCGTCAGCGCCGTGCTCTATCTGGCCTCCGACGACTCGTCCTACGTGACCGGGAGCGAGCTGGTCATCGACGGGGGAGCGCTCGCGCAGTGACCTGGGATCTGCTCATCCGCGGCGGCACGCTCATCGACCCCGCCCAGTCCATCTCCGCGAAGCGCGACGTGGCGTTCAGCGGCGGCAAGGTCGCGGCGCTGGCGGAGATGCTCACCGGCGAGGCCACCGAGGTGATCGACGGGACGGGCACAATGGTGACGCCCGGCCTGATCGACATCCACACCCACGTCTACCACGGTCTCTACATCGGCCGGCACGCCGACCAGACCTCGCTCGCCAACGGGGTCACCACGGTGGTGGACGCGGGCAGCGCGGGGTGGATGACGCTCCCCGGGCTCCGCGACTATGTCGTCCCGACCTACCGCACGCGCGTCTACGCGTTCCTCCACCTCAGCGCGACCGGGCTCACCATCAACCGGATCATGCCCGAGCTGGCCGACATCAAGTTCGCCCAGGTCGACGAGGCGGCGCGGGCCGCCACCGAGAACCGCGCGTTCATCCTGGGCATCAAGGTGCGCATCGCCCACGGCGCCACCGGCCAGGGGAACCACGCCAACGCGCGCGAGGCGCTGCGGCGGGGCCGGGAGGCGGCCGACCTGGCCGGGGTCCGCCTCATGGTGCACGTCTCCGACACGCCGATCCCGCTCGACGAGATCCTCGACACGCTCCACGCGGGCGACATCGCCACCCACATCTTCAACGGCAACACCGAGCAGGTGCTCGATCCGAACGGGCGCGTGCGTGGCGCGGTGCGGGCCGCGAAGGAGCGCGGGGTGGTGCTCGACGTGGGCCACGCCTCGATCCACTGCGATGCGAAAGTGGCCCAGCGGGCCATCGGCGAAGGCCTGCTCCCGACGACGCTCTCCACCGATCTGCACACGCCGCCGGCGGGGCGGATCGTCTACAACCTCCGCGGGTTGATGTCGAAATTCCTCGCCCTCGGCATGACGCTCGACGACGTGGTGGCCTCGGTGACGAGCCGGGCCGCCGCCGCCATCGGGAAGTCGGACGAGATCGGCTCGCTCGCGCTCGGGATGGCGGGCGACGCGGCGGTGCTCGATCTCGAGGACGGGCACTTCGCCTACGTCGACGGCGCGGGTAACAGAGTGCGGGCCACCCGCCGCTTCCGCACCCGTCACGTGATTCGCGCGGGCCGCCGCCTCCCCGCGGCCCACTCCGACACGCTATAACTCGGAGGGGGGCTTCGCCCCCCTTCCGACGGTCGTCGCGCGCCCGGCGGCGCGCTCCTTCCTGCCTCCCCCCCAACGACAGATTGCGCGGGCGGAGCCCGCGCTCGATCGAGACAGCTCTACGTGGCTTTTCGGGTGCCGCCGTAGGCCTCGCTCGGGCCGACCTTGCTGTCCGCGAAGATGAGCTTGGCGCGCGCGTTCACCACGCCGGCCCAGTTCGCGAGCGCGGTCTCGGACCACTCGGCGTCGGGGCGGGGCTCGTCGTCGAAGTTGCCGTAGGTGTCGACGCCGCGCATGAGCATGGACGCCTGGCGGACGCGGGGCGGCTTGGCCCAGGTCGGCAACATCTCCACGAGCAGCAGGAAGCGCCGGTCCGGGCCCAGGTTCGTGCCGGAGCCGTGGACGAGGGTATTGTCGAACAGCACCATCTCGCCGGGCCGGAGCGTGAAGTCCACCGCGTGCGCCTCGTCGAACGTGTCGGTGATGTACTGGCCCTTCGCGAGTATGCTGCGAGGATCGTCGCTCTCCTCGTGCTTCAGGATGCCCCACTTGTGCGAGCCGGGGACCCCGCGCAGGCAGCCCTGTGACACGCCGCACTCCGAGAGCGCGAGTCCCCCGAGCACGACCGGGATCGCGGCGCCGTAGGCGGAATCCTGATGCCAGCCCGCGAAGGTCTCCCCATCGGCCTTCTTCACCCGCCAGGCCATGCTCCAGCAGCGGATGTTCGGCCCGATCAGGTCCTCGAAGATGTCGAGGATATGGGGATCCTCGGCGATGTCGAGCACCCACGGGCAGAGCAGGTGCGACTTCGTCTTCATCTTCTTGATGTCGGGGACGCGCGCCTCGAGCGCCTCGAACCGCTCGCGGTAGTGCCGCGCGCGCTCCGCGCTCATCGCCCGGACCGGGAAGAGGCAGCCGTCTCGCTCGAAGGACTGGACCTGGGCTTCCGTCAGCACCTTGGGCATCTCACACCTCCGCGCCTATCTCCTGGCCCCAGGGCTCCAGCGCGGGGCGCAGCGGGGTGAACTCCCGCACGCGGCCCGCCGCCCCGGCCAGGATGGCGTCGATCGTGGCCCGCTCGCCCGCGGACAGCTCGAGCTCGGCCCCCGCGTCGTTGGCGTCCACCTCCGCGGGCGTGCGCGCGCCCACCAGCGCGGTGCTGATCGCCGGGTGCCCCAGCACCCAGGCGAGCGCGATCTGGCTCAGGGAGACGCCCCGCGGCTCGGCGACTTCTCGAGAGAGACGCTCGGCGATCCGGACGTTCGTCTTGAGGTTGTCGCCACGGAAGATGGGCTGACCGAAGGCGACGCCGTGGCCGCGCCAGTCGCGAGCGGGGTCGAAGGTCGTCGCGGCGGTGAAGGCGCCGGTGAGGAGGCCGTGGCCGAGAGAGCCATAGCCCATCACCGCGATGCCCTCGGCGAGGCAGTACGGAAAGGTCTCCCGCTCCTGACGGCGGTCGAGCATGTGATAGCCCACCTGCGAGACGTCGACGCGCCGGGTGCGCATGCACTCGGCCAGCATGGCGCCGGTGAAGTTCGAGACGCCCACGAAGCGGGCTCGCCCGGAGGCCACGATCTCCTCGAGGGCGCGCATGCTCTCCTCGAAGGGCGTACTCGCGTCCGGCCAGTGGACCAGGAGCACGTCCACCCAGTCGGAGCGCAGGCGCTTCAGGCTCGCGTCGACTTCGTGGAGGATATTTGTTCGACTCGCGTCGCGCAGAGGCCCGGGCTGGCCGGGCGGCGGCACCTTCACCCCGCACTTGGTGACGAGGATCACATCGCGCCGGCGCTTCTCCAGCGCGCGCGCCACGACCTCCTCGGAGTGGCCCGCGCCGTAGGCCGGCGCGGTGTCCACGCAGTTCACGCCGCGGTCGAGCGCGCGGTGAATGGCCTTGATCGCCTCGTCGTCCTCGATGGCGCCATAGCGGTCGCCGGCCATCGGCCAGCAGCCGAAGCCCACCACCGAGACCTGCAGCCCGGTCTTGCCGAACGGTCGATAGCGCATGGTCACCCTCGGGGTGCGGTCTCGGAGAAGTAGACACGGGCGACACGGGGCCCGACCGTCGTCGCCACGTGGTGGAGCCCGAGCCCGTGTCGCGCCGCGACCTCTGCCGACGTGATCTCGAGATCGCCCTGGCGGCCGATGATCACGACCTCGTCACCCACGGACGCCGAGGGGACCGACGTCAGGTCGATCCGCGTGTGCTCGAGCGCCGGGGAGCCGACGATGGGCACGGCCTGCCCCCGCACGAGGACGCGCCCCGCGTGGAGCCAGCGCAGGCCGTCGGCCGATCCCATCGGGACCACGCCGAGCCGCATCGACGCCGTCACCGGGAAGGGCGCCAGCTCGGCGAACCGCTCGCGCGGCGCCAGCTCCTTGAGCGCGATGACCCGCGTGGTGAGAGCACGGAACACCGGCCGGATCGGGACCGGCGGGGTCTCCCCGGGGAAGATGATGCCGTAGAGCATCCGTCCGGGGTCGACGGCGTTGAGATAGGTGTGCGGAAAACGCAGGACGAACGGGCTCGCGGCGAACAGCCGGACCGGAACGCGCACCCCGCGCCCCTCCAGCTCGTCGACGACCCCGGTGAACCGGCCGAGCTGCCAGTCAGCGTAGGCGCCATCGCCGTCGGCATCGTGGGGATGGGCGCTGAGCCCGCCCAGGCGCAGGCGCGGCAGCTCCAGCATCGCGAGGATGGTCTTGACCGCCTGCTCCGCCGGCACCCCCAGACGTTCGAGCCCGACGTCGACCTTGACGAAGATCTCGCAGGGGCCAGTCGCGACCTGCGAATAGGCGCGCGCGGATTCCAGATCGACGAGGGTCGGGACGAGACCGTGGGCCAGCGTCTCCCCGGCCGCGGTCGAGAGGGAGTTGGGGTAGACGAGGATCGGGATGGTGATCCCGCGCTGGCGCAGCCGGATGCCCTCGGAGAGATCGGCCACCGCCAGGGCGTCGGCGCCGCTTCCCGCGAACACCGCGCCCATCTCGGCGGCCCCGAACCCGTAGCCGTCCGCCTTGATGACGGCGAACAGCTTGCGCGCGGGGCCGACGAGCCCCCGGACCGCGCGCAGATTGTCCGCCGCCGCGTCGAGATCGACCTCGAGCGTGGTCGGGCGCAGCGGGATCACGCGGTGGCGGCCTTCAGATCGTCGAGCTGCTTGCGGACGCCCGCGACCATCGACGCCAGGTCGGAGGTGAGCATGACCAGGTCGAACCCGCGCTTCACCGCCCCCGCCGCGAAGGCAGCGCTCGCGCAATGCATGCACGCCTTGATGCCGTGCTTGTGCGCGGCGTCGCGGATCCGGTCGCAGGTGGCCATGTGTACCGGGTCCGGGTTATCCGGGCGCGGGGTCATGCCGATCGCGAAAGCCAGATCGGAGGGGCCGATATACACCGCGTCGAGCCCCGGAGTCGCGCAGATCGCGTCCAGGTTGGCGAGCCCCTCCTTCGTCTCGACCATGCCCATCACGACGATCTCGTCGTTGGCCTTGGCCACGTAGTCGGCCCCGCCGTACTGGACGGCCCGCACCGGCCCAGACGAGCGCATGCCCACCGGCGGATAGCGGCAGGCGGCCACCGCCTTCGCCGCATCTTCGGCGGTGTTGATCAGCGGGACGAGGATGCCGTAGGCGCCGAGGTCGAGCGCCTTCATGATCGCGGCCGGGTCGTTCCACGCCACCCGCACCACCGGCACCGTGTCGGTCTGGGAGATCGCCTGCAGCATCGGCCACAGGTTGGTCATGTCGGTGAGGCCGTGCTGCATGTCGACCACCAGGGCGTCGAAGCCCTGGCGCGCCATGACCTCGGCGGTGAACCCATTGGACACCGACAGCCACCCCATCGTCACGCACTTGCGGTCGCGCCACATCTGCTTGATCTTGTTCGGTCGCACTGTCGCACCTCGTTCTCTCAGGGATAGCCGGCGTCGCCCGGCGCGCGGCCGAAGCGTATCACAGGCGCTTAGTGGTATAACACTGCCCCATGGACCTCGAGCTCACGGACAAGGTGGCGATCGTCGGAGGCGCGAGCAAGGGCCTGGGACGGGCCTGCGCGGAGGTGCTGGCGCAGGAAGGCGCCCAGGTGGCGATGTGCAGCCGGTCTCGGGACGACCTGGAGCGAGCGGCGAAGGAGATTCGCGGGGCGACCGGCGGCGACGTGCTCGTGTTCGCGGGCGATCTGGATCGGCCCGAGACCATCCGCGATTTGATCGCGGCCACCGTCGATCGCTTCGGCCACCTCGACATTTTGGTCAACAACTCGGGCGGGCCCCCGCTGGCCCAGGCCCAGACCGCCACCGACGAGGAGTGGGCGACCGCGGTGCAGCGCTCGCTCTTCTTCTTCGCCCGGATGAGCCGCGAGGCCCTGCCCCATCTGAAGCGCGCGGGTGCCGGCCGCATCATCAACATCCTGGCCAGCACGGTCTACCAGCCCATCCCCAACCTGGTGCTCTCCGGCGCCACCCGTATGGGCGTGGTGGCGTTCGCCAAGAGCCTGGCCGACGAGGTCGGGCGCGACGGGGTGCTGGTCAACAACGTGTGCCCGGGCTCCATCATGAGCGAGCGCATGCTCGGGAACGTGACGGCCCGGGCCAAGCAGCTCGGCATCACCCTCGAGGAAGCCCTGGCCCAGCGCGCGGCCGAGACCGCGGTGAAACGCCTGGGCGAGCCGAAGGAGCTGGCCTACCTGGTGGCGTTCCTCGCCTCGGCCAGGTCCAGCTACATAACCGGGACCACGATGCTCGTGGACGGTGGTCTGGTGCGCTCCGTGATGTAATGCCCCACCCGCCGAACAGGGAGGAGAAGGCCATGACGCCAATCCCGCAGAGTCGCCGCGACGTGTTGAAAGGAGCCGCCGTCCTCGCCGCCGCTGCGTCGGTCGGCCTCGGCAAAGCGGCGAGCCCCCGCCGCGCCCACGCCCAGGGGAGCGCTGCGGCCGCGCGCGCGCAAATCGACAGCGCACTCCGGCAGGCGGTCGACACCAAGGAGGTGCCGGGCGTGGTGGCGATGGCGGCCACCGACAAGGGTGTGCTCTACGAGGGCGCCTTCGGCCCGCGCGTGCTCGAGTCGGGCGCGACCGCGATGACGCCAGACACCGTCTTCCGCATCGCCTCGATGACCAAGGCGATCGCCTCCGTGGCCGCGATGCAGCTCGTCGAGCAGGGCAAGCTCAAGCTCGAAGAACCGGTGCCCAATATCGACCCGGCGCTGGGCTCGCCCCAGGTCCTGAACGGCTTCGACGCGACGGGCGCGCCCAAGCTGCGCCCCGCGAAGCGGCCGATCACCCTGCGCCACCTGCTGACCCACACCGCCGGGTTCACCTACGACATCTGGGACGCCGACACCGGGCGCTACGTCAAGGCGTCCGGCATGCCCGCGAGGGCGACCGCCAAGGTGGCGTCCATCCGCACACCGCTGGCCTTCGATCCAGGCGACAAGTGGCTGTACGGCGTCAACATCGACTGGGTGGGCCGACTGGTGGAGGCGACGAGCGGGCAGCCGCTGGACGCGTATTTCCGCGACCGGATCTTCGGGCCGCTGGGCATGAAGGACAGCGGGTACGTGACATCGCCCGAGCAGCGCGCGCGCCAGGCCCGCGTGCACGCACGCCAGGCCGACGGCACCCTCGTGCCCCAGCCGCTGGAAACGGTGCCGGTCAACCCCGAGTTCTGGTCGGCCGGCGGCCCGCTCTACTCGACGGCGCGCGACTACCTCGCGTTCCTGCAGATGCTCCTGAACGGCGGAAGCTGGAACGGCGCGCGGGTGTTGAAGCCGGAGACGGTAGCGCTGATGGCCCAGAACCACACCGGCAATATCCCATGCGGCGTCCTGAAGACCCAGATGCCGGCGCTGTCGAACGACGTCGACCTCTTCCCCGGGGCCGATATCCGATGGGGGCTCGGCTACATGCTCAACCTGCAGCCCGGGCCGAACGGCCGGAGCGCGGGCACCGTGAGCTGGGGCGGAATCTTCAACACCTACTACTGGCTCGATCCCGCGAAGAAGGTCACCGGGGTGATCATGACGCAGATCCTCCCCTTCGCCGACCCGCGGGCCTTGAAGGTCTACGGCAAGCTCGAGAGCGGCGTCTACGAGGCGCTGAAGGCGGTGTGATCTAGGCGACCGAGTCCGGGCGCACCGCGCGCCCGGTGCGCCCGGACTCGTAGATGGCCAGCACTACCTGCAGCATGCGCTTGGCGGCGTGGACGTCCTGGGCCGGCGCGCGGCCCTCGAGGAGACCGGCGACGAAGTCGCCGGCCGCCCCGTCGAAGCCGAGCCGCCAGTCGGTCGGCACCTGATAGCTGACGGTCTCGGTGCCGCGGATCACCTGCACCGGGGGCAGGTCGAGCATCTCCCCGCTGCATCGGGTCACCCAGATGATGCCGCGGCTGCCGTGGATCTCGAAGAACTCGTCCACTCGCACGTAGCGGCCACGCATGGTCATGTCGGCGGCGTACGTGTAGTCGACGATGCCGAGGCAGTCGCGGTCTTTGAAGCGCCAGGTGGCCACGCTCGGCGTCTCCATGATGAAGTCCTTGGCGCGCGTGACGATGGCCGAGACCTCCCCGATCTCGCCGACCCAGTAGGCCGCGGTGGCGTACTTGTGCACGCCGTCGTCGAAGAGGACGCCGCCTGGATTTCGCGCGGGATCCCGGCGCCAGGCCATCGCATCAGGCTCGAGCTCCATGGTGAGCCCGGCGATGCGCTGGGCCCGCGTGGTGTGAATGCGCACCAGCGAGGGCTCGCCGATGGCCCCGGCGTCGAGCAGCTCCTTCGCCTTCACGATCGGCGGATAGTAGAGGAAGTTCTCGGTGACCCGAAACGTGCCGCGCGATCGGGCCACCGCGGCCGCGATGCGGTCGGCCTCGGCGACGGTGACGCAGAGCGGCTTCTGACACGACACGTGCTTGCCCGCCCCGAGCGCGGCCACGATCTGCTCGGCGTGGAGCCAGGTGGGCGTGAGCAGCTCCACCGCGTCGACCGCGCCGTCGTTCAGGACCTGGGCGAGATCAGAGTAGAGTCTCGGCTCGATCCCCCACTCGCGGGCCCGCTGCTTCGCCCGCTCGGGCGCGGTGTCGCACAGGGCCACCACGTCGCAGCGCGGGTGCTGCAGGTAGCCGGGCGCGTTGAGCCGCGAGATGTTGCCGCAGCCGACGATGGCCAGACGTACCCGGTCCATGGCCCGCCGATTCTAGTGTAGGCTCGAGGCTCACTCAAGCCACGGGGAGACGTCATGACCGGACTGATGCGATTGATCGCCCTCGCCATCCTCGCCACGATGCTGGCCGTCCCGTCCGGCTACGGGGCCGGCGACATCGACCGCGCCGCGGTGGACTTCAAGACCCCGGCCGAGATCAAGTGGGTCCGCAACGCGGCCGGCACCAACGAGCAGGCCCTGCTCCACGGGGACCCGAGCAAGCCCGGCCCGTACGTCGCGCGGATCAAGTGGCTACCCGGGAACATGAGCCGGCCGCACTTCCACCCGAACGACCGCTTCTTCGTGGTCCTGTCCGGTACCTGGTGGATGGGCACCGGCGAGAAGTTCGACCCCGACGCCACCGTGGCCGCGCCCGCGGGCAGCTACGTCATCCACTACGCGGGCAAGGTGCACTACGACGGCGCCAAGGACGAGGAGACCATCATCCAGGTCTGGGGCATGGGGCCGGCCACCGCGACCCCGGCCGAGAAACGCTGAGCGTCGACGCTCAGCGGATGCGCCAGCTCTTGTCCACGTAGCGGCGGCCATCCACCTCCGAGAGCTGGATGGCCGCGCGGTAGCCGCCGGCCTCCGCCGTGTGCACGCGCGTCTCGACGGCGACCTGCTCGGGGTCGGGCCCGCCCTCGAGCGCCTCGGCGAGCACGCGCCCGTCGAGGCCGTCGGCGTCGGTGATGCCGAGCAGGGCCAGGATCGTGGGCGCCACGTCCGCGTTCCCGGCCGGGGCGCGCACCGTCTCGTGCTCCTTGAAGCTCGCGCCCCAGGCCAGGAAGGTGTTGCGGATGTTCCACGGGCTCATGCTGCCGTGGTCGCTCACGTACTGCGTGGCCCCGCCGCTCACGTTCGCCGCGTCGCTCCCGGGCACCCCGAAGGGGTTGGGTCGCGAGCTCCACGGGAACGTGAACAGCACGTCCGGCGCGCGGTCGCGGCCGGCCGCGTGGATCAGCTCGAGCGAGAAGGTGCCCTCGACCGTGCCGCGCGGATCCCCGTGGGGCTGGCCGGCGGTGAAGACCACGCTGCCCCACACCTGCGAGTGGAGAAAGCGCACGAGACGCGCGATCCGCTCGCGGTCGCGGCCCTCCACGTAGAGCGCGACGGACTGCCCGTTGCTCGCCAGGATCACGTCGCGCGAGTCGTCGGAGGCCTTGAGGCCGGCATCCACCAGGAACCGGGCGACGTCCACCCCGGACGTGTTGGTGGTGAAGCCGTGGTCGGACACCACGAGCACGTCAGTCGACGTGGCCAGGTCGAGGTCGTCGAGGGTCGCCAGCACCGCCGCGATCTCGCGGTCGTCGTTCCGGAGAGCCTCCCGCGCGGCTGGCGATCCCACCCCGACGTGATGCTGGCTGTGATCCGGCTCGGTCAGCCAGTTGAGCACCACGGCGGGCTGGAGCTCGGGAAGCACGTACTCGCGCAGCACGCGCTGCGTCCACGCCACCGAGGCGTCGAACCGCTGGGCGCCCGGCTCTTTCACCGGAGCTGGTCCGAACTTGGTCAGGATGGCCTCGCTCACCTCGGACGGGTACGCCACCGTCTTGCCCGGATCGAGATAGCCGTTGACCAGCGCGCCGACACCCGACCGCGCCTTCGGGTTCAGCAGGAACGCGCTCCCCGTCGAGCCCGAGCTGACGCCGGCCAGCCGGAGCCCGAGCGCCTGCAGGCGCTCGGCGAGCGTCGGGACCAGCAACAGACGGCCGCCGCTGGCCTCGTCGAGCCGGACCAGGTTGCGGTAGTTGCCGGTGTCGAACGCGCGGCCCGGATCGACAGCCGGGACGTACATCTGATTGCCCACGATCCCGTGCGTGCCAGGCTGCGCGCCGGTGGAGAGCGTCGCCGCGTTCACCCGGGTCACCGTGGGGAACACCGCGTGGCCGTTCGTCCAGTCCACGCCCTCGCGGCGCAGGCGGAAGAGGGTCGGCGTGTCCTCGGCGGTGATGGCGTCGGGCCTGAGCCCATCGACCACGAAGACGAGGATCAGTCGCGTCCCGGTCGGCATTGGCGGTACTATAGCCGACGCGTGCTGCGTGCTGTCGGCATCTCAACGAGGAGACCCGACGTCTCTTGATCCTGGCCGTCTTCCGCGTCCGCAGCTTCCGCTTCCAGGTCCCCGCCGATCTCCTCACCTCGTGGGCGTTCGAGATGGAGACGCTCATCCTGGGCTGGTACGTGATGGTGCAGACCGGCTCGGTCCTACTCCTCACCGTCTTCGCGTCGCTCCAGTTCCTCGGTACCCTCGCCGCGCCGATGTTCGGCGTCCTGGGCGACCGGCTCGGGGGGCGGCTCATGCTCTGCGCGATGCGCGCGATCTACGCGGTGCTCGGCGCGACGCTGATGGCGCTGGCCCTGGCCGGGGCACTCACACCGGCCTGGGTCTTCGCCATCGCGACGCTCTGCGGCATCGTGCGCCCCAACGATCTCGTGATGCGCAACACGCTGATCGGGGAGACCTTCCGGTCGAGCCAGCTCATGGGCGCCCTCGGGCTGTCGCGCGCCACCAGCGACTCGGCCCGGGTAGCCGGCGCGCTCGCCGGCGCGGGGCTCTCGACGCTGCTCGGGCTCGGCGTGTCGTACGTCTTCGTGACGAGCTTCTACCTGGTGAGCCTGGGGCTCACGTTCGGGGTGGCGCGGCGGCCGCTGATGCCGGACGTCGAGACCACGGGCACCCCCTCACCCTACCCTCTCCCCCTTGCGGGGGAGAGGAGGCCAGCGGCCAGAGGCTCCTCTCAGTGGCGGGAGTTGAAGGCGGGGATCGCCTACGTGATGAGGACGCCGGAGCTGCTCGCCTTCATGTGGCTGGCGTTCCTGATCAACCTGACCGCGTACCCCGTCTCGGGCGGCCTCCTGCCCTACGTCGCCCGCGAGGTGTACCGGGTCGACGCGACCGGCCTGGGATTCCTGGTCGCCAGCTTCTCGTTCGGCGGCCTGCTCGCGTCGCTCACCATGGCCTGGAGCGGGGGCTCGCGGAGCCCGGAGCGCGCCACGCTCGGCTACACCGCGCTGTGGTACGCCCTGCTGCTCGGCTTCGGCTACCTCACGAGCTTCGGGGCGGGGTTGCTGACGCTCTTCGCGGCCGGCTTCGTCCAGAACGTCGCGATGATCTCGATGACGGTGGCTCTGCTGGCCGCCGCCGACGAGCGCTTCCGGGGGCGGGTGATGGGAGTGCGGATGCTGGCGGTGTATGGCCTGCCGCTCGGCCTCATCGCGGCCGGGGCACTCATCGAGTGGATCGGCTACCCACCGACGATCAGCGCCCTCTCCGCAGTGGGCCTGTTTTTCACCCTGCTGATCGGGATCAAGTGGCGCGCCAGCATCTGGCGGCGCGGGCGGGCGTCGGCCGCCACGTCCGCGCCGCAGTCGGTCTGATCGGCGCTAGGTCTCGATCCCGATGATCTCGTTGAACCGGCCGAAGCCGATGTACAGCGTGGTGTGCGCCACCAGCTCGATGATCTCGGCCTCCGAGAACTGGCCGCGCAGCTCGGCCCAGAGGGCGTCGTCCACCTTCTGGTGGTCCACCGCGAGCTTCTCGGCGAAGCGCACCGCGGCCCGCTCGCGCGGGGTCAGCAGGTCCGAGCTCTCGTCGTTGATCGCCGCGATCTTCTCCTCGGTCGCTCCCGCATGCCGGGCCCCGGCATAGCGCGCCTTGAGTCAGTAGCGGCAGGCGTTGAGGCCGGCGATCTTGATCCGCACCAGCTCGCGGATCACCGGGTCGATCGTGCCTTCGCGCACGAGCGCCCCCCGGAACGCGGCGAGCGCCTTGGACACCGCCGGATTGCGGGCGTAGGTGCGCGTGCTCGCCGAGGTGCCGATCTGGCGCTCCGACTCCTCGCACATGTGGCGGATCTCGACGTCGACCTCGTGGATTCCCAGCGGCTCCATCCTCGGCATGGTCGTCTCCCCTCACCCTGCCCTCTCCCCTGAGGGAGAGGGTTCGGAAGTCAGCCTCCCGCGATCTGCGGGAGGAGGAAGACCTCGCTGTCGCGTTCGATCGGCTGCAGCAGCGCGTCCTGGTAGATCTGCCCGTCGATCGCCACCGCCACCCCGTCCTCCAGATGGCGCGCCAGCATCGGATGCAGCTCGGCCAGCTGCTCGAAGAGCTGCTTCACCGACGTCGCCGAGAGATCGTACTCGGCGACGCCCCCCGCGATCTGCGCGAGGTTGCCGATCAGCGTGACGTGCGCCATTCGACTCGGGCCACGGCTCACGCCCGGCTTCAGGCCGGCGTCAGCCCTTTCTCCTTGAGCGCCTTGAGCACCTTGGGCGGCGACATCGGCAGCTCGGTGAACCGGATGCCGGTGGCGTTCTCCATGGCGTTGGCGATCGCCCCGAGCGGCGGGACGATCGGCGTCTCGCCGACGCCGCGCACGCCGTAGGGATGCTTGGGGTTGCCCACCTCGACCAGGATCGCGTCGATCATCGGCACGTCGGAGGCCACCGGCATCCGGTAATCGAGGAAGCCGGCGTTCTGCAGCTTGCCGTCCTCGCCGTAGATGTACTCCTCGTTCAGCGCCCAGCCGATACCCTGCACCGCCCCGCCCTGGAACTGCCCCTCGACGTAGGCCGGATGGAGCGCCCGGCCCGCGTCCTGGGCCACCGTGTAGCGCAGAATCGTGACGCGCCCGGTCTCGGGATCGACCTCGAGATCGACCAGGTGCGTGCCGAAGCTCGGCCCGGCGCCCTGGGCGTTGATGCGGCCGACGCCGCCGATGGGGCCGCCGGTCTTGCCGGCCACCTTGGCGAAGTCCGCGATGGTCATCGGCTTGGCCTTCTCGGCGAGGGCGGCGCCGAGCGGCCGCACCGCGCCGTCCTTCCACTCGACCTGGTCGGGCTTGGCTTCCCAGAGCTTGCAGGCCCGCGCGCAGAGATCGGCCTTGATCTGCTTGGCCGCCTCCACGATGGCCATCGAGCCCGAGAATGCCGACCGGCTGCCGCCGGTGAGGAAGTTGAAGCCGAGCGAGCCCGTGTCGCCGATGATCGGGCGCACCTTGTCGTAGGAAACCCCCAGCTCGTCCGCGGCCACCGCGGCCAGCGAGGCGCGCAGCCCGCCGATGTCCGGCGTGCCGGCCACCAGCGAGACGGTGCCGTCCTCGTTGACGGTCAGCGACGCGCACGTCTCGCCGCCGATGTTGAACCAGAAGCCGGAGGCCACCCCGCGCCCCTGCCACTTGCGGAGCGGCGTGTTCCAGTGCTCGGTCTTCTTGATGGAGTTGAGTGTCTCCTCCAGCCCGATGGGCCCGAACTTGGGGCCGTAGGCCGCCTTGGTGCCCTCGCGGGCCGCGTTCATCATGCGGAGCTCGATCGGATCGAGCCGGAGCTTCTTGGCGATCTCGTCCACCACGCTCTCGACCGCGTACTCCGAGATCGGCGCGCCGGGCGCCCGGTAGGCGGCGACCTTCGGCCGGTTCGACACCACGTCGTAGCCGATCACGTGCACGTTCTCGATGTCGTAGGGGGCGTAGGCGCACATGACGCCCGGCTGCACCGGCGAGCCCTGGAAGGCGCCCGCCTGGTACTTCAGCTCGGCGGCGCCGGCCACGAACTTGCCGTCCTTGGTGGCGCCCATTTTCACCCGGACCGTCGCGCCCGAGGTGGGGCCGCTCGCCTTGAACACCTCTTCGCGGGACATGACCATCTTCACCGGGCGCTTGGCCTTCTTCGACAGCGCGATGGCGAGCGGCTCGAGATAGACGACCGTCTTGCCGCCGAAGCCGCCGCCGATCTCGGTGGCGGTGACCCGGACCTTGCCGATGTCGAGGCCGAGCAGCCGGGCGCAGTGGGCGCGCACGATGAAGTGCCCCTGCGTGGTGGTCCAGACCTCGGCGGAGCCGTCTTCGGAGACGGTAGCCAGCGCGGCGTGGGGCTCGATGTAGCCCTGATGCACCGGGGCGGTCTTGAACTCGCGCTCGACGATGACGTCCGCCTTCTTGAAGCCGGCCTCCACGTCACCCTGCTTGATCTCGATGCGCTTGGCGACGTTCGAGGGCTTGTCCGGCTTGGGCTCGACGCCGACCGTGAAGAGATCGTCGTGCAGCAGCGGGGCGCCGGGCCGCATGGCCTCGACCACGTCGATGACGTGCGGGAGCACCTCGTACTTCACCTCGATCAGCTTGAGCGCGCGCCGCGCGATGGCGACGCTGGTGGCGGCCACCGCGGCGACCGCGTGGCCCTCGTACAGGGCCTTCTCGCGCGCCATGACGTTCCGCACCACGTCCTTGTAGTTCATCATCATCTCGCCGGCCGGGATGAACTCGGAGGACTGATCGGGGAAGTCGTCTCGGGTGACGACGGCTTTCACGCCGGGCAGGGCCTCGGCCTTGGAGGTGTCGATCGAGACGATGCGGGCGTGCGGGTGCGGGCTGCGCAGCACGCGGCCGATGAGCTGGCCGGCCAGGTTGAAGTCGGCCCCGAAGCGGGCGCGCCCCGTCACCTTGTCCACGCCGTCCGGCCGGATCTGACGCGTGCCGACGTAGGACTGTCCGTTCGTCTTGGAATGCCCGTTGGTCTCGGCCATATCGGTTATCCCTTTCTCAGAGCCGCGGCGGTGTCCATCACCGCGCTGACGATCTTGTCATACCCGGTGCACCGGCACAGGTTGCCGGCCAGCCAATAGCGCACCTCGGTCTCGCTTGGATTGGGGTTCCTCTCGAGCAGAGCCTTGCCGGCCACCAGGAAGCCCGGCGTGCAGATGCCGCACTGGAGCGCGGCGTGCTCAAGGAAGCTCTGCTGCAGGGGATGCAGCGACTCGCCCTTGGCCAGGCCCTCGATGGTCTCGACCTTCCGGCCGCTCACCTCGCAACCGAGCACGAGGCAGGAGCAGACCAGGCGGCCGTCGAGCATCACGCTGCAGGCGCCGCAGTCGCCGGAGGAGCAGCCTTCCTTGCTGCCGGTCAGGTCGAGCGTGTCGCGGAGCACGTCGAGCAGCGTGTCCTCCGTCTCGCACAGGAACTCGACCGGGTCTCCGTTCACGGTTGCTTCGATGTGGTGCTTGGCCATCAGCTCGTCCTCGCTCGGTCCAGCGCGATCAGGGCGGTCCGCCGGGTCAGCACGGCCGCCACATCGGTGCGGAATTCGATCGTGCCTCGCTTGTCGTCGATCGGCCGGCAGGCCGCCCGCGCCGCCGCCTCGAGCCGGTCCTGCGCCGCCTTGTCCAGCCGACTACCGATGATGGCCTGGGCGGCCTCCGCAACGAGCAGCACCCGCGGCGCCACCGCGCCCAGGCTCACCCGGGCCGCGGTGATCGTGCCTCCGCCATCGAGGGTCAAGCTTACCCCCGCTCCTACTACCGCGATATCCATTTCCGTACGCGGAATGAAGCGCAGATAGGCATCGCTGGAGCGCGGCGGCCGCGGCGGCAATAAGAAGGAGACGACGATCTCACCCTTGGTGAGCGCCAGCTTGCGGGGCCCGAGCATGACGTCCTCGACCGGCAGGTCCCGCTTGCCCTTGGGGCCGGCCAGGGTCGCCACGGCTCCGGCCGCGATCAGGGCCGGCACGCTGTCGGCCGCCGGCGAGCCATTGCACAGGTTGCCGCCCATGGTGGCCCGGCCCTGCACCTGGGTGGAGCCGATGAGGTTGGCGGCCTCGACCACGCCCGGCCACGTTTTCTTGAGGCGAGCGTGCTCCTTCAGCTCGGCTCCCGTCACCGCGGCGCCGATGCGCCAGCCGCCCTTCTCCTCGGTGATCGCGCGCGTCTCCGCGATCTTCTTGATGTCGACGATCAGCTCGGGGTCGACGAGGTCGGCGCGCATCTGGACGAGGAGGTCGGTGCCTCCGGCCAGCACCTTCGCCTCGCCGGTCGCTCCCGTGAGCAGGGCCACGGCCCCTTCCAACGACTCTGGTGCTTCGTATCGCATGTGTGAGGTCTCTCCTTAGACTGGTAGCTTGTCGCCGTCCGCGGGCGCGGCGACGTCGAACGCGTTGACGACCCCGGAAAGCATCGCGAAGTAGTTGGCGGCGGCGGTCATCTCGACCAGCCACTGTACCCCAAATCGCTTCTGGAGGGCGTCGAAGGCCGCCTGGTCGACGCGGTTCGTCCGCATGAGCTGCCGGACATAGGTCACGATCTCCCGCTCTTCCGCAGGCAGCTTGCCCGGATCACCCTTGGCGCGAAGAAGGTCGATGACCTCTTCCCGCAGGCCGTTGCGGCGGGCCGCGCCGACCTGCGCCGACCACACGTAGGCCGCCTCGCGCTCGCGCACCGCGGACAGGATGGCGATCGAGCGGAGCTTGGCGTCGACCACACTCTCGTCGCGGAAGAAGGTGACGAGCGGGAGGATGCGTCCCGCCAGCTTCGGGCTGTGGAGCAGCATGCTGAAGGGGCCCCGCACGTTGCCGAACACCGCCGTCACCGAATCGACGACGGCGTGGTGCTCGGCGGGGACGTCGGCCTTGCCGGTGATCGGAGCGACTCGGGGCATGGTGGGCGCCTTTCTCTTACGGCCGTCGGAGCTTGAGGTCTTCGTAGGGCGACATGTAGAAGCCCGGGATGGCGGTGGCCATGATGTCGTCCACCCGCGGTCCAACCCCGATCGGGAAGCCGAGGTGATAGACCGGCGCCTGGAGGACCTGCTCGTGCACGATGCGCTGCATCTGATGCAGCAGCGCCTCGCGCTTCTTGCGGTCGAGCTCGCGGGCCTGACGCGAGAAGAGATCGTCCACCTCGGGCAGCGCCCCGTAGGCGAAGGCGCCGGTCTTGGTGACGAACGACTCGAGCCGCGTCGCCGCGTTCCCGGAGACCCCGCTGATGGTCAGCACCACGCCGTGGAGCTTCTTCTCCCGCCACGATGTCATGAACGTCCCGCGCTCCATGGCGCGCACCCGGGTGCGGATGCCCACCGCCTGCAGCCACCCCTGGATGGTCTCGCCCATGGAGTTGTAGGGCGGGAACGGGGTCAGCTCGCCCGCGTCGAAGCCGTTCGGGTGGCCCGCCTCGGCCAGGAGCTGGCGGGCCCGCGCGGGATTATAAGGATGCGCCTCGAAGGGCAGCGCGAACTCGAACTCGCGCGGGACGATGCTTCCGGTGGGGCGCGAGAGGCCCAGGGTCTCGGCCTCGTTGAGGGCCTTGCGATCGAGCGCCACGCTGGCGGCCAGCCGCACGCGCCTGTCCGCCCAGGGCGACTTCGGATCCCACTGATCCGGGAAGTCGAGCCAGAAGATCCCCAGCAGCGGCGCCACCAGCCGCATGCCCCGCGTGCGCTTGACGTCCTGCGCGATCGGGCCGCTGAGGAGCATCGCGAGGTCCACCTCGCCGCTCTTGAGGGCGGCGGCACGGGTGTTCTCGTCGGGGAGGCTGCGGAAGACCAGTCGCTTGATCGCCGGCGGCTTGCGCCAGTAGCCCTCGAAGGCTTCCAGCACCAGCTCCACGCCCGGGTTGAAGCTCACGAACTTGTAGGGTCCGGCTCCGACCGGCGCCTTGCGGAAGCCCTCCTCGCCGACGCGCTCGAAATACTTCTTGGGCACGACCCAGCCGGCGCTGGCGACGAAGGTGCCGTAGAAGGCCGGGAAGTCCGGCCAGGGCTCCTTGAAGACGAACCGCACGCGATTCGGAGCGGGAGTCTGGATCTCCTTCACGTTGTCCTTCAGCACCTTCGCCCCGCCGCCCCGGTAGCGCTCGAAGGAGAACTTCACATCGTCCGCGGTGACCGGCTCGCCGTTGTGGAACTTCGCGGGCCGCAGGGTGAAGTCGGCGCTCTGCATGTCCTTGGACATGGCCCAGGACTCGGCCAGGCTGGGCGCCGAGCCCACGCCCGGCATCGGCTTCAGCAGCCCGTCGTGGAGGGCGTAGAGCAGGAAGAAGGGCGTGATGGTGGACTCGCCCTCGGCGGGATCGAGCCAGCGCGTGACCGGCGTGAAGTGCATCGCGATAGTCAGCGTGCCCTCAGGCGCGGCCGCGGCGCCGGGCGCCCCGGCCAGCCACAGCAGCGCGCAGACTACGGGGACCAGTCGGCGGGCAGGTCGAGGGGGTGTCAAGGCAACAGGCATGATAGTGCAAGGCGCCCCGCGGCACAAACCCCCTCGGCCCTCACTCGCTCAGATAGCGATCGAGGATGGCGCGGAACTCGGCGGGCATGACCACGCCCCCCAGCAGCTCGCTCGTCTCGACGAAATACGGACGGCCGAGGGAGGTGCCGTCCGTGAGCCACAGCGTGAGCCAGTAACGCGTCTCGCCGACCGCGTGAGCGAGCGGCCGGCGCATCGGGGCGTGGACGATCAGGTCGACCAGCGCGTCCACGTCCTCGCGTGACCGGATCGTCACGGGGCGGCTTCCCCCCGCCGGCGTCGGCTCGCCCCGCTGGACGTCGATCGCGCGCACCTTGCCCGCGATGTCGAAGAGGTCGCCGCCGACGCGGGCCCGCGGATTGCGCCAGGCCTGATAGAGGAAGATCCGGCCCCGCCAGACCGCGCCGAGCCGGAACTCGGTGGCGTACCCGCGCACCGCGTAGAGCCGGGTGCCGGCCGGCATGAAGGCGGCGCCCGCGTCGATGCCGTACGGGCAGCCGCGGACGTCCTCGCTGATCGAGCAGCCGATCGTCGCGAACTCCACGCCGAGGTCGCCCGCAGAGAGCGCCCGGCCCGGCTCCTCGGCCCAGCGGATGTAGTCGATGCCATCGAACGAGACGAAGTCGAGAGGCGTGGACGCGTCGGCCCCGCCGGCAACCGCGACCAGCCCGAGCGCCAGCGCCAGGGCGCTCGAGCCGAGGCCGCTCCGGCGCCTCACGCCGGCCAGACCGCCTCGTGCGTTCCCGCCGGGACCGGCGGGCGCGCCCAGAACGCCTCCGTCTCGGACAGGCGGGCGGCGGGCGCCACGTGGGTGAGCCGCCCGAACGGGCTCTCGCAGGTCGCGAGCAGATCGCCGATGTCGGCCGAGCTCTGATCGGCCACGTGGCGGCCGGCCACCCGCCCGAGCGAATCGACCCAGCGCCCGGTCTGCACGAGCGAGACGCGCACGAGATAGCTCCCGCCCTCCCGGGCGCGGCGCGCGAGGGCCACGAGCGCGCCGAGCGCGGCCAGGTACCCGGTGGCGTGATCGACGACCTGGGCGGGGAGATGGAGCGGGCGCCCGAGCCCGCCGCCGAACCCCTGCTCGTGGGCGAGGCCGCTCACCGACTGGATCAGCGTCTCGAAGCCGCGGCGCTCACGCCACGGCCCCGAGTGGCCATAGGCGGAGAGCGTGACGTAGACGATCCCGGGGCGCTGCCGCGCGACCTCCTCGGGGGCGAAGCCGAGCCGCGCGAGCGCGCCGGGGCGGTAGGACTGGGCGAAGACGTCGGCGCGCGTGATCAGCTCCCGCAGCCGGTCGGCGTCCGCGGCCAGGCGAAGGTCGAGCGAGGCGGAGCGCTTCCCGAGCCCGAAGTCGATGACGTGCGATGGCAGGTTCGGCAGATGCGGGCTGGTCACGAGCAGGACGTCCGCTCCGTGCGAGGCGAGCATCCGCCCGCCCTCTGGGCCCGCGATCACGCGGGTGAGGTCGAGGACGCGCACGCCGGAAAGTGGACGATCTCCGCCGCCGAAGGGCTCGGGCGCCGACTCGCCGATCCGGATGATCTCGAGCAGCGGCAGCTCGGCCACCGCGCGCGCGTGCGGATGCGCGAGCCACTCTTCCCTCTCACGTACCAATCCTGCGGGGAGTCCGGCCGCGTTCAGGGCGTCCTCGAGGTCTTGTGCCTTCCACCTGGCGACCGCCGCGGCCATCGACTCCCGCGTCTCCTCGCAGCCGAGGAAGCGCACGTGGCCCGCGTGGTGATGCGGCATGTTCGCGTGGATCTGGATCCAGCGGTCGTCGCCGGTGGGATAGAAGCCGAAGAGCGGGCTGCGGCCGTCGGGCGCGGGCCCGCCGTTCACGCGCAGATAGCGCTCGCTGCGGAAGGCCGCGACGGCCGCGCGCATGTCGACGGCCACCGACTGCGCGCGGCCGGTGCGGAGCCGCCAGATCTCGCTCGCCGCGAGCCCGGTGGCCGCGATCACCGCCGCGGCTGCGGTGCCGATCTTGACGTCGGTCGGGAGCATCGGATCGTCGCCGGTCAGGGTCACCCGCTCGAGCGCGGCGGGATCGCCCTCGGCGCCCGTCCAGATCTGCTCGAGCGCTCCGCGCGGGGTCGTCATCAGATGATCCCGCGCTTGGCCAGGTCGGCGATCTGGTCCTTGGAATAGCCGATCGACGTGAGGATCTCCTCGTTGTCCTGCCCCAGCTCCGGCGCCGCGGTGCGAATGGGATGTCGCCGCGCGCCGTGCGAGACCGGGTGGCCCAGGATGGTGAGGTCGCCCAGCGCGGGCGACTGCACCGGCTGCGCCATCTGCAGATGCCGCACCTGCGGATCGGCGAAAGCCTCGTCGATCCGGTAGATCGGCCCGCAGGGTACGCCGGCCTCATTCATGATCTCCACCCACTCCGCGCTGCCCTTCTGCCGGGTCACCGGCATGAGTACCTCCATCAGCACGTCTCGATTCTTCGAGCGCGCGCCCGCGGTGGCGAAGCGCGGATCGGTGCGCAGATCCGGCCGCTCGATGGCCTTGCAGAAGCGGTCGTAGATCTCGTCCCCCGCCGCCGCGATATTGATGTGGCCGTCCTTGGTCTCGAATACACCGGTCGGAATACCCGTTGGATGGTTGTTGCCGGCCTGGGGCGGGATCTCGCCGCTCATCAGCCAGCGCGACGCCTGGAAGTCCAACATGGAGAGCATCGCCTCGAGCAGCGAGGTGTGCACCCACTTCCCCTGCCCGGTCGTCTCTCGTTCGATGATCGCCACCAGGATGCCCTGGGCGAGCAGGATCCCCGAGCACAGGTCGGCGATGGGAATGCCAACCCGCACCGGCCCCTGGCCGGGAATGCCGGTGATGGACATCAGGCCGCCCATCCCCTGCGCGATCTGATCGACCCCAGGTCGATCGCGATAGGGCCCGCTCTGCCCGAAGCCCGAGATGGAGCCGTAGATCAGGCGCGGATTGAGCAGGCGCAGGCTCTCGTAGTCGATGCCCAGGCGCCGCTTGACGTCCGGCCGGTAGTTTTCCACCACCACGTCCACGTCCCGCGCCAGCCGCTTGAAGATGGCCACCCCCTCGGGCTCGCGCAGGTTGAGCGTCATGGCCCGCTTGTTGCGGTGCAGGTTCTGGAAGTCGAACCCGTGACGGTTGCCGCCCATGCCATCGCCCGAGCGCCCGCCGGGCATCTCGATCTTGATGGCCCGCGCGCCCCAGTCGACGAGCTGCCGCACGCAGGTGGGTCCCGCCCGCGCTCGCGTGAGGTCGAGCACGCTGAAGCGCGCGAGCGGCAGAGCCTGGTTGTCCGCCATGGCTAGAGCTGCCAGTCCTGGTACCAGGTCGAGTCGGCGCCGATGCCCTCGCGGGCCACCGAGACCTCGATCAGGTACGGCCGGTTCTCGCGCGTGATTTTATCCATGCCGCGCTTCAAGGCCGGCTCCAGGTCCTTCACGGTGGTGACCGCCTCGCCGTCCACGCCCTGCGCGCGCGCCAGCCCGACGTAGTCGGTGGCGGGGGCGCTCAGCCAGAGGCCGGGGTACTTGCCCTCGCGGATCATCTTGGCGTCCGGCATCTCGCGGGCCCAGTTGTGCCGCACGATCTGGTAGCTCTCGTTGTTGGATACGATGGTGAGCACCGCGGTGTTGTAGCGCGCCATGGACCAGAAGCCGGAGGCGCTGTAGGTGAGCGCGCCGTCGCCAAGGTGCAGGACGACCGGCCGGTCACGTCCCACCGCGATCTTGGCGCCGATGGCCGCGCCGACGCCGAAGCCGAGCGAGCCGCCGCCGCTGCGCGTCCACTCCATGCCGCCGTGGCCGAACGCCATCAGCGCCGTCCGCGCGGTGGAGCTCTCCTGCACCATCACCGTGTTCTTCGGCAGCACGGAGGCGAGCTGCCCCTCCAGCACCGCCGGGTGCACCGGGATGTCGTGCTCGTGCTCACGCGCCAGCTTCTCCTCGCGCTCGATCAGGTTGGCCGCGAAGGCCCGCACCTTGGAGCGCTGGCGTGCCCATGCCGCCGCCTTGTCGCCGTGCACCCGGCCGAGCGCCTGGGTGATGGCGCCGAGCGTGTCCTTCAGCTCGCACTGCGCGGCCAGGTCGAGCGGGTAGTGCCGGCCCATCAGCAGCGGGTTCGGTCCGATCTGCATGACCGTGGGCTCGTTCACGCTGCCGTGCACGCCCTGGCAGCCCACCAGGAAGATCAGATCCGGCTCGAGCCCCGTCGTCTTGGTGAAGTCCTTCGACACCGGGTAGTTGCCGCAGAAGAGCGGATGCCGCGTCGGGAAGTTGGGGAAGATCTGCCGGCTCGCGAACACCGGCGCCTCCAGCGCCTCCGCCAGCCGCACCGCCTCCGCCTGCGCCCCACCGCGCCAGACGTCGTCGCCGAACATCAGCACTGGGCACCTGGCCTCGCCCAGCCGCCGCGCGATCGCCTCGATGGTGGCCGGCCGCGCCGGCCCGGGCCGCTCGATCTGATAGTGCGCGTCCTCGCCGATCGTCGCCTCGAGCCCTTCCGTGTGCAACAGCTCGGCGCTGATCGAGAGGTACACGGGCCCGGTGGGCGGCGTGGTGGCCTCGCGGAGCGCCCGGATGGTCGCCACGCTGATCGCCTTCGGGTTCGTATGCACCTGGTAGGCGCAGCGCGCCTCCTTGGTGATCGGCCGCATCGACTCGGCCTGGCTCAGCCCGGGAAACGGGGCGAGGCCGCGGTAGTCCTGGAGCTCGGAGGCCCAGTCCCCCGCGATCACCAGCAGCGAGGAGCCCGCCACCTGGGCGTTGAAGAGCTGCCCGGCGAGCTGGTAGGAGCCGCCCATGACGTGCGCGATGACCACGCCGACCTTGCCGCTGACCCGGTGGTAGCCATCGGCCATCGCGGCCACGAGGCCCTCGTGCTTGCCGACCACCAAGCGGTTGTCTCCATCCTCGGCGATCGCGGCGAAGAGGCCGGTCTCCGCAGAGCCCGGATTGGTGAAGAGGTACTCCACGCCCGCGTCCTTGAGCGTCTGGAGGAGCAGCATCCCGCCAGTGCCGGTGATGGTCTTGCGCATGGTTGGCCTCGGTGTGGTCGGTTCGAGAGGACCCCCTCACCCTACCTCTCCCCATCTGGGGAGGAGAGGGTGAGGGCAGGTGTCTAGTGAGTGGCGGCGGCGGTCTCGGGCATCCGCTCCACCACCACCGTCGGGTGCACGGCGGGCGAGTAGATCTCCAGGATCTCGAGGTCGTCGGAGCACTCCAGCTCGTTGTGGACGATGGAGGGCGGCTGGAGCACGCAGTCGCCGGGCCCGAAGGTGCGCTCGCCCTGGCCCTCGTAGACGAACTTGATCGAGCCCTTGAGCACGTAGAACATCTGGAAGTCGCACTCGTGCTTGTGCAGGCCGGTGGTGTGGAGATCGTGGGTGTCGCCGCCTTGCTTCACGCGGACGACGTGGGCGCGCATCTTCCCGTGGGTGGCCTCGGCGATGCCCAGGTCGCGGTACTCCATGAAGCTGCGGAGGCCCTGCTGGTAGACGGCGTCCTTGGCGAGGCTCGCGCTGAACTTCTGCTTGGGCTCACTCATGTCGGTCTCTCCTCTCTCGATCAGACGGTGCGCTGCAGGAAGCTGGTGGTCATCGGCCACGTGAGCTCCGCGTAGTACGGCTGGAAGCCCGCGTTGTCCGGATGGCGGAAGCCGTGGTTGGCGTCGGAGAAGAAGTGCCACTCCACGAGCTTGCCGTTGGTGATGAAGCTCTGCCAGAGCGGGCCCTGGATGGCCGGCGTCGCGATGAAGTCCTGGCCCGCGGCGAACACGAGCGACGCGCACTGGAGCGTCTTGGCCAGGTGGAAGGCGTGCCGCGGCCGGTGCGAGGTCTCGGGCTCGTCGCGCACCGAGGGATAGTAGAGCACGATCGCCTTCACCGCCGGATGGTCGGCCGCGAAGGGAATCAAGAGGCGGCCGCCCATGCAGTGGCCGATGCAGCCGGTGCGCGCCGGATCGGTGCGCATGCGGTCGACCAGGTAGCGCCAGGCCTCGTCCATCTTGCCGAGGAACTCGTCGTCGCCGTGCTTGGCCTGCAGATCGGCGCCCATGCCGAAGTGGTGGGTGCCCTCGATGCCGAACATGTTGAAGAGATTGGGGACGAGCACGTTGAAGCCGAGGCCGGCCAGGCGGTAGGCGTCGATCTTGTAGTCGGCGGTGAGGCCGGGGGCGTGGTGCACCATCAGGATGCCGGGCCGCTGGCCGGGGCCCTCCGGCTGTGCCATGTAGCCGGGGATGCCGTCCTGCTCCTGCGTAAGCACTCTCGCGACGACGTTCATGTCCGCTCCTTGATCGAGACGCGCCAGTGGATGCGGTCTTCCTCCGGTGGATAGTCGCCCGCCGCCTTGTGGTACGAGCAGCGGTTGTCCCAGATGACGATGTCGCCCTTGCGCCAGCGGTGGCGGTACTCGCCTTCCGGCTGGATCATGCGCTCGGTCAGCTCCTCGATCAACGCGTCGCTCTCCGAGGCCTCGAGCCCGTGGACGTAGAGGATCTTGCCCGGATCGAAGTAGAGGCCCTTGCGGCCGGTCTCCGGATGCGTGCGGATGATCGGGTGGAAGACCGGCGTCCAGTCGCGGTCCTCCGCGTTCAGCAGCGCCGTCGCCTTCCGGCGGCCGCCGTAGGTGAAGGCGCCCTTGCGTCCCTCCAGGCGCTCCTTCAGCCGGAGCGGCAACGCGTCGTAGGCCGCGTACATGCTGGCGAAGTGAGTGTCGCCGCCGCGGCTCGGCACCGCGAGCGCGTAGAGCTGGGTGGCCTTGAACGGCTCCTCGTCGTAGGCGCCGTCGGTGTGCCAGCCCTCGGCGCCGCGCCGGTAGATCGCCATATCCAGCGCGCCGTCCGCGCCGAACTTGTTGACGCCCAGCAGGGTGATCTCGGGACGGTCCGGGTGGCGGGTCATCTTGGACGGGTGGGGCACCACGACCCCGAAGCGCCGGCTGTAGTGCAGGAAGTCCTCGAGCTCGAGCTCCTGGTCCGGCACCACCGCGACGTTGTGGTCGAGCCACGCGCGATAGATCCGGGCGAAGCCGGCGTCGTCGAGCGTCTTGACGTCGACGCCCAGGATCTCGGCGCCGATCTGCGGTCCCAGGCGTCGGACTTCCATCGCGCTACCTCCCGCCGAGCCCGGCGCTGCCCCGAGCGAGCCAACGCTGGTCGCGGGGCGAGGCCCGCCGCGCCAGGCGTCGACGCACGAGGCGAAGCGCGTCGTCGTAGCGCTCGAGCCCGAGGTAACTAAGCACCATGGTCTCCTCGAAGAGCTCCCACTGGGCGTGGCTGCCCCCGATGCGGTGCATCTCGCTCTCGACGGGCTCGAAGTGGGCCAGCGCCCCCGCGTAGTCGCCGGCCGCGAACGCGGCCGTCCCCTGCACCAGCGGCAGCACCACCCGACCCGCGATCGGATTGCCCTTCGCGTCGAGGACGC
>Ga0207646_10001670_pt1 | contig 27089 bp, 24 predicted proteins | sample KBSK5502metaG_FD_184343 | JGI IMG/M metagenome (GOLD analysis project Ga0207646, IMG submission 184343) | Corn, switchgrass and miscanthus rhizosphere microbial communities from Kellogg Biological Station, Michigan, USA - KBS K5-50-2 metaG... | ecosystem: Host-associated > Plants > Roots >...
GCCGGCCATCCACCGTGGCCTGGGCGGAGGCATCGGCACGCTGCAGTGGACGATCAGCGCCTACACCATCGCCTTCGGCGCGGGAATCCTGACCGCCGCAGCGCTGGGAGACCGGCTCGGCCGGCGGCGGGTGTTCGTGGCTGGTCTCGCGCTGTTCACCGCCGCGTCGGCCGCCTGCGCCCTCGCCCCGAACAGCACCACCCTCATCACTTTTCGCGTCTTCCAGGGGATGGGCGCGGCCATCATCATGCCGCTGGGCCTGACGCTGCTGACATCGGCGTTCCCTCAAGAGCGGCGAGGCGCCGTGGTCGGCATCATGGGCGGCGTCACCGGGCTGGCGGTCGCCTGTGGCCCGTTGGTCGGAGGCGCGGTAACACAGGACTTGACCTGGCACTGGATCTTCTGGCTCAACGTCCCTGTCGGCGCCATCGCGCTCGTGGGGGCAGGGCTCTGCCTGCCTGAGAGCCGCGGCCCACAGAACCGGCTCGACATCCCGGCGCTGGTGCTGGTGTCCGCCGGAGTGGGCGTCTTGATCTGGGGGCTGGTGCAGGGCAGCCAACTGGGCTGGACGAGCACTCAGGGCCTCACCGGGCTGATCCTGGGGCCCGTCCTGATTCTCGCGTTCCTTGCCTGGGAGGCCCGCGCCACCGAGCCGATGATCCCACTCAAGATCTTCCGGTCAACCACGTTCTCCAGCGCCGTGAGCACGCAGTTTCTGATGTCCGCGGCCATCTACTCGGCGGCGTTTCTCACCAGCCAGTTCTTCCAGTTCGCTCTCGGTGACTCGCCGCTGGGCACCGGTCTGAGGTTCCTGCCGTGGACCGCTACGCCCCTGCTCATTGCGCCGGCCGCCGGCGCCCTGTCGGACAAGATAGGCGCGCGCACCCTCGTCGTCCCGGGCCTGCTCATGCAGGGCGCCGGGTTCGCCTGGATCGTGGCGTCCGCGAGCCACCACTCCGGTTACGGAGGGTACGTCGCGCCGTTCATCATCGCGGGCGTTGGGATCTCGATGGCTCTCCCCTCCGTCACCACGGCCGGACTGAACGCCGTACCCCCGGTGCTGCTCGGCAAGGCCGCGGGAACCCTTAACACCCTGCAGCAGTTCGGCGCCGTGTTCGGCATCGCGATCGTGACGGCGGTCTTCAACACCCACGGCAGCCTCGCCGGCCCGGCCGCGGTCACCAGCGGGTACCGCCCGGCCCTGGCGGTGGCCGCCGGGCTCTCGGTCCTCGGCGCGGTCGTGGCCGTCGGCATCCGCCGGGCAGCACGAACGCACGCGGCCGACCCAAGCCCCCGGCCCGGGGAGACGGGTGACCGGCTTGTGGCCGAGGCACTCCACCGGCTCGGCGACCACGGGTGAGCGTCAGCCGAAGCGGCCGTTTACGTAGTCTTCGGTCCGCTTGTCGGTCGGGTCGTTGAAGATCTTTTCGGTCGAGCCGGCCTCGACGATCTCGCCCTCCAGCATGAAGACCGTGTCGTCGGCGACGCGCGTGGCCTGCTGCATGTTGTGCGTCACGATGACGACCGTGTACTCGGTCTTAAGCTTCTCGATCAGCTCCTCGATGCGCGCCGTCGACCCCGGGTCGAGCGATGACGCCGGCTCGTCCATGAGGAGCAGCTCCGGCTGCACCGCGATCGCTCGCGCGATGCACAGCCGCTGCTGCTGGCCGCCGGACAGCCGTCCGCCCGGGTGATTCAGCCGGTCTTTGACTTCGTCCCAGAGCCCGGCCCGGCGGAGGGCTTCCTCGCCGCGCGCTTGCGTCTCGCTCTTGCCCATATTCGACCCGAGCTTCAGCCCCGCGACCGTGTTCTCCATCACGGTCATCGTGGGGAACGGGGTGGGGCGCTGGAACACCATCCCGATCCGGCGCCGCACGTCCACGGGGTCGGTGCCCGGCGCGTAGAGGTCGCTGCCCCCGAAGAGCACGCTGCCGGTGAGCTTGCTGCCCCGGATCTCCTCGTGCATGCGGTTGAAGCAGCGGATCAGCGTCGACTTGCCGGAACCGGACGGCCCGATCAGGGCGGTCACCGCGCGCGCCTTAGCCGTCATGCTGACGTCCTTGAGCACGTGGAGGGGGCCGAACCACGCGTTCAGGCCCTCCACCGCCAGGGCGTTGGGCGGCAAAGTGTCCACCGTTCCAGGCAATGGCGCATTCCCCGCGAGGCCGGTGGCTCGCGCCATCTCATCCGGGTCGTCAAGGCTGCCCTGACCGGCCACGGCACCTCCCATACCTTCGGCCCTGGGTCTCCGGCATGCCGGATAGACCCCGCGTCATGATGCTAGGTCAGTCCTCACGCCCCCCGGATTAACGGAAAGCGAACCCTCCGTGAACGCCTGGGGTGATGTCTGTCGGCAACGCCCGTCGCACGAGTAGCCTGGCCTCCCCGCAATGGCTGGGGACACCCCAAAGAACACACACGGATATCACTTCCTGACGGGTAGTAAACGCAATATTCACTTGCCGTGGTTATGCGATTCACCTTCTGGACACGTCCCACCCCTAGCCTCGCACTGTGCATCTGCTGCATGGATGGCGGCACGAGTTCGCGCGGTGAGCCGGCGTACCTCTTCCCTTCGCGCCGGACCGAGCAGAGGAGCCGCGCTCGGAGGGGGCTCGGGCGCAATACCGGTATTGCCCTGCAGAGAAACCTCAGATCAGAAGGGGGTAGACCCGGGTGAGGACGATTGGCAAGGCCACCTTGTCCGTAGCCGCAGTTGCGGCGCTGGTACTTGTGGCAACGGCCTGTTCGAGCAGCAGCAGTAGCAGCCCTCCGGCCAGCTCGTCGGGCAGCCGTTCCTGCAAGTCCGCCGCGCAGGCCTCGAGTGTGTCAGCCCTGCCGGGCTACCAGGTCTGCCTGTTTGCCGGGGCGACCACGAACGCGAACCATCCCGACGACGTCAGGTACGTCGGCAGCAACGTGTGGATCGAGTGGCAGAACGGTTCCGCCAAGGACTGCAGCACCACCAAGACGAGCACGATCGCCGAGTACACGACCGCCGGCAAGCTGCTGAAGACGTGGAGCGTGATCGGGCACGCCGACGGCATGCGATGGAACCCCACGACGCAGCTCATGTGGGTGACTTCCTGCGAGGACGGGAGCCCGCGGCTGTACACCATCAACCCGGGCAGCAGCACCCCCACCCAGTACACGGTGCCAAAGACGTCCTGGGGCGGCGGCTTCGACGACCTCGAGTTCGTGAACGGGTCTGCGTACGTATCCGCGTCCAACCCCACGCTCAACGCCGCGGGGAAGAACCCCAGCCCGGCGGTTGTCAAGGTCACGCTGTCGGGAACCACGGCGACGTGGTCTCCGGCGCTGCCGGGCAAGCTGAAGGCCACCACGCTTGGCCCGCCGGTTACGACGTCCACACTGACCCTGACCGACCCCGACTCGATGTCCAGCGATCCCCAGGGTGACCTGGTGTTCTCGTCGCAGGGGGACAGCTTCCTGATATTCGTCCACGGCTTGGGCACCGCGTCCCAGACGGTCAAGTACCTCACGGTGGGTACCCAGATAGACGACACGATATGGCCGACGACCCCGAAGGGATGCCTGCTGGTCGCGGACAACGCCTCCAGCGTGTACTCGGTCTGCTCGAACATCTGGGTGCCCGGCGTTCCTGTGGAGTCGTCCCCGAACGACGCCGGGGTGATCAGCTTCGTGGGCACCCTCAGCCTCTCTAGCGGCCAGGTAATCCCGTTCCTTGTGGGGATGAACAACCCGCACGGAATGGCGTTTATCCCCAATATGTGAAGTCAGGTCCGGTAAATGAGAAGTGTGTGGCCAGTGACCACGGTAAGGCACCCGCGGGAGGAGTCCTGATGAGGATCCAGCAGCGAAGACTGGCCCCACGCGGCATCGCCGCGGGCGCCGTCACCATGGGCATCCTGCTGGCGGCGGCGTGTAGCAGCTCGTCCAGCAGCGGGGGGACGTCAGGCTCGGCCTCGACCATCAACGGGGCCGGCTCCACGTTCGCCGCGCCCATGTATCAGGAGTGGGCCGGGCAGTACCACGCGAGCCACTCGGTCCAGATCAACTACCAGGCCATCGGCTCCGGCGGCGGGATCTCCGAGTTCACCCAGGGCATCGTGGACTTCGGCGCCACGGACGCCCCGATGAGCTCCACCGAGCAGGCCGCCGCGCAGGCCGGCCAGGGGAGCCTGGTCCTGCACGTGCCAATGATCATCGGCGCGGTGACGATCATCTACAACCTGCCCGGCGTCCACGGCCTCAAGCTCGACGGGCCCACGCTGGCGAACATCTACCTCGGGACGATCAAGACCTGGAATGACCCGGCGATCAAGGCGCTGAACCCCGGGGTGAGCCTGCCATCGACCGCGATCCAGCCGGTGGAGCGGGCGGACTCGTCCGGGACCTCCTACGCCTTCTCGTCGTATCTGGCGCAGATCTCGCCGACGTGGGCCAGCCAGATCGGCGTGAGCAAGACGCCGAGCTTCCCGGTCGGCACCGGCGCCACCGGAAGCTCCGGCGTGGCCGCCGCGGTCCAGCAGACCCCGGGCGCGCTCGGCTACGTCGAGTACAGCTACGCGATCCAGGGCCACATCCCGGTCGCCAGCCTGAAGAACGCCTCCGGGCAGTTCGTGGCGCCGACCGCGGCCTCCACCGAGGCGGCGGCCGCGGCCGGCACCTTCCCCACGGACGTGACGCACCTGGTCTTCAGCCTGAACAACTCGTCCGCTAGCGGGGCGTACCCCCTGGTGACGCCCACGTACATCCTCATCGCGCAGAAGCCGAAGAACGTTGCGGCCGGCAACGCCGTCAAGGCCTGGCTGGAGTGGGCCCTGCAGAAGACGCAGCAGACCGAGGTGACGAAGCTCGGTTACGTGCCACTGCCGACCAAGCTGGTGGCGCTCGACCTGGCCGCGCTCAAGACGGTCCAGTGAGCGGGCGCGCCAGCTCACCATGAGCGCGGTTAAGACGGGTGGCGCGGGCCGCCTGGTTGCCCAGCAACGCGGGCGGCCCGCGGACGCTCTGTTCCGTTTCGCCACCGCCGCGTGCGCCAGCATCGTGCTCATCCTGCTGGCGGGCATGCTGATCCGCACCACGATCGCGGCCTGGCCGGCGTTCCGGCACGAGGGCATCGGCCTGGTCACCTCGAACAACTGGAACCCGAACACGAACTCGTTCGGCGGCCTGTCGTTCATCTACGGAACGCTCGTCATCTCGGTCATCGCGCTCATCCTCGGGGTCCCGACCTCGATCCTCATCGCGCTGTACGTGAGCGAGGTGGCGCCGCCACGTCTCGGCACCCCGCTGGGCTGGGTTATCGACCTGCTCGCCGCGGTGCCGAGCGTGGTCTACGGGCTGTGGGGGGTCTTCGTCCTCGTGCCCTTCCTCACCAACGACGTGTGGACGCCGCTGTCGAAGTCCGGCTTCCCCTTGTTCTCGCCGCTCGCGTCGGGCCGGGACTTCGCCACCGCGGGCGTGATCCTGGCGCTGATGATCATCCCCATCATCTCCGCCATCTGCCGGGAGGTCTTCCGCACGGTCCCGGCGGACGAGCGGGAATCCGCCCTCGCGCTCGGGTCGACCCGGTGGGAGATGATCAAGCTGGCGGTGCTCCCCCGCTCCCGGCCGGGGATTATCGCGGCGGTCATGCTCGGCTTCGGGCGGGCCGTCGGCGAGACCATCGCCGTCGCCTACCTGATCGGCGGCGTGCCGAACAAGATCACGGACGACCTGTTCTCGCAGGGGTCCTCGATCGCGGCCAACATCGCCCTGCAGTTCAACGAGGCCGCGAGCCTCCCCCTGTTCAAGGCGGCGCTCATCGGGCTGGGCGTGGTCCTGTTCATCATGACGCTGATCATCAACGTGACGGCGCGGGCCATCATCCACCGGCGGGGGCAGGCCGCATGACGTCGCTATCGGCCCGCCGCCGCAAGGACCGCCTCATGGTGGGCGCCATGATCTTCGCGGTGCTGCTGGCGGTCGTGCCGCTCTGCCTGATCCTCGCCGACGTGATTGCCAAGGGGATCCACGGCCTGTCGGTCAGCTTCCTCACCCAGCCCGAGCCCTTCGTGGCGACGCTGACCGGCGGCGGGTTCGGGGCAGGGGTCAGGGGCACGATCAAGATGGTGGCGCTTGGCACCATCGTCTCGGTGCCCATTGGCGTGCTCGCCGCGGTGTACCTGTCGGAATACCAGCCCCGCGGCGTGCTGGCCACGACCGTGCGCTTCTTCTCCGAGGTGATGACCGGGATCCCGTCCATCTTCGTGGGGATCTTCGTCTTCACCGTCGTGGTGCTGGAGACGCACTCGTTCTCGAGCTGGGCGGGCGGCCTGGCGCTGGGAATCCTCATGTTGCCCGTCATCGTCCGCACCTCCGAGGAAGCCCTGCGGCTGGTTCCGGAGACGCTCAGAGAGGCGAGCCTCGCCCTCGGGGTCCGCCGATGGCGCACGATCATGTCGGTGATCCTTCCGACGGCGCTGCCCGGGATCACCACCGGCGCCCTGCTCGCCGTGGCGAGAGCCGCCGGGGAGACGGCCCCGCTGCTGCTGACCGCCTTCGGCAACACGCTGCTCGTGCCCTGGACCTCCTGGAACGCCCCGGAAGCGTCGCTGACCCTGCAGATCTTCACCGATTCGCGGTCGCCCTTCCCCGCCCAGCAGGCCCGCGCCTGGACCGGCGCCCTCGTGCTGATCGCCGGCGTCCTCATCCTGTCCCTCGTCGCCAGGGCAGTGATCTCCCGCAGAGCGGGCCTAGGCCGCCGCTAAACGGGCCTGCCCCCGGCAGCGGGCTGGCGCCGCCAGGCCGGAAGCTGGCCCCACCCCTGACCGGGCCGCAGTTGACACCTTTGGCCCGGCTGGAGTAGACGCGGTTTCATGCGACGCTCACGCCCCCCGGCGCGCGACCGCCGGGCCTGGATAGTCACGGCGCTGGGCCTGTTCGTGACGGTGCTGGCGGGGTGCGGGTCATCCGCCCCGGCCGGTCCCTCGGTGCCGGACCCGTACGGGCGCTCGGGCAAGCCGCCGGCCTTTTTCCGCACGCTGCCGCCGGACACGCAACTGCCCTCGGGCGCGCAGTGCGCCGCGTGGGTCCGGGCCCGCCCGGCCGCCGAGAACAAGGGCATGAACGCCGCCTACAACCAGACCAAGGGCCAGCAGGTCGGCAGCAACTTCCTCGCCTCCGACCAGCCGCAGGCAGACCAGCTCATCGCGCCCCGGATCGACGGGAACTTCACCGGGACGACCGAGGAGATCCTCCGCTGGGCGGCCTGCAAGTGGGGCATCAGCCAGGACATCGTCTTCGCCCAGGCCGCGGTCGAAAGCTGGTGGCGGCAGAACACCCTGGGCGACTGGCAGAGTTCCGGCTGCGCGCCCGGCCACGGGCCCGGGGTGGACGGCAGGCCGGGCCTGTGCCCGCAGAGCTGGGGAATCCTGCAAAACCGATACCCCTTCTACCAGAGCAGTTGGCCCGGCATCGCGACGTCCACGGCGATGAGCGCGGACACGGCGTACGCGATCTGGCGGTCCTGCTACGACGGCTACGAAACCTGGCTCAACACCGTGACCCACGCCGGGACGTACGCCGCCGGGAACGTCTGGGGCTGCGTCGGCCGGTGGAAGGCCGGGCGCTGGCTCACCCCGGTGGCCCAGCAGTACATCGCCAGGGTCAAGCGGGACCTGCGCGACAAGGTCTGGACGCTGCCCTACTTCCAGCAGCCCTAGGAGTTGCGGGACCGGCCAACGTAATCGATCCGGCCGGCCTGGATCTCCCCCGCGGCGATCGCCGCCCGCTCGTCCTCCTCGCTGACGCCGGCCAGGTCCGCGAAGAAGAACGGCCCGGCGGCGAGGAACCGCTGGTCGAACCGGGCGGACAGCTCGCGCAGGATGTGCTGCCCCTCGTGCATGCCCTCCTCCTCGGCCCAGGCCCGGCAGTAACCCTCCCAGGGCATGCCCGAGTCCTGCCACTCATCGCGGCGGTGCCTCAGCCAGTCATGATCGCCGGAAGGCGAGGGCAGGCGGTCGAAGCACCACCGGGCGGTGGCGTCGTCGAACCGTTCCCGCGCCCACTCCACGACCACCAGCGCACCGCCGGGAACCAGCCCGGCCTCGACCCGGCCCAGGACCTCACCGAGATCGGCGACGTGGTGCAGCGAGGTGCACGCGACGATCGCGCTGGCCGGACGGGGCATCTCGTACCGTTCAAATTCGGTCCGGTGGTACTCCGGTCCGTCGGGCGCCTCAGGATCCACGCCGACCGCGTCATATCCAGCCGAACGCAGCATCGGCACGAACCCGCCCAGCGGACCGCACCCGATTTCCACCACCTCAGCCGGCGAAGCCGGCAACCACGACCGCACGAACGGCCACACCGCGGCCAGCCACCGCTCATCAGACGTCACGCCGCCCGAGCTTACGCCCCGCCCCGGCCCAGGAGGACCTGAGCGCCATCCTGCTCCAGGCGCTCTGAACCGGCGCTTGCCTACCCGGCGAACGCCGTCACGGCCGCGAAGGCGCCCAGGGTCAGCAGGATCGCCGCGGTGATCCGGCGGACCCACGCCAGGGGGATCAGGTCGAGGCTCTTGGCGCCCACGCTGACCGCGACGGCGGCGACCGCCCACAGGCCCAGGGTGGCCCCGGCGAAGACCGGCAGCGGGTCGTACCGCGCGGCCAGGTTCGCGGCGGTGACCTGGGTGATGTCCCCCCACTCGGCGAGGAACACGATCATGAAGCTGGTCCCGGCGACCCGCGGGAACGACGCCGGACGGCCGCCCTGGCGGATCGCGTCCGCGTCCTCGCGGGTTTGCGGGCGCAGGCTCGTCAGCCACAGGTACGCCGACCCGGCCACGAACAGCCCGGCGACCACCGCCTCGACCACGCGCTGCGGGAGCAGGGTCAGCAACCGGCCCGCGGTGACGGCGATGGCCATGTGCACGGCGAACGCCGCGGCGGCGCCCAGCCACACCCAGGCCGGCCGGTACCGGGTACCCAGCACAAACGACGCGAACATCGACTTGTCCGGTAGCTCGGCCAGGAACGTGACCGCGAACGCGACCCCGATCACGGCCAGGTAGGGCATGCGGGCATCCTTCGGTCGCTACCAGCGGCCGGGGACTTCCTTGGGGCATCTCCGGCCGGACGTGCTCAACAGCCGAAGGTCTCGTCCACCACGAACTCGTGGCCCGGTGGCCGGGCGCGAGCGCGCCGGGATTGTCGGCCGGCCGGCGAAGGACTACTCCCCTTCCCGGTAAGCATACCGAACGATCATGCTGCGTCGCGAGCTCCGGCTAGCTCAGGGACGCCGTCCGGGGATTCGGCGGCCTGGCCGTCCGGGTCCGGGACCACGGTCGGGCCCGCGCGCGGCTCGTCGGTGCGCAGTTCGTCGGCGCGGACGAGCGCGACCCCGCCGAGAATGAACGCGCCGCCCAGGAACTGCGCGCCGGTGGGCAGCTGCCCGAGCAGCAGCCAGGCCCACAGGATCGCGAACAGCACCTCGGCCAGGCCGACGAACGAGGCCAGCTTGGCGCCGAGCCTGCGGGCGGCGCCGATGCCTGCGACGTAGCCGATCACCGCGGCCAGCAGCGACAGCCCCAGCACGGGGATGACCCAGCTGACCTGGTGGCCGAGCACGTGGACGGGGCCCGTGGTCGCGATCAGCGGCAGCACCCCGGCCCAGCCCAGCGTCGCCAGGGCGGCCGCGCCCACACCCAGGCCGGCCCACGCCATGACGACCGGCGGCAACGGCTCTTGGTTGTCGGCTGCGGAGAGCACGAAGAAGGTCGCGAGCCCCACCGCGGCCAGCAGCGCCCACAGCGCCCCGACCGGGTCGATCCGGTGCGCACCGACCGGGTTGAGCACCAGCGCCAGGCCCGCGATGGCCGCGACTCCCCCGATGACGGTGAGCCGCCGGGGGCGCTGGCCATGCCGCAGCCACAGCCAGCCGACCACCAGTACGACGCCGAGGAACTCCAGCAGCAGGGCCGTCCCGACCGGTATCCGCGCGACGGCGTTGAAGTAGCACAGCTGCGGCGCGGCGACCGCAAACAGGCCAAAGACAGCGGCCCTGCCCGCTCCCCGGCGCAGCACTGCCCAACGCCCGCGCAACTGCACCAGGGCGGGGCCGGTGAGGATCAGGACCGCCACGGTCATCCGGGTGAGCACGGCGGCCCCCGGGCTCCACCCGGCGCCGATCAGCGAGGAAGCGAACGTCCCCGACGTGCCGAACGTCGCGGCCGCCAGCAGCGCGAGCGCCACGCCGGCGCCGTGCGCGGCGGGCCGGGTGGCGCGAGTCTGCGGTGCGGTCACTGCGGCTCCTGTAAGTGGCAAAACTGAGTTACGCTAGTGACGCTACCCGTAGGGGCCGAAAGGGGTCAAGGTGATTTTTGCCCATGACACCGAGGTGGCGCTGGCCGCTGCCGCGGCGCTGGTCAACACCGGCCGCGGTGGCACGGAGCTGCTTCCTGACGTGCCCGCCCTGGACCAGTTCGTCGCCGCATGGGGCTGGACCGGCGGCCGCGCGCACGACCAGGCCGAGCTCCACGCCGTACGCCGGCTGCGCCCGCGGCTCGCCCGGCTGTGGGGCATGGACGCCGACGCGGCCGCCGAACTCGTCAACACCCTGCTGCGGCAGGGCAGCGCCCTGCCGCAGCTGGTCAAGCACGATGGCTGGGACTACCATCTGCACGCCACGCCCCACGACGCGCCGCTCGCCGACCGGATGGCGGTCGATGCGGCGATGGCGTTCAGCGACGTCATCCGGTTCGGGCAGCTCGGCCGGCTCCGGGTGTGCGCCGCGGGGACCTGCAGCAACGTACACGTCGACCTTTCCAAGAACCGCTCCCGCCGGTTCTGCAGCGTGGCCTGCGCCAACCGCACCAACGTCGCCGCCTACCGCACCCGTCAGGCCGCCCACCCGGCCACTCAAGCCCGATGACCCTGATACGATCCCTGTCCTGTTGATCCGTCACATGGGGGGAACCATGGGCCAGGCACGGGACGCTGCCGAGAAGTTCTATGAGCTCTTCGCGGCCGGGAAGATCGAGGACACGGCCGAGTTGTTCGATCCGTCCTGCATCACGCTGATGCCGGGCGGCGCACTGACCCAGGCCGAGCACCTGGGCGTGGGACACGCCTTCAAGGCGGCCTTCCCGGACTCGCACATGGTGGTCGACACCGCGGTCGAGTCCGGCAACGAGGTGGTGATGCTGGGCCACTTCCGCGGCACCCATACCGGTGACCTGCAGTCGCCGGGCGGCACGATCCCGGCCTCGGGTAATGACCTCAATCTCCGGTTCACCGACTACTTCAAGGTCGAGGGGGGCAGGATCGTCGACCATCAGGTCGCCTTCGACCAGATGGAGATGCTCGGCCAGCTCGGCGCCCTGCCCGGAGCGTAGCGGGCGTTCAGCCGTGCAGTAGCTGAGGTGATGTCACCCCAGCCGTTCCACCAGCGCTTCGGCGCAGGACACGCCGCAGAGGATGCTGTCTCCGATCTCATGCGCGGGCGGACCCTCAGCCGTGCAGCAGCTGATGGAGGCTTACCGGGCTGTGGCCGATCAGCGCGATGACCACCGCTAGCACCGCCACCGCGGTGACCGCCACGGTCACCCCCAGCAGCCGCCCGGACCGCTGCTCCGGCTGGACCGCGCGGCTGGCGAAGCTGCCGAGCGCCCAGACCAGCGGGGTCAGGGCCAGCACGATCGCGCCGGGGACCACTTCTCTCTTGAGCATCGCCCCGCCGACGGCGGCGAAGGCGATCGCGGTCCGCGCCCAGGCCAGCCTGGTCCGCTCGCGCGCCAGGCCGGGATCGAGATCCTCGGGGTCGTCGGGGAGCACCACGGCCGCTACCGGACAGCCGAGACCAGCAGAACAACCGCCGCCGTGGCCGCCACGCCGGTGATGGTCGTGGCCAGGACCTGTGGCAGCACCGACCGCGGCAGCGGCGCACCGTTGCGCAGGGCTGCCTGGGTCCGCCGCAACTCCAGGTAGGCGGTCACCGCCACGCCCGCGCCGAGCACGATCAGCGGGACGCCAAGGACGTGACGGCCCCACGGCACCCCAGGAAACGGCGGCAGCAGCTGGACGATGCCCAGCCCGGCCACCACCAGGGCGAGCGCGGTCCGGTTCCAGGCCAGGAAGGTGCGCTCGTTGGCAAGCGTGAACCGGGGATCCGGCTCCGTCCCGGCCCCCGGTGCTCCCGATTCATGGTCGCCGTGACCGTCTGGGCTGCTCGTCGCTCCTCCCCAGGGCGCGGTTTCCTGCCTAGGGCACCCATGGTTTCAGGTGCGGCCGGGCGATTGTCAGCGGGCGCGCCGTGATAGACCACGCGGGCCTGGCGCCGGCTGCGCCGATCGCGCGCGCGGAGATCAGGCGGGCTCGGCGGCGCCGTCGCCTGGTTCGGCGCCGTGGTCGCGCAGGAGGGTGCGCAGCCGCTCCAGCTCGGTGCTCAGCCGGGTGAAGTCCTCGGCCATGGACGGCCGGCCCCCGGTGTCCGCCTCCCACTCCTCTTCCCTGCGGTTCTTCGCGGTGATCAGGTGTTTTTCCGTGTCGCGCAGAGCGGCTGCGGTCTCGAAGTCCTGGGCGTCGATCGCCGCCTCCTTGTCGCGGCGCACCTGCGCGATTTCCTGGTCGATCTCGTGCACGTCGGGTGCCAGGCCCACCCACCGCTCGATGGCCGCCAGCCGCTGGTCCAGCGTTTCCAGCCGGGCGACGACGTCGTCGATCATCCCGGCGCGCGCGCCTCGCGCCCGCCAGGACGCGTCCTCGCCGGCACCGCCGTGCAGCAGCCGGATCACCTGCTGCCGCACCCGGCTCAGGTCCGCGCCGAGATTGACCAGCACCTGGGCGGCCACGCCCTCCCCCTCGCGGACCAGCCCGAGCAGGATGTGCTCGGTGCCGATGTAGTTGTGCCCGAGCTGGGTGGACTCCCGCGACGACAGTTCCAGAACCTTCTTCGCGCGCGGGGTGAACGGGATGTGTCCGGCTGGCGGGTGCCGCCCCCGGCCGATGACCGTTTTGACCCCATCTCGGACCGCGTCCAGGTTGATCCCCAGCGCCGTCAGCGCCTTGGCGGCAACGCCCTCGCCTTCGTGGATGAGGCCGAGCAGCAGGTGTTCGGTGCCGATGTAGCCGTGGTCCAGCGCCCTGGCCTCTTCTTGCGCCAGCACCACAACCCGCCGCGCCCGGTCGGTAAACCGCTCAAACATGGTGCTGCCAGCATTCTTAAGCGCGCTCACAAGGTCAAGAGGTACCGGGCCGCGAGCGCGCGGCCCCAGTGGTCACGCCCGGCCGTCGACGCTGACGTGGTACACGGTTGCCTGGAAGTGGCCGTGTGAGTTGAGCGGCAGCCTGGTGAACCAGATGAGCACGTAGCGCCCGCGCGCCGGGGTGGTAAGGCGCAGGCGCACCAACCCGGAAGCGCCAGCGGCGCGCGCGACGGGCCGCAGGCTGGCCAGAGCCGGGGCGGAGCCCACCCGCAGCTGGAAGCTGGCGCCGGGCGCGCCGCCGAGCCTGATCTGGGCGCCGGTGATCGTCACCGGCCGGCCCATGTCCAGGAGCAGGCCGGTTCCCGGGTAGAGGTTCCCGAACCGGGCGCTGGCGTACCAGTCGGTGGCCCAGGACGTGCGCGGGTGGTGGTCGATCGCCCGCCGCGCGCGCTGCGGGTTATCGCCGTGGCCGGGACCGGAAACGCCGAACGCCACGGCGCGGGCCGGGGCGAGCGGGCTGGGCGTCGTGGCCGGGGCAGGCGTGATCGGCGAGGTGGACAGGGTGGCCGGGCGCCCCGGGCTGAGGCGAAGCGCGACCGGCCGCGCCGCGCCGTGTGGCAGCGGGTTCTTGCCGTTCACGACCAGCCTGACGCCGGCCGGGTTGCCGACCATCATGGTGACGGGATGCCGGAAGGTCCACCGCTTCGATGCCCCGGCGGCGAGGTTCGCACGGAACAGGTACTTGCCGGCGGGCGTGGTGAACTCAACCGAACTGGCCCGGACGGCGATGAGGCTGACGACAACGGTGCTCGCGTTGGCCGCCCGGGTGCCGCCGGCCAGCGCTGTCCCGTTCTGCCCGGACGTGGCGTGGCTGCCTGCGGCCGGCGCGGTCATCAGGTTCCTGATGGAGGCCGCGACGAAGGAGTATCCGAGGACGCCTACCACCACGACCAGCGCGACGCCAAATAGCAGGGGCCAGTTCCGCCGGCCGCGGATCCGGATCGGCGTGAGCTTCGGGGGGGCGTAGGCGGCGGGCGGCTCGCGCCGGGGCTGCGCGCCGACCATGTCCGCTGGGAGGGCCCGGTGGAAAGGCTGGCTGTACGGCTGCTCCGGCGACTCCCGCCGCGGCTGCGGCACGATCATCTCGGCCAGTTTTAGCTGCCCGGAGGCCGTGGCAACCGGACCTCCTGGCGGCCCCCCGCCGGGCCGCGCGCCCGGCATCCCAACGGGCGTGACCGGGGGTGAGGCCGCGGCCGGCGTGACCGGGGGTGAGGCCGCGGCCGGCGTGACCGGGGGCGAGGTCGCGGTCGGCGTGACCGGCGGCGAGGACTCGACGGCCCGTTCCCCGGAGGGGTGCCGGCGCAGGTGCCACCCGTGGGTCCTGACCGGCGTGGACTGCTGCGCGGCATAGACCGGTGTCGGCTCCGGGGCCGGGCGCCTGGCCGTGTCGTACTGCTCGATCAGCGGCTCGGGATCGGTCCCGACGACTCGCGCGATGGCGCGGATGTGGCCCCGGGTGTAGAAGTCGCCGCCACAGCCCGAGTAGTCATCGCGCTCGATGTTCGTGATGAGCGTCTCCCTGATGCGGGTCCGCCGGCTGACCTCGGTGACGCTGAGGCCAGACCTGCGGCGGGCCGCCGCCAGGGTTTCGCCGATACTCATGTCACTGCCCCGCCGCTCCGCCGCGTCGCGTGCTGCCCGGCTTGCTGGGTGCCGCCGGTCATCTACATCATCGCCACTAAGACCGCACGCCAATCGCCGCGCGGCGAGGCAGCCGGCGCACATTGGCCCGGTACGCCGGTCAGCCTGCCTGCGCGGCTTTACCGCGCCCGGGATCCTGTGGCTTGCGCGTGGAACTGGGTGAGCGACAGGGTGTTCCCGTCGGGATCGGTGAACCAGGCGACCTTCTCGCCGCCCGGCGTCGTCCAGACGCCGTGCTCGTCCTGGTCCATGCCGTCGTACCGGCTGAACACCACGCCTCGCGCCGTCAGCTCCCGGACCGCGGCCCCGATGTCCGTGACCCGCCAGCCGAGGACGGTGTACCCGGCGGGCGAGACCCTGGGGACCGCCGTGACCCTGAGCATCGTGCCGTTCGCGTCGAAGACGCAGGCGAAGTCGTTGCGCTCGACCACGGGCAGGCCGAGCGTGCCCTCGTAGAACGCCCGCGCTCGCGCCAGGTCGGCCGCCCCGACAAACGCGACCACCTCGCTGGACTCCAGCATGTTCGGCTCCCTATGGCCGTTGGCCTATCGCCGTTGGCCTATTGCCGCCAGCATCGCCCGACGAGGTACTGCGGCACGGGCGCCGCGCCGGGCAGCCGACGCAGCCAGTCCGCGCGGGGCGGCGGTTCCGCGAGCCGCTCCAGCATGAGCCCGTGGCCGATCAGGGCATTGACATAGGTCGACAGCGTCCGGTGGTTGGAGCCCACCTTGCCGCGGAAGCCGGTGTTGCTGGCCAGCCACCACCCCTCGCGGAAATACCCACGATCGGGCGGCCAGCTACTCGGCGCGTCCTCGTCCCAGCCGGGAAAGCACGGGTGCAGCAGCGACCAGACGAACCAGCCGCCGGGGGCCAGAAGCCGGGCCACTGTGTCGAGCAAGCCGTCGAGGTCATCGATATCGGACAGCCCGTAATTGCACGCGACGCCGTCGAACAGCTCGCCGTAAAGCGCCCCGCTGAGGGTCGCATCGGAATGAACGTAATGAATGCCCAATGGCTGCCCCGCCTCAGCCGCCTCCGCTTTGCCCAGCAGTACCGCCGAGATATCCAGCCCGGTGACCCGGGCGCCCCGGCGGGCCAGCTCCCGCGCGACCCGGCCCGGGCCACAGGCCAGATCAAGCAGCCGCAGCCCGCCGACCTCTCCGGCCAGCTCGAACAGCGCCGCGGTGGCCGGGTCGGTGACCGACTGGCCCGCCCTCGCGTCATAGAAGTCGGCGATCTCGTCATAACGAGCCGTCGTGCCAGGCGCCGGTGCCATCAAATGAGCCGGCCCTAGCAGATGATGCGGCCTTAGCCGTCTCCGGCGCCCCACCCATCGACAGTATCCGCTCCGCCGTGGCCGGCCCCTCCCAGCACATGCCGGTTTGCTACCGGCGAACACCGGGCCCCGGCCGACGCGAGCGCGGAGGCGCGGCAGTGGCGCCTGCTCAAAAAAGATTTTGTTGGGCGGCCGTTGAACCGCTCGGGCCGTCGGTCCGTGCTTTAAAGCGTCCGTGTATTGCCGTCATTACGAGCGGTAGCCGGGCTGCTTTGGGGGGATCAATTCGGGGATTTTGTCTGAAAAGACAACAAGGAGGGGCAAATGATTTACGCTTCCGCACGCCAATCCAGGGCGCGTCACGCCAGCTATCAGCGCATCTTCGGGGGCGCCCGCCTCGGCGTCAAGGCTGCCGCAGGCGCTGCCCTGGGTGCGGCGCTCACCGTCGCTGCCGCAGCATGCGGCTCCAGCAGCGGTTCGGCGCCCGCCGGGGCACCGGTGTCGCACCCTCAGGCGCCGGTGTCGTCGGCGGGTGGGATGAGCATGCTGGGGGCGCACAGTCTGCCCGCGCAGGCCAGCCAGACCCTGCCCGCGTTCCCGGCCTTCTACGACGCGCACACCGACGTGGTCGTGGTGACCGACGCGTTCCCGGCGGCCGCCGCGCGGGCCTTCCACGCCAACTACGCGCCGTCGCTGTCGGTGGTGCACGCAGCCTCCCAGCCCGCCTGGTACCTCGTGCGCGGCCTGGCCGCGCCCGGCCAGATCGCCGTGCTCGGGTCCCAGCCCGGGGAGAGCGACTACTCGCCGCTGTGGCAAACGGTCATCGTCCGGTGGCGGCCAGGCGTCACACCCAGGGTGCTGACCAGCGACAACATGATCCTCGCCCTGGCCAAGAAGGGGCAGCTGACGATCACCAGGACCGCCATGGTCATCAACGCCCCCGTAATAACCAAGCCGTAGTCGGCGAGGAGCAGGCCCTGCCCCTGGCACCGGTGCGCTCCCTGCCCTACCGGGCGGGGGGAGCGCGTTGGCGCTTCCGGGCATCGGCCAGGCCGCGGGGGGCGCCGATGGTGTTTAATGGGGCGCGGTTGGCGTCGAAGTTCGTGTACGTGTCACAGCGCCTGCGAAATTCTGACAGCGGGCGCCGTCGGTACCCATAGCCAAGCCTGACGGGCAGGCGATCCGCACCAGCCCGGGCCGCGCGGCCGCGTGTCCCGACGACCGTCACACCAGGAGCAGGCACATGGCGCAGGGCACCGTGAAGTGGTTCAACGCCGACAAGGGCTACGGCTTCATCGCCGTCGACGGCGGCCCCGACGTGTTCGTGCACTTCAGCGCGATCACCGGCGACGGCTACCGCAGCCTGGAGGAAGGGCAGAAGGTCGAGTTCGACATCACCCAGGGCCAGAAGGGACCCCAGGCCGAAAACGTCACCGCCCTCGGCTGACCCCGCCGCCACCAGGCCCCGCCGCGCGCCGGGAGCCCGGCCCGCCCGCGCGCCCCCGGCGGCGGGACGTTACAGCTTGGTGAGCTTGGCGCACGGCAGCGGGATCCGCCGGTGCTGCGGGCGGAAGTCCACCACCACGGCGTGCTCATCCACGCCGAGGATGACCCCGAGCCCGTACTTGTCGTGGGTCACCTGATCGTCAACGGCGAACGTCTCGGCCGCGGGCGCCGGAGCCGGGGCGCCGAACGGGCTGCCGGGCAGGTAGCGCCGGGCCGCGGCGCGGGGTGCCTTCATAACTACCATCATGCGCCATCTCTGGCCAGGCCGGGGCCGGCAGCGGGCCGCCACTGCCGCACGGATCACGGCCTCGGGCCGCGCGACGTCGAGGTCAGCGTGGGTAGACGAAGCCGACCACATGGCCGACCCTGGCTTACGCGAAGTGCCTCGACGGCGGCGAGACGGTCGCAAACAACTGGATCGCGGCCTCGCTCAACTATGCGTGATACCTATTTTGGATGCACCCGACGCTGCCAGATCAGCATTGCCCGGCGCCTGGACCTGGGCGCGATCCACCTCACGCCATCCCGCAGCGTAAGGCGATAGTCGCTATCGGGCTCTTCTGACACGAGGAACAACGATCACCTAAGGACTTAGGTCCTGGAGCAGGGCATCGAGGGTGAGTTCCTCCTCGATGCGGAGGTTGCGGTGCCGCATGACGGCGGCGAGTTCCGGTTCCCACGGCGTCGCGGCCGGCTCGCCGACGAGCTCAGCGACCGGCGCGAGCGGATGCGCCGCCGACACCGCGGCTTCGTAGGCCACATGGTCGTACCGCCACGGCTGCCAGTTCACCCGGTGACGCACCGCACCGGCGATCCGGATGCCGCCCCAGTCGAAGTCGCCGTGGTAACTGAACTCCGCGCCGCCGCCCGCGAGCAGTTCCAGCAGCCGCCACCCCGCGGCGGAGGGCTGGCCACCGACGCAAACCAGCGGCTGACACTGCACGCCCAGTTCGTCGGCGGCGGCCGCGACCACCACCGGGTTCTCGCATATCCGCACTCGGGCGGCGCGCAGCGACCCGTCATGGCAGCGAAGCTGACGGAGCGTGAGCACTGTCGGCTGCCCTACCTCACGGCACGACGCCAGCGTCCTCCCGAGGGCCGTGCGCGTGTCGCCGGGCAGGCCGACACAGAGCGCCAGCGACGACAGCTCGTCGAGGTGAACTCCGACGGCGGCCCATGCGGCGCGACGGGAGTCAGCGGTTCCTTCCGCCGCAAACGGCAGGCCTGCCAGCGCACGCACCGCCGACAGCACGAGTGTGCCGACCGGGCGTCCGTCGTCCAGGGCGTGAGCGTTTCCACAGCATTCGGCGGCGAGCCGGCCGATGGGGATGCCGCGCGAGGGTAGCTGCCGAAGCACAGCCGCGACCTGGGCGAGGAGCAGCCGCGCGTGATCAGGGTCGGGGGTGAGACGGCGCACCACGCCGGTCGCGTCGAGCCACCCCCGCCACCGCGCCAACTCTTCACGGCCGTCCACGGCGGCCTCCAGTGACGCGAACGCGGCACCCCAGGAAGCGGCCAGGTCTGCCCGTTCACGGTTGCGATCCCGGAGCGGACCGGTCAGGCGCGTCACCGCCTCGGCCAGCCCGCCCGGCGCGGTGCCGCTGTCTCGCAGAATGCGGTCGACCTCGGTCAGTGACACCGACAGCGACGCCCCGGAACGGGCTGCTCTCCCGGTCAGCCGTTCGACCGCACGCCGCTGCTCCTGGGTGGCGGCGGGCAAGGTAACCGTACCTGTCAGCGGACGTCCGGCTTCCAGCCGGTCCCGTGCCCGCAAGACTAGCCACGCGACTGGCTCGCCGAGCAGGCGATGCAGCCTGGCGTCGGTCTCGGTCACAGAGCCGCCCCTTCGGCCAGGCGGCGTTCCCGCCCGTCCCACCGCCACGGCGTGACCAGGACCGCGTCGATGCCGTCGTGCCGCGCCAGCTGGCAGATTCCGAGCCCGGGGACCTGCGGGTAGCATCCCCACTCCCGCTCGCTGGTCATGACCACGTCCATGTCGAATGTGGCCAGTAGCCCAAGGCACTTCGCGCGGGAGTCGTCATCGACTCCGGCGAAGGCTTCGTCCAGCGCGATGAGCCTCGGCGCGCTCGGGTTGCTGGCGGACCTGTAGTGCGCCGACGCGGCGGCGAACAGCGGAACAGAGGCGGCCAGGGCCCGTTCACCACCAGAGGCCGGGCCGGTCGCCGGGCGCCATTGCCCGTCCTGGTACCGCTGGATGACGAACTCATGCCACCTGCGGTAGTCCAATGCGACGGTCAGTGCCTCGGCCCACCCAGCCGCGGGATTGCTCGCGTGCTCGGTGGCGATGCGCTGCTGAAGGAACGACCCGACGGTGGCACGGTCATCGGCGGACCAGGCGTCGATCGTCTGCCGGAGCTTGTGCCGGACCCGGTCGAGCCCGTCCGGGGCGTCCCGCGCCTGCTGCCAGATAAGCCGCAACTTCATGCCAGTCGACGTCGGCCGGGACTCAAGCTCGTCGTTCATCCCGCGCACCTCGGTCTCGGCCGACGTGATCAGCTCGTGCAGCGTGCCTGCCACCTCGTTGAGCAGGTGGTTCTCCAGGATCTCCCGTTCCCTGGCGGACAGCAGCCGCGCTCGTTGCTCGGCTTCCTCGCGGAGTGCCTCGGCGAGCCCGGGGATGTCATGGCTGCGGCCCTGGAAGACCACGTCCACCACGATGATCCCGTCGGGCAGCGTCAGGCCCGCCGAATGCCCGTGCCGGGCCATCGCGTCGGCGAGCAGCTTGTGTTCCTCGGTGATCCTGTGCTGCACCCGATCCCAGGGAGCATCCGCGTCGTTGATATCCTCCAGCGCCCCGTTGACCGCCCGGGCCAGAATCACGGTGGGAGTCGGCGGCCACGGCTCGGCCGGATCGGGGACTTCCAGATCCGGCAGCGCGATCCCCAGCACCCCGGTCGCGGCGAACGACTGGAACTCCGCGACTGCCACGTCGCGCACCCGGGTCGCCTCTTCAATCTCAGTGCGCAGCGTTTCCCGTGCGCCCTCGGCCTTGCCGCGGTCGCTGATCGCGTGTTGCTCAAGCTCGCGGGCTGTCTTCTCGTCGGCGTTGCGGCGTTCGGTATCCCTGCGGAGCTCGTCCAGTTTCCGATTCAGCTCCCCGACTGCGGCGCCGACGGTCTCGAGCAGCGCCTCGTACAGCGCCTGGGCGGCGGTGGCCGCCTCCCGGGCCGCCGCTGCCCGCTCGACGGCCTCGGTCAGCCGTTGCCGTGCCTCGGCGAGCTCCTCGGTGGCCTCGGCCGCATGCCAGCGCGCGGTCTCGAACGCTTCCGCGGCTGGCCACAGTGAGGCCAGCGCCACCCGGTAGTCCCCCAGTCCGATCCTGACGGCGGCCAGCTCCTCCGGGTCTGGGGGCAACCTGGTATCGGCGGCGAACTCGTTCGCCGCGATCCGGGCGGCCTCCAGCGCCTTCTGGCGTGCGGCGCGAACCCGTTCCGCCTCGGCGTAGGAGTCCCGGAGTTCCTGGCGGCGCCTGCGCTGCTCGGCGACCCTGGTGTGCGCCTCGCGTACTGCCGCATCCGGGGGCACCGTGCGATGCTCGGCGGTCAGCTTGTCCTTGCGGCGGTCAAGCTCGTCGAGGGCATCGTCGAGCGCGGCGATCTCGTCGTTCACCTCGGCTAGCTCGACGGTCAGCCGGGCGATCCGATCCCGGCGTGCCGTCTCCCGCGCGCCCTCCCCGATATAACCTGCGGCGTCCTTGTGCCAGGTTCCGGCCAGCACCCCGTTCGCCCAGCGCCCGTCAGTGGTCACCCAAGTGGTCCCGGTGCCCTCGCCCAGGCCGATCGCGGACAGCGCGGCGCGGACGGCGGCCTCCGGCAGGGCGGCCGCCTGCGGGTCGCCAGTGTTGACCGCCGGGACCAGCACGGTGTCGCAGGACGGCCCGGTGACCGGGCGGTGTCCGCTGACCAGGACGACGTCGCCCGCAATGAGGTCACCGTCGGGAGTTAGCCACGCGTCGAGGATCCCTGCCGACTCCAGCGCGGCCTCCAGGCGCGCTCGGCTTTCTTTGGGCACGCCGGGCGCGAAGTCGGTCACCTTCCACAGCGGCGCTCCCGGTCGCGTGTCGCGGACCTGCGGATCCCTGGTATGCGGCGCCGGCGGGGCGTCGTGGCCGCCGGCCTCCAGACGTCCGATCTCCGCCGTGAGCTCGGCCGCGGTCGTTCTGAAGGCGTCGCGGCGGGCGGACAGCTTCGCGTCCTGGCGGCCCAGCGCGTCGACCGAGGACCGGGCCGCGTCGTCGATCACCTGCCGGGCCGGGTTCTCCCCGTCGCCGGTCGCCGCCCAGTCCGTGACCAGCTCGATCAGCTCGTCCGGGTCGTCAACCTGCAGCTCGGTGAGCCCGGCCTGATAGGCGCGGTAGGCGGCGGTCAGTTCCGTGGCCCGCGCGTCCGCGGCCTGCTCCATCGCAGCGACCCGGTCGGTGGCCGCCTGGATTTCCGCGGTGAGCCGGTCTACCTCAGCCCGGGCCTTATCAAGCGCCGAGCTGCGAGCGGCGACCTCGGCGAGCAGGCGCTCCAGTTGCCCGATCGCCCCGGCCTGCCGATCGGCGACCTCTTGCGCCGCGCGCCGGGCCCGCGGCAGGTCCTCACGCCAGCCCTCGATCGCCTCCCGATGACCCGGCGCGCACCGCGCCACCGCGGCCGCGATGGCCGCGGTCTCCTGTGCGGCGTGCAGTTCGTTCTCCGCGACCGACGCGTGCTGTGCGGCCTCGCTGGCCTTCTCCGAGCGACGGGACACTTCCGCGGTCAGCCGGTCCCGGGTCTGCTCCCTTTCCTGGGCCGTCTCGCCTTCCTGTCTAGCACTCTCGCGGCGGCGACCCAGCTCCCCGGCGTCGCGCATCGCAGGGTCCTGCCGCAATGCCTCGCGGCGCGCCTCCAGCCTGGTCCGCTCTCGGTCGAGTTCTTCCAGCTCGCTTTGCGCCGCTTGCAGCTCCGCGTCCGCCGTCGCGTACGCCTCCTCCGCCGCGGTCAGATCCCGGCCGAGCTGTTCGTACCTGCTCTGCGCCTGGCGTGGCCCGGTCGCCTTGCGCTTGGCGGCGACCTGCGCGTACCTGCGGTAGTGGCGGAGGAATTCGGTCGCGGCGCCGCGGGCCTCCTCCAGGGCGCGCAGAGCGTCGCGTTCCTCATCCAGCCCGCGGAACGCCTCGGCCACCGTTGTCACCAAGCCCGGACTCAGCGGCGGCAGCGCTTCGGTAAGCGCCCGGGAGAGCAGCTTCTCGTCAGGCTTCTTGGAAAGCTGCGGCTGCCGGAGCTGGATCAGCAGGTTGATCAGCGCCTCGTAGCGGCGCTCACCCAGTCCGAACAGGGCTTCGTCCACCGCCCGCCGGTAATCGGCGGCCCGGTCGTACACCAGCCCGTGCTCGTCAATCTCCTCCCGAAGCTTCTCCCTGGTGAGCGGAACCCGGCTTGCCGGCAGCAGATGCAGATCCTCGCCAACGCGCTGTGTCGTGACGAAGAACCAGTGGCGCGCGATGCCGCGGCCGACGACGGCTTTCAGCCCGCAGCCGATGGTGCGGAACTCGGTGGTCCCGTCAGTGGCGCGGCGGCCGAACTCGAGCCACGTATAGCCGAGGCGTTCCGGATTGGGGTGCTTGCCGCCGAGCAGCAGGTTCCACTCCATCTTCTTCTGCCGGTCGCCGTCCGGCTCCACGCGGTGCGGTGCGAGTTCCCCGTCCAGCAGGAACGGCAGCGTCAGCGCGAGGACCTTGGACTTGCCGGTTCCGTTGTTGCCGCGCAGCAGCAGCCGGCCGTCGTGGAACCAGAACTCCTCGGCGTCGTAGTAATACATGTCCACAAGCCCGGCACGCAGCGGCTTCCATCGCTCAGAAGAGGGCACTGGCAGCATTGGCTGTCGCCTTTCTCGTCTCGCGGATGGTTGGCTCATCCAGGGCGAACCGCGCGATCGCCGGGCGGCTGCGGGCCACGGATCCGTCCACCTGGACCAGGCGCAGCGCCGACAGCTTCTCCAGTGCGGTGGCGAGTAGCTCCGTTTCCGCGCCCGGCTCGGTCACGCCCTTGCGCCAGTAAGTGGCATGCTCGGCAGCCGCCTGTCGGACGAAAGCGTGCAGTTCGTCGAGCGTGGCCTGTTCCCGGCGGGCGAGGTGCTCGGCGACAAGCAGCGTGACGTGCCCGTCGGTACGCTGCTCGGGCATCCGCACGTCGGTCAGCTCGTCGTCCGGGTCGACCATCGCGATCCCCTCAGCGCGCATTTCGGGGACCAGCCCGGTGGCCTCCTCTATCCGCCGGGTGATCGCATGCCGCTGGGACAGCAGGTACGCACGTTCGTTCTCGCCGAGTTCGTCGTAGTAGACGACCGGGTCCTCCAGCAACCGTCGGGTGAGCCGCCTGCGCAGCGCCTGGTTGCGCAGTTCGTCGGTCTCGGCGACCGGCTCGGCGATCAACTCCGCGAGCCGGTCTTCGAACGGTGCCGCGGTCACGGTGGACGGCCCGCGGTTGCCGGACAGCAGCATGCTCAGCACCGGCCTGCGCACGTCGTATAGCACGTCTGTCCCGGCCGACAGGTAGGCTTCCTCGTCCCCTGCGACCCGGCTCAACACTCCCCAGCCGAGTAGCAGCCGAACCACTGCAACCAGGTCGGACCGGTCGGCCCGGCTGTCCAGGGTCAACGTGAACCCGGCCGCAGCCAGCTCCGGTTCGGCTGCAGCCGTCAGCACGTCGTCGGCGAGGCTGCCAAGCGTTGTCTGCGCGTCGGCGCGGGCGAGTGCCGACAGGGCAAGGCACAGGGTGACGTACCGGCACCGGCCGAACGGCTCCTTGTTGTGCCCGCGCGCGGGGTGAGAGGCGTCGGACAACACCGGGGTGGTCTTGAACAGCCGGGCCGTCTCCGAGTCCGCGACGAGACGCCAACCGGTCTCGCGGCTGAGCCACTCACGCAGCTCATTCAGGTGCCGCCGGACCAGGACCAGCGTCTCGCTGTCGGTGTCAGCGACCAGCAGCGGCTTGGCGAGCAGGGACCGGAGCGCGGCCCTGCGCTGCGCCTGTTCCTCGGCCCGGATCATGGCGCCGTCAGGTCCGTGATCTCGATGACGTGCTCCGGGCCTGTGAGCAGGCCGTCGGCGGTGCGGATCGTGGCGGTTCCGCCGTCCGGGACCAGCGAGAGCCGGACCTCAAGCGTGCCGTCGCTCGTCACGGTCTTTACTTCGGTGTCACCGGGCATGCGGGCGGCCAGCGCGTCGCCGAGCAGTGCCAGGAACAGCCGGAACGCCCTGGTGTCCAGCACGTCGAGCGCGGACAGCAGCGTCGGCCCCGCGGAGCAGAGGCGCCGCCGCGCTGCGGCGGTCTCGGCTGCCTCGCGTTCTGCCTGCCTGCGCAGGAGCTCGCGGTCCGCCGACCTGTCCCGCACCTGGCTAGGCTTGCCGCGCCGCTCATACGTCCCGGTCTTCCTGAGCTGCGGGGAGATTCGGATGGACGGTGCATCTCGCCACGCCGTTCCGTATGGAACGTCGTGCCAGGCGTCGGCGGTCTCGGTGGTAACTGACAGGTGCCGTGCCGAACATAGACCGAACGCCGCCCGCCACAGGCGGTGGGCGGCCTCGTCGTCCGGCGCCTCGGCGAACCACTGGGCGAGCACGCGGAAATCCGCCGAGCGATCCGACCGCCCTGAGCGCCGCTCGTTGAGCAGGCCCACCGCATCGATGAGCTGCTTGATCGCGGTCACGGCAGCCTGCCGCAGCAACCGCGCCTGAGAGGGGTGCCCTGCGTCGCGGGATGCGAACCAGTCGTGCAGCCCCCGCCACCGGTTCCGCCACGCCTCAAGCGCCACTTTCTCCGCCCGCTCGCGGGAGGCGGCGGCGTCCGCGCCGTCAGGGATTGCGTCGGCTGCTTCCCGGCACGCCGCGAGCTCAAGGAGCTGTTCGTGGCCGGCAGCTTCAAGCTCACCCAGAAGCAGGGCGATCTGCCCGCCGGAGTTCGCCAGGTCGGCGATGAACTTGTTGATGTAGTCGATCAGGCGTTCCTTGTAGGCGAGGAAGCCGTCGACGTCCCCATCGGAGAAGTCGATCGCGCGCCGCAACGCTGACATGAACGCCTGCGCGTTGTCCGCCAGTGACGAAACCCGTTCGGCCAGGGACAGCAGCAGCAGATGCGTCTTGGCCAGGTCAGGATCCGGCTGCGAAGCCATTACCTTGAGCGAACGAAGCCGCTCGACGATATCGGCTAGGGCCACCGACTGGAGCTGGCCGCGCCGACCGATGGCTTCCTCGTAGAAGGCGATCGCCTGCTCGGCGGCTTGCCCGGCGGCGGTGAGCTGATACAGGCAACGCTTCCGGTGGAAGTCCTCCACCGTGTTTACGCGGCTGGTGTCGACGTCCGCGCGCAGGTTCCCCCACACCACGAGCTGCTCGATGGCCAGGGTCAGCTGCTCGTCGGCGTCGATCCGGAGCTCGGCCGCTATGTCCTCGGGTCGCAGATGCACAATGAAGCGCTCCTTCGCCCGCGCGAAGGTAAGCAGCAGGCTCCGGTAAAGGTCGGCGTTCGGGACGCTCAGGTGCGTAAATGGTTGTGGCTCGTCCCGGTCACGCGCCGACTGGAGGGCTCCGCTAGCCACCGCTACATCCTGCTGTACGCGGTCGGCAGAATGTACGCGATCCGCCGCTCATCGCCGACCTATCCACGGCCCGAATCAGGACCTGGCATGGGCCATCAGTTCTCCTTAGCCAGTGAGAGTCAGATCAAAGTTTGACGTGCAGGTCTGACACTCTGTGGCGCACGGCGGAATCGGCCCTGGGGGCAGGTGCCGACCTGCGATGCGCTCTGTCCGAGCTTGGTGAGGTTCCGGCTGACGCAACGATGGATCTGCCAGCACCCACAGCCATGAGTTTCCGAACCTGCGACATCGAACCTGGTCGGTGAGCGAGCACGCAGCAGCTGCCAATCCGGCGCGCTGCTTCAACATGATCGAAGCACGCCGCGGCGGTATAACCGCCGCGACACGCCGGCGCGGTTATACCGTCCACCACGCATGCGTGATCGGATGCGCTCCATGAGCAGTCCGCCCGCGCCAGAACGCCACGCCGCCGGACGCGATGCCAAGGCTCGCGTTCAGGCACCGTCGCGTCCGCGCTCGGAGTCCCGTCAGCGCACGGCCCTGGTAGCCGTCCGCCTCCTGCCGCAGGAACGCGACGTCCTCGCCGAGACGGCACGGTCACGTGGTATCACGCTGTCGGAACTCGTCCGGGCCAGTGCGATGCGGGCGGCCAGTGCGCCCACCGCCGAAGCCGAGGCCCGGTTACCGTACGTAAATGCGCCGACACCCGGGTACCGTTGTTGCCGAAATTGTCCTCCGTCTTCTCGATTATTGCGAGGTCACGACCTCTGCGTACGCGACGTGACCAGCAACTTCGAGGCCCATGGCCTGGTTGGGGCCAGTCCGGTCGGCAATGGCGCCAACGGCGGGCAT
>Ga0207646_10001672_pt1 | contig 27075 bp, 24 predicted proteins | sample KBSK5502metaG_FD_184343 | JGI IMG/M metagenome (GOLD analysis project Ga0207646, IMG submission 184343) | Corn, switchgrass and miscanthus rhizosphere microbial communities from Kellogg Biological Station, Michigan, USA - KBS K5-50-2 metaG... | ecosystem: Host-associated > Plants > Roots >...
AACATGCTCCATCCCCCTCACACGCTCTTCGTTCTTGAGACCGGGTGTGATGAAATTCATCGCCCGTACACGCTCGGCGGTCTTCTGCACCCGCTTTACCGCCGCCTTCGGCCAGAACAATGCTTGAAAGGCAGAGATGGGGGCCCGTGTTTTCTCAAACACCCTCCCGAAAGCGCGTATCAGGGGCCATCGTTTCGTCGCAATGATCGCGAGACGTGGACCGCTGGTAAGTTGCTTGAAGAGTGGCGCCGAGAGGGCCTCCCCCTTGCTCGCCGCGCCGATGAGCGCTCTGCGTCCCAACGTGTTGCGCAAAGCTGGTGTCACGTCGAGGAAGAGGCGCTGACCAGCCTCGATCAGTACAGGTGGACCGCTCAAAGGATCGGGCTGCCGATAGCCAAATCCGGCGGCAATCCCTGATCCGATCAAACGGAACGTCGAAAGCCCCGCTGGCGTGAAGGGACGATAGACGCCCTGGAACACGTTGAGCGAGAAGTAGACGCGCAGCTCATCCTCGCTCGTCGGTGCATTGGCTGGCAGCGGGTAGAGCGTGGTGATCGGCCGCGATTGTGTGAGCCAGAGCTGTCCTGAGGGATCAATAGCCCACTCGGTATCCTGCGGCTGGCCGTAATACGCCTCGACGCGTGCTCCAAGCTCGGCCAGTGCGCGGATTTGCTCATCGGTGAGGCAGGCTTCATTCCTGCCGGAGCTTTCCTCGCTGCGCAGCGTGCCTCCTCCTGCGGTTCCCCTGATGACGACGCGCTTATCTCCCAGCCTGCGCTCGACAATCTCACCTGTCGCGGTATTCACCACAAAGTGATCGGGATTGGTCGCGCCGGAGACGACGGCTTCTCCCAGGCCGGGAGTAGCGTCGATGACTGCTCGACGCCGCTTGCCTGTCACTGGATGAGCTGTGAAGAGTACGCCCGCCACCGAGGATGCGATCATGCGCTGCACCACAACGGCCAGCTTGACGCTGCTCTGATCGAGGCCCAGGCTCTGCCGGTAGCTCACCGCCCGATCAGTCCACAGCGAGGCCCAACAGCGCCGTACTGCATCCAACACCTGTGCTGGCTACTTGACACATCCGTTCAAAAACCAGCAGGGACAGAGCTGGGTGGAACACCTTGCCCGTGACGCGGAGAGGTGGAAAAGATCAGCAATTGGTAATCACCAGCGCATGTTTCTGGAACGGAGAGTCCGTGTAACCAGTACAGGGGTGGCGAAGCAACCCCTGCTCACAGGCTGTGATGCTTCGGTGGTTGACTTGCATGCGGAACCGAAAGGGTCAACTCCGCGATCGAGGGGCAAAGCCTGCTGCCATCTGGGCTTAGGCAAACAAGTGGAGAAGGGGATCAAAAGGTCGGATCCGCGATCAATGTATGAGGCTTGCTGGGAAGCGGTCTGAAAGGAATCGACCGGAACCGACGGGAGTCGGTCTCTCTCTCACCAACGCTCACCCTCTTCCTGGCTCCACATGGCAAGCTGTATCTCAGGCTTCAAGAACCTGTGCCAGAGAGCGAAAACGTTCGCCTCACAGTTTCTAGCTTCCAAAGACTAGAGCATCTTACTTCGAAATACCAGATGCTGTTCCTTCAAGCTGCCGATTTTCGAACGGATATCCTAAGTAGCCAGTACAGCTGGTCGAATTCTCCACCATGTTCAATGTGAGCACCACCGACGGATGTTCTAAGTAGCCAGCACAATCCTTTATAGGCCTTGCGGAAGCAATCCGGAAGCCTTACCAGCATGGATGATTGGGAAATACAGGTGAGCAAATTCTACTAAAACAATCCGCAGACAGCTCTTTGGTTTGTTTGTAGTGCATTACATTCCAGGCATTGGCATCAGTTCAAGGACTTCGATACTATTGCCTTCCATCATGAAATGCGGATGGTCGGAAAGTAGCGTTTTCACGGCATCCATATCTTCTGCCTGGACAATCGAATATCCGCCAATGTAGGTTTTTGGTTTGGAACTTCCGGTTTTCGTCACGTTTAGTTCGTTTCCCGTTGGTGTTCCCATCTCAACCATGGCTTGTTTCTGAGCATCAAACCATCTGACCCATGGCTCCATCCCTTTTTGCATGTCTTCAGGGCTGGCGCTCTGCATTTGTTCCTCAGCAGAAACAGGAGACAGATACAAGAGTAAAAACTTCTTCATTGGTCGTTCACCTCCATTGATTAGCTTTCTTTTATTGGTACCAACTAGCAACAACTATTCTACGAATGACCACAAATTCACATCTCGTTGCTCTATCTCCTTCGCATCATCTCACTTAGCTCTAGGAATAACAGAGCTTATCTTTTATGGCCACACACATTGTAACTGAGGCGTCAAGGAGGGAAGCATTCTGTGTGCTGACAGGGAAACAGTTTCTCGACGGTACAGTATCTAAAAAACCTCCACCGCTTCCCGAAAGAAAACTCTGATGATGAGATGTAATTGTAAGACAAGGAGACGCGCCACATATGTTTCTCAACATGTGCTTCCCGGCTCTGTGACGAATTGGAGGGTTTTTGATACATCTATCAGGTCCTCAGGCCAAAATCTCTGCCTGTCCGTCTCGAGATGGACAGACATGCTCATCTTGAAGGGAGGGGATGAAAGGGGCTCCCCTGCGCGTCTAGTGTCCTCGCACAATGGCGAACAATCCAATGACGCCAACGATATACATGACCAGTACCACGAGTGAGTCAATTCCAAGAGAGAAGAACTGGCGTTTGGGACGAAAGATTAAGCCGTAGATATAGACAGCTGTCAGGAGCGCACCCAAGCTGGCGAGGTAGATGTCGGTGTGTTCGGCTTGTGGGAGCACCGCTTGTCCTGAAAGCAGCGTCGCAGGCAAAAAGAGCACGGGCAAAAAAGCGTTGCCGCCAAAGATGTCACTGAAGGCAAGGGTGTAATCGCCGATTTTGACCGAGGCAAGTCCGGTGGCGACCTCTGGGAGTGCGGTGGCGGCGGCCAAAACGGTTGAACCGAAGAGGACGCTGCTCAGGCCGACATGATCGGCGATAGCGGTGCTACTCTCTTCAAGGACGACACCCGCCGCTAGCGTGACCAGTGCTGCAAGCGTAAAGATCAGCAGGACGCGCACCGTGCTCCACTTTTCCCTCTGCTCTTGACCGCGGCTTTGGGTAGGACGTGAGGTATTGGGAGCACGCCCTTTTTCGTGCCATGGGAGGCCATTGCGCGCCTTATTGATCAACCAGAGACCGATGAGCCACAGGGCAGCTATCAGCAGATCACCAGGAGCCAGGCGCGCGTAGATGACCGAGGGAGGGAGCTGGGTCCCCATGATGGAGATCACCAGGACACCGATGACCAACACGCCTTCAAGCACCAGTTGCAGCGAAGCGGCTTCATAGCTGAGCGCTGCCTTGCGTCGTAATCCGAAGCCATCCAAGATGACGAGCACGACCGTCTGGATCGCGATCCCTCCCAGAATGTTGCCAATGGCAATGCCAAGATGGTGGGTCAGGGAAGCACTGACGACAATAGCAATTTCGGGGAGATTGGTGGCAATCGCAAGGAAAATGAGACCTCCAAGTGCTTGACCCAGACCAAAGCGTGAGTCGATGATATCTGTCGTATCGGAGAGTTGAACACCGGCAAGCCACACAGCTGCTGCTGCTCCCACAAAGATCGGGAGTAAAAGGAGCAGAGAGACTGATTCAAACATAGTCCTCTCCTTCTATTGGCTACTTTACGAGCATCATACCAGAAAGGAGAAGCAGAAAGCCAATCCTGATATACTCACCACGCCCCATAGTTTGACAATCCCCTACTCGCTGCTATAAGGTTAGGTAGCCGCTGGTGCCAGTACCATCAGCTCTCCCCCTTATAGAAGCTCTGTCCTGGCTGTCGCGCCTCTGGCGGAAATTCCTGCAAAAGCTACACATTGCCATCAGGGTCGCGAAATTCGGCATACTTAACTGGCATCGATCCATCGGTCACCCCTGGCACGCATCCCGCTGGAAAAACTCTTCTCCGGTAGAGGCGATCAGTTGGTCTACCCGGAACACGCTGCCACTTCCTCACCGAGATCTGACCTGCACTGGCTACTTGGGACATCCGTTCAGAAAATAGGCCACTGAAAGAACGATAGAGCGTGCTTCCGCTGAGGTAAGACAGGGTAAAATCGAAGGCTGGTAGAATCTCTGGTGAAAGCCATCAGCGAGCTGCTGGGCGCTACTCAAGCGATTGAGGTGGGGATCGTGACACTGGCGCAGGCGCTGCACTTGCCCACAGGAGCGGCACTGGTCCTTTTTGTCTGGGGGAGGGTGATGAGCTGGAGCTGGCGCGCTCTCGAAGAGTACCAGGCCCTTCAGCTCATTCGTCCGCGCGCCCACTCTGTTGGGTCCCCCCTCCTCGCTGAAACTGCCCCTTTGGACAGCGAGACTACTGAACGTTCGGAAGAAGAGCCCTCTCCCTCGAGGTGCTATCCTTTCCCAAAAAAGCCAGAGCACGAAAGGAGACAGCTCGTGAGCTATCGGGCATTTACTCATATCGCCCTCATTGTCACCCCGCTGCGGCAGGCCGAGGAGTTCTACCGGACGTTATTTGCGCTTGAGGTGGCCTTCCGTGAGGCCGAGACCGCTGACGGCTGGTACACCTTGCCCTCCGATGCGAGCTGGGACGACGCAGAAGCGGCTGGGGTCTCTCTGGGACTGTGCTCTCTGCATCGCGATGCCTTCACCCTGGCCCTGGAGGCGGGTTCGAGCAGTGGAGGTGGGCGGCTCTCACACATCGGCGTGCAAGTGGATGCGGAGGAGCTCGCCCGCCTGCGCGTAGTCGCCCCCACCCTGGGATGTCAGGTCGTCCAAGACGGCCAGGCCATCCTGGTCTTCGATGACCCCTATGGGGTTCGCTGGGAAATGACCACCAGCTCCTATGAGGATCCTCGTCGCTTAAGCACCGGGGCCAGAAAGGGGCTCTGGCTCACCATTGGCCAGGATCGTTCTTCATGATCAGCTTGGTCAGCCTGGCCGGCAGCACCTTCCTGCCGGCACTGGCACGCCCTGTGCCGTCTGCCGCTCACCTTTGGGTGAATGGCGAAGCGACCTGAAAGGAGAGTCATCCATGCCTGAGCAGGGTACGATGCACACGGTTGTGCTCATCTCTGCCAATACAGAGTGGCGAGTCGTACGCTCACATTACCCGGAGCCGGAGCTGCACCCTTCTCCCTTTGGGGACTGGTTCATCGTCACGCTTGAGGTAGCTGAGCCGGCAGAGCCGGTGATCTTCTTTCACGGTGGCTGGGGTAAAATCGCCGCGGCCGCTTCGACCCAGTACGTCATCGATCGCTGGTCGCCTGCCCTGCTCATCAACCTTGGCACATGCGGTGGCTTTGAGGGGGAGATCGCCAAGGGCACCATCTTGCTGGTCGAGCGCACGATGGTCTACGATATCATGGAGATGATGAGCGACTATGAGGCTGCCATTGCCAGCTACACGACCACCCTGGATCTCACCTGGCTCGGCGAGAGCTACCCCCACGAAGTGCAGCGTGCTCTGCTCGTCTCTGCTGACCGCGATGTGCAGGTCGGGGATATTCCTCACCTCAAGGCCCGCTACGCAGCCATCGCCGCTGATTGGGAATCGGGTGCGATTGCCTACGTCGCGGCCCGCAACAAGGTGCGCTGCCTCATTCTGCGGGGTGTGAGCGACCTGGTCGGCGAGGTCGGGGAGGCATATGGCAACGTCGCGGTGTTCCACGAAGGCACACAGCAGGTGTTCCAGGTCCTCTTACGCTATCTCCCCGCGTGGATTGCCTGTGCAACGTCTGCTTCTTAAACGCGAGCGCACACGTCCGATTCGATAAAAAATTTGTTCCGTTACCAAAGTGGAATGCAGTGTCACGATGGAAAATTTTGCCTCCTCATTGTTCCTGGGGCCCTTTCTCTCTCACTACAGTCGCACTTTTTAGCTGAGCAATAATAGGAGCGTCAAAACGGAGGATTTCATGATACTGCTCGGTTGCTGCGAAGCACGAGAAAAAGTCAATCACCGGACAGCGTATAGGTCAGGTGAGAGGACGGAAATTAAGGCAAATCACACTCCCACACCTGCTTGCTGGTCTTCAACGTGCTTTGCGCCGTGTGCCTCCAACGAGATCAGCACCGGCCACGACATGTTGGGGAAGCGGAAATCATCGTCCAGCATGCGCTTCTGCAAGAGGCGCTCCAGCACATTCCCCAGGAGCCCAGGGAACAGATCCACGTGGCTCGCGCGACACGGCTGCCGAGGTGCGTTTCCTCTGGAAAACGAGCAGCGAGAGCGTGGCTCAGGCCAAGCCGGCAAGAGCGATCCAGAGCAGCAGCCCATTCCTCCTCCCTGCTAAAGGTTGCTTGAGCGTGCGGCCTTTCCACCACCGTCAAGCCGAGCCAGGTGGCAAAGGGGTGAGGAACACCTGCTTTTTCCTCATGCGACGGAGCGCCTCGTAGACACGGAGGCGGTTATAGCGTTGCAGCAGCGCGGGCGAAAGAATGAGCAGCACATACGCCACACAGGCGATGCCAAAACCAAGCCCAGTGGTCCGTCCAGACACCAGCTGCCAGATGGAGAAGAGGAGAAAGGCCAGGAAGACCCCCACATGGATCGCCTCATACACGCGTGTCCGCTCCTCAAATTTGAGCAGAGACTCGCTGGTGCTTTTGATATCAATGACGCGCACGCCATATTTTTTTCTGAAATAATCGCCACCAGTGGGGACATAGCGTTTGATCCAGATGACGCCCAGACGCTCATACAAGTGCGGGCTTTCGAAACGCTTCGGGGCAAACCAGACATCCCAGGCGCGACGCTGGAACCACCCCAGCCGAGGCTCGCCTAACACATCAGCGTTCATGGTCGTTCCAGGGAGTCGATGGGTGTGAAGACGGCGCAGGCCAACTGGTCGCTGCGTCGCAACAGCCAGTTGGAGAGAGCCAGGAACTCGCATCCGGCGTCACCTCGAAGCGCGGCGAGCAGGAGGGAACTACCAACGAAGATCAGCGTGGCGTCGCTGGTGAACCACAGCGGCGGCACAAACCACCCGGTGAAGTAGAGATCAACAGGCAGCGCGAGACTGAGCACGAAGCTCAGAACGCTGGTGTCGGAGAAGCGCGCCGGGTTGCGGTGAATCCGCCAGTAGTGCCAGGCCAGAACGAGAGCGGGGAAGCCGATGAGGCCAAGTGCCCAGGTAGCAGGCGATAGGTGCCCCGACGACAGTTGGCCGTACACGATGAGGCCGACGAGGAGGAGCCCCACGACGAGACGCGCCGTTGTGCCGATGGGTCCGATCTCGCGGTGAGGGCGAGTCGCCTGGGCGTCGGCATCGCTCACTGCTTTGTGTTGAAACATAGTGTCTCTCCATTCGAGGGTGCTGAGTGCCACAATCCGACAGGGCGCTCCATGCGCATTCAGCTGGAGGCCTGCATCTCTTCGAGCCAGGTGGCGATCCATTGATATTCATCGCGGACGCGCCGGAGATGAAACGCAAGGACACGTTGTGCCGGGGACATCGAGTGGCCCGCTGCGGGAGGACAGTCCTGCGTGTCTGCCAGGTGCTGCAGCTTCTGCAGGTACTTCAGGCATGCCTCCAGGTAGGCCAGACGCCTGGTGAGGATCGCCTCTCGCTCGTGCGCCTCCAGCAAGTCAAAGAAGGAGACGCGGGTGAAAAACTCGGCGTCGGCTCCCGCCTGCTCAGGCTCAAAATCGCGCAGATGCGCATGTAACAGCTCGATCCCACGCTCAGTCAACTGATAGAGATGGCGATTGGGTTTCCCTTCCTGGGCGATGACCTGCCGGGTCACAGCACCCATCTCTTCAAAGCGTTTGAGCGTGAGGTAGAGCGTCTTGTTGTTGAGCGGGACCATCCCGCCAAGCGCCCGCTCGACATCCTTTTTGATCTCATAGCCATGCCGTGGGCCCCGGTGTAGCAAGGCGAGAATGACGATTTCGCTATACATATGCTCTCATCCTCTATGATACTGTTACTTATAGGAGTGTATCATAGATAGTTGGAGATGTCAAGAGAGTGGTACTCCCCCTCACGACGGTGGATAATTCGGACGTTGCTCCCACTCGTTTGACAGCGCATCCGACTCTGCTTATGATAAGCAAACTATTCCTGCCACACCTTTCAAGCAGCGAGGTATCATATGTCCCTTCATGTGTTCGTGTTCTTGCTTGTGGTCTGCCTCATCCTCTTTCTGGCGCCGTTGTGGCGTCTTGACCGGTTCCAGCTTCGGCCATCCTCCTCTAGAGAAAGGGTCAAGCGCCACAGGCTCCACCGGCTCCTCAAGCCCCGTTGCCCAGACGATTGCCCCGCCTGTCGTCTCGGCTCTACTCCCTCGGTGGGTGGAGGGCCAGCGCATGCTCCTGTTCGTCCCTGGAGCGAGGTGAAAAGCAGGCGGGGCGCTCCTAAGCGCATCCCCACCGAGGGCTTCGCCTGTCCCAACCGGCAGTGCTCGTACTTTGGCAACACTGACGCACGAGAGCACGCGCTGGTCGGCGATGGCACGCATGGCCGTGCCGAGCAGATTCAGACCTTTCGGTGTCAGGCCTGCCGCGCCACCTTCAGTGCGCGACGCAATACCCCCTTGTACCGGCTGAAAACCCCTTCCCAGCAGGTCGCCATGGTGCTCTCAGCGCTGGCGGAAGGACCGGACCCTTCGGCGGCCTCGCGGGTCTTCGGCTTTGGACAAGCCACGATTACGAGGTGGCTCACGCGTGCTGGCGAGCACGCACAGGCTCTGCACGAACGCTTCTTCTGCCATCTTTGGCTCCCGCACGTCCAACTGGACGAACTGCGAACGAGGCTGCGGAGCCATACGCAGGTACAGTGGCTCTGGCTGGCCATTGATCCGCGCACCAAGCTTCTGCCCGTGCTGTATCTCGGCCCCCGCACCCAACACGCGGCGCATCGGGTCATTCACTCCTTGCGCCAGGTCCTGGCTCCTGGCTGCCTCCCCCTGTTCACCAGTGATGGCTTGAATCTGTACTTCTATGCGCTCACAGCTCACTTTGGTCAGTGGCTCCAGGTGGCTCGGCGCGGGCGCAACGTGCGTTGGTGGCAGGTGGAGCCACGTCTGATCTACGGTCAGGTGAAGAAAAGCTACCGCCGGCGCAAGCTTGTTCGCGTCACCCACGTGATGCGGCTGGGAACAGAGGAGGCTCTCCAAGTCGCCCTACAGCGCTTGGGTTTTTCTGGGAGGTTGAACACCGCTTTCATTGAGCGGGTGAATCTGACCATCCGTCATGGGGTGGCCGCTCTGGCACGCCGCACCTGGGCGACGGCTCAGCAGACGCCGCGGCTCTTCGCCTCTCTGGAGTGGTGGCGAGCGTACTATCACTTTGTGCGCCCTCATGCCTCGCTGCAGATAGCGCTCATGCAGCCTCGCGAACGAGGGGGCAAACGTCTCGCACGACGCTATCGGCAGCGAACGCCGGCAATGGCTGCTGGCAGAACCAAGCGACGATGGACAGCCAGGGAGCTGCTCTCATGCCCCCTGCCGCCGGTTTGTGCTTGAGCGCCACTCAAGCCAGAGGGGTGCTGCCTCCTGTCACGAGGAGATGGGTGAAAGAGCCAGCAGCAGCACTCGAATGGAGCCTCACTCCAGGGTGAGATGACCTCTCCGGACTGCCCGCTGACGAAAAAATCAGCAAAACAGGATTTGCAGAGGCTCCTGGAATTATCCACCATGTCCAATAGCTGCACCGAAAATCTACCGGCGACGCAAGCTGGTGCGCGTCACGCCGGTGATGCGCCTTGGGACTCAGGCAGATCTCACGGTCGCCTTACAGCGGATGGGTTTTTCTGGACGACTGAACACAGCGTTTATTGAGCGAGTCAATCTGACGGTCCGCCATGGAATAGCCGCCTTGGCTCGTCGAACCTGGGCCACGTCCCAACAGACTCCACACCTGCTGGCCTATCTCGAGTGGTGGCGCACTTACTATCACGGATGTCGCGTCCCCATGCTTCGCTGCGCGTGGCGCTCGTGCAGCCGCGAGCGCGAGAGGGCAGACGTCTGGCGCAACGAGACCTCCAGCGTACTCCGGCGATGGCAGCCGGCAGAACCCATCGGCGATGGACAGCGTGCGAGGTGCTCTCTTGCCCATTACCAAAGGTTTCCGCTTGAGGGGTTTCGAAGCCAGAGGTAGATGCAGCCTCATGTCGCGGGGAGATTGCTGAAATGCCAACAGACGAACTCGGATAGACCTCGCTCCGGGAAGAGAAGGCCTCTCTGGACCGCAATATAACAAAAACCGGCCCCAAATGGGCTTGGAGAGGCTGATTGATGTATCCACCATATCCAATGGGAGTACCCAATGAGGCGCAAAACGTTACATTCGAGAACATATATTCCAAGTAGCCAGTACAAGGACAACGGATGGCGTGAACCGTTCCACACAAGCGGAGCAGCGCCTCCCTCCCTCTACGTGCAGTGCGGTCGTGCTGCTGAGCGAGCGAGCGCTCGCGCGGATGAGCCAGAGAAAAAGCCAGTGTTCACAGGATACTCATCCTTCTATTGGGAAGAGTACCATGTGAGATCGTTCAGGTCAAGCATGCGAATTGCCTCACAAACCTCTGCTCTAGCAGCAAGGTGGCTTCGTGTGAAGGCGCTTCCCGTTCGTGACGATGTTCATCACGCTTTCATGACACGCCCTCGACATACTAGCATCAAGAAGGACCACGAGCAGCCGGTTGTGGCAGGAGCGATGAGGAATCCAACACGGGAGATGCACTTCACGCTTCATTAACTGATGGGGGACATCCCCTGCTATACTCTGGCGGCAGAAAACCGAAGAGCTGAGCACAGAGCAGCAACTCCACTCTGCCACGAGAGCGTGCTGTTAGGGTATCGTCTCACAGGATCATGGGTGATGCACTTCCCGTTCTTGACGATGTTCATGACGTTTTCTTGACGCGCCCTGGTCATACTAGTAACAGAAAAGACAAGGTGCAGCCGGTTGTGGCAGGAGCGACGAAACACCCACCACATGCGTGGGGTCTCGTAGAGCGCATCGAACCAGGCAGGATGCACGCAGAAAGCAAACAAAGGAGCGTTGTTGTATGGCACAGCTACAGATCGTCACCTGGATGGCACTGGCATCACAACAGCAAGAGATCATGACCTCCGATCAGATCGCCGGGAGTGTCAACACGAACCCCGTCTTTATTCGACGGATTCTGGGAAGGCTTCACAAAGCCCGCCTGGTCAATGTGCAACATGGAACGGGTGCCGGGTGGACACTGGCACGTCCTTCAGAGAAGATCTCCCTTAGAGAAGTCTATAACGCCGTTGAGCAAGAGCCGCTTTTCGAGCTTCATCATACGCTTCCCAATCAGGCCTGTCCTGTAGGCAGAAGCATTCAACCAGCACTGAAACGCTTCTATAGCGATGCTGAAGCTGCGATGAAGCAGCAGCTTGCCCAGGTTACTGTAGCGGATGTATTAGATGAGACACTTGCTTCCTTTTCTCAAGGGACATGAGAAGGAGTGGGCAAGCAGTGATCAGTGAGCGTCAGACAGCCAACTCTCGTCTAACGTCAGGCGTGGTCTGGTTCTGGGAGGAGCTACTCTTTTTTTACCCGTAGTTGTAACTGTGCTAGTTACAATTCACCAAAAGAGCTTTTTCCGTTCTCTTTTTTACCACATGTTGTAACTGTATCAGTTACAACATTTATCAAAGCAGAGCTATCTTGCTCGGTGCTTCCGAACTTACTATTCACCACTAGGGAGATAACACATGAAAAAACTGGAAGGAAAAATCGCCGTCATTACAGGTGGTAGCAGCGGTATTGGCCTCGCCACGGCCCAGCGCTTCGTCGCAGAGGGTGCCTATGTTTACATCACCGGTCGCCGTCAAAGTGAACTGGATACCGCAGTACGGCAGATCGGCAGGAACGTGACTGCAGTTCAGGGGGATGTCTCGAACCTCGCGGATCTTGATCGCCTGTATGCCACCGTGCAGCAGCAGCATGACCACATTGATGTGGTCTTTGCCAACGCCGGGCTTATTGAACCCGCTCTCCTGGGGGAGATTTCCGAAGCCACCTTTGACAAACTATTCGCAGTCAACGTCAAAGGGCTGCTCTTCACGGTGCAAAAGGCACTCCCGTTCTTGCGGGAAGGCAGCTCAATCATTTTGACGGCTTCGACGACCACGCGCAAAGTACAGGCTGCCACAAGTGTCTATGCCGCAAGCAAAGCAGCCATTCGCTCCTTTGCACGTACCTGGACGCTCGATCTCCAGGGTCGCAATATCCGCGTCAATGCCATCAGCCCTGGTCCAACTCGCACGCCTGGAGTCAAGGGTCTGGCGCGAACTGAAGGAGAGTGGCAACAGCTCTCTGCCGCAGTTGCGGCTACTGTCCCGTTGGGACGAATGGCTGATCCTGACGAAATCGCCAAAGCCGTCGTGTTCCTTGCCTCAGATGAGAGCAGTTATGTCATTGGAATTGAACTGTTCGTCGATGGGGGTCAGGCACAGATCTAATCGATCCGTTCAACTGGAAAAGAGAATCATGCCACGACCAGCTGCATGCAACTCTGATGAGGTCTGAGAGCGAGCCATGCGCACCTTCTGGACCTATGGCTATACAGGCACCAGCATTGCTGACCTGGTCGAAGTGACTTCGGTGCTGCGCGGGAGCATGATCTGCCACTGCAGTGTCGAAGTCGTTCCCCATGACTCGGAGATCGCCAAAGTGGTCGAGAAAATGTTGAACGAATTCAAGCGGATTCTCATCGTCCGGCTAGAGAAAGGAGTTCTCTTCCTCCAGATCAACCGGTTCATGGAAGTTCGTCTTCCTACCTTTGCAACCTTACACAATCAAGCAGATGAAGCCCATGCAGAGGCTGTGAGTCTCCTGCCTTTTCTTCGTCTTGTCTCTTTTGAGAGGAGTATCCACCATGACCAATACTCAAGATGCCACGCCATCTGTGGCCACCCCAGTGATCTACGAAGGGTTGGCATTCCCTGAGTTACCGTATGTGTCTCGTTGGGTCGAAGTCGATGGGATCAGAATCCACTCTATCGAAGGGGGCAACCCAGGTGCCGATCCCATCCTATTCCTTCATGGAATCCCCACATGGTCATACCTTTGGCGCAACGTGATGCCCGTTGTTGAACCCAGCGGGCGTGTGATCGCCCTCGATTTCGTGGGTTTCGGACGTTCCGAACGACCGGATGGTCCCTATGATTTGGCGACCCAGGTGACCTATCTGGAAGGCTTCGTTGATGCGCTCGATCTGCATGACATCACACTCGTGATCCACGATTTGGGGTCGGGTGTGGGCTTTGCGTATGCCGCCGCGCATGAGGACAATATCAAGGGGATCGTTTTCATGGAGGCTGCTATCCCGCCCGTTTTCTCGCCGGATTTTGTGCCTACCGGGGCACTAGCAGAGTTCATGGCGACTATCCAAACGATCCTTCAGCCCGGCGTCGGTGAAGAGATCATCCTCAATCAGAATGCCTTCATTGAGCAGGTTCTGCCAGCGCAGATCACCCGTTCGCTGACCGAGGCAGAGATGAATGCCTACCGCGTGCCGTTTCCGACGCCGGAGAGCCGCCGCCCGATTCTGGACAATGGTCCACGTCAGTTCCCCGCCGCGTTTGAGCTGGTCGGCAGCTATTCTGAGTGGCTGACAACGACCGATGTCCCGATGCTTCACCTGTACGTCACGCCGGGTCTGATTAACCCTGAAGCCAGTGTGCAATGGAGCCGAACGCACATTCACACCATTGAGCAGCAGCATATGGGCGTAGGCGGGCACTTCTTCCAGGAAGACCATGCTGTAGAAATTGGTGCTGCAATTAGAGATTGGTTAGGGCGAGTCGTCAGCGCACACTAAATCAGGCGATACCGGGAGATGTCGAGCCGGGATGAACTGCTCTCCCGGCTCGTTTCAGAGAGCGACTGAAGCTGCGCCTCGTCCTGACAATCCAAAAGGAGAGACAGGGAGTTGAGCCAGCTTTTGCGTCTGCGCAGGAAGCATGAGCATTCCCCCCTGGAAAGCTGAATGTTCGATGTCTCACTTTCCTCTGTCTAGGATACCACAGACCGGACAATCTCTTCTGAAACAAGGAGGACACCCTCGCAGTATGACGCGTTCTTCGGTAAGAATCCAGATTACGCCGGAATCGAAGCCTGCAACCCCATCCTGGATGGGAGAAGTGGTCGCCTTTGCGCAGGTCCTCTCTCATGAGGGAATGCTGAAGGCCATCGCAGACTCTTTCTCTTAAAGGTGATTGACACCTCTCGCAAACCAATGAAAGGACACCATTTTATCATGCAAAACTCTCACGAAAAAGCCAGACCAACCTGGATTCTGGTGCTGGCCTCGCTGGCATCATTTATGGTCTCGCTCGATGCCCTGGTCGTCGTGACCGCGCTTACCACGATTCATCGGGACCTGGGTGTTTCTATCGAGGCGTTAGAATGGACCCTGAATGCCTATACCCTAAGCTTCGCGGTGCTGCTCATTCCGGCTGCTGCCCTGGGTGACCGCTTCGGGCGGCGGCGCATGTTCGTCGCTGGCCTCCTGCTGTTTGTCGTAGCATCGGCTGCCTGCGCGCTCGCTCACAACATCGGTTGGCTGATCGCCGCGCGCACCATCCAGGGATGCGGCGCAGCGCTGGTGCTCCCGTTGGCGTTGACGCTGCTGAGCGCGGCCTTCCCACCGGAGCAGCGGGCGCGGGCGCTGGGAATCTTTGGTAGCATCAGCGGGCTGGCCCTGATCGCCGGTCCGGTCGTGGGAGGGTTTATCGCTCAGGGCCTGGCCTGGCAGTGGATCTTCTGGCTCAACGTGCCTATCGGCCTGCTGATTGTCGCGCTCGTGCTCAGTCGCGTACAGGAAAGCTTCGGGCCACGCACTTCGCTCGATCTCGGCGGCCTGCTGAGCGTTTCGGGCGCCTCCCTCGGGCTGGTGTGGGGGCTGGTGCGCGGGAACAGCGCCGGCTGGGGCAGCTTTGAGGTCAAAGCCTCGCTTGTGGCTGGTGGGCTGCTCGCCATCGTCTTCGTTGCCTGGGAACTGCGTGCTCGCGCGCCAATGGTGCCAATGCACTTCTTCCGCTCTCGCGCCTTCTCTGCAGGCAACGCGGCGATCTTCTTGCAGACCACGTCGTTGGTCGGTGTCGTCTTCTTTCTGGCCCAGTTTTTTCAAGTCGCGCAGGGCAATGGACCGCTGGGCGCCGGGCTACGCCTGCTGCCCTTGACCGCGACCCTGTTCGTGGTTGCCCCGCTGGCCGGTGTTCTCGTCAACCGGATCGGTGAACGGGTCCTGGTGGCCGGCGGGCTGTTCCTGCAAGCGATCGGGATCGCCTGGATCGGGCTGGTCGCCGCGCCCGGCCTGCCCTACGCGGAGCTCATTGCACCGCTGATCATCGCCGGCTGTGGCGTCTCGCTGGCCACACCCGCCATGCAGAATGCCGTAATCAACGCGGTGAGAGCAGGCGACATCGGCAAGGCTTCCGGCGCTTTCAGCATGTTCCGTCAGCTTGGCGGTGCGTTCGGCGTGGCGATCCTGGCGGCGGTGTTTGCCGCGACCGGCAGCCTCGGCTCCGCCCAGGCTTTCAGCAGCGGCTTTGCGAGCGCGCTGAGCGTCGCCGCTGCCCTCTCGCTCCTGGGAGCGATCGCCGGTCTGGTGCTGCCCGGCAGGCAGGTCAAAGCAATTGAGCCAGCGGAGAGGAAAACAGCCGCTCTGCACGAAGAAGCTCTGAGCCCGTAAAATCCTCCATACAACCGATCTTCATGCTGCTTGGCCTCCCGCTTCCCCTTCAATGGTGGACGGGAGGCCAAAAGCGGTGAAACTGGTCACATCCAGGAACACAACGATGCTGCCGATCTGTTCGCCTTCCACCCCCAGGACCCACAGGGAAGATGGCTATCAGCCGTCTTCCCCACCTTCCCGCCGATAGAGCCCGAAAGCCGGGCAGCCATTGGCGCACGTTGGCAGCAGCCGCCATTGTTTGCCGGGAGTGAAGACCCGGAGCCGGAGCAGAGTAGCAATATCCGTTCGTCCCTGAACCAGGCGGGAAGCGGCGGCATGGTCAATCATGCATCCTCTCGCAGCAGCGCCACCAGGCCAGGAACATCCGCCTGCTGCCACAGGGTCATGTAGCGATCAAGCAGGTTTTGTAATTGGGGGCGAGGCTGCGCAACCGGAGTCTCGCTTCCGTTTTCTTTAGAGCGCTGATGCAACGTCTGTCGAGCTCGCTGCAAAGCGGAGTTCACGGCGGGAACGGAGAGGTCAAGCTACTCGGCCACTTCAGAGGCCTTCCACTCCAGCACCTCGCGCAAGAGCAGAACGGCCCGCTGGGCAGGTGTTAAGTGCTGTAACGCTCCCAGAAAAGCCAGGCTGATCTGCTCATGCCGCAACGCCTGATCTTCGGGATCACTCTGCGGATCGACAAGCAGTTCAATAGCGTTTGACCCATCGGGCGATGGTGCACTTGGAGATGTGGTGGGTACACGCGACCTGCGCCTGGGTGATCCCGTCTTCCAGGGCTGGTCGAATGATGGTCAAGCGGGTGTGTGCTTGTGCTCGTTGGTCCTCGGAAAGGGCCGTCAGTGGGACAGGCGGTTCCACCATGATAAGCGCTCTCCCAGGCGAAAGAAACCAGTCGCACGATTGTCCTCTCAAGGATATCTCATCTACCACACAATGTGCAAATTTCTTCCCATGAAGTGTGCAAATTTACAGGGAGACAATGGGAATTTCCCCATGTGGGCACAGCGTTAAGGAAGAAGCCCGGTAGCCGCAAAGTAGATAAGTGCGGCACAGTTTTTGGAGAGAGGGGAGAGGACCAGGCGATCTTGGTGAGCGACAACAGAAGATGCTGGGTGAGATCTAACGTGAAGCGCCCGGTGCTCGCTTCCTTGAAGAGTGCAGCGGCAAGCAGAGAGGTTCTCGTGGCAATCTCTTTGGGGGAGGAAGAAGGGGATCATCTCCTCGCCTGTCCGGTGTGGCTCCTGAGGGCTGCCAGGACTCCTCCGTCTGCCAAAGCCTGCCCCTCACGGCCCACTGTGCTCCGCGTGATCTTGCGCGAGCGGGGAGGCCTCGCTTTGGGCGTGTTGCAGCACCGGCTGAATCTGCGGCCCCGCCAGAAAGCGCGCCCGCCGCGTCTCCTCCTTGATGCCCTGTGCCAGCCCCTGGATGATCCTGGCCGCCTCCCCAAAGGCCGTTTGCGCTTGTCCAGGCTCGCCGCCGGCCTCATACACCCTGCCCAAGGCCGCCTGGATCTGCCACTGATCTGCTGGCAACCCAAGGTCTGCGGCTATGCCTGCGGCCTCGCGCAGGTGGCCGATAACCTGCTCTCTCTCTCCATCCCACGCGGAAAGCAAAGCCTCCGACTGCAAATAGGGGAGGCGCAAGCGCCGGGAGCGTCCCACACGTTCCCCCAGTCGCTGTACTTCTTCTCTCGCCTGGCGTTCATCCCCCCCATGCAGGAAGGCTTCCGTTTCATACTGAGGGTAGAAATCCAGATAGATGAATGCCGCATCCGAGCTCTTACGTAGGGCGATGGCCTTCATGGCATAGCTGTAGGCTGCTTCCCACTCCCCTGTCACGGCACAGTTCATGCACAACTGCGAAAGGGCGCGCCCGCCAATTAGTCGGAGGTCTAACCTCTCTGCCACGGCGAGTGCCTCTTCGAGCGTGCTGCGTGCCTCTTGCCACTGCTGCAAGGCGTGATAGACATCGCCCAGGGCAAGCAGAAGGTTCTGGTAGATGAACGTCGCAGGAAGGGTCCGCGCCAGCGCCAGGGTGGGTTGCATGAGCTCGAGCGCCTCTTCATACTCCCCCGCCTCCAGCAACCCATGCGCGAGGCAGAGCGTACTGAGGACTTGGACCCAGACGCTCTTGCTCTCCTGTGCGAGGGCGAGCGCCCGGCGGCCACTGCCAATGCTGCTGTGCACCTGCCCACTATTCACTTGCGCGAGAGCCAGCAGCGTCCAGCACAAGACTTCTATCGCGCTATGCGTCAAGGGTTGGGTGAGCGGAGCGCCACTGAGCAAGTAGGGTAGGGAGAGCTCCCCAGACGCGGTCGGCTCGCTGCCCAAGGCGGCGTAGAGCGCCAGGGAGGCTTGCGCACAGTGCATGGCCTCCTCAAAGTCCCCTCTCGCGAGATGGATCATTCCCAGGGTGAACAGACATCTTGCCTCCAGTTCCTGGTCGTGTCCTGCTCGTGCCAGAGAGAGCGCCTGCTGGCCATCCAGTAGGGAGCTTGTGAGGTCCTCCCCCCATACGACGCCGATGATCTGGGCCCGGTTCCACGCCGTTTCCGCCAGCACTCGCTGATCGGAACTCGTCTGGGCCATCTGCCAGGCTTCCTCCAGGAGTGCTCGCACTTTGGCCTTGTCGTGCGACTGTTGCACCGCCAGGACCGCTAGGCGGTTCAAGGTCATACAGACCAGCGTGGGCAGCGCCTTTTGCCGCGCATAGGTCAACAGCTCTTCATAGGCGTCCTGGGCCTTGTCCCAGGCATTCTGGAAGGCATAGGCCTGTCCCAGACAGACGTAGAGATGTTCCACCTCCGAGCCCGTCATGCCCTGCTGCCCGGGCGCCTGCAGCAGGGCGCGCGCCTGTTCGTAGTGCCTGATGGCCTCGTCGACGGCAAAGACGGCCCGCGCCTCATTCCCGGCCTGCACACTGTAGCGCGAGGCGCGCTCGTCCTCGCCGGCCAAGAGCGCGTGATAGGCTCGTTCGGTGGCCGGTGCTCCCTCGGTCTCGAGCCTGGCCAGCGCACGCTGGTGCAAGATCTGCCGCCGCGCCGCACCCAGCTCGGTGTAGACCACCTCGCGGATGAGGTCATGCGTGAAGCGATAGCTGCCCGGGCGGACTGTCCCGGCTTGCTCCTCGTGCAGAATGCCACTCTTGACCGCCTCCTCCAGCGCCTCCAGGCCGGCCTGCGTGCCCAGCTCGGCCAACTGCCACAGCAGCTGGACGCTCGCCTGGCTGCCCAGCACGGCACTGGCCATCACCAGCTGGCGCGCAGCCTGCGCCAGCTTCGCCAGGCGCGCCAGGATCATCGCCCGCACCGAGGGCGGCAGCAGCGCGCGCCGAGACCGCTCCTGCGCGAGGGCCGCGGCCATCTCCACGGTCGGCTCCAGCCGCCAGCTGCCATCCGCTCTCTGCTGGGGCACCAGCCACTGCCGCTCCCGCAACAGCTTGAGCGTCTCCAGCAGGTACAACGGCTGCCCCCCCGTTTGCGCAAACAGGAAGTCGCCCAGCCCGAGCAGCGGCCGCTCCGACGCCAGCGCGGGCTCTGACCCGGCGGGGGAGGGCCGCGCAGCAGCACCTGGCTCACTCCGCTCCCCAACGAGGGTCCCCAGGAGCTGGAGGGTCTGCGCCTGGCTGAGTGGCTGCAACGACACCTGCGTCAGCAGCAGGTCCCGTCCCAGGTCAAAGAGCTCGGCGGAAAGCTGCGGGTTCAGCTCCAGCCCTTCGCTGCGCAACGCGCCCAGCAACAGCACCCGGCTGCCATGCCCCCTCCAGGAGCGTGCCAGGTAGCGCAACAGGTCGAGGGAGGCCCCATCGGCCCACTGCAGGTCATCCAGCAGCAGCACCAGCGGCGCCCGCTGTGCCAGGGCGTCCAGTAGCCGCGCCACCGCTTCAAATAGCTGCCCCCTGGCGGTCAGTTCATCCTCGGTGGGAGCCGGCAGATCGGGGTAGCGCACTCGCAGTTCCGGCAGCAGGCGCGCGAGTTCGGCCAGCCACAGGTCGTCCAGCAGATCCTCCGGCGCGTTTTCCGCCTCCAGCCGCGTGCGCAGGGCCTCGATCAGCGGCTGATAGGGCAAGCGGCCTCCCATCTCGAAAGCCTGGCAGCTCAGCACCTCGGCGCCCTGGGCCCTGGCCCAGGCCACAAACTCGCTCGCCAGCCGCGTCTTGCCGATGCCGGCCTCGCCCACCAGCAGCACGGCTTGCGGCTGGCCCTGCCGCGCCTGCTGAAAGCTCCCGATCACCTGCGTGAAAGCCGCGGACCGTCCGACCAGCGGGGCGATCAGCTCGCCTGCCGGTCGGCGCGCCGCTGCGGCGGGTCGGGCAGGGCGGCTCCCGCGGCGGGCAGCCGCGGTGGCGCGAATGCGCTCGGCCAGAGCCACCGTGTCCGCCGAGGGTTTGACCTGCAACTCCTCGGCCAGGCGCGCCCGCAGGGTGGCGTAGACCTGCAAGGCAGCGCTCGCATCGCCCAGCGCCAGGTGCACGAGCATCAAGCGCCGAGAGGCCTCCTCCGAAAGCCTATCGAGCGCCAGCCAGCGCAGCAGGGTGGCGCGGACCGGCTCCAGCTCCCCGGCAGCTTCTTGCCAGGAGGAGAGCCGCTCACAGAGCTGAAGCAGGCGCACCTGCCACTGCTGCTGCTGTTGCTGGACCCACGCGTCAAAGCCCGTCTCCTCGCGCAGCCAGAAGCCGTCGAGGAACGGGCCGCGCACCAGGGCGAGGGCCTGCTGGACCTGGGCGACCAGGGCGGCGCGCTGTGGCTCAGACGGGGGTGTGGAGAAGCGCTGGGCCGCGGTGTAGGCTTGCTGCACCATGTCCAGGTCCAGCTCAAGCGGCGCCTGCGGGTTCAGCCCGAGCAGCTCATGCTGACTGAGCAGATGGCGGTGCGGGGCAGCCGAAGTGTCGGCGTCGGCGAACAGGCTGCGCAGCTGCGTCAGGGCGTTGCGCAAGCCCGCGCGCGCAGCTTGCGGCTCACTGTCGGGCCACAGGAAGGCAGCCAGCTTGCTGCGCGAGTGCAGGCCCCCTTCGACCGCCAGGTAGAGCAGCAAGGCTTGCGCCTTGTGCAAGGCAAACGTGAGGCGGCTGCCGTCATGAAAGATTTCGGGTGGGCCGAGTACAACCAGACGTAACAGACCCATGGCATGTCCTCTTTCCCCGTTCTCGTCCCAAAAATGCGACTAGTGGTCAGGCTAGACACAACAGGTGTATCGTTCGCTTGCTCGGTGGGAGCTTCTTCAATACACAGGGTATGCGTGAAAAATAGTCAAACATGGCCGGAAGGTAGAGGCACTTCCCTCCATTATACCATAGTCGTGTTTGCCCCTGATTCGTTACACTGGACGAAACACTGTGAGAAGAAACGGTCCGGCGAACGCAATCGGGCACACGCGTGTCTTCCTGCGCCTGATGAAGTGGGCCCTTTAGAGCAAACACACCCATGGCCTCACGAACCATCTGCTCTGGTAGCAAGGTGGCTTGGGGTGAAGGACTGCTCGTTCTTGACGATGTTTATGACGTTTTCTTGACGCTTTCTGGTCATACTAGCAGCAGCGAGGACAGGGTGCAGCCGGCTGTGGAAGGAGTGCTGAGGCACCCACCACCTGCGTGGGGGTCTCGTGGAGCACAGCGAGCCAGGCAGGAGGCACGCACAGAGCAACCAGGGGCAGAGGTGAGGACGATGAGGGGAGGCGGCCCGCAAGCGATCAGGTCATGTGGAGAGCCCTGGTGTTGGGAAAGCATGCCTGCAGGGTGCGGGGGCGCCTCCCAGGTCCAGACCAGTAGAGAAGCACAACAACTGCAAAGCGTTGTGTAGAAAGAGAGCAGCAGATGTTACGGAATAGCTTACACGAAGCGCTAGCGGCTGAGCAACAAGGCAGGCTCAGTCTGGCACAGCAAGCGCCACTGACCGATGCGGAACGCGGTTGCCTCCAGTCTTTTGTCGCGCGGGTGGGAGATCTAATCGCGGACGATATGACCCTTTTCACCCGTGCAGAATACAAACGGCTCACGTTTCTCCAATGGCTCTATACGAACGGCAAGTTGCCGGATTAGAAATATCGAACAGGTGAACGCTCTCTCCAGCAGGGGAGCTACACGAACTAGAAAGGTGATTGGATGATGCTCACACACATGCTTACCCTCACTGACTATCTTCTCCAAGAAGAACCAACAGCAACGAACGCTTCAGGTAACTTTCCGCTCCTGCTCAGCACCATTGAACAGGCTGCACAGCTGCCAAGATTTCGCCCCAAAACCCCACCCTGTCACTCTAGCGCAAAAGCTCATCCAGGTGATGTTGCAAAAGCAAGGGATGAAAACCTCGACAGACGTCGCGGGTTCTGGGATGCGTAGGCCGCAGTCGAATGAGCTGAACCCGCTGGTTGATGAGCTTGAGCCGCCCGGGAATGGCCCACACCTGAGAGATGAGTCGCACGATGCCGTACTCCTGTAGGCGAGGCGCGGCCTGGCTCAACCAACGGCGAGCCCACAGTAACAGATTGTGAGCTAACTGCAGCAACAGGATCACGAGCTTCTGGGCCGCCAGGCGATGTTTGCGGATGGTGGCCAACCCCAGACCATGCTTGTCCCCTTTCAAATCCGCTTCCATGCCCGCTCGGCCGTCGTAGTGATCCACGACCTGTTGCATGGACAGCTCGCTCCGGCTGGTGAAGACGATAGTATGATAGTAACCACTGGTCTGCTCTTTGGAAGGCGTGCGCACGGCGTATTGCGAGAGTGGACGCACGAACTCGACCGGTTCGGGAACCTCCGCTGCTTCACGGCCGGGACTCGAAGTGGCCGACCAGGTCGTGATGCCCTTGACCAGTTTGCGCACCCGCCCATTGGACTTGAACTTGCCGGTCACTTGATAGCCTCGCGAGAGCAGCCAGGTAATGATGGCCTCGCTGCCCCAACTACTATCCAGGCGGAGCTCGGTGCGCCCTCGCTTGCGCAGGGCCTCCTCGCTGTCTCCGGCCAGGCGAGCAGCGCCTCGGCGGCCTGGATGGCTTCTTGCAACAGAGGCAGGCTCTCCACGCTACGTGCCGAGATCACCGCCTGCCACACGATTTCCCCAGTAGTAGCCTCCCGCACTCGCACCAGCTTGCGCCCCGTCTTGGAGCACGAGCGGCCTAAATAGCCGCGTTCCGATCCTTGGGCCTGCTTGCTGGCCGGTAAGGGCGACAAGTCCACGTCCAGGACCAGCAGATCCTGCTCGAAGGCATGCTGCCGCGTTTGACTGTACTGGGCAAACAGCTCAGCGATGGCCGCTGCCAGATCCGCTACATCCGCTTCACTGGCGGCATCCAGGGTATCGGCCAGCACCGACTGATCGGCACAGCCCGGCAGGCCGAAGGCGGCGGTCAGGGCCGCATCCACTCGCACCGTGGTGGCTGTGTGCGAGACCGCTTTGATGCCGGCCAACATCCCGACCAGGAGCATCTCCAGTTTCTGGACTGGCGTGTACTTGAGCACTTTTTGCTCCATGTGAACTCGTTTCTCCAGCGGCTCAAAGAACCCGATTTGCCGCAAATACTTCCCTAAGACACACCGACTCGCATGCCCACTGTCGTACCATTTCTGAGGGGTCGCTGACATGTTATGCTGAGACATGAGGAGCTCTCCTTTCGACAGACTGAGTGACTTTACACTTCTTAGTCTGTCTGAGGATCTCCTCCTTTTTCTACTCCTGCCTCACGCAAGAGTCACACCTTGGCCCTTTGGGGCGAAATCTTGGCAGCTGATTGCGGACCGGCTACGAGTCGCTCGGTTGGTGGATCTGCTGGGACACACAGGCACGGTCAATATCTTTGGGGAAGACGTCCAAAAGCTCGATGCGTACGCCAATCAGCTCCTGGTCGAGAGCCTGCTGACCAGTGGGACGGTGCATGCGGTCGTGTCTGAAGAATTGGAGCACCCCGTCTTCGCGCCACCGTCCCAGGCAGGGGAGTACCTGGTCTACCTTGATCCGATTGATGGCTCGTCCAACATTGATACCAACTGTCCGATTGGAACGATCTTTTCGCTCTACCAGAAAGAGGGTGGGTTCCTTCAGCAGGGCAACAGGCAGGTTGCCAGCGGCTACGTGATGTACGGACCAAGTGTGCTGTTTGTCTATACCTCAGGCCATGGCGTCCAGGGATTTACGCTTGACCTTTCCAGGGGCTGTTTTGTGTACTCGCATCCCAACATCATGATCCCTGTCAAAGGGAACATCTATTCCATCAATGAAGCCTATGAACCCCTCTATGATGCGAGCACCAGAGCGTATCTGGCTCAGGTGCGAGCCTCAGCAGCGCATACGGCCCGCTACGTGGGCTCGTTGGTGGCAGACGCGCATCGCACCTTGCTCAAGGGAGGGCATTTTTCTCTATCCGCCCACTCAGAACCTGCCGGAAGGAAAGCTGCGCCTGATGCTCGAAGTCAACCCCTATGCCTTGCTGGTGGACCAAGCCGGGGGCAAGGCCCTGAGCAGTCACGGCAAGAGCCCACTGACCATTCCACCAAAGACGGTGGATGATCGTGTGACGTTTTTCATGGGAAGCAAAGAAAATGTGGATCTCTACGCGGGTTTTCTCAGCGCATAGCCGGAGCAGGACCTGCGTCACACGAGCTGGATGCGTCAGGACGACTCTTGCCATTGCCTGGTAGGTGCCATCGAAGGCAGCGTACTTGATGGAAGGATTGTTGAGAGCTCTTGCAGTATGACATGAGCAGCTGACTGGTAGCAAGGTGGCTTCGTGTGGAGGCACTTTCCGTTCATGACGATGTTTATGACGGTTTCTTGACGCTTCCTGGTCATACTAATATCGCATGAATGCGAAAGTGCGCATGTGCGCATAGGCTGACCGTAGTCGAGGAGGGTCCCCTCGACCGCCTCATGAGCACGTGTTTGAACCAGGTTCTGCCAGCAGGGCAGAGCCAGAAGAAAGGAGATACGTATGCCGTACATCACTGTCGGAAAAGAGAACTCTGGATCGATCGAGCTGTACTACGAAGACCACGGCTCGGGACGGCCGGTCGTCCTGATCCATGGCTATCCACTCAGTGGCCGTGCCTGGGATAGGCAGCTCCCGGCGCTGCTGGAGCATGGTCACCGCGTGATCACCTACGACCGGCGCGGATTTGGCAAGTCCAGCCAGCCGACCACCGGCTATGACTATGACACCTTCGCCAACGACCTCCGCATGCTCCTGGAAACCCTGGGCCTGCGCGAGGTCACCCTGGTCGGTCACTCGATGGGCACCGGCGAGGTGACCCGCTACCTGGGCCGGTTCGGCGCGGCGCGGGTGGCCAGGGGGGTGCTGGTCTCCCCGATCCCACCGTTCCTGAGGCACGCGCCCGACAACCCAGAGGGGGTGCCAGCGAGCTTGTTCGAGGGGTTCCTGCAGGCCGCCAGGCAGGACACCCCGGCGTGGATGAAGGGGTTCCTGGACAACTTCTACAACATCGACAAGCTGCGCGGCACACTGGTCAGTGACCAGGCGTACCAGGCGAGCTGGAACCTCGCCGTGACCGCCTCGGCCACCGCCGCGGTGGCCTGTATCCCGACCTGGGAGACCGACTTCCGCGCCGACCTGCCCAAGATCGACGTGCCGATGCTGGTCATCCATGGCGATGACGACCAGGTCCTGCCTTACGCCAAGACGGGCGCACGGCTGGTCGGCCTGCTCAGCGACGTGCAGACGGTGATCATCGCCGGCGGCCCGCACGCCATCGCCTGGACCCACGCCGAGCAGGTCAACAACGCCCTACTGCAGTTCCTGGCCTGACGCGCAACTGGGCCCCATCAGGCACGCGGCAGCGAGCCCTGGCCGGCATCCCTGGCCAGGGTTCCTGCGAGCCGTGGGGTGTCCTCTGACGGGGTCCGTCCCAAACGTAGGGTCGAGCGCTGTGCTCGGCCCAACCTAGAACCGAAAGGAGAAGATGAACTATGTCACACCATTATTCTACCATCACGCCGGGGCCCCAATACGGGTTTCCCTATGGGGACGCCCGCCTCGACTACTGCGATTTGTTTGCTTTCCCCAAGCCAGGAGATCCCAGCAAGTCGATCCTCATGATGGACGTGCACCCGTCCTTCGACGTGCTCCAGGCTGGACCTACGACCGCCGAGCCTTTCGCGCCCGAGGGGCTCTACGAGATCAAGATCGACACGGACGGCGATACCATCGCCGATATCACCTACCAGGTGCGCTTCGCGTCTGGTGGGGACGGGGCGCAGACGGCGACGCTGCGCCGCCTGGAGGGCGCGCAGGCTGCCGGGACGGGCGAGGGTGGGGAGGTGATCCTCCAGGGAGCGCCGGTCTCGATGGGGCGGGAGGCCCTGCTGACGCAGGCCGGCGCCTATCGCTTCTTTGCGGGCTGGCGCAGCGACCCCTTTTTCTTCGACGCGGGGGCCTTTAACGACTTTCAGTTCGTGGGCGAGGATTTCTTCGCCGATAAAGACGTATGCAGCATCGCGCTGGAAGTGCCCAACGCGATGCTGGGGCGGGAATTGATGGGCCTGTGGGCCCGCATACTGAGTTGGGTGGACGGGAGCTGGGTGCAGGTGGAGCGCGGTGCGCGCGCCTCCCAAACTCCCTTCCTGACCGGCGAGGCGAACGCAGCGTATCGCGCCGCGGAGCCGAAGGACGATGCCCGTTTCGTCGGCGCCTTCGCGCATGCGCTCGAGCATTGGGGGGGGTTTACGCCGGTGGAAGCCAGGCGGGTGGCGGGGACCCTGCTGCCGGACCTGCTGTACTATGACCCCACGCGCCCGGCGTCCTACCCGGACAATGGCCGCACCCCCAGCGACGACGCCCCCGATGCCTTCCTGACGGTCATCACGAATGGGAAAGTGACGGGGGATGGCATCGGCCCGCACGACGATCTGCTCGCCGAGTTTCCCTACCTGGGGCCGCCTCACAACAGCTCGCGGTAAGCTGGCCCTTGGTCGGCTGCTGGGAATACGCGTGGAGAGTGGCTGTTGCCCACTTTGAGGGCTTCGTCCTCGCTTGCTGTCGAGAAGTATGGGCTGACTCTGTTCACAGATCGGTTCTGTTTTGTTCGGAAACCACCCAAACAAAGAACCTCTATGTCAAGAGCCAAAATCGGGAAAGGAAATAGTAAGGTGAGCGTGAGTGAAGCTGCCTCCCGTGTGGGGGGGCAAGTCTACCACACCGGTCAAGGCCAAGACGAGCGCGCCCGCACCCGACCTCCACACCTCCTGCGCGGCCTTGACTCGGCGTGGTCTGGTGGAAGCAACCCACACCGGGAGTCGGGAACGCGGTGGCGGGCTGCGGCAGACGTTGGAGCGACAGGAACTGCAGCGGGAGCGACTCACGGTCGGCAGAAAGGACGCGACGGGAACCGCTTGGGCGACTCCG
>Ga0207646_10001673_pt1 | contig 27062 bp, 27 predicted proteins | sample KBSK5502metaG_FD_184343 | JGI IMG/M metagenome (GOLD analysis project Ga0207646, IMG submission 184343) | Corn, switchgrass and miscanthus rhizosphere microbial communities from Kellogg Biological Station, Michigan, USA - KBS K5-50-2 metaG... | ecosystem: Host-associated > Plants > Roots >...
AAAATCGAGACTCGCATTGCACAGGATTCCGGGGCGTACGCGGGCGTCGCGTACATCGACCTCGGTTCCTCCGACACTCTTTTCGTCAACCCTGACTCGAGCTTCCACGCCGCGAGCACGATGAAGGTTCCGGTGATGATCGAGCTGTTCCGGCGAGCGAATACGGGGTCCTTCAGGATGGACCAGGGCCTGATGGTGGTGAACCAGTTCGCGTCGCTCGCTGATGGATCGCCGTACTCCCTCGATGTCGGCTCCGACAGCGATTCCTCGCTTTACCATTGCATTGGAGAGCGAGTGCGGGTCGACAGTTTGCTCCGCCTGATGATTACGCGCTCGAGCAACTTTGCCACGAACACATTGATCACTCTCGTCGGCGCCGACGCTGTGACTAAAACGATGCGCGAGCTCGGTGCCCAGCGGATTCAGGTGAGGCGCGGAGTGGAGGACGGAAAGGCGTTTCAGGCCGGTCTCAACAACACGACTACTGCTCGTGATCTGGCAATCATCCTGCGCGCCATAGAGGACGGAAGGGCGGCGCCGCCGGACGCGACCCAGCAAATGCTGGCTATCATGCTGGCGCAGGAATTCAACGAGAAGATTCCGGCGGGCTTGCCGCCAGGAATTCGCGTCGCGCACAAGACGGGGGACATCACTGCCGTCTCTCACGATGCGGCGATCGTTTATCCACCAGGCAGGCAACCTTACGTGCTGGTAGTGCTGACGCGGGGCATCGCCGATGGAGCCAGGTCGGCGAAATTAATCGCCGATATTTCGTGGATGGTCTTCTCACACAACACGGCTGCTCATGCCTTACATGCGAATCCTCTTTCAAATAACTGAATGAAAGTCGGTTTTATCGGACTGGGTGACATCGGGGAGCCGATAGCGTCCCACCTGGCAAAGGAGCCATTCGAGCTCACGGTCTGGAATCGGACCTCCTCGAAGGCAGATGAATTCGCCCGGAAATACCAGGCGCGCGTCGCCGCGACACCGGCGGATGCAGCTCGTGATGCAGAGGTTGTCATCACCTGCTTGCCGTCGTCTGCCGAAGTCGAGGCAGTGCTGCATGGAGATAACGGCATTCTCGAAGGGATACGCAAAGGCTCCGTGCTCATCGACTGCACCTCCGGCGATCCTCCGACTTCCCGATCGATTGCCGCCGAGCTCGGTGGACGCGGTGTCGAATTCATCGACGCACCGGTGAGCGGCGGAACCGCCGGGGCTAAATCGGGGACTCTCACCGTCATGTGGGGTGGCGATACCACCGTCTTCGAGCGGGTACGGCCGGTCATCGAAGCTTTCGGCAAAAAGATCGTGCACGCGGGACCGGTCGGCTCCGGTGATGCGCTGAAGGCGGTCAACAACGCGCTGCTCGCCGTTCACATTCTCTCCGCCGCCGAAGCGCTGGCGATTCTGGCGAAGGCAGGGGTCGATCCGAAGGTCGCGCTCGATGTGATCAACGCATCCAGCGGCCGCTCGAACACCTCTGAGAATCTGATTCCGCAACGCGTCATTACGCGCGCTTTCCCCCGGACGTTCAGACTGGCGCTGCTGGAAAAAGATATCGGTATTGCGTCTGTGCTGTCCGAAGACCTTGGTGCGAAAACGCCGCTAATCGCGCTTACGGCGGAGCGGTTTCACGAGGCGCGGGAAAAACTCGGCGAGCGCGCTGACCACGTCGAGGCGGTCAAGATCGTCGAAGAGGAAAACGGCGTCGAGATCAAGTGAGCGTGCTCTGGCGCGACAGGCGCCAATCAGAGCCGGGTTCGGAGCGCGGCGCGGTCGACCTCGGCGATTCGGCGGGCTGCGAGCTCCGGATCTATCTCGGGCGCAACGTCTTCATCCGACAGCTCTGAAGTCTCCTCGGCTCTCGCCACGACTTGCTCGCCATTGGGAACGAGTCGACCGAACTCGATCTCTGCCCGCCGGCAGAATCGCTCCTGCCTCGCCCGATCTTCCATCTCCATCGGAAATCCAAGAGCGTGCAGGCGCGCGTGCATCGCTTCATGGAGAATCGTCGCTGCCCGCTGAGCATCGGAAAAATCAGGATTGACGCAGAAGGTCAGCTCCACCAGGCAGGCGCGCTGCTCGTAGAAATAGGCTCCACGGCACGCGAAGCGCTTGACGATGATGTGATCGAAGTCCCTCTGCAGGTGCCAGAAATGGTGCGGAACGTACTGGCGGATCAAGGCGAGCGATGCCTCCAGCCGCGTAATCACGTCGCTGGTCCTGACGTCTGGCCGCGTGTTCTCGACCACGACCGGAATTCCCAGGACTTCGTAGCGCGCGAGACGCGCTGATCCGTCGCCGAACAAGCGGCTCAGAAAACGATCGAGCACGTCTAATCTTAATCGCGCGAGGCGTCGTTTCGAGAATTCTGACTTCAATTAGGGCCGGCCCGGCGCCATATTTGTGCACCAATGGCTACGAAAACAACGACGGTCCTCGACGCCCGGGCCGTCGAGCGCACCCTGAAGCGCATGTCAGTAGAGATCGTCGAGCTAAACAAAGGAACGGACGACCTCATCATCGTTGGAATTCAGCGTCGCGGCGTTCAGCTCGCCGACCGACTGGTGAAGATGATCGAAGGCGGAGAGGGAGTTACGGTTCCGCAAGGCTCGCTCGACATCACGCTCTACCGTGATGATCTCCAAACTGTTGGTCCACGCCCAGTCGTGGGCCCGACATACCTACCGTGGGATCTCGATGGAAAGCACGTGGTGATCGTCGACGACGTGTTGTACACGGGCAGAACCGTGCGCGCCGCGCTCGACGAATTGGCTGACTTCGGCAGACCCGCTTCAATCTCGCTCGCTGTTCTGATCGACAGGGGTGGACGCGAGCTGCCAATCCACGCCGACGTCGTCGGGAAGAAAGTCGAAGTAGGCGAAGACGAGCGCGTCGATGTCATGGTTGCCGAGCTCGACGAGCGAACGGAGGTCGTGATCGTGCCCAAGTCAGCGGCGTGACGGGAACGCTCGGCAAGGATCTGCTCGGGCTCGAGTCACTGACGGGCGAGCAGATTCGTCTCATTCTCGACACCGCCGAGCCTTTCAAGGAGATCAGCGAGCGGGCGATCAAAAAGGTTCCCGCCCTGCGCGGGTCGACCATAGTAAACCTTTTCTTCGAAAACTCGACCCGCACCAGAATCTCCTTCGAGTTCGCCGAGAAAAGACTTTCGGCGGACACGGTCAACGTCTCGGCGACGGGATCGAGCGTGTCGAAAGGTGAGACTCTGGTCGATACCGCCCGCAATCTGGAAGCAATGCGGATCGACATGGTAGTGATAAGGCACTCGGCGTCAGGGGCGGCCAAATTCCTGGCCGATCGCATTCAGTCCAACGTTATAAATGCCGGCGACGGAACTCACGAGCATCCGACGCAGGGGCTGCTCGACATTCTGACACTGCGCGATCGGTTCGGTGACCTGAAGGGTCGTCGAATCTGCATTTGCGGGGACATTCTGCACTCGCGGGTCGCCAGGTCCAACATCTGGGGGCTGACGAAACTCGGCGCCGAAGTCGCGGTCTGCGGGCCGCGATCGCTCCTGCCGAACGCAATCGACGAATTCGGAGTCAAGATCTTCGATAGGGTCGAGGCAGCGATCGAATGGGCGGAGGCGCTCAACGTCCTCCGTCTCCAGTTCGAGCGGATGACGGCCGGCTATATCCCGTCGGCGCGTGAATACAATCGGGTTTTTGGAATTTCGCGTGAGCGGCTCGACCGCGCCAAGAGGGACATACTCATTCTGCATCCGGGTCCGATGAATCGCGGAGTGGAGATCGACTCCGATGTCGCTGATGGTCCGCACAGTGTGATCCTCGATCAGGTAACTAACGGCGTGGCGGTAAGAATGGCGGTGCTGTACCTCCTGGCTGGTGGCAAGCCCGAGCTGGCCGAGGCGGCGAAGGGCGGAAGCAGTCGCGGTCGCGAGGAAAGGGAATGAAACCGCTCTTTTTGCGGGGGGGCACGCTCATCGATCCGTCGCGGCGTCTGAACGCCGTTGGTGATCTGCTCGTCGCGGATGGCGTGATTGCCGCCAGTGGTCGCGGGATCAACGCTCCTGACGACGCCGAGGTGATCGACTGTGGCGGGCTCATCGTGTCGCCCGGATTCATCGACGTCCACTGCCATTTGCGGGAGCCGGGACGCGAGGACGTGGAGACGATCGCGACCGGAGCGAAGGCGGCTGCCGCTGGTGGCTTCACGGCGGTTTGCGCGATGCCCAACACAGATCCCGTCACCGACAATCAGGCCGCGGTGGGTTTCATCGTGCGACAGGCGCAGCGTGCGCAGGCCGCGCGCGTGTATCCGATCGGCGCGATTTCGCTCGGCCAGGAAGGAAAAGTCCTTGCCGAATTCGGAGAGATGGTTGGGGCGGGTGCCGTAGCGGTGAGCGATGACGGCAAGCCTGTGGTGAGCGCGCAGTTGATGCGCACCGCGCTCGAGTACGCGCGCACATTTCGGATTCCAGTAATCGACCATTGCGAGGAGCCAACCCTCTCTGCCGGCGGATCGATGAACGAGGGAATTGTCAGCGCCCAACTCGGCCTCAAGGGAATTCCGGCCGAGGCGGAGGAGATAATGGTGATTCGCGATATTCTCCTCGCGCGGCTTTCCGGTGGGCACGTGCACCTCGCGCACATGAGTACCAAGGGCTCGGTGGAGTTGATTCGCTGGGGAAAAGACCGCGGCATCAACGTAACCGCCGAGGTTTGCCCCCATCACCTCTCGCTGACGCAGGAGAGGGTCCGAGGCTACGAGACCAACGCCAAGATGAATCCGCCCCTACGCACGGAGAAGGACTGCGAGGCGCTGCGACAGGCGGTGAAAGATGGGACCATCGACGTCATCGCCACGGATCACGCGCCGCACCACTATGACGAGAAGGAGCGCGAGTTCGCCGATGCTCCAAACGGAATCGTCGGGCTCGAGACCGCGCTGGCGGTCATCGTGACGAATCTCGTCGAGAAGGGCTACATCGGCTTTCCCGATCTCGTCGAGAGAATGTCGTGCACGCCCGCTCGCGTCTTCAATCTGCCGGGAGGATCGTTGAAGCGCGGCGCTCCCGCCGACATAACCGTGTTCGATGCAAAGGCTCGCTGGACGGTTGACGCCTCTCAATTCGCCAGCAAGGGCAGGAACACTCCGTACAACGGAATGACCCTCGTTGGGCGCGCCGCTTGTACTATTGTGGCAGGGTCGGTCGTCTATCGATCGGGGATGCCTGTCCGCGGTCGGGAAGGGGGCGGCACTCGTAGGCAGACGAAACGAGCAAAGGGATAAAGGACGATGGCTGATAAAGAGCCAGTCTCGCTGGACGCGCTAAACGGACTCTTAAAGGAAAGACAAAGATACGAGGAGTGGCTCACCGCGCTCGAGCAAAGGCGCGCGAACACTTCCGAGTCTGTTTTTGCGCGCGTCCACGCCGATTATCAGACGCGGCTCCGTGAGGTATCGAGCAAACTTGCCGAGCGCGCCGGCGAGCTGCGCGATAGCATCGAGACCCTTGCCGCACGGCTCGAAGAGATCTCGCGGCAGGAATTGCAGCAGCGCGAGGCGCGTCAGGAAGCGGAACTTCGGGCGGCCGTCGGCGAGTACACGGAAAAGCAATGGAAGGAAATCGGTGGCGCCTGGGATAAAGAGCTTGCCAGACTGGTGAAGGAAAAGAGCGTCGTCGACGCGCAGCTTACCGAGCTCAATCGCATTTTCGCGCTCAGTCTGAAAGAGAAGCAGGCAGAAGCAATTCTCAACCGGGTTGGCTCCGAAGACGGTTCACGTACGCCGATCTCGCCCGTCGTGCCGCGCCCCGCGATTCCGGAACCGCCCACACTCAATCCACCGAGTCGTGTCGAGCCGGTTGCGCCACGTGCGCAGTCGCCCGCGGGGAGCTCAACTCAGGCGCGAACACCATTCGATGAGTTTCCTGTGTTGCGACCTGGCACTGGAACGGTCTCGCCGCCCTCATCGGCAGCAGTTGCAACGCCGCCGTCAGTTCCGAAGAGCGGCGGAGCGCAGGACCCGCGGTCGGAGCAGCACAAGACGCTCAAATGCCCCGAATGCGGCGCGGCGAACTACCCGACGGAATGGTATTGTGAGCGATGCGGTGGCGAGTTGGCCACGATGTAAAAAAGGGGCGCCGTGAGGCGCCCTTTCTAGTTTCTGCTTGCGGCGCTTATTTCGCCGCTTTGGCGAGACGACTCTTATGGCGCGCGGCCGCATTCTTGTGGATCAGGCCTTTGCGCGATGCGCGGTCGAGTAGTCTGACTGCCGCCATTCGGTCCTCAGCAGTGCCGCCAGACGCGCGCTTGAGCGCGGTGCGAAGCGCGGATTTCTGGGCGCGGTTGCGGATGGCAGCGGCCCGTGATTTCCGCATGTTCTTTTTGGCTGAAGCAAGATTCGGCACTAACTGATCTCCGGTATTTTTTGGTGGTGTGTAGCAGTTAAATTTGCCCCTCGACCGCTCTCGGGTCAAGCTGCCGAAGTTGTTCAGAGGTGCTAACTTCCAGCGCAGATCGGACTCTTCATTCTCACTTTCCAGCACGCCGCCTTCGTCACTTGAACAAGTCGCTCGAACAGTTCATCCTCGTCGTGCCCGTGCTCTTGTTTTCGATGGTCGCTCACGAGTACGCCCACGGGTACGCTGCATTGAAGCAAGGCGACACGACCGCCTACACACTGGGCCGGCTGACCTGGAATCCGCTTCCGCACATCGACCCGTTCATGACGATCCTGCTGCCGCTGCTGACTTATTTCACGACGGGGATTGCATTCGGCGGCGCCAAACCGGTTCCGGTGATTCCGCGGAATTATCGCAACTTCAAGAGAGGCGACATCATCGTGTCGCTGGCGGGAGTCGCAACAAATTTCGTCATCGCCATTTGCTGCGTTCCTCTCATCGTCCTTGTCGGTCTCATCGGTCGTGGAGTGCCGCTGCTCTCGGACACGGGTGCGATTCTCCAGGCAATGCTGCTTTACGGCGTGCTGATAAATCTGGCTCTGGCGGCGTTCAATCTGATTCCGATACCGCCCCTGGATGGATCGCACGTCTTCAAGTACATCCTGCCACCGGCGTGGGCGCTCAATTACCAGCGACTCGGCGCACGGGGATTGCTGATACTTTTCCTACTCATTGGCTTCGGAGCCCCAGTACTCGATTTCTGGTTTTCACCGGTTTTTCTGCTCAGTAAACTCGCAACGCGGGCTGTCTTCCCCTATATCCTGCCCAGTCCATGGACGATGTGACGCTGATGCATTCGAGCTCGACGGCCGTTGCTGACTCGGCGGCGTCCGAAGTTTTCGTCGTCGAGCTCGCCGAATACTCCGGCCCACTGGACCTGCTGTTGACTTTGATTCGTGACGAGCAGATCGATATCTACGACATTCCGATCGCGCGCATCGCCGAGCAGTTTCTCTCGCGCATTTCCTCGTTGAGGCTCGATGAAGCTGCCGATTATCTGGAGATGGCGGCGCGGCTGGTTCGCATCAAAGCACAGATGCTGTTGCCGCGGCGTGAGGGCGAAGACGTCTGGGAAGATCCGCGCGCTGAACTGGTGCGACGACTGCTGGAGTACCAGCAGGTGAGGGAGGTCGTCGACGTACTCGAGCGACGCGCCGAGGATCGTCGATCCAGATTTGCGCGGGCGTACACGCAGGCGGCGGTACAGATGCCGGTCGCCGGTCCGCTGACTATCTCTCTGCCGGAGCTGCTCTCCGCAGTCGACCGAGTGCTGCGTCTGGCGCGGAAGCCCCACGTGCACGACGTCGTTCCTCGCGCACTCGACATCGATGGCGCAATTGGAATCGTGCGCGCACTGCTGGCGATTCGGGCGCGTGCGCAGTGGAAAGACATTCTGCCGCGCAAGGCCGAGCCATGGGAAGTTCTTTCGCTGCTGCTCGCATTGCTGGAGCTCGCCAAGCGGGGTGAGCTCCGGTTGGCGCAACCGCGCGCGTTCGCCGCCTTCGAGATAACCCGTGACTCCCCTAGCGAAGCTGCTTGAAGCGGCGCTCTTCGCGAGCGCCGTACCGGTCCCCGAAGAAGCGCTGCGCCTGATGGCGGCGCACGCCGACGATGGCGAGACCACGCTGGAATCTGCCCTCGAGGAGCTGCGCGACCATTACGAGAACGACGGTCACGGTGTCGAGCTGGTAGAGGTTGCCGGAGGTTGGCAGATACTGACGCGACCCGAATACACGGAAGCTATCGAGAGGGCGCAGCTCGCTGCGCGGCCACAACGTCTCTCGGCGGCGGCGCTGGAGACGCTGGCGATTATTGCCTATCGGCAGCCGATCGGCAGAGCGGAAATCGAGGAGATCAGAGGAGTCGGTGCCGGTGCCATCCTCAAATCGTTGCTCGAGCGCGGACTGATCGACGTCACCGGCCGCGGTGAAGGCCTGGGCCGTCCGCTGTTGTACGGCACCACGCCGTCCTTCCTCGAACAATTCGCGCTCCGACACCTCGAGGAGCTGCCGCGCTCGGACGAGCTGGCGATCGCCCTGCGCGCGCCCCGTCAGGCGATGCCCGCCGTCGCCGCTGCACCATCCAAGGAAAACGGCGAGGCGGCCCCTCGGGCAGATTGATGCCCGAATCGATGCGCATTCAGCGCGCGATCGCGCGCGCCGGAGTTGCGTCTCGCCGCGCGGCTGATGATCTGGTCGCCGCCGGACGCGTGCGTATCAATGGCCGAGTCGCTGTCATCGGCCAGACAGTCGATCCCGAGCACGACGAGATTCTCGTTGATGGGAAACCCATCGCCCGTCCCGCCAAGCCTCGGTGGATCGTGCTCAACAAGCCGACGGGCGTTCTGACCACGCGTTCCGACCCGGGCGGGCGGCGCACAGTGTTCGACATCATCGACGACAGTCCGGGGATGACCTACGTCGGCAGGCTCGATTACATGACAGAGGGCGTGCTTCTCCTGACCAATGATGGAGAAGCGGCGCACAAATTGACACATCCGAGCGGCGAGATTGAGCGCACCTACCTCGCAACAGTACGCGGCGATGGCGCCGAAGCGGCACGAGGGGCGACGAAGGGTGTAGAGCTGGAAGACGGCATCGTGGTGCCGAGGGAATTTCAGGCGCGACGAATTGGCCGCGGGCTGTGGGAGATCGAAATAATCATCGCGGAAGGAAGGACGAGGGAAGTAAGAAGGTTGTGTGAAGCGCTGAATCTTCAGGTCGAGCGACTGCTGAGAACGCAATTCGGACCAGTAAAACTGGGATCGCTGGCACCGGGAAAGACGCGGAACCTGACGGCACGAGAAGCGGAGATCATCACCGCGCTCACGAAGAGCGGCGGCAACAGAAAGAACACTACCAGAGGACCAAGACGTGAGCGCACAAACCGTTACAGCCGCTGATGCATCCATCGTCCACGAGGTCGTTCATCAGGTAGGCCGACGCATCGTCGGTCAGGATTACGTGGTCGAGCGGCTGATGATAAGTCTGCTCACCGGCGGTCACGTGTTGCTCGAGGGTGTCCCCGGCCTGGCGAAAACGCTGACAGTCCGCACCATGGCGGAGACGATCAATACGTCATTCAGCCGCATCCAATTTACCCCGGATTTGTTGCCTGCTGACGTCGTCGGCACGCAGATCTTCGACCAGTCGAATGGAAAATTCTCGGTGAAGAAAGGACCAATCTTCGCCAACATCATCCTCGCCGACGAGATCAATCGCGCACCGGCCAAGGTCCAGGCTGCACTCCTGGAAGCGATGCAGGAAAAACAGGTTACCATCGGCGGGACGACGCACATCCTCGAGGAGCCCTTCCTCGTTCTCGCGACGCAGAACCCAATCGAACAGGAAGGCACGTACCCACTTCCCGAAGCGCAGGTCGATCGCTTCATGCTGAAGTTGCACATCGGTTATCCATCCCGCGACGAAGAGAAGGAAGTCTTGCGGAGAATGGCGAGCGGTGAGCCCATTCCCGTCGATCAAGTCGCGTCGCCAAGGCAGATTCTGGAGACGCGTCGTCACATCGCCGAGCTGTACATCGACGAGCGCGTGGTCGACTACATCGTCGACATCGTTCATGCCACGCGCAATCCGGATCAAGCCGGTCTCGGCGAGCTCAAACCGTTGATCGAGTTCGGTGCCAGCCCGCGCGCGACTCTGGCGCTCGCCCAGGGGTCGCGCGCTCACGCGTTTTTGCGCGGACGCGCGTTCGTCACTCCCGACGATGTGAAGGCGATTGCCCCCGACGTCCTGCGGCACCGCGTGTTGCGCACTTACGAAGCGGAGGCCGAAGAGGTGACCAGCGACGAGATCGTTGGGCGAATTCTGGAGGCGATTCCGGTTCCATGATCGGCATTTTCCGCTCGCGCCGACGCAAGGAGGCCCCCAAGCGCACGCCCGAGAAGCCAATGGGAGTGCCGCCGGAAATCCTGCGCCAGGTGAAACTGATCGAGCTGCGCACGCGCGGGCTCGTCAATTCAGTTTTCACGGGAGAGTACCGCTCGGTCTTCAAAGGCCAGGGCATGGAGTTCTCCGAGGTCCGCGAATACCAGCCGGGAGACGAAGTTCGTTCCATTGATTGGAACGTCACCGCGCGAATGCGGCGGCCCTTCGTAAAGCGATACATCGAGGAGCGCGAGCTGACGGTCATGCTGGTAGTCGATCTTTCCGGCTCGGAGCGTTTCGGTACGGTGAGAAGGTTCAAGAGCGAGCTGGCGAGCGAGCTGGCCGCGGTGCTGGCGATGTCGGCGGTCCGCAACAACGACCGTGTCGGAGTTCTTCTCTTCACCGATCGTATCGAGCACGTCGTTCCGCCGCGCAAAGGACGCCGCCACGTGCTGCGCATCATTCGCGATCTGCTCGCCTTTGAGCCGGTGGGGAGGGGAACAGACATGGTGCGCGCGATCGATTACGTGGCGCGGATGCTCAACGAGCACGCCATCGTCTTCATAGTCTCGGATTTCCTGGAAGAGGACATCTCGCATCCGCTGAAGCTGCTGGCGCAGCGGCACGATGTCGTTGCCGTAACGGTCGAGGATCCGAGTGAGCGCGATCTGCCCAACATTGGCATCGCCCGTCTGATCGACCCGGAAACGGGCGAGACTTTCGAAGTCGACACGAGCAGCCCTGTTGTTCGCACCGCTTATACAGATCGAGTGATGGCCGAGCGCGAGGAGCGCAAGCATTTGCTGCGTCGGCTGGCGATCGACGAGATCGCCGTTCGTACGGAAGGCGGTGTCGTGGAGCCGCTGCTCCGCTTTTTCCGGACGCGCGAGACGCGCTTGCGCCGGTGACGTTCGTCGGTCTTCTGCTGCTGCTGATGCAGGCGGTGCAGCCCCAGGCCGCGCCGAGCCCGGGGAACGAGCTACCGGTGCAAATGGGCTATCGCGTCAGCCCCGACACCGTGGTGATCGGGCAGCCGTTCAGTCTCTTCATCAAGGTCGTCGCCCCGAAAGGCGTGCGCTTCGAGTTTCCTTCCGGACCAGACACTACGACGCAGAACGGCGTCCGCCCAATCGAGCTGCGCGGCGAAAAAATCGTCACCATGCTTGGCGACACCGCGGTGGCGCTGTACCATCTGGTCGCCTGGGACATTGGCACTCAGCCACTCAGGTTTCCTGACGTTCGCGTCACTTTCGAGGGGCAGGAGCGGCGACCGCCGTTGGGGGGCGCTTCGGTGTTCGTCAAATCGGTGCTTCCGGCAGACACCTCGCTAAGAGTGCCGAAGCCGACGAGGCCGCTCATCGTCCTTCCGGTTTTCAACTGGCTGCGCTGGCTGGCGCTGTTGGCGGCGCTGGTCGCGATTGCACTCGCCTGGTGGGCGTGGAGACGATACCGCAACAGACCCAAGCCGCCCATCGACCCCTACGTCCGTGCGCAGCAGGAGTTCGCCAAAATCGAAGCGCGTCGTCTCCTCGAGACGGGAGAACCCGAGGAATACTTCGCGGCGATGGTAGATGTCACCCGCGAATACCTGGTAGCGCGAGTTCCTGGCGTCCGTCGGTCGGACACGACCAGCGAGCTGCTGCGAACGATGCAGCCCCGGGAAGGTGCGGAAGCCGAGCTGCCGCGATTACTCGATCGCGCCGACATGGTGAAGTTCGCGCGCGCTGATGCTGCGCAAGAGGAAGCCCGCGAGGCCGGTGCTAAGTTGCGGGCAATCGTGGACCACGTCGAGGCACGGGTCAATCCGGAATCGGAGCCCGCAAAGCGGCAGGCTGCGGCGAAGGGGCGAGCGGCATGAAGGTTTTCGGTCTGTCCGAGCTCTTCACGCCGGAGGCGCTCTGGCTGCTGTTGCTGCTGCCAGCATGGTGGCTCTGGCGACGTCTTCGCAGAAAGGACGCGATCGTGTTTTCGCGGACGCCGGTCCTGGCTGCCGGTCCGCGCGTCGGCGGCTGGGTACCGCCGGCAATTTTCACGCTGAGAAATCTCGCTCTCGCGTTTCTCGTCCTTGCTCTCGCTCGCCCGCGATCGGGAGCCCACACAGAAACTCAGACGAGCGAAGGAATCAACGTCGTTCTGGCGATCGACTTGTCGAGCTCGATGCTGGCGCTCGATTTCCGGCCGAACAACCGGATTGAAGTTGCCAAGGCGACGGTGAAGCAATTCATCGCCCGACGCACTTCCGACCGAATCGGCGTGGTAGCATTTGCCGGCGAGGCGCTGACACAGGTGCCGCTTACCACTGACTATGCTGTGGTCCAGCAGGCGGTCTCGAATCTTCAGGCGGGGCAGCTGGAGGATGGAACGGCGATCGGAAACGCGATCGCGACGGCCGCCAATCGTCTTCGTGATGCGCCTGGCAAGTCGAAGGTGATGATCCTTCTCACCGACGGCGTCAACAACCGAGGATCTATCGAACCGCTCGTTGCGGCCAAGGCCGCCGAAGCGTACGGCATCAAGATTTACGGAATTGGAGTCGGCAGCGTAGGAATGGCGCCAGTGCCGGTCGGAAGAAATGCAGCCGGTGGGCTGCGCTACGAGTATCAGCCGGTCGAGATCGATGAAGCATTGCTGACCAACATCGCGCGCATGACCGGCGGCAAATACTTCCGCGCCCGCGACGCCGCAGCATTGAAGAACATCTACGCCTACATCGATCAGATGGAGCGAGCCCCCGTTCGTTCGACGACGGTTGTGCAATACAGCGAGCTCTATCGCTGGCCCCTGATCCTGGGACTGCTGGCGCTGTTCGCCGAGCTGTCGGTCGTTGCCTGGAAGGCGCCGCTGCCATGAGCATCATGCCGTACCTTCAATACATCCAGTGGCCGTGGGCGCTGGCACTGGCGATCGTGCTGCCGGTCGTAACCGGCTGGCTCGTTCGATGGGGACTGCGCGCGCGCCGCGAGCGACTTGCCCGACTCGGAACGGAATCGATGATTGCGCGCCTCGCACCATCCGTCACCCGGCAGCGCACCTGGTCGGCGGTTCTACGCGCCGGTCTGGCTACGCTTCTTCTCGGAGTCGCCCTCGCCGGCCCCCGCTGGGGCGTCGAACAAAACGTCGTCAAGCAACAGGGCGTGGATGTCGTGCTCGCGCTCGATGCGTCGCTATCAATGCTGGCAACCGACGAGAAGCCAAGCAGACTGCTGGCGATGAAGCAGGACATCGATCGACTGAGAGACTTGTCGCCCGGAGACCGATTCGCTCTGCTCGCGTTCGCGGGGCGCAGCTACATCCTGACGCCCCTTACGATCGACAACAGCGCGCTCGATTTATTTCTGCAGAATCTCGATCCGACGATCGTCGGGCAGGGAGGCAGCTCGCTTGCAAGTGCCCTGCGCCAGGCGACGAATCTCCTCTCGCTCAGCAAATCGCAGGGCGACAAAGCAATGATTCTCATGAGCGACGGCGAGGGCTTCGACAACCCTGAGGAGGTTTTGTCAGAGGCTCGACGCGCGCGCGAGATGGGCTTCGCAGTCATCACCGTCGGGTTCGGAACGACGGAAGGCTCGACGATCCCGATCGTCGAGAATCGCGTCGTGACGCAGAAGCGCGACGAGAACGGAAACATCGTGGTGACTCATTATGATCCCGTGTTGCTCAAGTCCATCGCCGATGAGGCTAAGGGAACCTTCATCGACGCGCGCACGCCGAACAAGGCGGGGCGGATCAGGGTCGCTCTGAATACCCTGCACGCAAATCCGCGATCTCTCGTCTCCGGGGAGAACCTCGGCGTGCAATTCCAGTGGTTCGTGCTGGCGGCGCTTCTCTTTCTTGGCATCGATACCATCCTGCAAACCAAGCCCAGGCGGAGGCGGGCGGTGGCGGCCGCCGCGACCACCGCGACCATGCTGCTGCTGACGACGATCTCGTGCAGAAGGCCCGAGCGGGACAAGCCGGCTATCGCATTGTACAACGCCGGAACGACTCTGCTGCTTCGCGACTCGTTGAAGCCAGCCATCGAGCCACTCACGAAAGTCGTCGATTCCAAAGACGCCGAGGTCCGTCACCATTCGCGATTCAATCTCGGCCTCGATTATCTCGTGCAGGGCCGACGCGCGAAGGATTCAGCCGACGCTCCGCTGGACAGCGCGTTGTACCGCTACAAGCAAATTCTGGAAGTTGCCGTCGCCGATTCAGACGCCCGCTGGAATTACGAGTTGGCACTCCGCCAGAAGCGAGGCGGCGGCGGTGGCGGCGGCGGGGGCGGCGGCGGTGGAGGAGGAGGCGGACAAAGCAACACACCAAGTCCTAAACCTGCGCAAAGCCCCAATCAGGCTCAGGCTCCGAAGCCGGTTCCCGGGATGACGCCGCAGCAGGCAGAAGCCGTCCTCAACGCCGCCGAAGACAAAGAGACCGACGTGCAAGGCAAGCGACAAAAGAAGAACGTCCCCACCCCACCGAGGGGTAAGGATTGGTAGTTTGGATATCACCATGTCGGTGATTTCCATCCTCCCTCCCGCCGTCGCAGACCAAATCGCCGCCGGAGAGGTCGTCGAGCGGCCGTCGTCGGTCGTCAAAGAGCTGGTCGAGAATTCCATCGACGCTGGCGCAACAACGATCGAGGTATCACTCGAGGACGGCGGCCGGAAGCTGATTCGCGTGAGCGACGACGGATCCGGCATGACAGCCGAGGATGTTCCGTTGGCACTGGCGCGACACGGAACATCGAAAATCAGAAAAGCGTCGGATCTCGTCGGCGTTTCGACGTTCGGCTTTCGTGGCGAGGCACTCCCGGCGATTGCGTCGGTCTCGATCTTCGAGATCGAGACGGCGGCGGCTGATGGCGAGGGCACCGCGACGAAAGTTGCCGGCGGAAAAATCTCCGCCCCGCAGCGCATCGCCCGCCGCCGCGGCACCACGGTCATCGTCGGTCAGCTCTTCTACAACATTCCCGCGCGGCTCAAGTTCCTGCGCAGCGCGCGCTCCGAATGGCGGAGCGCGGTCGAATCGCTCACCGCACTTGCGCTCACGCAGCCCTCGATACGCATCCACGTGTCGCACGACGGCCGAAGCGCACTAACTTTGCCGCCGGTGGCGAGTGTCCGCTCTCGACTGGGGGCGATCTGGGGCGGGCGCTACGCGGAAGACCTGCTGGATGTGGAAGAAGTCGCTGGCGTGATTCACACCAGTGGCCTCGTCCAGCGCCCGGGCGACGTGGGGACATCGACACGCCGCGCATTCCTGTCGATCAACGGCCGCGCGGTCCGCGATGCGGGAATCGCTCGCGCGGTAGAAGCGGCGTATCGGTCAACGATTGTCGCCGGAGTTCGTCCGTCTTTCTTCCTCGACATCACTCTGCCCGCCGACGTGGTCGACGTGAACGTCCATCCCGCGAAGGCAGAAGTTCGTTTTCGCGATCGCTGGTCCATTGAACGCGCCGTGGAGACCGCTGTCAGGCGGGCACTGGGCACCTTCGACAGCGCGGCCGCGCTCGGATTTCGGGGCTCGAGTTTCAGCTTCCGTCCGATTGACCTGGTCTCCAGCGTGGACGCGGAGATTCTTCGGCCCCAGTCGGGGATCGATTCTCCGCTGTTTGCGAATGGAGCCGGCACGGGCTCCGACGCGCACGAAGACTACGCGGCCGTCGTCTCCACCGGTGTGGAGGAAGCCCAGCCCGAAACCATTCCGCCGTTATTTCAACTGCGCCGCACCTACATTGCGTTCGAGCACGAAGATGGAATCGTTCTCATCGATCAACATTCTGCTCACGAGCGCGTTCTCTACGAGCAATTCATGCACACGCTGGAGAGCGGAGCTGCTCCCGCACAGCGACTGCTGCTGCCGCTCACCCTTCATCTTGGTCCCGCCGAAGGCGAGGCCTTTGATACGCATCGCGAATATCTGGAGCGCCTCGGCTTCGAAGTCGAGGGCTTCGGTGGCCACACTCTGATCGTCAACACGGTGCCGATGCCACATCCGCGATTCGATGCCGAGCGCTGTCTGCGCGAGACACTCGATGCGCTTACCGGCGACCGCGTTGCCGGAGCTGCTGCAAAACACGAGCGGCTCGCCGCGACTGTTGCCTGCAAGGCCGCCATCAAAGCCGGAGAAGAGCTGTCGCAGGGTGAGATGCGATCACTGTTTGCTGCGCTCCGCGATACGACCCTTCCAGCGCACGACGTCCACGGTCGCTCAACGATCATTCACCTTACCTGGGACGAGGTCGAGCGCCGCTTTGGCCGGCGATAAGCTGCGCATAATCTGTGGGCCGACGGCGGCGGGAAAGTCGTCGATCGCGCTGGAGCTCGCGGAAGAGGATAACGCGGCGATTGTCAGCGCGGATTCGCGTCAGATCTATTGCTATTTCAACATCGGCACCGCCAAGCCGACGCGAGAAGAATGCGCCCGGGCAACGCACTACGGCGTCGATGTCGTCGAGCCCGAGGAGCGATACTCGGCGGCGCGCTGGGCAACGGAGGCCGAGGAGTGGATCGAGTCCGCGGCGGAAGTCGACAAGACGCCAATGATCGTGGGCGGCACCGGGCTCTATATCAAGGCCCTCGTGGAACCTCTGTTCGACGCACCCGAAGTTGACCCAGTGCAACGTGCGCGGCTCGAGGGTGAGCTGGAAGGGAAGTCTCTGCAGGTGTTGCGCGATTGGTGTCGGAGCCTCGATCCATCACGTGCACACCTCGGACGCGCGCAAGTCGTGCGGGCCATCGAGACAGCAATTCTAACCGGCTTTCGCATCAGCGATCTGCACGCAGCGCACAAAGCGGCGTCATCACTCCTAACTGGCTCTCACCCTATTTATCTCGTCGTCGATCCCGGCCCATCTCTGGCATCACGGATTGAAAATCGCGTAGCTGCGATGCTGAACGCGGGCTGGGCGGAAGAGGTTCGTGATCTCATTGATAAAGTGCCCGCCGACGCACCGGCGTGGAAAGCGAGTGGATACCAGGCGATCCGGGATCACGTCGAGGGCCGTTGTGATTTGTCAACCGCAAGACAGCGGGTCATTATTGAGACGCGACAGTACGCGAAGCGGCAGCGTACCTGGTTTCGACATCAGCTGCCTCCGTCAGCTGTGACATACGTAAATCCTGAAGACTCTAGCTCTCGCGCGGTCGTGCGAGAGTGGTGGGAGAGAGCCGAGTGAAGATTGGCATCACCTGTTACCCGACCTACGGCGGGTCCGGCGCCGTAGCTACCGAGCTCGGCATTGCCCTCGCCGAACGTGGGCACGAAGTCCACTTCATCACCTATCGGCAGCCATTCAGGCTGCCAGCGTTTCTCCCACGAATTTTTTTCCACGAAGTTGACGTCGGGCGCTATCCCCTCTTTGAGTTCCCGCCCTACGACCTCGCCCTCGCAGTGCGCATGCACGAGGTCGTGCTAACACATGGCCTCGAGCTTCTCCATTGTCATTACGCGATTCCCCATGCGGCCAGCGCCTGGATCGCTCGCGAAATGCTGCGTGAAGCGGGACAGGATGTGCACCTCGTCACCACGCTGCATGGCACCGACATTACCATCGTCGGCCAGGACCCATCGTTCTATCCGATTACCAAATTCTCGATCGAAAAATCCGACCGCATAACGGCCGTCTCGCAGTATCTGCGAGAGGAGACCTGCCGCGCGTTCGGCTGCGAGGGTCCCGAGATAGAAGTCATCCACAACTTCATCGACCCCGATGTTTACAACCGCGACAAATACCCACCGCTGCTGAAAAACGAATTCGGAGCGACAAAGCCGATTCTGATGCACGTCTCCAACTTCCGGACGGTGAAGCGTGTGCGCGATGTCGTCAGGATCTACGCCGAGGTGAATCGCGAGCTGCCGAGCGTGCTGGTGATGGTCGGTGACGGGCCGGATCGCCCGGCTGCCGAGGAGGAGGCACGAATGCTCGGCGTCGAAGATTCTGTTTCGTTCCTCGGCAAGCTCGATCAGATCGCGCCATTGCTCGCTGCCGCCGATCTCTTCCTCCTGCCGAGCCAGAATGAATCCTTCGGATTGAGTGCCCTGGAGGCGCTTGCCACTGGCGTGCCAGTGGTGGGAAGCAACGCCGGTGGACTTCCTGAAGTCGTTCGCGACGGAGAGACGGGATTTCTGTGCGGGATCGGCGACGTACCGGGGATGTCCGCCGCTTCCTTGACGATTCTGAGCGACCGCAGGCGCTGGAGCGAAATGAGCAAGCTTGCATCGTCCGACGCGCGTGACCGGTTCTCGAAGGACGCAATTGTCAGCAAATATGAAGCACTTTACCGCACTTCACTTCCGGCCGGCAAAACATGACACCACTTCAGGCGACGGTACTCGGCATCCTTCAGGGCCTGTCCGAATTCCTTCCCATCAGCAGCTCGGCGCATCTCACGCTCGCACCCTGGCTTTTGGGTTGGGAGGATCCCGGACTCGCGTTCGATGTCGCTCTGCATTTTGGGACGCTGCTGGCTGTCCTCTGGTACTTCCGCATGGAATGGCTGGCGCTGATCAAAGCCGCGTTTGGAATAATCACCAGCGGACGGATCGAGACTCCTGAAAAGCGGAAGGTTGTCTACCTGATAATCGCCACGATTCCAGGCGCCATCGGTGGATACCTGTTGCAGAGCAAAGCGGAATCCGCGTTCCGTAGTCCACAGATCATTGCCATCGCCTTGATCGTGATGGGAATTGTGCTCTGGCTCGTCGACAAGCTCGTCGACCAGCGAAGAATCCTTGGCGAGATGCGGTGGATCGACTCGCTTCTCGTCGGATTGTCGCAGGTGATCGCGCTTATTCCGGGCGTGTCACGATCCGGATCGACGATCACCACGGCGCGGGGTCTCCGCTTCGATCGTGAAAGCGCCGCCGAATTCAGCTTCCTCATGAGCATGCCGATTATTGCGGCGGCGGTAGTTCTCGAAGGCCCGAAAGCGCTGCACGAGGGAGGAATTACAAATGAGCTTATTTCCGGTGTCGTCGCATCAGCAGTGAGCGGATGGCTCGCCATCTCGATTTTGATGCGCTACGTCAGCAGACACAGCTACGGAATTTTTGCTTTTTATCGCGTGGCACTTGGCATTGCTGTCCTGGCGGTGATCTACGCGCGTGGATAAGGGTGTCCGCTTCGACGGCGCGACGCGAGAGGAGATGGAGCGAGCGCTCGACCTGCCGCGGGTGGAGCTGCTCGAGACGACAACTTCCACGCTCGATGTCGCGCATCGCCTTGCCAGTCAGGGAGCGCTGTCTGGCACGCTGGTGATCGCAAATGAGCAGACGGCTGGAAGGGGCAGGGAGGGTCGAAGCTGGCAATCCACCGCCGGCGCCGGGTTGTGGCTGACTTTGATCGAGCGACCGAAAGAGACGTCCGGACTCGGCGTGCTGTCGTTGCGCGTGGGACTCGTTGCCGCGGAGGCTCTCGATCGGTTTGCGTCCGAGCCGATTCGCCTCAAGTGGCCAAACGATCTCTACGTCGACCGGGGGAAGCTCGCCGGCATCCTCGTCGAAGCCCGCTGGCGGGAGTCGACGGTTGAATGGGTGGCGATTGGCCTGGGGGTCAACGTTCGCGCACCCGACAACGTGGAGTCTGCCGCCGGACTGGAGCCGGGAACCGATCGACTCGACGTGCTCGGCGAGCTGATACCGGGTATTCGCGCTGCCGCGCAAGCCCGCGGTCCGCTGCGACCCGAAGAATTGGAGGAATTCAACGCCCGGGATCTTGCCCGCGGCAAGACCTGTATCCAACCAGTGCTTGGCAGAGTGGCCGGAATTTCCGCGGCAGGCGAGCTCCTCGTCGCTTTAGCGGACTCGGTCACGCCCTTTCGTTCCGGATCCCTCGTGCTCGAGGAATTGCCGTGATCGTCGTGTTTGATGTCGGCAATTCCGAAATCACCATCGGCACCTTCGAAGGCGCGGAGTTAACCTCGCACTGGCGTCTCACTACCGCCGCGCCCCGCACCGCTGACGAGCTGGTCCTGCTCATACGCTCGATAGTCGGACCAGATGTGGCGAAACCAGGCGGAGCCGAGGGGTCAGCGATCTGCTCGGTCGTCCCGGCGATAACTCCGATGCTTGCCGAGGCCTGCGCGACGTCGTTCGGTGCGAAACCGATCATGATCGATGCGCGCGCAAAGCTGCCGATCAAGTTGGATGTCGAAGAACCATTCACTGTTGGCGCTGACCGGATCGCTAACACCCTGGCAGCGAGCCGGATCCACAAGCGCGACGTGATCGTGGTCGACATGGGAACCGCGACGACCTACGACTGCATCACTGCCGACGGCACTTTCCTCGGCGGCGTCATTCAACCGGGCATCATGATCTCGGCCGACACGCTTTTTCGACGCACGGCGCAGCTTCCCGCGACTGACATCGTTCCGCCAAAGCGGGTGATAGCGCGCCGAACCGACGAATGCATCAGGGCGGGCGTGCTGTATGGGGCGGTGGATTCGATCGATGGAATCGTCCGCCGGATCAAAAAGGAGTGGCCGGGGAAAGCGACGCCCCTGGTGATTGCGACGGGGGGCATGGCCGAGACGATCCTGCCCCACTCCGGCGAGCTGGAATTGGTCGACTCCTTTCTGACCCTGAAGGGCATCCGCGTGGGCTACGAGCTTCTAACTCGCTGACCGGTAACGGATTGGTTACGGCGGGGTGTTTCCGGGTTGACCCTCGGCCAGGGAGCCGTTAACTTAACGGCTTAGCACTCACTAAGGTCGAGTGCTAACAGCAGAGCCCCCCTACCTAATAGCCACTTATTCCAGCAAAGGGCAGCTAACTATGGCCACAAAAACACAAACCAGCACGAAGGTCGCCCCCCTCTCCGATCGCGTCGTCGTCAAGGCGCTCGAGGACACGGAGCAGATGCGCGGCGGTCTCTTCATCCCCGACACCGCCAAGGAAAAGCCGCAGCAGGGTGAGATCATCGCCGTCGGGCCCGGTCGTTACGAGAAGAACGTCCGCGTTCCGATGGAGCTCAAAGTCGGCGACAAAGTTCTCTACGGGAAGTACAGCGGCACCGAAGTCACCATCGACACCGAGCAGTACCTGATCCTTCGCGAGTCCGATGTGCTCGCGGTCGTGAACTAAACCAGAAACCAAAAGAGCGAACATATGGCAGCCAAGGAATTACACTTCAACACCGACGCGCGTGCGGCTCTCAAGCGCGGCGTCGATCAGCTCGCCGAGGCGGTCAAGGTTACTCTTGGCCCCAAGGGACGAAACGTCGTCATCGACAAGAAATTCGGTGCGCCGACCGTTACCAAGGACGGCGTGACCGTCGCCAAGGAAATCGAGCTCTCTGATGCGCTTGAGAACATGGGCGCGCAGATGGTGAAGGAAGTCGCGACCAAGACTAGCGACCTAGCGGGGGATGGCACTACCACCGCAACGGTACTGGCACAAGCGATTTTCCGCGAAGGCCTCAAGAACGTCACCGCCGGTGTGAACCCGATGGCGCTCAAGCGCGGCATCGATTCCGCCGTCACGGCCGTCGTCGACGAGCTCAAGAAGATGAGCGTCCCGACCAAGGGCAAGAAGGAGATCGCTCAGGTCGGCTCCATCTCCGCCAACAACGACAAGGAGATCGGTGATCTGATCGCCGAGGCGATGGAGAAGGTCGGAAAGGACGGCGTCATCACTGTGGAAGAGGCGAAGGGCCTCGAGACGACACTCGAGACTGTCGAGGGCATGCAGTTCGACCGCGGATATCTCTCACCGTACTTCGTCACCGATCCCGAGAAGATGGAAGCGGTACTCGAGGACGCGCTTGTCCTCATTCACGACAAGAAGATCTCGTCGATGAAGGATCTCCTGCCGATTCTGGAGAAGGTCGCGCAGCTGGGCAAACCGTTGCTCATCATCGCCGAGGACATTGAAGGAGAGGCGCTGGCGACGCTCGTCGTCAACAAGCTTCGTGGCACGCTGCGCGTCGCCGCGGTCAAGGCCCCGGGCTTCGGCGATCGTCGCAAGGCGATGCTCGAGGACATCGCGGTCGTGACGGCCGGCCAGGTGATCTCAGAGGAGGTCGGGTTCAAGCTGGAGAACGCGGTGGTCACCGATCTCGGCCGCGCCAAGCGGATCGTCATCGACAAGGAAAACACCACCATCATCGATGGCCAGGGCGAGGAAGAGAAGATCAAGGGGCGTATCAAAGAGATCAAAGCCGCGATCGACAAGACGACCTCGGATTACGATCGTGAGAAGCTCCAGGAGCGTTTGGCCAAGCTCGCCGGCGGTGTGGCGGTGATCAACGTCGGCGCGCCCACCGAGAGCGAGATGAAGGAGAAGAAGGCAAGAGTCGAGGATGCGCTTCATGCAACCCGTGCCGCCGTCGAAGAGGGAATCGTTCCCGGCGGTGGCGTCGCCTTCGTGCGCTCGCAGAAGGCGCTCAAGGCTCTCAAGCTTGAGGAAGCCGACGAGCAGATCGGTGTCGACATTGTCCGTCGCGCGATCGAGGAGCCGATGCGGATTATCGTCCAGAACGCCGGCGGTGAAGGCTCGATTGTGGTTGAGAAGATCCGACAGTCGAAGGAGATCAACTACGGCTACAACGCGCTAACCGACGAGTACGAGGATCTGGTTGCGGCCGGTGTCATCGACCCGACCAAGGTTACGCGTACGGCGCTGCAAAACGCCGCGTCGATCGCTGGACTTCTGCTCACGACCGAAGCGTTGATCGTGGAGAAGAAGGAGCCGGCTGGGGCGGGCGCAGCGGGAGGCGGTCCTCCGGGCGGTATGGGCGGAATGTATTAAGAGCAGCTAGGAGCTAACGGCGAGCAGCCGGGGGCTACTGCTGAGGGCGAGGAGCGTTATTGGCTCCTCGCCTTTTTTACGCGCCCCCTTGACCGATCGTCAAAGGGCGGATATCATCACCAGACAATCGAAATACCTGTGGTCATTTGCCGCGTATTGCAGCCACGTTAAATAAATGCTAAAAAGCGAGGAACGCCCGCGGCCACACAGCCCCGGGCGTTCTGCTTTATGCGCGGAGTCTTTCACTGAGGATCCACATGACTCCCCTGCAGCAGCTCGAAGTAGCCAGCTCACCCGAGGCTCGATTTCCCCTCCTGGCGGCGAGCATCGGAATCAATCGCCAGGCCTCGAGGTTCACTGACAGAATCGCGCAATTTGATTCCGTCTCGACCAGGCCCCAGCGAACCATTCGCATCGCACTTGCCGGGTGCGGTGTCGTCGGCAGCGGGCTGGTGCGATTACTCCACGACTCTGCTTCGGCGATTGCTTCCCGTTTCGGGGTTCGCTTCGCGATCACCAGCGTTCTCGTCCGGGACACGACGCGTGACCGGGGCGTTCCCATCGATTCCCGGGTCTTCACTAACGATCTGGAGTCCTTTCTCGCGCACGACGCCGACGTTGTAATCGAAGCGGTTGGCGGCGAGGAGCCGGCGCGCACCATTGCCATCAGTGCGCTGCGACGTGGCCGCAAGCTGATCACCGCCAACAAGGAGCTCATTGCTGTCCATGGCGAAAGTCTCGATGAGCTCGCCAATCTGCATCGCACCGGACTCGACTTCGGGGCCGCTGTCGGCGGCAGCGCACCCGTCATATCCACGCTGCGTGACCTCGTTGGCGCCTCGGCGCCGCACTCGGTGCGTGGGATTCTGAACGGGACATCGAATTTCGTAATCACGCAGCTCGAGCGTGGAGTGACGCTTGAGTCTGCACTCGAGTCAGCGTGCTCCCGTGGCCTCGCTGAAGCCGACTGCTCGCGGGACCTCGACGGAAGCGATGCCGCGGCGAAGCTCTCGATCATTGCCTGGATCGCTTTCGGAATCCGACCGTCCTCACTGCAACTGCGCCGCCTCTCCCTGTTGCCTTGTCTCGAGCAACTCACGCGAATCGCTGTCTCGCGCGGCGGTCGTCTGCGCCTGATCGCCGAATGTACGCGGCTGGACGAGAATCGCGTCGTCGCTGCCGTCGAGCCGGTAATCGTCTCCGAGTCCAGTGCGTTCGCCCGCACCACGCTCGAGGAGAATCGCGTTGAGGTGGATCTTGGCTGGACATCACCACTCTGTGTTTCGGGGCCGGGCGCTGGTGGGGAGCCAACGGCGGCGGCTCTGTTGAGCGATCTCGTGCGCGTTTCCGCGCCGCCAAACGACCGTGGGGCAGAGGCGATTCAATTCATCTCGGCTCGCGATGACCGTGATCATTGCTGGCTGATAGGTGCGAGAGTCGATGCCGTGACGCTGCGTACGCGGGCAGCGGCCGTGGGTTTACCGATTCGCGATCAGCACGGTGACGGCGATCACCAGGTTCTCATCACCGAGCCAGCGAGCTGGGAGTGCGCCAAGCCGCTCCTGGCCGAACTCGAGGCGCTGAATGCCGTGCCCTTCGTCGCGCGGTATGAAATCCCGGACTGCGGGGAGGGACTCCGATGACCGCCCTGGCACTCCTGCGCGAGTGTGAGCCGCTGGCCGAAGCTTCTGCCTCTTCGTACGAAATCACTGGCGCCGCGGGCGCGCCCGTCGTCGCTGTCCTCGGCGGCATCTCCGCATCGAAACACGTGACATCATCGGCGTCTGATCTGCGACAGGGTTGGTGGGAAGACGTCGTCGGTGAAGGTCGCCCGATTGATACCAGGGAATTTCGCGTCATCTCCATCGATTATCTGACGCACTCGAAGGGAAGTCCGCCAATTACGACTCAGGATCAGGCATGCGCTCTGGCAAGGGCTCTCGACGAATTAGGCATCGACCGCTTGCAAGCCGTCATCGGCGCCTCCTACGGCGGAATGGTTGCCCTGGCTTTCGGCGCTGCCTTTCCGGCGCGCGCCGATCGGCTCATCGTGATCGGCGCTGCCCACGAGAGTGATCCAATGGCAACCGCGCTCCGGCATCTGCAGCGGCGCGTGGTTGAATTGGGCACTGCGGTAGGTCGCGAGCGCGATGGACTGGCCATCGCCCGCGGCATCGCAATGACGAGCTACCTGACGCCTCGCTATTTCGAGGAGCGACTAGCCGAGGATGATGGAATTGACATACAAGCAACTGAAGATCGAATCGGTCGCTACCTGAAAGCCCAGGGCGAGCGGTTCGCAGATAAGTGGACGTCGGAGAGGTACAACTCACTGTCGCTCTCACTCGATCTGCACAATGTGCGACCGGAGGAGATCACTACGCCTACCACAATCATCGCCGTTAGCAGCGACCGGCTCGTCCCCATTGCCCAATCGCGGGAACTGGCCAGTCGCCTGGGCGGACCGAGGCAGCTGATCGAGCTCGACTCGTTGTTTGGTCACGATGCGTTTCTCGGCGACTGGCCGCGCGTGGCTCCGTTCATTAACGAGTTGCTGCAGCTGGAACGGAGGGTCTGGTCATGAGCGATAAGCGGCCACAGCAGTCCGCTCGCGGTTCGAGGAAGCCGGCGACGTGCGCCGTGCGCGCGGGAATCGCGTCCGATTTGCACCATGGCGCGGTCGTTCCTCCCATCCATCTGTCTTCGACCTTTGCGTTCGATGGCTTCGGCAAGAAGCGCCTCTACGATTATACCCGCACGGGTAACCCGACGCGTGAATACCTCGCCAACGCGCTCGCCGAGCTGGAAGGCGGGGAAGGCGGCGTGGTGACGAGCACCGGGATGTCAGCCGTGGCGCTGGTGTTGCAGCTCGTGCGCCCGGGTGACTTGATCCTGGCCGCGCACGACTGTTACGGAGGGACGCATCGCATCCTCCGCTCACTGGCGGCCCGCGGACATTTTGACGTCGTGTTCGCCGATCTGACTTCTGAGAACGCAGCCGAATTAGTCAACTCGCGCCGGCCGAAGCTGCTCTGGATCGAGACGCCGAGCAATCCGTTGCTGCGCATCACCGACCTCTCTGCTGTCGTCGCCGCAGGTCACGATGCGGGTGCAATAGTGTGCGTCGACAACACTTTTCTCTCGCCGGCACTGCAACGGCCGATCGAATTCGGTGCCGATCTCGTCGTCCATTCGACCACGAAATATCTCAACGGACACAGCGATGTCGTCGGCGGCGCAGTAATCGCAGCGGATCCGAGCCTCGTCGAGGAGCTGGCGTGGTGGGCGAACTGCCTTGGCATCACCGGCGCTCCGTTCGACAGCTTCCTCACTCTGCGTGGAGTGCGAACGTTGCACGCACGCATTCGCGTTCACTGCGAAAACGCCCGTCGCGTGGTCGAGACGCTGTGCGCTCACTCCGGTGTAAAGCGCGTCTATTATCCCGGTTTGGCATCGCATCCCGGGCACGCGGTCGCTGCGAGCCAGCAGGACGATTTCGGTGCGATGGTGAGCTTCGAGGTCGAAGGCGGAATCGCTGGTGTGGAGCGCTTCGCCAACAACCTTCAGTGTTTCACGCTGGCAGAATCGCTGGGCGGAGTCGAAAGCCTTGTTGCGCACCCGGCGACGATGACTCACGCGTCGATGGATGAGGAGGCGCGCCGTACGGCCGGCATCGCTGATTCGCTGCTGCGGCTGTCGGTCGGGATCGAGGACGGCGACGATCTCGTCGCGGATCTCACTTCGGCGCTCGACGCGGTCCTCGCCCGTTCCGATGAGTTGGCAGACCCCGAGCCGGAGGAAATCGGCGCGGGCATTTGAGCTGTTGCGAGCGTGAGTGCGGCGGTGCAGTATCTAACGCTGGCTTCAACCTCACGCTATCGCAGCAGGATGCTCTCATGTCGATGAAACTCGCATCAGCCGCGGTCTTCCTGTTCGCTGCCGCTCCCCTCGCAGCGCAGGCGCCGGCCACGGCTTACATCGTCACT
>Ga0207646_10001674_pt1 | contig 27055 bp, 17 predicted proteins | sample KBSK5502metaG_FD_184343 | JGI IMG/M metagenome (GOLD analysis project Ga0207646, IMG submission 184343) | Corn, switchgrass and miscanthus rhizosphere microbial communities from Kellogg Biological Station, Michigan, USA - KBS K5-50-2 metaG... | ecosystem: Host-associated > Plants > Roots >...
CGAACTGGCCGACGATCCCTCAGCTCTACGTGAACGGCGAGTTCGTCGGCGGCTGCGACATCATGCGCGAGATGTACGAGTCGGGTGAACTGCGGCAGTTGCTCGCCAGGCAAGCCGCCTGAGCGGCACGAACCTGCACTGCAGACGACGGCGGGAATCCCCCGCCGTTTTGTTTTGCGGCAGACCAACCGCTCTACGGGCTAATGCAGAGCGTCGCGAGCAGGCCCGGATGCGAGGCGTCCCGCAGCGAGGCGCGAGACAGTACAGAAGAAGTACGGCGAGCGCCGAGCGAGGACACAACAAAGCAGACGGGCCGCGCAGCAGCTCTGCATCAGCCCGTCAGGTGCGTGCCCGGTGCACGCGTTTCACTTCGGGAATCCGGCGCAGCGCGCGCATCACGTGGGCCAGGTGTTTGCGGTCCTGTACCTGGACGCTGAAAAACATGTTGACGACGCGGTCGCTGTCGGGGCGCTCCATCGAGACGTATTCGATGTTCGCGCCGGCATCGGCGATCGCCGTCGCGAGCCGGGCCAGAAGCCCGCGCTGGTCGTCGACCATAATACGGATGCCGGCCTCGAACACGCCCTCCACCTTCGGTGCCCACTCGACATCGACGATCTGATCGCTTTCGACGCGGCCCTTCCGGAGCGTCTGGCAATCGCGGGTATGAACGAGCAGCCCCTGGCCGCGGCGAAACTGGCCGACGATTGCATCGCCCGGTATTGGCCGGCAGCACTTGCCGTACTGGATCGCCACGCCTTCGATCCCACGCAATTGCAGCGCGCCGGGGCGGGGCGGTCCTTGCGGCGCATCGTCGGGCGCGCGGGTCGCCACACGCGTCAGCGCCTGCGCGACTACAAACGACAGCCGCTTCCCCTGGCCGATGTCGGCCAGAACGTCGAGTCGACTCTTGGCGCCGTACTCCCGGGCGAGCGCCTCCCAGCGTTCCAAAGTGATCGACTCGGGCAGGGCCTTGAGCGACGCGAGCGCTTGCTCGAGCATGCGCTCGCCCAGCAACGCGGATTCCTTTTGCTGCAGCGTTTTCAGGAAATGTCGAATGCGCGAGCGCGCCTTGCCGGTCGCGACAAAATTTAGCCATGACGGGTTCGGTCGCGCCGTCGGAGCTGTGATGACCTCGACCTGGTCGCCGCTTTTCAATTCCGTACGCAGAGGCATCAGCTCGTAATTGATTCTCGCCGCCGTGCAATGATGGCCGATGTCAGTGTGCACCGCGTAGGCGAAGTCGACCGCCGTCGCACCGCGCGGCAGTGCCATGATCTTGCCCTTGGGCGTGAAGACATAGATTTCATCCGGGAAGAGATCGCCCTTGATGTGCTCGAGAAATTCCTTCGAGTCCCGTGACTCCGATTGAATTTCGAGCAGGCTTTGCAGCCAGCGATGCGTCTGTTGCTGGGCTTCCGCGATGTCCAGCTTGCCGCCTGCCTTGTACAGCCAGTGTGCGGCGACACCGGCCTCGGCGATGCGATGCATGTCGTGGGTACGGATTTGCGCCTCGAGCGGCGTGCCGAACGGTCCGAATAGCGTCGTGTGCAGCGACTGGTAGCCGTTCGCCTTCGGGATCGCCACGTAGTCCTTGAACTTGCCGGGGATCGGCTTGTACTGACCGTGCAACACGCCCAACGCGGCATAGCACGCCGTCGCGTCCTTCACCAGCACACGAACGCCGTAGATGTCGAAGACCTGCGAGAACGTGTAGTGCTTTTCGCGCATCTTCTTGTACACGCTGAAAGCCGTCTTTTCCCTTCCCGTGACTGTCGCGGCGATGCTGTCCTGCTTGAGCCCGTCGCGAATGGTCTGCAGGATGCGATTCATCACTTCGCGCCGGTTGCCGCGTGCGGCCTTGATCGCCTTGGCGAGCACGCGATAACGGACCGGGTAGAGATGCTTGAACGACAAGTCCTGCAGCTCTTGGTAGAGCGCGTTCAGGCCGAGCCGGTTGGCGATCGGCGCGTAGATGTCCAGCGTCTCGCGCGCGATGCGCTCGCGGTGGGCAGGCGCCATTGCATCAAGGGTGCGCATGTTGTGCAGGCGGTCGGCGAGCTTGATCAGAATGACGCGGACGTCCTGCGCCATCGCCAGCAGCATCTTGCGGAAGCTTTCCGCCTGCTGGTCCTCCCGCGACTGAAACTCGATCTGGTCGAGTTTCGACACGCCGTCAACCATGTCGGCCACAGGCTTGCCGAACGAGCTCTCGATCTCGGTCTTGGTAACTGCCGTGTCCTCCATCACATCGTGAAGGAGCGCGGCAGCGAGCCCTTGGGCGTCGAGCCGCCACTGCGACAGGATGCTGGCAACGGCCAGCGGGTGCGAGATATACGGGTCGCCGGATTTCCGGAACTGGCCCTGATGCGCGTGCTCGGAAAACGCGAACGCGCGCTCGACGAGCGCGACGTCAGGAGGTGGCAGATAGTTACCGAGATGTCGGGTGAATTCGGCGATTTCCGACATGCTCGATCACCTCCGGGTGCCCGTAGCCTGATCAGCTCTGCGGCTTGAGCAGCATTTCTATCCCAACCTTGCCGGCGGCGATTTCGCGCAGTGCAATGACCGTGGGCTTGTCGCGATCGGCGTCGAGCAGAGGCTGCGAGCCCGCGCTGATCTGGCGCGCGCGGTTCGTCGCCGCGAGCGTGAGCTCGAAGCGATTGGGTATCTTGGCAAGAGCGTCTTCAATCGTGATGCGGGCCATGTGTCTCCTATTCAGGTCAGTTGCGCGAGCAGCCCCCGGTACCGGACGCACTGCTGTGCGCTGCGCAGTCGGGACGCCCTCACGATGGCGGCGAGGTCGGCGACGGCCGAAGCAAAGTCCTGATTAATAATAACATAGTCGAAATCGACGCAGTGCCGCATTTCCTCGCGGGCCGCGCTCAACCGCCGCGCAATGGTTTCCTCGTCATCCTGGCCCCGGCGTACCAGGCGTTCCTGCAGCGAGGCGAGCGACGGCGGCAGGATGAAGATGTGGACCGATTCGGGGACAAGTTTGCGCACCTGGAGCGCACCCTGCCAGTCGATTTCGAGCAGCACGTCCTGGCCCGAGTCGATCTGGGCCCTGAGCCACGTCGCGCTGGTCGCGTACCAATTCCCGTGGACGCGAGCGTGTTCGAGAAACTCGCCCGCGGCCTTAAGCGCTGCAAATCGATCTGCGGTGACAAAGTGGTAATCGACGCCGTCGATCTCTCCGGGCCGCGGCGGACGTGTCGTGTACGAGACCGACAAACGGATCCCGGGTTCACGTTCGAGCAGCGCGCGCGTGAGGCTCGTCTTGCCACCTCCCGAAGGCGCGGCGACAACGAACAGATTGCCAGTCGGGCCCGCCATTTCGACTATTCAATGTTCTGCACTTGCTCGCGCATCTGCTCGATTAGCACCTTGAGCTCGAGCGCGGCTTGCGACAGCTCGGCGTCGACGGACTTCGAGCCGAGCGTGTTCGCTTCGCGGTTCAACTCCTGCATCAGAAAGTCGAGCCGCTTGCCGCTGCTGCCGCCCTGGTCGAGGACTCGCCTTACCTCCGCGACGTGCGTGCTCAAGCGCGATACTTCCTCGGCGACGTCGATTTTGGTCGCGAACAGTGCGAGCTCCTGCGTGAGTCGTTCGGCGTCGGGATCGAGCCCGGCTTCCTTCAAGCGCGCGCGGAGCTTCTCTACGTACGCGTCATGGATTGCCGGAACGCGGGGCTTGACGCGCGCGATCTGCGCCTCGATGGCGCCGCAGCGATCTACGAGCATCGCCTTGAGCTTCTCGCCTTCGCGTGCACGCGAGGCGGCGAGTTCGGCGAGCGCCTGCTGCACCAGCGCGACCGCACGCGCGGCAAGCGCCTCGGGTGGAAGCGAAGGCTCGGTGAGCACTCCGGGCCAGCGCAAGATGTCGACAACCGTGAGCGGAGCGCTGTCCGGCGCATGCCGCAAAACCTCGGTGGCCGCCTCCCGCAGCAGGGCCACGCGCTCGGCGTTGACCGCGAGCGTCGTCGCTCCCGGCAGGGCATGGTTGAGCGCAATGCGGCAATCGACCTTGCCGCGCTTGAGCTCCGCGGTGAGCAGCTCGCGCAACACCGCATCGAGCGCGCGCAGCTCATCCGGCAGACGCAGCTGGAGATCGAGATAACGATGGTTCACCGAGCGCAACTCGACGGTCAGCGAAGCCCCGGGTAGTTCGGCGGCAGCGGCCGCGAAGCCGGTCATGCTCAAGATCATCGCTTCCGGCTCCGTGTGTGTTCCAAAGCGGAAATCCGGGGGAAAATCGGCGGGAAAGTCAATGAAATCTTTACTTTATGCGCTAGCTTGCCGAGAATGTAGAGGTTATCAATCCCACGCGCAAGTACGGGCGGCACGTATTATGCGTGCGCCGCCATCACTCATGGGCGTCACCAACCAGGCTCTTCCGTCCGGTTATCAGCTGCTCAATTACCGGATCGATCGGCAGATAAGTCGCGGCGGGTTTTCGATCGTCTATCGCGCGTTCGACGACAGCGGCGGTCCAGTGGCGATCAAGGAATATCTGCCTTCGTCGCTCGTACTGCGGACCGAAGGCGACATCGTGCGCGCCAGCACGGCGGAGAATCTCACCTCGTTCCGTTACGGGATGAAGTGCTTCTTCGAGGAAGGCCGCGCGCTCGCCAAAATCAATCATCCCAACGTCGTGCGCGTGCTGAATTTCTTCCGCGCCAACGAGACCGTCTACATGGTGATGCGCTACGAGCGGGGGCGCACGCTGCAGCAGCAAATCCAGATGCGGCAGGATCAGGTGTCGGAGCGGTTGGTACGACACGTTTTCATGCACCTATTGAACGGCTTGCGCGAAGTCCACACCCACAAGCTGTTGCACCTCGACATCAAGCCTGCCAATGTTTATCTCCGTACGGACGGATCGCCGGTGCTGCTCGACTTCGGCGCGGCGCGGCAGACACTGACCAATACGCGTCCGAAGCTCGCGCCGATGTACACACCCGGCTTCGCCGCTCCGGAGCAATATCGCGAGCCAGACCGGCTGGGGCCCTGGACCGACGTGTACGGCATCGGCGCGAGCATGTTCGCCTGCCTTGCCGCTTTTGCGCCGCAGGCCGCGGATGCCCGGCTGTCGGAGGACCATCTCGTGTCGGCGAAGAAGATCTGGGCCGGCGCCTACTCCGACAATGTGCTCGAGGTGATCGACTGGTGTCTGCGTCTCGATCCGCTTGAGCGCCCGCAAAGCGTCTTTGCGCTGCAGAAGGCGATCCGTGATATCCCGCCGCGCAAGCGCAAGCTGACATTCCTCGACACGCTGAAAAAGAAACTGTTCAGCGAAGTCGTATAAGCGGGCTAGAAGTATCAGGGAACTTCGTGCGCTTCACGATCTTCCAGGAGAGCCGCAAGGGGCAGCGCAAGGTCAATCAGGACCGGCTCGCGTACACCTACAGCCGCGACACGCTGCTGCTCGTGGTAGCCGACGGCATGGGTGGACACGTCGGTGGGGAGATCGCGGCGCAGATCGCCGTGCGGCTGTTCATCGAGCGCTTCCAGCAGGAGGCGAAACCGACGCTCAAGAACCCGCTCAAGTTCCTGCAGGACTCGATGCTGCGCGCGCACCAGGCTCTGGGCTCCTATGCAAACCAGTTCTCAATGCTGGAGACGCCGCGCACGACCTGTGTCGCCTGCGTGATCCAGTCCAATTACGCGTACTGGGCGCACGTCGGCGATTCGAGGCTGTACCTGTTCCGCCAAGGCGGGTTGATCGGGCAGACCAAGGATCATTCGAAAGTGCAATACCTCGTCGACCAGGGCATCATCGGCGCGCATGAGGTCGTCGATCACCCCGACCGCAACAAGATCTTCAGTTGCCTGGGCGGCCTGGTCGATCCCGTCATCGACCTGTCGCGCCGTACGCCGCTGCGCAACGGCGACCTGATCGTCCTGTGCACCGACGGCTTGTGGAGCGTCTATCCCCAGGAAGAGATCGCGCGGGCTCTGACCGGGACGCCGATCCTCAAGTCCTCGCCGACGCTGATGCGCGAAGCCGAGTTGCGGGGCGGACCCGAAGGCGACAATCTTTCGGTGATCGTCGTGCGTTGGGGGCCGGAGACACTGGCCGACGAGCCGACCACGACGATCACCGAGACTCTCGGCCTGGGCGAATTCCAGACCGAGATCGATCGCACGCTTACACTCACCGACCGCAAGGGCGCGCAGCGCGACCTGACCGACGACGAGATCGAGCGCGCAATTGCCGAAATCCAGGCCACCATCAAGCGCTACCGGCGGTAGAATAGGGACGGAGGCGCTTCGCGCGAAGTCTCTGCCGCCCGGCAACGACGTTGCGGCGGGTCGTCTCTGACCGAAGGTTCATGCGTTACATCATCCTCGATACTGAAACGACGGGACTCGATCCCAAGCAGGGCCATCGCATTATCGAGATCGCAGCCGTCGAGGTCGTCGATCGCCGTCTGACGGGCAGGAGCGTTCACTTTTACGTCAACCCCGAGCGGGAAATCGACGCCGGAGCAACCGACGTACACGGCCTGACCTGGGAGGCCCTGAGGGAAAAGCCGAGATTCGGCGACATTGCGCGCGAATTCATCGATTTCGCCGGCGGCGCGCGGTGGATCATTCACAACGCGGCTTTCGACCTCGCGTTCCTCGACGAGGAGCTCAGGCGTCTGGAGCTGCCGTCGTCAGCGGGAGTCTGCGCCGAGGTCATCGACACGCTCGCGCTGGCGCGCGAGCAATTTCCGGGCAAGAAGAACAGCCTCGATGCATTGTGCGAGCGCTTCCGGATCGCCAACGCGCAGCGGACGCTGCACGGCGCGCTGCTCGATGCACGGCTGCTGGCGGAGGTTTACCTGGCGATGACGCGCGGGCAGGAGTCGCTGACGATCGATATCGCTGCTCCGGCGCCGGCCCCGAGTGCGCAGGCAGGTGCCGCGCCGCCTCTGCCGATCCGCGTGCTCGAGCCGCTGGCCGAGGAGCTGGCTGCGCACCGGGCGTATCTCACCGAGCTTGATCGCGAGGCCAGGGGCCGTTGCCTATGGCTCGCGCTCGAATTTGCCAACGTTCCGGTACCGCAGGCCGGATGATGCGGCTTTCGTAACATGGTTGACACAAGCGACTCCCATACTGGCGCGGCCTTGCCCTCCGCCGCGGCGTCGACGGCAACTCCGGCCGGAGTGCCGGCGGCAGTGCATCGAACAATGGAAGAACGGGACGCGCTGCCGATCAATCGCGAACTGTCATTGCTCGCCTTCAACCACCGCGTGCTCGCCCTTGCCCAAGACCCCGCGGTCCCGCTGCTCGAGCGGCTGCGTTTCCTGTGCATCGTCAGCAGCAATCTGGATGAATTCTTCGAAATCCGCGTCGCGGGCCTGCGCGAGCAGCTGCGCGTCAAGGCACCGATAGTCGGCACGACATTGCACGAGCTAAAGACCCATATCGGCGAAATCGGCCAAGGCGCGCAGGCGCTGGTCGCCGCGATGTATCGGACGCTCAACGAGCAGATCCTGCCGGCGCTGACCGCCTCGGGAGTGCGCATGCTGCGCAGCGCCGAACGCAACGCCGCGCAGCGCGCCTGGGTAGCCGACTATTTCCAGCGCGAGATCCGGCCGCTGCTCACGCCGATCGGACTCGATCCGGCCCACCCCTTCCCGCAGGTCGTCAACAAGAGCCTCAACTTCATTGTCGAGCTTTCCGGACGCGACGCCTTTGGGCGCGAGACGAGCGTCGCCATCGTCAAGGCGCCGCGTGTGGTCCCGCGCGTGATCCGGATGCCGCCCGAAGTCGCGGGTGCTGAGAACACCTTCGTGCTGTTGTCCTCGGTCATCCACGCGCACCTGCACGAATTGTTTTCCGGGCGCGACGTGATCAATTACTCGCAATTCCGCGTCACGCGAGATGCCGATCTTTGGATCGACGAGGAAGAAGTCAAGAACCTGCGGCAGGCGCTCGAGGGTGAGTTGCCGCAACGCCAGTTCGGCCTTGCCGTGCGCCTCGAAGTCGCCGCGCACTGTCCACAGCACCTGGCGATCTTCCTGTTGCAGCAGTTCGAGCTGCAGGACTCCGATCTCTATCGCTGCGAAGGGCCGGTCAACCTCGCGCGGATGTCGGCGCTGATCGAGCAGGTCGATGTCGACAAGCTCGAGTACGCGCCGTTCCTGCCCGGAATGCCCGACCGTCTGCGCGATGCGCCCGATCTCTTCGCGGCGATCCGCCAGCACGACATCCTGCTCCACCATCCGTACCAGTCATTCGAGCCGGTCGTCGAGTTCATCCGCAAGGCCACCGACGACCCCGACGTGCTCGCGATCAAGCAGACCGTCTACCGCACCGGCGTCAACTCGGTGCTGATGGAAGCGCTGATCGATGCCGCTCGCCGCGGCAAGGAAGTGACGGTGGTCGTCGAGTTGATGGCGCGCTTCGATGAAGAGGCGAACATCAACTGGGCGGAGAGGCTCGAGCAGACGGGCGCGCAGGTCATCTATGGCGTATTCGGCCTGAAGACGCACGCCAAGCTCGCCCTGCTGCTGCGCCGGGAGAAGGACGCGACGGGCAGGTCCCGACTGCAGCCGTACGCACATCTCGGAACCGGCAACTACCATCCGCGCACGGCGCGCACGTACACCGATTTCGGGCTGCTTACCGCGCATCCCGAGATCTGCGCGGACGTTGAGGAAGTCTTCCTGCACATCACGAGCCTCGCCAAGGCGAACAGGCTGAAGCGCCTCTGGCTCGCGCCCTTCACGATGCATCGGCACCTCCTCGAGGCGATCCGCCGCGAGACGCGCCATGCCCGAGAGGGCAAGCGTGCGCGCATCGTGGCCAAGATGAATGCCTTGCTCGAGGAAGCGGTGATCAAGGCGTTGTACGCCGCGTCGCAGGCCGGCGTCAGCATCGATCTCATCGTGCGCGGCGCTTGTGCGCTGCGACCAGCCGTGAAGGGAGTCTCCGACAACATTCGCGTGCGCTCGATCGTCGGCCGCTTTCTCGAGCACACTCGCATCTGGTGGTTCGACAACAATGGCGCCGACGACGTGTATCTCGCCAGCGCCGACTGGATGGGTCGAAACCTCTTCCGGCGGATCGAGGTCGCGTTTCCGGTGCTCGATCCGGCGCTCAAGGCGCGCGTCATCGACGAGGGCCTCAAACCCTATCTCGGCGACAGCCGCGACGCCTGGGAGCTCGATGCCGACGCGAGCTATGCACGGGCGAAACTGCGGCCCCGAATTCAGCCCTCGTCCGCGCAAGAGGAGCTGCTGGAACGCATGGCGGACAATCCCGAGGCCGGTTCCTAGGATGGACCTCATTCTCTGGCGCCATGCCGAAGCGGAGCCTGGCGAGCCCGATCTCGGACGGCGATTGACCGCCAAGGGCAGCAAGCAGGCCGAGCGCATTGCAGGCTGGCTTGACGGTCATCTGCCCGATACGACGCGCATCCTGGTGAGCCCTGCCGATCGCGCGCAGCAAACGGCGCTCGCGCTCAAGCGCAAGTTCCGGGTCGTGCCGGAGCTCGGGCCGGGTACGACGGTTCAGTCTGTGCTCGCTGCCGCCGGCTGGCCCGACGCGCGCGAACCGGTGCTCATCGTCGGCCATCAGCCGACATTGGGCGAGGTCGCCGCGTTTCTGCTCGCCGGCGAGGAGCTGCCCTGGAGCATGCGCAAGGGCGCGGTGTGGTGGCTCTCCAACCGCGTGCGCGACGGCAACGCTGCGGTCGTATTGAAGGTCGCCATCGGCCCCGATTTCGTTTGAGTTTCAGGCGGTCGCACCCGCTCCGGGACCGGCCGATAAAAGCAAACACATCACCTGGGCGGAGATTTCCAGGGATATCCCAACGCTTCCCACTGCGCATGCTCCTTTTCGAGCAGATGCGCCGTCAGAGGATGTGCCGCGAGCCAGCGGGGCGAGACTGCAAGGGCGATGCGCCGTGCGACCTTGAGCCGTATCTTCGGCAGCGCGATGGCCGCACGCGCATGGTGGAACAGCACCGCGAGGCGCAGCGCGAGCAGTTGCACGCGCATAGGGTTGTCGTCCAGAGCCGCCTCCACCTTGGCCAGGCCGCCGCGGCAGCCGAAAACCAGCAGTGCGAGGCGACTTTGCTCTCCGGAGGAAAACCCCGGCATGTCGGCGTGCTGGAGGATGTACGCGCCGTGCTTGTGAAAGCCGATATGCGAAACCGACATGCCGATCTCGTGCAGCGTGGCGGCCCATTGCAGCAATTGCACGCTCTCGGCATTCGCGCCCGACAGCGCACGGCGAAACAGCACTACGGCCAGCGCCGCAACGCGGGCGGCGTGAGCGCGGTCTATCGCGTAGCGGTCGACGAAGCGCGCCACGGTGACGCCGCGCACGTCCGCGTCGATGGTTCGGCCGAGGAGGTCGTAGAGCACGCCGAGACGTAAGGCGCCTCCGACGGGATCGATCCGGTCGATCCTGAGCTCGGCCACGGCCGCAGCCATGATCGCGAGGCCCCCGGCCAGCACGGGGGCGCGCTCGGGCTTGAGCGCGTGCAGCGATAGGCGCCCGACGTGCCGCGCCGCGAGCATCCGCTTCTTGAGCCGCGCGAGGCCGGCGGGCGTGATGCCGCCGCCGGAGAAGCCGTTCTGCTCGAGGATTTCCGCGAGTGCCGCCGCGGTGCCAGACGAAGCGTAAGCCTCGCGCCAATGAGCCGGGCCGAATTCGCGGGCGATCGGCTCGATCTCGACGCGGGCTGCGGTTTCCGCGCCTTCGAACCCTTCGGCGGTAAGCCGTCCCTCCGGGAAAAACCGCTGCGTCACGCCGACGCAGCCGATCTTGAGGGATTCGAGGCGCTCGGGCTCGAGCCCGCGACCGATGATGAACTCGGTCGACCCCCCGCCGATGTCGACGACCAGCCGTGGCTCGAGCGAGCGCGGCAGCTCGTGCGCGACGCCGAGATAAATCAGGCGCGCTTCCTCGTGCCCGCCGATGACGTCGATCGGGAATCCCAGGGCGTGCTCGGCCTGCGGCAGAAACTCGCGTGCGTTTTTCGCCACGCGAAACGTATTGGTCGCGACTGCGCGCACCGCCGACGGGTGCAAGCCGGCCAGCCGTTCGCGGAAGCGCGCGAGGCATTGAAGCGCGGCCTTCATCGCCGAGGTCTTGATGCGCCCCTGTGCGTCGAGGCCGGCGCCGAACCGAAGCGTTTCACGCCAGGTGTCGAGCCGGTAGATCTGATCGCCTTCGACGCGGCCTATCTCGAGCCGGAAGCTGTTTGAGCCCAGGTCGACGACGGCGAGCGTGGCGGCGGGCGTGGTGGACACGAATGTCGTACGGCGGCGGATGGCCAAGGCTAACAGAAAAGCCTCGCAGCAGCGCCTTTGGCGTCCGCAACGTTTCTGCTACGCTCGATGCTTTCGTGCTCGCGCATTCCGATTGAGCGTCCGATGCCGGTCGACTATCTCAAGAAGATTCTCACGGCCCGGGTCTACGACGTCGCCATCGAGTCGCCGCTCGAGCTCGCTCCGACGCTGTCCGCGCGCCTCGGCAACCGGGTGCTGCTCAAGCGTGAAGATCAGCAGCCGGTGTTCTCGTTCAAGCTGCGCGGGGCGTACAACAAGATGGCGCATCTCTCGGCCGCTGAGCGCGCCCGCGGCGTGGTCGCTGCCTCGGCCGGCAACCACGCCCAGGGCGTGGCGCTGGCGGCGCAACGGCTCGGTTGCCAGGCGACCATCGTCATGCCGGTCACCACGCCGTCGATCAAGATCCACGCAGTCGAGGCGCGCGGTGCAAAGGTAGTGCTCCATGGCGATTCTTACAGCGAAGCGTACGCGCGCGCGGTCGCGCTTGCCCGTTCCACCCATGCGGTGTTCGTGCATCCCTACGACGACCCCGACGTGATCGCCGGACAGGGCACGGTCGGCATGGAGATCCTGCGCCAGCAGCAGGGGCCGATCGATGCGATCTTCGTCGCCGTCGGCGGCGGCGGGCTCATCTCCGGCATCGCCTCGTACGTCAAGCGCGTGCGCCCGGAAATCCGCATCATCGGGGTCGAGCCGGTCGATTCGGCGGCGATGGCGCAATCGCTCGAGGCGGGACGACGCGTGAAGCTCGACGACGTAGGTTTGTTTGCCGACGGCGTCGCGGTCAAGCAGGTCGGCAAGGAAACGTTTCGCATCTGCCGCGAGCTCGTCGACGAGATGGTACGGGTCGACACCGATGCGATCTGCGCGGCAATCAAGGACGCGTTCGAGGACACGCGCTCGATTCTGGAGCCCGCGGGCGCGCTCTCGATCGCGGGAGTCAAGGCGTACTGTGAGCGCCATCGGACGCGCGACAAGACCTATGTTGCGATCGCCTGCGGCGCCAACATGAATTTCGACCGTCTGCGTTTCGTCGCCGAGCGCGCCGAGCTCGGCGAAGAGCGCGAGGCAGTCCTGGCGGTAACGATTCCGGAGCGCCCAGGCAGTTTCCGCGAGTTCTGCACCCTGCTCGGCAAGCGCAGCGTCACCGAATTCAACTACCGCTATGCCGACGCCAGGATCGCGCACATCTTCGTCGGCATCGAGGTCGCCAACCGCCATGAAACCGCAGAGCTGCTGCGGGCCATGCACAAGCGCCGCATCGAGGCCTATGACCTGTCCGACAACGAAATGGCCAAGCTCCACATCCGGCATCTGGTCGGCGGGCACGCGCCGGACGCCGAGCACGAGATCCTGTTCCGGTTCGAGTTCCCGGAACGTCCCGGCGCGCTGATGCAGTTCCTGAACAGCATGAGCCGCGGCTGGAACATCAGCCTGTTCCATTACCGCAACCACGGCGCCGACTACGGCCGAGTGCTGGTGGGCATGCAGGTGCCGCCGTCCGACCACGCCGAATTTCAGCGTTTTCTGGGCCGGCTCGGCTATCGCTACGTCGACGAGTCCGCCAACCCGGCGTATCGGCTGTTTCTCGGTCGCTAACGCGTCCCGGGCTGCCAAAAAACGGCAGTTCCGGCTAGGGTTTCCACGAAGTGCTTGTTGCAAATCCCTCAGAAGCCTCAAGTTTGCGGGTTCTGGCAAGGATTATGCTCTAGGCATTTGGTTGCATACGTGGCACACTTTCGCGAGGTCGACATGGGATCAGCCGCCACCCCCGCCGTATTGACTAGAAATGCCGGGAGCCAGGAATTGCCAGATTCGGCCGCGCTGACGGGCGTGAAGGTCATGGTGATCGACGACAGCAACACGATTCGTCGGAGCGCCGAAATCTTTCTGCTCCAGGCTGGCTGCACCGTGATCCTCGCCGACGACGGGTTCGATGCCCTGGCCAAAATCGCGGATCATGAGCCGGACCTGATCTTTGTCGATATCATGATGCCGCGGCTGGACGGTTACCAAACCTGCGCCTTGATCAAGAAAAATGCCAAGTTTCACCAGACGCCGGTCGTAATGCTTTCATCAAAGGACGGGCTTTTCGACCGCGCGCGCGGGCGCATGGTCGGGTCGGATCAGTACCTCACCAAGCCGTTTACCAAAGACAGTCTGTTGAGAGCGGTCGCGACGCATGTGAAGACCGTTGTGTAGTTCGGGCGGACGATACGCCGGCGCGGATGGCGGCGCGGGCGTGGGGGGCGCTGCAAAGGGCGGGGAGCGATGACAATCAAGCGAATTCTGATCGTCGACGATTCGCCGACGGAGCGGCATGTGCTCAACGACATGCTGACCAAGGCGGGGTACGAGGTCGTCGCCAGCGACAACGGCGAGGATGCGATCCTGAAGGCAAGGACCATCAAACCGGACCTGATCCTCATGGATGTAATCATGCCGGGGCTCAACGGCTTCCAGGCGACGCGGGCAATCAGCAGGGACCCCGCGACGCGCACCGTCCCGATCATCCTGTGCACTTCCAAGAGCCAGGAGACCGACAAGATCTGGGGATTGCGTCAGGGTGCCCGGGACTACATCGTGAAACCGGTGAAGCGCGACGAGCTGCTCGCGAAGATCACCGCGTTCAGTTGATCCCATCCCAAGCTCTCGATGGCCCGTGCCGCAAAACTCAATCTTCGCGCGTTCCAGCAGGAGCTCGCCGCGCGGCTTGCCGCGAAGACTACGGCGCAGGTGGAGCAATCGCGCCTCGGCATCGCGTGCGCCAACGAGCGATGGCTGATCCGACTCGCCGACGCCGGGGAAGTAATCGCGGTCCCGCAGATGGCCACGGTGCCACTGACCAAACCGTGGTACCTGGGTGTCGCCAACATCCGCGGCAATCTTTACGGCGTGATCGATTTCGCCGGTTTTCTCGGCCAGCCCCTCGAGCCGGTAATGCCCGGTGCGAGCCAGACGCGGCTGGTGCTGTTCGGACCGCGCGTCGGCGAATTGCGCGCCGGCCTGATCGTGCACCGTGTGCTCGGGCTGCGCAATCTGGCGGACTTGTCGCGCAACGATACGCCGGCAGGTGCGCCGGACTGGTACGGCTCGCGCTGGGCCGAAGCGAACGGAGATATCTGGCAGGAGATCGATCTGGCACGGCTCGCCCAGGACCCGGCGTTTCTGCAGGTGGGGCTTTGACCGATGACGCAAGAATGCGGAGCGACCCTTCAGGGGAGAGAACATGGCGCTTAGTCTGAGAAGCATGTTCGGTACGGCAGCGGCGCGGGGGAAATCCGCGAATGATGCCGAGCTCGAGATGCCGACGACCACGCAGGTCAAAATGCATCCTCCGGCGCAGGGCTACGATCCGCTCGGAGCGGCATCGATCATGGAGCAGCTGCGCACCGCGGCGGCCGAGACGCGGCAACCGGGGCGGCTCTGGTTCATTGGTCATCTGCCGGTGGCCAAACAGGAGCAGATACTCGGCGCGCTGACCGCCGTCTTCGTTGTTCTGGCGCTCGTCATGCTGTTTTTCTACATCACGCTTAACAGCAAGACTGCCGCCAGCTCGGGCACCGCGACCGAGATGCAGATGCTTTCGCAGCGGCTCGCTCGCGGCACGTCGCTCGCGGTGCAGGGGAACGCGCAGGCGTTTGAGAGCGTCAAGGACTCGCGCGACCGTTTTCGCACCGACCTGGATGCGCTGACCAAGGGCGGGACGATCAAGGGCGTCAGCATCGATGTCGCTGGTGCCGAGCCGTTGCAGACCCAGCTGGGCGAGATCACCGGCCGCTGGGAGCGCGTCGAGAAGAACGCCACCGCCGTCATCGACAACCAACAGAGCCTCGTTTCGCTGTCTAAGGGCCTCGATGGCATCAACCAGGGCAATACCGCGCTGCTCGAGCTCGCGCAGCAGGCCGCATCGCAGGCCGCCGCCGGAGGCGGCAACGTGCGCGAGATCGATTTCACCAATCAGCTCGCGATGCTCTCGCAGCGGATCGCGAAGAACGCAAATTCGCTGGTGTCGTCGGAGGAGATCGATCCCGAGGTCGCATTCCTGCTCGGCAAGGACACCGGCACGTTTCGCGACATCCTGAACGGGTTGCTGAAGGGCAGCGAGCCGCTGCGCCTTTCCGGAGTGAGGAATGAAGAAGCGCGCGCTACGCTGGCTGACCTGCAGAAGCGCTTCGCCGCGTACGAAGCCGGCGTCAACGCGATCTTGCAGAACATGCAGCGGCTCGTCGTGGCCAAGCAGGCGGCACGCGGCATCAACCAGGACTCCGAGCCATTGCTCGCCGACACCACCAATCTCGCCAACAGCTACGAGAGCCAGAACACGGGACGACTGTTTACCCTGGGCGCGGCAATCGTTTTCGGCGTCGTCGCGCTCCTCTGCGCGGGTGTGCTGGCCAAGGTCCTCTACGACGAACAGCGGGTGAGCGCAGTCGAGAGCGAACAGGAGAACAAGCGCAACCAGGAAGCGATTCTGCGGCTGCTCAACGAAATGGGAAATCTCGCTGACGGCGATCTGACGGTGCAGGCTTCGGTCACCGAGGACGTGACCGGCGCAATCGCCGACTCGATCAACTTCACCATCGAGGAGCTGCGAACGCTGGTCAAGGGCATCAACAGCGCGACCGACCAGGTGGCCAAGGCGACGACTGACGCGCAGGCGATCTCGAACCGACTCTTCGAAGCGTCGCAGCGGCAGAACAAGGAAATCCAGCAGGCGTCCGCATCGGTGCTGCAGATGGCGCAGTCGATCAACGAGGTGTCGCAGAGCGCGGCGCAGTCCGCACGGGTGGCGCAGCAATCGCTGGCTGCCGCCGAAAAGGGCGGCCAAGCGGTGCAAAACCAGATCGCGGGCATGAACGAAATCCGGACGCAGATTCAGGACACCGCCAAGCGGATCAAGCGTCTCGGGGAATCGTCGCTGGAGATCGGCGAAATCGTCGAGCTGATTTCGGACATCACCGAGCAGACGAACGTGCTCGCTCTGAACGCAGCGATCCAGGCCGCTTCCGCCGGCGAGGCAGGCCGCGGCTTCACGGTGGTGGCCGAAGAAGTGCAGCGTCTGGCGGAACGCTCGGGCGAGGCGACCAAGCAGATCGACGCGATCGTCAAGACGATTCAGGCCGACACGCAGGACGCGGTGGCGGCCATGGAAAAGAGCACGGTTGGCGTCGTGGAAGGAACCAAGCTCTCTGACGCTGCGGGGCAGGCACTGGACGAAATCCGGCGCGTGTCGCGCGAACTTGCCGATCTGATCGGCGGCATTTCCGCGCAAACGCAAAGGCAGTCGGCATCGGTATCGGACGTCACGCGAGGCATGCAGGGCATCCTCAAGATCACCGAGGAGACGACCGAGGGCACCAAGCAGACCAACGTGTCGATCGGCCAGCTCACCAAGCTCGCAGCCGAATTGCGCAGCTCGGTTGCGGGGTTCAAGGTATAAGGGGAGATCGCGACGGAGACGCGCGGCGCGCTTCTTGCTTCCGGGCTCCAAGAGTGATCCGGCTCGGATAATCCCATGGTCACAGACACTGCCCCGGAATTCGATCTCGGCCCACTGTCGTGGGTGCAGGGTGAGATCGACCATGCGCTCTCGCGTGGCGTCGAAGCGCTGGCGGCGTTCAAGGCGTCGCCGCGCGACGCCACTACACTCAAGCATGCACGGGCGCACATCCACCAGGCGGCTGGAGCGATCCAGATGGTCGGGCTCGATGCCGTCACCGCCTATACCGACGAGCTCGAGCGCCAGCTCACCCGCATGGAGGAGCTACCGCCGCCCGAGGCGCAGGCAGCGTGCGACCTCGTCGACCGCGCCTGCCGCAAGCTCAAGATCTTCTTGGACGAGCTGGTCAGCGGTGCGAATCCGGTGCCGCTCAAGCTGTTTCCCGAATACGAGCTGATGCAACAGGCGCGCGGTGCGAGAGCAGCAGCGCCCACAGATCTTTTCTACCCCGATCTTTCGCCGCGGGCTCCGAAGATCGCCAGCGGTAAGGCGGTGACGCCGAAAAAGCTTCCGTCGTACCTCGTCAAACAGCGCCGCTTGTACCAGCGCGGATTGCTCGCGTGGCTGCGCGGCGACGAAGAGGGCGCGCGTGCGATGCGCGACGCGGTGCAGGGCATCGAGGACGTGCAGACTCACTCGGCGCAGCGCTCCTTCTGGTGGGCGGTGGGCGCATTGCTCGAGAGCATCGTCGAAAAAGGCGTCGAGAGCGGCTTCGGCGTCAAGCAGCTGTGCGGCCGCGTCGATCTGCAGATTCGGCGCTTCGTGGAAGGGTCGGCTAAGGTCGCCGACCGGATGCGCCGCGAGGTGCTTTATTACGTCGCGATCAGCGCACCCGTCGGTCCGCAGGTGCAGGCGGTACAGCGCGCGTACCGACTGCCCGGCCTGATTCCGAGCGCCGACGTACTGTCCGCCGACGTCGTGCGCGTGCAGCCGCATCTGCGCGAGGCGCGAGACCTTCTGGCCACCGCGAAGGACCTGTGGCTCAAGCTGACCGGCGGCCGCGTCGAGAGCTTGCCCAAGCTCAAGCAGACGCTTTCCGCCCTGCGCGACAAGACCGCCGCGATCGGCGAACCTTCGCTGTCGAAGCTGGCAGCTGCGCTGGCCGATCGGCTGGACAAGCTACCCAGCGGACCGGTTTCCGAAGCACTCGCCATGGAATACGCGACGGGACTGCTGCTCGCCGAATCGGCGATCGAGAACTATGCGACGGCCTCGCAGGAGCTGCCTCCCCAGGTCGACGCGATGATCGCGCGGCTCGATACGAGCCAGCCCGCGGGCGGCGCCGCCGTGCCGTTGCTCGACGAAATGGCGCGCCGGGCGCACGAGCGTTTGCTGCTCGCCCAGGTCGCGCGCGAAATCCAGGCGAACCTGCGGCATATGGAGCAGGTGCTCGACGCATTCTTCAGGGACCACGACAAACGCGCCGATCTGGCGACGCTCGCCCACGACAGCAAGCAGATCATGGGCGCGCTGAAGATGCTCGGCCTCGCGCACGCCGAGCAACTGCTGACGTTGTGCCAGCAGCAGATCGACGAATACGCGCAGCCGGACGCGCGGGTCGCCGACGAAGACCTCGAGCTGCTCGCTGAATCGCTGTCGGGTCTCGGGTTCTACATCGAGGCGGTCGAGCAGCAGCGACCCGACCGCGACCGGCTGATCGAGCCGCTGCTGGCGAAGCGTCTAGGCATGCCCGCGAAGCCGCTTGTCGACGAGCACGATACGGTCGAGGTGGCCGTGAAGGATCTCAAGGCCGCACTGCCGGCGACGCTGGCCGCGTTCCAACGCTCGCCCGGCGAAGCGAGCGTCCGCGAGCGCCTCGAGGCGGAGCTCACGACGCTGAAGAACGACGCCGAGCTGATCGGCGACGCGACCTTGCAGGCCGACTCCGACGCCGCGCTGGAGTTGCTTGCGCATGCCGGCACCGGCGACACCGCGGCGTTGCAGGACGCGATCGCCGCGATTGCGGAGGGTCGCGCGGCCGCACCGGCGCCTTCGCCGTCGGAAGAAACGATGCGGTTGCTCGAAACCGACGCGGCGCAATTCGACGCCGAGTTGCTGGACATCTATCTGACCGAGGCCGACGAGGTGCTCGACAGCGTTGCCTCGAGCGCGGCTCGGCTGAAAGCGCAACCGGACGACCGCGACGCGCTTACCACCGTGCGCCGCGGATTCCACACGCTCAAGGGCAGCGGACGTATGGTGGGTCTGACCGAGCTTGGCGAGATCGCCTTTGCCGTCGAGAAAGTGCACAACCGGCTGCTGGAAGACGAACGGCCGGCCTCTGCTGCCGTCCTTGCGCTCATCGACACCGCGCAGACGAGTTTTCGGGTCTGGGTCGACACGCTGCGAAGAAAGGGCCGGGTGACGCCGGACGCGACGGCGTTGCGCACCGCGATCGAAAAGGTCGACGCCGAGTTGCCGGTGCCGGCCTTATCGGTGGTCGCGCCGCCGGTCGCTGAGGTTGACGCCGCAGCTTCGGTCGCAGAAACGCTCGAGCCGACGCCGGCAGTGCCAACGACGATACCCAAGCTCTCGAGCGCTTCGGTGATCGAGGTCATTGAACTCGACGAGACGCCGCCGGCGGGGCCGAGCGCGCCAGCCGGTGGGGCACAGACGGCGATTGCCACCGCGGAAATCATCGAGTTTGCGCCCAGGGAGCCACCGGCGCCGGCGATGCCTCCCGTGGCACCGCCAGAAGGCGCAGCGAAGCCCGAGCCGGAGGAAGTGACGATCGGCGACGTGACGCTTTCGACCGCGCTCTATCGGATCCTGTGTGACGAAGCGCAGCAGCACCTCGCGACTCTCGACGGCGAGCTGCAGACGCTGCAATTCGATACCGCAGCGACACCATCGCAGGCCATGGTGCGGGCAAGCCACACGCTCTGCGGCATACATCGCACGGGTGGCTTCCCGCTGGTAGCCACGACCGCCAAAGCGTTGGAGCAATGCCTGCTGGGGCTCGAGGAGCGCGGCGCGCCTCTACCTTATGCCGCGCAGCCGGTGCTCGCGCGTGCCGTCGCCGGATTACACGCGCTGACGGCGCGTGTGCGCGCGCGCTCGCCGTTCAATGCTGCCGACAAGGCGGAAGCGGCCGAGATCGTCGCCGAGCTCGAGGCATTGCGGCACGAGGCGGCGCCCGAGGCCATGGCCGACGACAGCGAGAGCATCGCCGCGCGCGCTGCCGCGGAAGACGAGGCCCAAGAGCCCCCCGCAGCGACCGCGGAGCTGGCGGCGCCGGTGACCTCGCCTGTCGCAACCGAAGCACTGGTCGTTCCGATCGCTGCCGGCAGGCCGGCACGAGCGAGCGCGGCAGGAGCGGAGCTTACTCTGCCTGTCGCGACGCCCGAGGACAAGGAAGCAACGGCAGCTTCAGTGATGCCAATCGCGCAATCTGGCGAGCTGTCGCTTGCTAACGTTCACGACGACGTTGACGAACAGGTGCTGCCGATCTTTCTCGAAGAAGCAGCGGAACTTTTCCCGCAGGCCGGCGAGCAGCTTCGCGCATGGCAGCGCAGTCCGGCCAACGCCGACGCTGCGCAGGGGCTGCGGCGCAGCTTGCACACGTTCAAGGGCAGCGCGCGAATGGCCGGCGCGATGCGCTTGGGCGAACTCACGCACGGGATGGAGAGCCGCCTGCTCGCGGGCGACGCACTCGCCAAGCCGACGCCGGAATTGTTCGAGGCCCTCGATACCGATCTCGATCGGCTGGCCTTCGTGCTCGATCGCCTGCAGAAAGGTGAAGTGAACACGCCGCTGCCGTGGCTCGAGACGGCAGCGCCTGCGCCGGCGGCACCGGTACCGCTTACCGTCGTCGCGGCGGGTCCGGTGGTACGACTGCCTGCCGTCGCCGCGCCGGCGGCCGCCGCGCCGCCTGAAGCCGAGGCGGCGAGAGCGGCGATGCTGCGCGTGCGCGCGGATCTCATCGACCGCCTCGTCAACGAAGCCGGCGAAGTCTCCATTGCGCGCGCCCGGGTCGAGGGCGAGCTGCGTTCGCTCAAGGGCAATCTTCTCGAGCTCACGAACAGCGTCATCCGCCTGCGCTCGCAGGTGCGCGAAATCGAGATCCAGGCCGAATCGCAGATCCAGTCGCGGACTTCGCATGTCAAGGCGGGCGAGGCTGATTTCGATCCGCTGGAATTTGACCGCTTCACGCGGTTCCAGGAGCTGACCCGCAGTCTCGCGGAGGGGGTAAACGACGTTTCGACCGTGCAGCAATCGCTGCTGCGGAATATCGATGATGCTGACGCGGCGTTGCTGGCGCAGGCGCGCTTGTCGCGCGACGTGCAGCAGCAGCTCTTCTCGATTCGCACCGTTCCGTTCGGCAGCCTGTCCGAGAGGCTCTACCGGATCATGCGCCAGACCGCGAAGGAGCTCGACAAGCGCGCGAATCTGGAGATTCGCGGGACGCAGGTCGAGCTCGACCGCTCGGTGCTCGAGAAGCTCGTCGGTCCGCTCGAGCACCTGCTTCGCAATGCGCTCGACCACGGCATCGAAAGCCGCGAGGAGAGGGTCAAGCGCGGAAAGCCCGAGACGGGAGAAATTACCATCACCGTCCGCCAGCAGGGCAATGAAATCGCGATCGAAATCGCCGACGACGGCGCCGGTCTCGATTTCGACCGCATTCGCGAGAAGGCGCAAGCGCTGGGCCTCATCACCAGTGATGCCCAGCCGACCGAGGCGCAACTGACCGAGTCCATTTTCGCGCCGGGATTCTCCACGGCGGCCAAGGTCACTCAGATCTCGGGCCGCGGCGTGGGCACCGACGTTGTGCGCTCGGACATTGCGGCGTTGGGCGGCCGTGTCGATGTCGCGACCACACGCGGCGGCGGCACGACGTTCTTGCTCTATCTGCCGTTGACGCTGGCTATCGCGCAAACTGTGCTGGTGCGAGCGGGAGGCAGGTTGTGGGCCTTGCCGGCGCCGATGGTCCAGCAGGTACAGCAGATCAAGGACAAGGCGCTGATCAACCTGTATCTCACGCGGGAAGTCGTGTGGCAAGACCGCAAGTACCCCTTCTTCTATCTGCCCCGCCTGCTCGGCAATGCCGGGCACAATCCAGAAACCCTGCGCTACAACTCGATATTGCTGCTTAAGAGCGGCCAGAGCATCGCCGCCGTGCACGTCGACGAAATGGTCGGCAATCAGGAAGTCGTCGTCAAGAACATCGGCCCGCAGCTCGCCCGCGTCTCCGGCATCGCGGGCGCTACCGTGCTCGGCACCGGCGAAGTCGTTTTGATCATCAATCCGGTGCAGCTCGCGCAGCGCACCGATGCGGAAGCCCAGGCGCCGATGGTCGTCAAGACGATGCAGGCGGCCAGGGCCGCCGCCGCCAGCGCGGCCGCCTCCGGGCCGCCGTTGGTGATGATCGTCGACGACTCGTTGACCGTGCGTAAGATCACCAGCAGGCTGCTGACGCGCGAGGGCTTCGAGGTCATTACCGCGAAGGATGGACTCGACGCGCTGCAGATGCTGGCCGAGCGCACGCCGGACGCCATTCTGCTCGACATCGAGATGCCGCGGATGGACGGCTTCGAGTTCGCTAAAACCATGAAGGGCGATGCGCGGGTGGCCCACATACCCATCATCATGATCACGTCGCGCACGGCCGAGAAGCACCGTAATCGCGCCCAGGAACTGGGTGTCGAGGTATATCTGGGCAAGCCGTACCAGGAAGAGGAGCTGCTCCGGCATCTTCGCGAAATGCTGGTGCTTCACGCCGCATAGGCCTCTTGCGACGGGAGCACCACCGTCCCCGCGCCGATACCGGCGGCACGCCGGCGCGGCCCTGTTCCGTACCGGCACCACTGCAGGATTCCATGGTCGGATCGAGATCGATCGCTCGCACGACGGCGAGCGACAGCTGCGGCGCGGGTTCCCGCGCCGCTTCGCTTTTTGCCTGCCCTTCGGCGGCGTTTCCGTTCGCGGCCCCACGGTTTTGTTTAGAATGAACGATACGACAGAGATCCATCAGGAGCAGGCATGGCGCATTACGCCACCGAAAACATCCGCACCGTCGCGCTGGTCGGGCACGGAGCATCCGGCAAGACAACGCTGGCCGAGGCCTTGCTCGTCCGCGCGAGGGCGATTCCGGCGCCCGGCAGCGTCGAGCGCGGCACCACGGTCAGCGACTTCGATCCGCTCGAGAAATCCTGGCAGCACTCGCTGCGCGCATCGGTGCTGCATTTCGACATTGACGGAACGCGCATCCACCTGATCGATACGCCCGGCTTTCCCGATTTCATCGGCCAGGCGATCGGCGCGCTCGACGCGGTCGAGACTGCCGCGGTCGTGGTCAACGCGCAAGCAGGAATCGAGATGATCACGTCGCGGATGATGGACTGGGCGGCGCAGCGGAAGCTCTGCCGGCTCATCATCGTCAACAAGATCGACGCGGAAAACGTCGATGCGGCCCAGATTCTGGCGGCGATCCAGGCAGCGTTCGGCAAGGAGTGCCTGCCGATCAATCTCCCCGCCGATGGCGGCAAGCGCGTCGTCGACTGTTTTTTCAACCCTGCGGGCGAATCCGACTTCTCCTCGGTTGCCGACGCGCACGGCGCCCTGGTCGACCAGGTGGTCGAGGTCGACGAGGCGCTGATGTCACTCTATCTCGAGCAGGGCGAGATCGCTCCCGAGCAGTTGCATGCGCCGTTCGAAAAGGCGCTGCGCGACGGACATCTCATGCCCGTGTGCTTTGTCTCCGCGCGCACCGGCGCAGGCGTCGCCGAGCTGCTCGATATTCTGGTCAAGCTCGGTCCCAACCCGACCGAGGGCAACCCGCCGCTGTTCACCAAGGGCGAGGGATCGACGGCGGTCGAGTCTCCTTCCCTGCCCGACCCCAAGAAACACGTGCTGGCCCACGTCTTCAAGGTGGTCATGGACCCGTTCATAGGCAAGCTTGGCATATTTCGCGTCCACCAGGGCACGATCACTCGCGACACGCAGCTTTTCGTCGGCGACGGGCGCAAGCCGTTCAAGGTCGGCCATCTGCTGATGCTGCAGGGCGGCAAGCAGGTCGAGGTCGATCGGGCCGTGCCGGGCGACATCGCCGCCGTCGCGAAGGTCGACGAGATCGAGTTCGACTGCGTCCTGCACGACTCGCACGATGAAGACCAGATGCGCATGCGGCCGCTCGAATTTCCGACGCCGATGCACGGTTTCGCCATCGCGCCGAAGAAGCGCGGCGACGAGCAGCGCATTTCCGACGTCCTGCACAAGATGATCGCCGAAGATCCGACGCTTACGCTCGAGCACGACGCCAACTTGAACGAGACGGTCCTGCGCGGCCTCGGAGAGCTGCATTTGCGCTCGGTGTTCGAGCGCATGTCCTCGCAGTTCAAGCTCGAGATCGATACGCGCCCGCCGCGGATTCCGTATCGCGAGACCGTCACGGCAAAGGCCGAAGGCCATCATCGCCACAAGAAGCAGACCGGAGGCGCCGGGCAGTTCGGCGAGGTGTTCTTGCGCATCGAGCCGCTGCCGCGGGGCTCGGGCTTCGAGTTCGTCGACCAGGTCAAGGGCGGCACGATCCCGAACCAGTTCATCCCGGCGGTGCAAAAAGGCGTCGAGCAGGTGCTCACGGCCGGGCCGATCGCCGGTTTCCCGCTGCAGGACGTACGCGTCATCGTCTACGACGGCAAGCATCACGCGGTCGATTCGAAGGAAATCGCGTTCGTGACCGCGGGCCGCAAGGCATTCCTCGATGCGATCGAAAAGGCGCGGCCGATCGTCCTGGAACCGATCGTAAGCCTCGAGGTCCTCTGCCCCGAGTCGAACATGGGTGACGTCGCGGGAGATTTGTCGGGTCGGCGCGGGCAAGTCACCGGCACGAAGTCGCTGCAGGCCGGTACGCTCACCGTCAATGGTTTGGCGCCCCTGTCGGAGCTCGACGGTTATGCGGCGCGGCTCAAGGCGATGACCGCAGGCCACGCGGCATGGACGATGGCGCTATCGCATTACGATCCGGCGCCACCGAATCTGCAGCAGCAACTGGCGGCGGACTACGCCAAGCACCGGCGGCACGAGGAAGAGTAGCGGCTTATCCGCTTGCGGGGTCGAGCGAGATGTAGCCGGGGCTGAGCGCTTTAGTGCGATGCCCGGGAGCAGCGCTACAACGAAACGCCGCCCCGGGCTTCGTTTCACTCAGCCCGGGCTACGCACGCTGGCGGGAGGTGAGGTTCCGCGCCATGCGAAGCGCTCGCCCGGAAAAATACGATCGAACAGTGGCACCAGCGGCGTGGCCAGGAACAGCACCCAGATCAGTGCGTTCGGCTTGAACAGCAGGTACTGCCATGCCGCCGCGCCGCAGGCGACGATCAGCGCGTAGGCGATGCGCGCCCCGCTCCGGTTGGGAATCGTCATCGGGTCCGAGATCATGAAGAACGCGAACAACAGCAGCGCGCCGTTGCCGAGCTGGTGCCACCAGATCGCCCACGACTGGCCGAGCAGAATCACGCGCAGCGCCACGCATCCCAGAAATGCGCCGAGGAACACCCAGCTGATATCGAGCCGCCGCGCGCGCTGAGTGACGATCGTCCCCAGCATCAGCAACCAGACGGCGAGCGCGAGATCGTTGCCCCATTGTCCGGGCGAAACCCAGGTACCCGGCAGCAACACGATCGCCGCGATCACGCCGACGTTCGCCGGGTTGTACAAGTGCTTACCGTTGATGCGCAGCACGAATTTTGAAGACATCGCCAGAGCGGCCGCGAGGGGATGTGCCCACAGCGTGTCGCTGCGCAACAGCAGCGACAAGCCGCAGCAGGTTACGATCGCCGACAGGAGCCCCTTCTGCTGCAGGCCGAGCCGCTTGAGCCAGAACGCCTGCGTCGCGAGTCCGGTGGCGAACGCCAACGCGATCTGCAACGGCCGCACCGAGAAATCGCGCAGCAGCACGCCGGTCGTCAGCAGGGCGGCGAGGAAGACGATCTGGAAAACGCGCGCGTCGCGCGGCAACCGGTCGCGCGTCTTCGTGTAGAGCCGCTCCAGAAGCGCGATCCGCGCCCCGGCGATCACCGCCACAGCCGCTCCCACCATTTCGGCGCCGACACCGCCTGCACGTTCATCCGGCCGCGGATCTTGTTCAAGTCCCATGCGGTAAGGTTGGCGAGCGTCTGCGCCTCGCGTTCCCGACGCCTGGCGACCTCCTCGAAATAGCTCTTCGCTTCCGGACACGCATTGGCGTCGCCTTGCCAGGGATAGCGCAGGACGTAGCGCGCCTGGAAGTTCTCTCGATCCTGAGTTTCCTGGAACATCAGATCCTCGGGCAGTGTCTCCGGCGTGTAGCGCAGATGCAGCCGCGTGAGCATGACCGGTTGCGCGCTGCCGCCCCGCGGCCGGGCGAAGGGCGCAGCCGCGGTGCCCGGCGCGCCGATCGGGGATAGGTCGCCGTCGAGCCAAAAAACACCCGCGCTGCGTAGCTCCTCGGGTGATAGCGGATCAGCGGAACACGGATCGCACCATCCCATGTCCCAGAAATATTCGGTCCACACGACACGGTAATCCTCGCGCTTGGCCTGTGTCTCGAACAGCGCCTTGTAGACCTTGGGAAATTCGCCGCGCACATACGTCGGCAGCTCGACATTCGCCGGCAGCTTCACGGTGCGATAGTTGGTCGTCTCGACGCGGCCGTTGCGGGTGAGGACATACACGACGAGGTCCTGCGGGCCCTTGGCGTTCAGCATCCCCAGACGCACCGGCAGCATGAATCGCTCGTATTCGAATGCGAATTGCAGCGGCCGCAAGTAGGAAAAGCCGGTCTTCGCCTGCTCGGCGAGATTGACCTTGGCGACGAAGAACTTGAGACCCTGTCGCACGTAGGGCTGTAATGCCCTGCTGGCGTGCGCGGGAATCCGGTAGCCGTTCTGCCTGAGCCATATTTCGAGCCCGTTCGACTGCGTCGCCGACAGGATCACGATGTCGTATTCGCCCACGGTGTAGCGCGCCTCGACGGTGACGCCGAGCGCCTCGTCGCGGCGTGCTTTCTGGGCGGGCATAGCGTCCACCGGCGCGGCCGCTGCCATCTCGCGCGCCATCTTGCGCATCTCACAGGGATTCAGATCGAAGTATTCCGCGAGCCGCGGCGCGCTGTAGGCGTCGATGCGCTCGAAGAGCTTCGGGTCGCCGATGTGGATCTGGCCCTTCCGCAGCACGACCGGTACCGGAACGACCAGCGCGAAGTCGGTCAGCTCGCCCTGGAAATCGTTGCGCATGCCGATGACGGTGCGATTGCCATCGCGCGCCAGAATCACCTGCGAGGCTTC
>Ga0207646_10001675_pt1 | contig 27055 bp, 16 predicted proteins | sample KBSK5502metaG_FD_184343 | JGI IMG/M metagenome (GOLD analysis project Ga0207646, IMG submission 184343) | Corn, switchgrass and miscanthus rhizosphere microbial communities from Kellogg Biological Station, Michigan, USA - KBS K5-50-2 metaG... | ecosystem: Host-associated > Plants > Roots >...
ATCGATTCAGAGGTAGCACAGGAAGCTGTTTCATTGTGAAGTATTTTAAGTGACTTCCACCCAGCTTCTGCCGAGTAACATAATCGAAAACAAATGAAGAACCACAGCTACAGAAGTAAGTCAGTTCAGAGGCATATTGAGGACTTAACACAACAGTGTGAAGAGTATCGCCACACACGACTAATGGAAGGATACTAAATATTGCCGTTCTAAGAACTACAGAACTGGTAATATCTCGAAAGACCAGAAGGCCTGTTCGACCATCATGTATCATTTTCGGAAAATGCGACTCATGGATCCAGTAATGCGGCATTGATAACAAAGATGGATTATCATGCTGTTGTTCAGTAAGTTCAGGAAGCTTCCCCTGATTTGCCTGAGCCTGTTTCTGTCCTTCGTAAGTGCCGAAACGATGATCAAAATGCCAGGTCATCTTGCCTTCATAAAGGGGTAAACACAACTCTCCCCCCGTGTAAAAAATATTACCTTGAAGTTTCCAACCATCAGCCTCCAGATGCTCACGAGTGTAGAATAAGTGTGAATCGTTCGCCATATCGAACATTCTTAAAAATGAAATATTCCAATGATTCTCTTCTGGAGGACCATCTTTTATAAGAACAGGTACGCGAGAATATATGGCTTTGGTCAATTCCATATCTCGCTTCGAGCGAAAAATAGGACAGGTACGAGTGTTAGGATTGAGCAAAGCAATATCATTAGCAGAAAGTGAGAAATGGCGGTTTTCATTGTGAAGGTAGGATGTTTGGCGCGCAAAGAACACAAAATCGCCTGCTTTCTGTGGTCTATTGAAACCAGAAGTTGTGAGCAGGCAAAATCTTGTTGCATGGTGAACAGCAGGGAATATAAACTCTTCATTTTCAAAGCTGTAGAGGCTTACCAAAGTTCGCGATTCCATCATATCCTGGAAAAAGAACTTGGTAGTATCATCTGTGGCAATACCAGACGGCACAATGCAACCGACCCTGCCAGCGGAGCTAATTATTAGCCTCATGGTCTCGGCAAAGATGCTATATGTATTCACATCGCCTCTTCCACACAAGGGGTAGCGCCCACTATCTCGCACTACATGACTCTCACCTGCTGCTTGGCGCTGGTCTTCTATGAAAGCAGTATAGAGCGTAAGGTCCTCATACATCAAGTTGGCTATCATGCGACGGCGCTGAGCAGCATTAGCAGCGTTGGCAATATCGGGCCGCCGGGAAGCAAACCATTCTTTTTCCTGGATTTTGATACGCTCCCAGGGTGGATTGCCCAGCACAACGTCGAAGCCACCGGACCAACCTGCTTGCTCATTTTCGGGCCGCTCGTCGGCTGTTGAGATGTGGAAGACGTCGGGGAAGGCGAGGTGCCAGTGGAAAAATTGATATTGGGTGCTGAGGCGCTGGATCTCTTCGTACATCCAGGTGGAGATGCTATACGGGTTCATCTCGATGTTGCGGAAGATCTCTTCAGTGATGGGATAGGCAAATTCGTTGTCCTTTTTCCAGACGAAGGCGGCGCACCAGGCATCAGCCAGTAGTCTGCCGTTGCTGTAGTCGCTGGATTTGACCAGTTGCTCATAGAGGTCTTGCTTGCGACGCACCTCCTCTACAGTGTCATCACCCATCTCGTCAAGCTGCATCATCGCGGTTGCCAGGTTGCCCAGATGCTCCCATGGCTTGCCCTCAGGGTCGAAAAGCGTGCGGTTCCCCTCGCGCTCGCGTTTGTTTTTGCGTTTGAACTCGCTACAGAGCTTTTTGTCGTCACCCTCGATGGGTTCGAAAGCGCTGTCTGGAATGCCTTCGGCTAGCAGAGCAGGCGTGGCTCCGAACAGGCTATTACCAGGCTGTATATGCGCATCCAGGAACGAGAGAGGCTTGCCGGGTTCGATAGCCTCCATCCAGAGATTGACCTTGCAGAGTTCCACAGCCATGGGGTTGATATCCACTCCATAGACGCAGTGACCTACCACGTCGCGCAGGGCGGTACGGCGGGCCTCGGGTCCCGGCTCCTCGTTGCCCGTGCGCGCGGCGGCCAAGCGTTTGGCGATGCGATGGGCGGCGGCGATCAGAAAATGCCCACTGCCGCAGGCGGGATCGCAGACTTTGAGATTGAGGATGGCCTTCTCCGGGTTCGGCTTCGCGCGGGCTTCTGCTAGAACCGGCTCCAGAGCTGAATCGAGCAGGCAGTCAATCAGGCTAGTGGGAGTATAGTAGCTACCGGAGGTCTTGCGCTCGTTGCCACTAGCAAATTTCAATTCAAACGCATGCGCCTCAAGATTAATCACCGGGTGCATTTCGAGCAGGGATTCGTAAACGCTGCCCAGTTCTTCCGGGCCGAGGTTCTTGTAATCGATGACGCGGCGCATCCGGCCCTCGAACGTAAAGGCCAGGGAGCGCACGGCTTCCAGAAGATCGTGGTTGGTCAGTTCGCAGCCAACGAGATCAGGAATAGCATTGTGCGAATACAGGAAGCCGTTCAGAGAGGGTAGGCCAAGCTCCGGGCAACCAGTGTCGCTGCCGAGCTTTTCCATAACCAGCCAGAGACCCTGAAAAAGATCAGAGTGGCGCGTACCGATGCGTTGCTCCGCCAGGCGACGCAGGCGCTCTGTGGAGTAGTAAGCGGTATAGCGCTGACGGGCGGTCTCGTTGGCCTGGGGATGGAACAGCACCTCGCGGTCTTCGGCTACGAAGAGCACAATCAGACGGTAGACCATGCGCAACACCTGGCGATAGTAGTCCTGGGTATTCAGTTCACCTGAGCGCAAGCGCTCGCGCAGTGCGCGATTCGCAGGATGGGCCAAAAAGCCGCTGCCGAAGATATTAATGGCCTGTTCCACGCCATCGCGTAATTTACTGAGGGCTCGAAAGCCTTGTTCCTGGGCGAAACGGGACCACTTCTCCAGCCAGCAATCAGCAGGGCGCTCGGCCTCGACCCGCGATTGGTGACAGAGCAGCCAGAGGAGCACAAAATCGGCATAGTTTTCGCCCTGGAAGATCGTTTCCAGGTCAAACTCGATATACGCCTGCCGGGTGACGCTTACATTTTTGCGCAAAAGGCGTAACTGCAGGCCGTTGGAGACCATACCCCACAGGTAATCACCTGAGCGATTCAGGAATTCCTGGACAAGGCTATACGGACTGCTGCGCAATCCGGTGGAGGAGGAGCGAGCCATATGATCCAGGTCTACATTGCAGCCCACCAGGTGAATAGGCGTATGTTGCCAGGCATGCGAGATGGGATAGATTTTTCCCTCGACCTCGAAAGGTTTGATGGTATACAGGCGACCATAGTCCAGAGCTGCGAAGAGCGGCAGGAGCCAGCGTTCTCGCGTGAGAGAGGTGCCCAATTCAGAGGAAGATAGCCCGGCACGGGCAATTTGAAAATTATGCCATGCCCGCAGTACATGCGTCCAGGCTTCATTGATCACCTCGTTCAGCTTCTCGCCATCATGATGATACGCTTCAGCCGTTAATCCTCCCAGGCTAGCATCAAACTGCGCAATGCGTTGAAGGACATCCAGGGGCAGCAGCGCCCCTTCGCTGCGAATGGAGGAAAAGGCAGAACGCTGATACTTCTGCATACACACATACTCTCTCTAGGTCCTGACTTGATTGGGAAGATAGACATAGATGCCCAATACATCCGGCGGCAACTGCGGCTCCACCCGCAGGCGCATTACACTGAGCGAAGCCACCTTGCGCACGCGGCGATGCGCCTCGCGCAGCTCATCCGCCCGTTCTCGGGCAAGCTGTTCCAGGCGCGGTTGAATATGTTCGGGGAAACCGCTTAGTACCGGCTGCAAGAAGTACTTGATCTGTTCATTGCTCATATTGGCCTCAGGCGGTGCGTTGAGCAATTCCTCGATCAAGGAATCATCTCTGAACCACTCCGCTCTCTCAGGAGCGCCTGTAAAAGCGAATAACTGGCAATCTTCGGCCAGCAGCGGTTGTTCTTCCGACCCGGTGTGGCGCTGTGTATAAATATGGAAGCGCAGGCGCACAAGCAGAAGCGCGGTGCGACGCGTCACTTTGCTGGTACGAATCACGCCACAGCGTGCGGCAATGCGCTTATTTAGAGGATCATCCATTGGATCAAGGGCTGTATCCATGATATAAGCCGCCAGCCCCTCTACCAACGGATGGGTGCGCGTCAGGTAGAGGGCGCCGGGCACGGACTGCGTAAAGCATGCCTTGAATGTCGTCGCATTCAACCCCACGAACCGGTTGAGATCAATGGCATCGCGTAGTGCCAGGGGAACTTCCGCCAGGTCAAACTGCGTGACCCCACCAGGCTGCGGAGAAATGGCGGCGCCATAGGAGTGTAGCGTCTCGCCGGTAAAACGCTCGACATCGTCCTCTGAACCAATGGCGGAGCGCACCGCAGCCAGTTCCTGCGCCACGTCCTCCACTTTAATGTTGCGCTGAGCGAAGATCGTACGCGAGACCTTTTCGCGCTCGGAAGAAGCTTCCCACTGTTTGAACATTTCATCGCGCTGCTGGTGTAGCATATCATCAATGACAGGCAGAAACAGTTGTACCTGCTGGACCCTCCCCGCGTTTTCGCGTAGCAACAATCCCTCGAAGATAGCCTCGACCACCTGCCCGGTATCAACCGGTACCGGCACTGAAATCCCTAGCGAGTTGCGAATGGTACGGTGTTTGCGAATAAGCACATCAAGCACGATGCCATCGATCTGGTTATCGATGCCAAAATATGTCACCACGCGCACTTGCTTGCTCAACTGACCATAGCGGTCCACGCGACCCTCGCGCTGCTCATGACGTGTGGGATTCCAGGAGAGATCGTAATGAATCACCGCGTTGAAATATTCTTGCAGGTTGATCCCCTCGCTGAGGCAATCAGTACAGACCAGTACTCGCTGCGGCTCCTGAGCCAGTTGCTCAATGCGCGCTTCGCGCTCGGCAGGAGGTTGCAGGCCGGTAATGGCTGCCACCTGAACCTGTTTGGGTAAACGAGTACGGAGGGCCTCAGCCACGTAAAGTGCGGTATCAATAAAGCGACAGAAGACAATAGGTTGATAGTCCTGTTTCACCAGGTCGTCAACCAGCCGGATAGCTTTCTGGAGCTTGGTATCCTTCGGGCCCGTGAGAGCCTCTGCCTCGCGCGCCATATCCAGCAGGCGACGGCGCAGTTTGTGCTCTCCCGTCTCTTCCTCAAAATCACCACCAGGTACCAGGTCGATGCCCTCGGTGGTATCGCTGTCCATCAGATCAAGCACTGTGTGGCGCCCAATCGTATCGGCCTCCTCCGCCGATTCTGCATCGGCCACCGCCGCGCGATTGCGCAGCGTGAATGCGGCGGCGGCGGGGCTTGAGGCCATTGAACGCAATAGCGCAAGCACCGACCACCAGCGCACGCGCTGGCGATTATAACCACCGGAGGTATCCTTTACGGTCTCACGAGCGTAGTTCATCACCTTATCGATCAAGCGCTTATATTCGGGGGAGAGTGCGTAGTTTGCCTCCAGGTCCTGTCGCTCTGGGAAAGGCGTATCAGTATTGAGATAAGAGCGAATGTCAGCGCGACGCCGCTGGATAAAGTGAGCCGCCAGGCGCTGTCGTTGCTGCTCGTTGGCCTTCCCGGCCAGGTCTTCCGGCAAGTTCTTGAAATCCTCGTCCAGGAAGATGAGCAGCGAACGGAAGGCTTCTTCATTGCCACTATGTGGCGTAGCGGTCACCAGAATGAGATGGCGGTTCTTATCTGCAGCTAGACTGGAGACTAGCTGATAGCGCTGGTGGCGTCCCCCGCGTCCCTCGCCAGCGTAAGCGCAGGTATGCGCCTCGTCCACGATCACCAGTTCCGGGCACCGATGCACAAAGTCATCGCGACGGCGGTCAGCCTTAATAAAATCAGTAGACACAATGACATAGGGATAACGTTCAAAGAGTGACTCGTCACGTCTGCAAGTGCGCTCAAGCTGCGCTACCGTGCTGGAAAGGACGAGCACCGCATCAATATGAAATTTCTCCTGGAGTTCGGCCTGCCACTGCTCCGCCAGTTGTGGTGGGCACAGGATAGCCAGGCGCGTAACTTCTTTACGATCCAGTAGTTCGCGTGCGATCAGGCTCGCTTCAATTGTTTTACCAATACCAACGTCATCAGCGATCAGCATGCGCACAGGATCCAGGCGCAAAGCCATGAGTAAAGGCACAAGCTGATAGGGACGTGGCTCAACTGAAATATGCGCAAACGAACGGAATGGTCCTGCACTGGAACGAAATCCGAAGCGTATCGCGTCCCGCAGCAGGTGGCAAGAATGAAAATCTCCTGGCAAGTCAGGATTGGGAAGGTCAAACGTCGCGGGTTCTACATGTTCAAGAGGCAGGTAAATTCCGGTTACTTCCTCGTTGGTTCCGCCCAAGGGACGCAGTACCAGCATTTCCTCCTCTGACTCCGGCAGCACCAGCCATTCACGTCCGCGCGCTTTCACAAGAGATCCACTAGCAAAGTTCATACACCCCTCCCAAAGATATGGGGATACTGAGCAAAGAGGTGTGCCCATTCCCCCGAATCACCAAATCGGAGCACCATATAGCCGTTATCTTCTAAATCGTCTCTATATTCGACATCCCGCCGCGCACGTTCGGGATAGACATCAGCAGCACCATCAACATAGATCGCCAACCCATCCTCTTCAAAAAGGAAATCTGGTGTGGCACCACAGAATGCCAGCGATGCGTGAGCCACCGAGGGGAGCCGATAGCCCTGCTCATCCAGCAGGCGCAGCCATTGCACCTCTACATCGCAGGTGGACAGTTGCAGCAACTGTGAGAGCGCATCCGAGGGCTGTTCAGTCGCGAGTGGGCGTACCTGGGTTTGAACCATGCGCAGCAGGATATCGCAAATAGATTGACGGTCAAGCAACCGATGGTCATACTGGTTGGTATAGGTCATCAGGCAGTTATAGCACGCTGCTTCGCAATCCTCCTGCGCTTGAGAGGCCCGGCGCAGGTCGTCCCCGGTATCCGGGTCAAAGTGGCAAAGACGCAGCGCTTCGCGAGCCACCTCCCCCAGTGCCTCAGGATTATCGATCAATTGCCGGAGAGCGCCTGCGCCTCCCTCGGCAGCCTCGTAGAAGAGCAGCAGGCGCCGGTCGTGTTGTCCCGGCAGTGGTTCGGCCACCAGCTCGTTATCTTCAAGCTGGTATTTGATTTGAATGGCGCTTTTAAGCGCAGACTGGAGGGAGGCCATGGTTTTTGCGTCATAGGCAACCAGAGGATCAAACAGCAGGCAATTGCGCCAGTCCTCCACGTAGGGAATGACACGCTTGGTGCGAGGAGACATGGGATCTCCTGGATCGTCGGTAGTGTCCTCTTCTTTGGACCAGTAGCCTCGTTCTGTATCGAGGACGAAGCCAAGCGTATCTTTACGTTTGCGGCGCACCGGACCAAAATTAATACGCCAGAGCGTAGCAGCCTGGCCGTAGGTCAGGCGAGCGAGCAGATCATTCTTATATTCAGCAGCACCCACGAACGACGCAAGGTGACCATTGTGTTCGGGAAGACGCACCGCGGTACGAATATCGTATCCCTGGCGCTGGCGCTCTTCTTCGTCTGAGTTAATTTTGTCTCGTCGTCGGGTCGAGACATTCTGAAGTTTGAACAACGATTGCAGTGGAGTGGGCAACGGCTTATGACAATACTTGCAGATATCGATACTATCACCTCCACTCAAGGGATGGAGATAGCCGCAGTTGCTGCACTGTTTGGCCTCGCTGGTAAGAATCCCGGCGTCATTATTGGTGACGGAAAGAATAGAACGATTGATGACGTAGCGAGAACCTTCATGATAGATAATAGCGCGCGGCGCGAACTCTGAAATCGCCAGGAAGCGCGGACGTGAGAGATACTCATCATGCTGCTTGGTGCGGCGGGCAGGAATATAGGCCGAGAGCGGCAGGCGTGGGAAGTTATAACCTGGCAGAAAGCCTTCGCTGGCGAAGTAGCGATAACTGTAAAAGTCCGACTGCTCCAGCTTATCGACATTGGTGAGCAGGGACAGTTGGGATTGTGCCTCGGCTCGCAGCCGCTCGGCCTGTTTCTTGTCTTCCGGGCTACGCGAAGCATCACGGATGATATTGTTCTGCGCGTCGAACTGAGATTGCGCAGCGCGATAGAGGCCACGCCAGCGCTCGCAAGTGCGATCAAAATTATCGAGGACATGTTCTAGCACATCATCCAACCAGTTGTCGGCGTACCAGTTTGATGCATGCAATTCGTCCATCAGTGTATCCAGGACTCGCCTGGCCTGGAGTTTTGCCCGCTGGCGTGCCGCCTCATCGTCTATATGTTTACGAACCTCTGGGAGGAGTTCCATCGAAGGTGTAGCGCCTGAAACATCCAGCAGGTCCTTCAGAGATTTTTCCAGGGAGAGTCGGGTCTCTGCCAGCCAGATGGCATGAACATGGGCTCGCACGAGGTCTTCGTTTGTCAGTTCAAGACGTGGTGGTGTGACCGCTCCTTTTACCATCTGTTCGGGATGCCTGAAAAAGTACTGGTCATGCGAGCTACCCGTGGAACAATATGAGAAAACCAGAGCTGGTTGACCGCTTCGACCTGCACGGCCACTACGCTGAGCGTAGTTCGCAGGTGTAGGAGGGATATTGCGCATGTTGACGATATTCAGTTCGGCGATATCCACTCCCAGTTCCATCGTGGGAGAGCAATAGAGGATAGGCAACTCGCCCTCGCGAAACGCCTCTTCACGTTCCATACGAATTTCATTGGGTACCTGAGCAGTATGCTCACGAGCCTGGATACGCTGAAGACTTTGAACACCGATTTGGTAGTATTGCCGGAAGAACGGGTTGACATAGCGCCCATGTTTAGGAGCTCTTGGTACACGGATGGGGTCATGAAAAGCCCGTGTACCATCACCGGCCGACCAGATAATTGCTGAAGCAGGCAGTTGATAGCCTGGCTTATCATGCTTATGATGCGGTTCCACCACCATCTCTACCAGGCCAGCCCGGCGCAGCCCTTCCAGTAATTGCTCAATAATCAACTGCACATCATCGGTCTTCAGACTTCCAAGTTCTTTATTTCTGAATATGCGCTTCAGGTATTGACCAAAGGAGCTGAGCCCCGAGAGGTAGGTATTATCGCGATAATCCTCGCGCGTACGGCTCCTGGGAAAGAGTACTGTGGCATAGATCCAGGCTTCATTTTCATCTAATGCCCAGGGAGCAATCAGGCGCTGGCTGCTCTGTTGCTGTAGAATCTCCTGGTAGGTTGCATTCAGATAATCCACCTTGATAGCCAGTTCGCGGCGCATATAGTCAAGCAGCGTTTTGGCGATCTCGCGCCGAATGTCTGGAGTCGCTCCTTGCAAAGCCTCGTGGCAATCCTGCCATACCTCTTCATCCTCGCAAACTTCAGATAACGAAAGATAGTCGATTACCAGTAGTCCACATTGCTCCAGGTTGGGTGAGGTAATACGCCAACCGCGTTTCAGATCACGATAGAGACGATAACCCAGCACATTGCGGAAGGCGCGATCCGTTTCTGTGCGCGCCTGGTATTTCACATTTTTATCGACGGCGTACAGTTCTAAGGGTAAATGCAATGCCTCAAAGACCTTGTGGGTCAGATCATCATAGCGCAGTCCTTCTGATCCGGCCTCTTTCACCGCGCGATAGAGTGCCGAGCGAAGGAGCCCGACTTCGACAAAATCGTTGAAGTGACCAGCCTGGAGCGAAGCATCCTGTCGGTTATCAGTAAAGCTGAGCATCTTCGGCTCGATGGCGTAACCAGCCCCATCCTTGCGCGCCTCCCGCAGATGGCGGATAGCTGAGAGACTCAGAATAGTGGTAGATGTGCTACGCCCTTCCGAACTGAGCGAGGTCAACTTGGCAAAGTCGTCTTTCTGATAAAAGTCATAGGAGATGCCACAGCAGAGGCAGAAGCGAAAAGGAGTGAGGAGAAAATGACCATCAATCCCCGGCTCCAGGTTATCAACCTGCATACCATCGGCCCGCACGCGCACTGGCTGAGGCCTGAATGGTTTGCGATTGCTGAGCACCTGTAATTTGCCATTCCGCTCCTGGAGCCACTCTTCAGGAAGATTCTGGTCTATTTCTTCAGGATCAGTGGGCCAGGGATGATCCTGGCTGAAATAGAGAAAGCCCGCCGGTCCCTCGTCCTGCGACTGGTCGTTGAGCTCCCGCCAGATATATTGGCCATCCTTGAAGCGCACACAGTAATATTCCTGGCCGCATTCACGGCAGAAAACCATAGGCAGGAGTACACGACTGCGATCTCCCGGTACAAATTGCTGCCGTTGAAGTGTTAGATGGCGTTGCTCCGAGCCTACAAGTGAGGCATAGACTGTATCACCTTTGCTGATGAATTGGTGCAGACGAAAAGCAAACGGTGGTTGTCCTGTCTCAGGATGTTTGACCTGCTCATAGCCGGCCAACAACCCCTCTTGAATCACCTCGACACACCGCTCGATAGAAGCATTGGTAAGCTGATGTAATAAGGCTGCTGCGCAAGAGGAATCGTCAGGTCCATAGATACGACGAGGCATGGTACGTACCCAGCGTCCCTCCTTAGAAGTAAGGCCAAGGGTACTTTCTAACCAGATCGAGAGCGGATCGCGTAGAAAGAACTTGTAGTCCTGCGAGGGTCGGCGCTCAGGAGAGATGACCCGCTCAGTTAACTGGCGCCGGAACTCATGAGAGGCTTCATCAACGGTAGGAGTTGTACGTACCAGGGTCTCACTAATCACATGTTCCGGTTTCACTGAATCACCAAAGACGCGCGAAGCCATTTCCGCCACGCCGTGACGCTGCTGGTCAAAACTGCCATCTCCCGCGAGCGTTGCAGAGGTACCTACACATTGCAATGTCTCACCGGCCAGGCGATCTCGTACACGACGCACCAACAAGGCCACATCGGCGCCCTGTCGTCCACGATACGTATGCAGTTCATCAAGTACCAGGAAACGCAGGGTTTTCGAGGTAATGAGCCGTCGCTCCCGCTGGCGGGTCAGAATTAATTCCAGCATCACATAGTTGGTGAGCAGGATATCGGGTGGGTCTGCGATAATGCTCTCGCGCTCTGGCTCCCGCTCTTGTCCAGTATAGCGCGCGAAGGTGACCGGGCCAGGATGGCCGGCGGTATTGAGACCGAGATATTTTTCCAGTTCGTTTTTCTGGCTGTTGGCCAGGGCGTTCATCGGATAAACGACAATTGCTTTAATGCCACGTTGTCCTGGATGGCGCAGAATGTAATCAACAATGGGAATAATATAAGCCAGGCTTTTGCCGGAGCCGGTACCGGTGGTCAGCACATAGCTGTGCCCGCCTCGCGCGATTCGCACAGCCTCTTCCTGGTGTCTGTGTAATCGCAAAGGTATCCCTGCCGGATCCTCATCCGACTTGGCCAGGCGAAAAACGCGTGAGCAGGCAGAGTGCACTAGATCGTCCGCAACTAATTCATCAATCGAAGCCCCATGTTCGAATTGGGGATTCAGTTGAATAAGTGGCTCTGGCCAGAGAGCGGCCTTGTCCATGAGCTCTTGCTCGACATAATGATCGATTCGTGTGTCACGAATCTGGATAAAACTGTTGATGTAATCAGCGTAATCGGAGATGAGTTTATTGCGGAGATCAAAGATATTCATCTAGCTACCTCGGGAGAACACAGCAATCCACCTGCATTGTATCGCTGCTGTCAATAGCGCAAATGGGGTTTTCTGTATGTAGTACTGTTTTTGCTTGACGTGGTGGGCAAGCTGCTCTACAATGAGTTTTGTTTTTTAATTGCATGGAAAATCGATCATATCCCTTGCGATACTTTTCATCTCATCCTATTACCTCAGGGGGAGCCTAGCAACATGAGCAGCTATTTTCTCTTTCCACTTTCTCCAGATGAACAGGTTTCTTCCATGCTAACCCACGAACGACGTATCTCGATTGGGTATCCCTCTCTGCTTTCTTCCACTTTACAGGTTACCGATAGGGTACTCTTAGTACAGAGCGCCAGGCAACAGGTGTTGCCCTATATGCTTAAGATCGCAAATATCAATCGTCCCGCGCTCACAGCTGTTGTAGAGGTGGAGCAGGCGTATAATACCCCGATTTCGTTAGAGCGAGCGTCACAAGTATTACCAGGAAACAAACAAGTATCTGGCGGAAATTTTTCCTATATTCAACTCAGTGATGCAGAATATAGAGCAATGATTGATCTCATGGGAGGAAAACGGATGGCAGAGCAGGATGTGCTGGCACATATCAAACGCTATATCACTGCCAGAGGGTACTATTTCGATGACGAGACACTGTATAACTATCATATCTGTCTCAAGACGCGCCCCCTCGTCATTCTGGCAGGTTTGTCAGGCACTGGCAAATCAAAGCTCTCGCAGCTGTATGCTGAAGCCCTGGGGCCCACAGCACGCTATTGGCGCCTGGCAGTGCGCCCCAATTGGAACGATGATCACTATCTGCTGGGGTATTTCGATACGATTACGCGGGAATATATCACAGAACCAGCGGTAGACTTCGTCCTGGATGCCGGGAGAGATCAAGATAACCTCTACTTCTTCTGCCTGGACGAAATGAACCTGGCTCATGTCGAATATTATTTCTCACAATTTCTAAGTGCCTTAGAGGAGGAACGACCAGAAGAGCGATACGTTTCGCTTCTGAGTCCAAGAACACAACACATGTTATGCAAGGGAAGTGAGGATATTCCGGCGAAGCTGGTAATTCCTCCCAATCTATTGTTTACCGGCACTATCAACATTGATGAAACAACGCAGCCACTCAGCGATAAGGTCATCGACCGGGCCAATACCATTGAATTCTTCGAGGTGGAGTTGGATAAAATACCGACTCCTCGGCCACTACCCGATCCTATTACGATCTTAACTGCAACCTGGCAAAGCTATCAGGCTGTGCAGCCAGATACAACCTACAGGAGCCAGGTTGTAGAGATAGGAAAGCTCTTAAACAAGATGGATATGGGCCTGGGCTATCGTGTGCTGAGAGAAATAGAAATATACCTGGCAAATAGTAAGGGATTACTTGATCCCCAGGTGGCCTTTGATTTGCAAGTCAAGCAGCGGATCCTGCCGCGTGTGCGAGGAACAGTGGCCATCAAAGAACCGTTGAACGATTTACTGACATTTATGCAACGTAATAATCTCTCACGCTCTGAACAACGGCTCGATGAAATGAAACGCAGGTTGGAACGAGATGGCTACACCAGTTTCTGGCGCTAATACTGAGACCAATACCTGGCTGACACTCAATGACGTTCCTCTGAGCTTTATACCAGGCGACGAGAACCTGGGGGCACACGCCAGGGAGAACGACGATAACCGCCTGCGCATCACCTCGCCAGACCTGGACCAGCTGGAAATTCGCGTCGATGGTGAATTGCTCCGAACGGCATTCTACGGATACTGGCTCTGGCATCCCTCTGGACACGCAGGACTTTATCAGATAGAGGTGAGCAGGCTGGGATATCCTTTACAGATCGCGTATGTACGGGTATTTCCCGAAAAGTTGACCCAGGAACGTTACGAAGCCATGTTGACCGATTTGCGTGCCTTGACTATGGATTTATTATTCCGTCTTACCTCTTCAGCAGGTGAGAAGGCGGTTACTGAACTAGATAAAGAAGATCCATCGCCTTTTCGTGAGTACTATCAGGTGAAAGGCATCATCGACGCGCTCCAGGATGTCATGGAGCATATCCGTCGTAACCCTCACCGCGTGCTGCGCGAAGAGCGCGAACAGCGATATTTACGCGAAGTTCGCCACTTTTCCTCTGAAACCACTCCAGTTCCAGGGGCGGTTATCAGACTTCCCGCATCAGTGGCCACAATGTCTGTCTCTGAGTACCTACCTGAGAAGTGGATAGCGCAGAGAAATATACTCACCTATGATGTGCATGAAAATCGCTTGTTGAAGCATTTTATACAGAGGCAACTTATAACTAGACTCGCGATGCTTCAGAAGCGAGCTGAGAGTGAGATACGACGGCGTGAGCAGGCTCGCATTGTGAAGATTCGGAACAAATGGGTTGATAACGAAACACCGGAGATTGAAAAACTCCACCTGGTGATAAGGGATTGCCAGCAGATGATGCGGCGCTGTATTTCCTGGGCTGACGAAGTGTTCTTGACCTTAGTGCAACCAGTTGTCCTGTCTGGGAAGGCATCTCAGGTATTACTAAAAAATCCCTCTTACAGCCGTTTTTACCGCCTCTACCTGCGTTTCCAGCAGCATTTACGTATCAGCCTGGACACTGAGCAATTTCTGACCACGTTGGCACTGCGCAAAATATGGGATCTGTACGAATTCTGGAGCGTCTTTCAGGTCACGAGGATAGCGGTACAGCAATTAGAACAGGTAGGTTATGTAATCACATCCAATAGCTTGTTCTTCGAAGTGGAGCGTGATTATTTCCAGTTTGATGTGCGCAGAAATGCCTCCAGTATTATCCTGGACAGAGGGGATACGCGGGTAAAGATAAAATATGAGCCGGTATATCCCAACTTTAAAACGCACAAGGAAACCTCGGGATTGGTAGCGCTGCTGTATAACGATAATCCGCTGACACCAGATCTGGCGGTAGAAGTATATGAACGTGGACAGCCAGATCATGTGGCAATTTTTGACGCAAAATATCGATGGTATTGTGAGAAGGATGGACTCTATCATCCCAAAGATGAAGACCTTGACAAGATGCGCAGGTATCGCGACCTTATTCAGTACCAAATCTATGATGAAAAGAAAAAGCAAGAACGCTGGCAAAAGATTGTCTCTAGCGCATATATTCTATATCCTGGCGATTTCCTGCGGCGCGATCCAGGAAATGATATTGGGGCGCTCCCAATGGTGCCAAAGATGCCGAAAAGCCTAAGTCGTGCCGTGGAGCAGGCTGTTGTTGATATTTTACGGATGGCGTATCTCCTCTAGAGTGCGTTCGGCAAATATAATAAACTGAAATGCTATGGAACGACATGAACTTAGCGATTACGTACTGCATACGAACAGTATCGAATCAGTCTGCTTGATGGGATAGGGCTGGAGGAGGTGCGCTCCTCGGCTATAGATAGGGATAATTGCTTCTATTTTTTATAGAAGATCTGGGTATCAGCGAATAGTCCGATAGAAACACATTAAGTTGAGAAGATCCCATGAATTAAGTCTAATTTGATGGCTTATTCAAGCTTGACTACCAGTTAGCGTAGTTCTACTGCTTCTGTTGAATCTCAAACATAAAATATCTACTTGTGTTACAATCTAACTGAAATAAGCTTAGCTCTGAAAGTAGCAGAAGGTATTCCTTAGAGGCTCACTATGATTGCAGAAATCTTAGCCAATGCGCTGGGAGGCATTCTCAGTGAAGTGCTTGGCAAGGTGCTCAAGCAGCCGATTAGATCGATGCTTGATGAGCAGAACATGCGTCGTGCTCTCATTAACGCAGTAGATCGTGCTGAAAGCAACCTTCGCTCACGAATACGATGCTATTGACCCCGAGCTAACGAACGCGTTGATCGCCCAGACCCGTTTCGCTGATGTACCAAGTGTTCAGATCGCCTTGAAGGACATGCTGATCCACCCGTTTCATGATCCCGTTCAGACCGTGGTAGTACTCCAGCGCTCATTTCATGATGTCCTCCCGGAGAGGGTAGATCGTACACGAGTAGATCGAGCCGTGGCTGCCTTCTTACACTACTTAGGACAGGAGGTGCTCTACATTCCGCAACTGCAGCACCTCTACACTCTGGCATTCCAAAAAGTTAGTGCGGAAAGCAGCAGCGCCATTGCTGCTAACACCGCAGCCTTGGTTGAGAGTATGCGCGACCTGCGCGACGATATCAAGCAGCTCCCAGCCGTTATGAACCTTTCTGCTCTCCCAAATCCTTCTGAACAGCTGGCTGAGCATCCGCAACCCTGGAACAATTTGCCGCAGCGTCCCTATACTCACTTTGTAGGGCGCGAGGCAGAATTGCACAAACTCACGCAGCTCATGTTGCCGTATCCACGAAGCCGCCACATTTTAATCACGCTCGATGGTATTGGAGGGGTGGGAAAGAGCGCACTTGCTCTCGAATTGGCCTACCGTTTTCGCGATAGTTCTAGCACACTATCGCCCGAGGAGCGCTTTGAGGCCATCGTTTGGATCTCAGCGAAGCGTACCTTACTCACGGCAAGCGGCATTCAGCAACGTCAACAAACCTTTTCTACGCTCACCGACCTCTACCGTGAAATAGCCATTGTACTGGAACTGCCCTCGAATATGCAGGTCGATCTAGATCAGCGTCGTGTTTTAGTGGAGCATGCCTTGACAAGTAAACGCACGCTGCTGATTGTAGATAACCTGGAGACAGTGGACGATGAGGAGGTGCTCACCTTCCTGCGTGAACTGCCCGATCCAACGAAAGCAATCGTGACCACACGTCATCGCATTGATATCGCCTACGCCATCCGGCTTACCGGTATGCCCCATACCGATGCTCTTGCCTTGATCGAACTGGAAGCACAACGCAAGGACATAGAGTTATCGGCAGACGCAGCGGAAGATCTCTACCGGCGAACAGGAGGTATTCCGTTAGCAATAGTCTGGAGTATCGCCTTGATGAGTTTGGGCTATAGCGTGGAATCAGTCTTGCGTCGCCTGGGGAGCGGCCATAGTGACATTGCACGTTTCTGTTTTGCCGAAAGTATCGTTCATATTCAGGGAAGGGACTCCTATCGTTTGCTGCTGGCACTGGCCTTTTTTGAGTCGAGTGTGAACCGCGAGATGCTCGGGAAGGTTGCAGGGTTAGGCGACGACGAGATTGGACGCGACGATGCTCTGGCAGAGTTGCTTCAACTTTCGCTGATCAACCAGGAAGGGGACCGCTTTACGTTGTTACCGCTGACGCGCTCATTCGCGCTTGACGAACTTGCACGCCATCCAGAACTCGAGCGGGCGCTACATGGACTATGCATCGATTATTTCATCGAGTTTGCGCACCCTTATACTGGTTGGCATTGGCTTCGGCATGATCTACCTCAAATCCTGCAAGAAGGTAGACATCTTGTTACGCTCGCAACCTGGTGCCAGGAAGTGGAACGTCTCGATGTACTACTGAAAATTCTTCCTGCTTTGGCTTATTATTATAGTATGATGGGCCAGTGGAGAGATATGCTGATTCTGGGAAAAGTCGCTTTAGAGTATGCCCAACTCACCGGTGACCTAGAGAGCATCATTTTTATAGAAGCGCACAATTTGAGTTGGGTATTGAGTGAGCAAGGGCACCATGAAGAAGCAGAGCGCTACCTCGCTGATGCACTCAATATCGCCAGGCAGATGGAAAATATCGCATGGCAATGCCAGATACTAGTCAATTACTCGCAGGTATTGCGCCGCCGTAACGCTTTTGACCAGGCCCTTGAGCGTTGCCACCAAGCGCTTGATCTCTCAGCTCAGTTAACCGGCACACAACAGTTGTATGTGCGAGCCACCATTGCATATGAGTTGGGAAAATACTATCGAGACCTTGGGAGCTGGCCAGAAGCTCAATCTCATTTTATCGCAGCCCAAGACGTGTTTCGATATGATGATGCTGACCCTGTTTTTAATGCGGAACTTGCCTGGGGTATATTGAGCAATCTTGGATTTATTGAACATCAGTTTGGACATTTGGAGACTGCCGAACAAATGTATCTCCAATCTCTGGAATTCTTCAGAGAGTTTGGTAGCAGAGGGAATATGGCGACAATATTAGTTCGATTGGCGATGCTTGAAGAGCAGCGTGGCAATCATGCTGCATCACTACAGTATGCTCGTGAGGCCTTGGATTGGAGTCGGAGATTAGGACTGGTACAGGAGCAAGCCCAGGCAGATATCCTTATTCAACGATTGGCAAATGTGCCCCACTAAGAAACGATGATTGACTAAATCCTAGGTTTATCACCAATTCTTGTGCTCGTCGGTGATCGACTCCCTTTCTACTTGATGCATCGTGTCAAAGAAGAACGAGAGAGATGATGAACTCACCAATTGTCATCCTGGATCACAATTGCATTATCGCGCTTGAATGTAAACTCAAGTTGCCAGATGAGACGAATCAGGGGATACTTTTGCTAGCCTTCAAAAGTGTTTGTAGGGGAGGCTCACTACATCTTTTTTGTCTCAGTGGTATGCGTGTACCACTGTCCGACAATGTATTGAAGAAAATCACTTCCCATTCGCCTTCTAACTTCCTCAACGTGCTGCTTGTGACAGCGCTTATACTTTCGTCTGCTCCCGCATGGGCACTGGTCATTACTCTGAATATGCCCAGTCCTGAGACCGAGCAAAATGGGGGCAAACACGGCGAGCAATTGTTGACCGCCTCCGAGCACTTCTTGTACAAATTCGAGATAGCCCTCATCACCGTGGCTGCGTTGCTCGCCCGGCCAAATACCTTTCCCTTCAGCCTCGTAGACCAGTTGTTGATCAAAGAAGACTGCCGCCTCTTCCAGAAAGCGACAAAGGCCTTCGGGGTCATCTGGCTTCCACCTCGACTCTGGGGGAAGCCAAAGGCAGCACTGCCCGTCTGCAAAAAAGTGTCGGTCCGGCATATGCGGGAAGCGCTCTGCAATCTCAAAGATGTGCGGTTCCCCTTGTGGATAGTCGGAGGGAAATTCCACACGAACCACAATAGGAGTGGGAACTCCGCACTCTGCTACAAGGGTGATAGTCCCTTCGAGGAAAACACGTCCTGCCGTCTCGTCGACCCGGTATGAAAGCCCGGGAAACATTTCAGCAATACTTGCTTGATCTTGAGCCAGGCGGGAACCACCACCTCGCTGGTACCAGGGACTATTCCTTTGGTGCATATCGGCGCTCCGGAATAACAGATTTGGCACGCGCTGATTTCAAGCCGCTGATGGTCAAACCGATCGCTCCAGCAGTAAGAAAGACCGCTGCACCGGCCTGGTAGATCTTGGAACCTCTGGCTGCCCGCTCCACTTTTTCTGCAGTGAGGTCGGTGGCAACGTACCCCTGGACCTTGGCACTGTAAGTAAAGTGCTTGCACAGCTCATCAGGAAGAATCTCGTAGACATCCCTACTCAGCGCGATCTGCCCACCCTCACTTCGCTCCTCCAATTGTGCGGCGTATTCTGCCTCTTCCCCCAGACAGATACGGTCGCGCTGCCCGCGCGCTCCAAGCTTCGAGACAAGGGTGGTTCCCATGTCGATACCGATGGCAAGTCGCAAGTTCTCCGCTTCTGGCAGACAGGCTTTCAGTGTATGCTCCATAGAGGACTGCAACCCCACGGCCGCCTCGACCACCTGTTGCGCGATGGCCTCCCCGTCATCCTGCGGGAGGTGAAAAAGCCCCTGGATACGATCCCCTTGATATTGAATGCGCACACCGTTGAAGTCGCCTGTGAGCACACGGGCTGTTTCTTTGCGAATCGCATGAAACACTCTCAAGGCCTCCTGCTTTTTCTCATCACTCGTAGCCTCGTCGATGTAGCGTGTGAAGCCCGAGACATCGGCGAAGATGGAGGCACCGAGGACGCGCTTGTTGTTGAAAATGCTGAGGTCATCCATCTCGATGCGAACTTCCGCCGAACCATAGGCGATATCCTCCAGAGGAAAGCGCTCTTTATTCTCCTCGACGTGTCTGGCGCTCACGTCTCGATTCCAGGTGAGCCCGTGGGCTTCGAGCAAGGCGTCGAGATCATCGCTGGACACCGGCAGCACTTGATAGGGGCCATCATCCGTCTGGAAGCATATGGCACGCAGATCATCCGGGAGCGCCTCGTAGACCTGCTTGGTCAGTCGCAGCCGTTGGGCTGTGCTGATGATCTTCGCCGCGTGATTGGCCGGTGCGCCCACGAAGAGCAATTCGCGGTCCCCATTGATGCCGTCCATAGTACCAATGGCATTGCCCAGGTCGGCTCCTCCCGCGATGGTGAAGTCATCGCAGTCTGAGAACGCCGGATTGAAGATGGTCTTGACGAAATCCTTCAACACCAGTTGCAGGAGGACGGCACGAACTGCCAGTTGCTCGCCGTCATCAATGGGTCGGTAGAAGAGCGCGTGGAGCTTGGGTCCCTGAAAATGCACCAGCACGCCCCCGAATCCCTCGACGATCCGCGTCACGGCCCGTTCATAGATATGCACGCCTTGTATCAGACGTTTGTAGTCGTCTTCAGCATAGAGCCCATCGGAGGCCAGGCTTGCAAAGTTTGACACCTGGACGTAAACGTGTGCCCCATAGATCTCCCGACATGTTGTTTCGGACAGAAGCTGTTCTAGATCAGCCTCCCGGGTGAGTTTCGCCACCTCAATTTCTCCCATATGGTCGAGGTGGTTGCGTATGCGGTCGTAACTCCTTTGATAATTCCAGCTCATACTATCTCCTTCTGTCCGGCCTCAGTGGTCGGCATGTAGGTATAAACGGTTTGTAGTGGTGCTCCCTTGATAGGTTGGTTCTCGTGTTTCACCAGGAGTGCCTGTAAATGGGGTGGGAGCCGGGTATAGAAGTCCTGTCCGACAACGATAGGAGACTCAAGTACCTTTGTCTCGCTCTCGAATCGCGCGGCTAAATTCACCGGCGAACCGAGTACTGTGAACTGTCGCTTGCCCGCTCCGCCGATGTTGCCGATAAAGACCTGCCCGGCGTTCAGGCCGACCCCAATGGTGATGAGTACCCCGCCGAAGCACATAGACTGCGCGAGTGTGACCATCTCCTGTGCGCAGGTGAAGGCCTGAAGTACAGGGTCCCCCTCGCTTGGAGCGAAGCCCCATATGGCCATAACAGCGTCGCCGATAAACTTGTCAACAAGTCCCTCATGATGGTGAATGAGGGTCACAGTGGCGTCAAGATAGGCTCCAAGTTCACGGGCAATGTCCTGTGGGATCATGCCGGCCGAGCGTTCCGTAAAGGAACGAATATCGGAATAGAGGATAACGGCATCGATGTAGCGGGGGTCACCATACACTCGCCCTGTTGCGAGCAAGCGGTTAGTGATCTCCGGTGAGAGGTGCGCGTTAAATTCGGTGAAGAGTAGGTACTCGTTCCGGAAGCGAAATGCACGCTCGTTCGACGCTTCGGTGAGTTTTTCGGAGATCAGGCGCAGCAGGTTTCCGAGAAAAGTAACGCTATCCATCAGTTGCCCAACCAGGGAATGTGGAAGCACTAACGCCTGCACCATGCCCTGGGCGATTACCGTAGCGCTGCGAGTGGTTTCATTGATCAAGGCCTGTTCTCCCAGTACTGCGTACGGCGAACGGGTCACGAGATAGATGCCGTCTATTACGATGCGCACCTGGCCATGTAATAGCACCACTAGATGTTCTGCTTTTTCCCCTTCGGCCATGATGACCGCGCCATCCTCGTAAAAGCGGATCATTTCTGGGCCGATTTGCTGAAGCAAGTCGGCCGGGACATTGTTGAAAATCGGCAAGAGGGAAAGGTCCCCCTCAGATAGATACTGCTTCTTCATTCATGTGCTCCTTCGCATCGTTCACATCCTCTCAGGTGAACCATTCTTCACTACTACCTCGATTGTGACACTGGGGAGTACAAAAGTGGAGCAAATACTTATGCACCCCTATTCAAGCGGCTTCGTAAGCGCCATGGCATATCCCGGGTTAAAAGGATCATCCTGTCCCTCGAACCTTATCGCCTTCCGATGCCTCAACGAGCACAAGGTTCCATCGATCACCTCGTAGCGGTGCTCTCCCATGACCATGCGCAGGAGCTCCGCGATCACAATGGCTGCGGTCGCCGCGCCGACGAACGAGGCTCCTACAGCATGGCCTGCGAGCGTCGTCAGGCCGCATTGATCGGCGCCCGCTGTCGCTAGAGCCTGGTAGGCTGGGCGGAGAAGCGCGTTCTCAATCACCTCGCTTTCAGTGATCCCTCCCCATCGATTGCGTGCCGAACGCAGCGCTGGAAAGGTGTGGATCTGAAAGGCCAGGTATTCCTCAGTTCCCCGACCGAGACCAGCCTCGATAATCCGGTGGAACCCGACATCTTCGAGCGCCGCTCTTCCCCGCGCGTTATCGATACCACACAGCGCGACCCCTGGTTCATCGTCATCGACCCGGAAATTGTCTCGAAAGCGGCGTTCTTGGATGGTCGTTTGAAATCCGCGCTCTTCGCACCAGCGGGCTATCGCCCGCGTTTTCTTCTCTCCAAGGATCGCCTGCGTGATCAGCAGGGAAGTGCTGTCGTTGGCGGGTACGAGCGCGTCGAAGTCCTGTAGGATGAGCTTCACCTCCTCGGGTTGGACATAAGGCAGCAGACCCAGCGTCCAGAGGTAGGCCTGCCCCAGGTGGCCCAGGCCGATGATCCAGAGCCGCGAGGGCAGGATATCGAGTGGGGGACCAAATGCACACTCTTCCAGCCAGGAGATTCCCCCCTCAGGTCGCCAAAGGGAAAGACCGATTGCTCTTCGGCCGGCCTGGGCAATGCTCCTACGGACGAACTGGAACGCCTCCGACACCGCAAGCGCTCCGGCCAGGACGCCCGATGGTGTGAATTCTTGCTGCTCGGGAAGGCGGTAGTTCTCTTCGAGGGGAATGACGCCTCCGGCCCACCCCTCGAACGTGGCCCGCACAGCAAATGGGCTGCTGCCAGCAGCACTCTCCACGTCGCCAAAGACGATGCGCGGCTGCGTCGGATCGACCGTCGCGGCGAGCCTCCCTTGTAAATCGATGATGGCGTCCGCCAGTGTGCGGCAGCGCCGCCACGGAACGCGCAGGGCGACATCCAGATTGCCCGTGACCTGAACGCCACCTAGGAAGCATCGGCGGCCAGTGTTCACGGCGGTGAGAAGAGCTGCCTGCAACGTCGGGGAGGAGGCAACGTCGGGCCCCACCTCGAGCAGGAGGCGATAGCTCTCGAAGCGTTGCACGGCTTCCTCGATGCTCGACGCTTCCCCAGTGTCCAAAGCCAGCTTGATGGTGCGATGCAGGCTATCGCCTTGGTTGTGGTCCTCCATGTATTACCCCCATACTCCTATATAAAAGAAGCGAGCTGCGAGCTTCCCATCATAGCTCTGCCAGCGGTGTCCGCCCAGATACTCATACACGCCCAGTTCGCGGGCACTGACTAAATGCTGGGCATATTCTGGCACAATCAACGCGATGTGGCCGGGCGTGGCAATCATGGGGTGATCACGATCGGCCCTGCTCTGCCGCGCTGGCCCTCCGTGGGTATGCACATCAGCCACCACCTCGAGCCGGGCCTTGCGGCAATGCTGCCAGAGCGGACCGTACCCTGCTCCGTCGAACATCACAATGCCGCTGTCCAGGCAGTGCGGATCGAGGTCATCGTAGCAGATGAAACCCCGGACCACACGCCGACCACCAATGCGCTTCCCCAACAGGAAAGCACCGCTTTCCCTATGCCCTCCTCCGCGCCGGGCAAGCTCGTGGAGGAGGGTGCGCCACAGTCTGGAAGGACAGCTCAGGCGATGGTCAGGCGCCACGGGTTCCCGTATACTCGCTCGAATGAAGTAAATCATGCACGATCCTCAGGTATAAGGTAATGTTGCTCGCCGACGACCAGATCATGGTGGGATGTTGGTTTCGCCAAACGTCGTGTCCTACAATCGCAAGCCGGTCACAGGGGAGGTAAAGGCACTGCCCACTGTTCCAGGCCGGGTTGAATGCGTGCTGAACGCGACCTCGACCAGTTGGCCAGCATCGCTGCTCGAGCGGCTGACCGCGCTCGACATTCCACAACTGCGCGGTCGGCCCAGTCTGCGGATAATTGCTGCACTCGAAGCGAAAGGCATACTCGTCCGCTGCGCTTTCCCGCGCCGCCGCTCTAATCGCGATGAGAGCGTAGGGCCACTCGATGGAGCGAAGTCGCCAACGGCCTCGATCCACTCCACTCTGGAATGGCCCCGCTTTGATGTGTGAGCGAAAAACCTGCTCGTCCGGCTGCATACTTAGCCCTCTACACGCACCTTCGGAACGAGGTCGAAGCACAACTGACAGTCTGGGAAGGTCACCAGCGATCCGATGTGAGTCTCCTCATCAGGCCGCGTGGGCGAGTGACAGAGCTGCAGGAGGTGCTCCGTCGCGTCAACCTCATGCAAGCCGAAACCCTCTGGCGCTGGCCCGACTGCCCAGTGCTTCACGCGCTCGACGGTGGCTGAGGGAGGAAACGCGCGGGCTATGTGAGCCGCGTTGAAGTTGACGGTAACCTCCACCCGGTGGCAGCGATGGACATGTACGCGGCTCCGGTGGCTGATACGGGCCTCCTCAAGCGAAAGATCGGGGGAGAATTCCGTCTCTTGGTCTTCGACCAGGATAATCAGGGAGTGCTCGTCTTCGGAGAAGCGCAGCCCTTGTGCTTCAGCACTCCTGAGGATATCCCGTACCGTGCCGTTGCCGGGCACGCGTAGCAGGATGATTTCGGGAATTCCCTCCCCCTGCACAAAAATCTCAATCTCATTCATACTGTCTATCCTTTTCGATGCTATGCATTGAATAATGCTGAGAAGACCGCTTGTTTGTTCTTCAGCATAATGTGAATGAAACAGGTAAAAAGAAAAGCACTTCGCGTACGAAGCACTATCTGTTTAAAACACTCTCGCTCTACGCTTGTTTTTCTCCCTCCTTTTCAGTAGTCACATAGATAGTTTTCAATAAATCTTGTTGAACACCTCCCTAAAAAATTATGATGGAATCATGTAAATATGTTGCCGACCAGTTGAAGTCAACTCCTCATGACGTAAAAGGAGCTTTGCATCGTAGAGCTTGTGTAATCTCATGCTGGCGGTATTAATTTCCAGCCCGAGATTATTTGCAAGATCACGTGCTGTCAACTCGTTTCTTTCGTTAATCAACTGCCACACTTCTAGTAGGTTCGGCTCGACATGACCAATGAGCCGTACCTCAATCCCTTCACGAATGATGAGCGCCACCTTTGCACGACGGCGAGCGATTGTTCCCTCCAGATTATCAATAGTAGCTGGACTTGGCTGCTCAAGGAGCATCATGCGATCTCTATACTTATTTAAAGACAGGCCAATTGCCAGTTCGAGCACAGTTTCATCAGCAAATGAGGTGTCCATAACCCGGACTCCTTCAAACGATAGAACGAGTATCTGACCAATCGGCACATCCAGCAATGCCTGCTCGAGAAACGGAAATGCTTTCCGTCCATAATCACGCAGCAGGAGGTCTGGCTCTGGAATATCCAGGAAGCCAAACAGTTCCCTCATTTCAAATCGTTTCATGATGACCTTTCAACAATCTTTGTTGAAATGCTCTGTCAAGAGCATATCATGTTTCTGGACAAAATGCAAGTTTCTGCTTGAGAAATGCGAGATGTCAGTCGAGCGTGTTGCTTCGAAACTTTATGGCAATATGTGTACCTGGAAAGAAAGGAAGATCATCATGGTAAACCTTCTCAGTCAGTTCAGTCCACACACTTCCCATCTCCGAACGAATGTGAAGAGTTCCACCACTCTTAACGGCAATTCGTTGGATTGCTCCAAGACCTTGACCGCCACGCCCATCTGGACGTGCGCTTAAACCATTTAACGCTCGATCAATGAAGCCACTACAGGTATCAGAGATATTCCCGTGTTTGGCCAGGAGTGTCCTCCGAATACCTTTTCCTAAGTCGCTGATAGCCAACTCGATATCGATGAAAGGCGTATGTTCGTACTTTTGGATCATGACGGTACCTCGATCACAGCTATGATCAACGATATTACTGCAGGCCTCCGCGATAAGATTGACAACCTGGTCAATATCATAAGTAGCGTTTCCCAGCCAGGATGTCAGGATTTGTCTTCCTCGAGAGGCGACGGTGAGAACATCCCGTTGAATACGAATCGGGAACAGTTCAAGAACATTAGAGGAGGCGGCACTTCTTCCATAATCATTGCATGGATCAAACCTATCAATGGGAAGGACAATTTCAAGACCTCGTTCGAAGAAATCTATCCTGCGCAAATAGGCATGCACGTCTTTTCTCAGTCCAGCTAAGCGTACGGTTTCTTGGGCACGCTCCTTAAGAAATCGACATGCTCCGAGAAGACTCGTTGCCCCATAGGGATTAACCCATGTAACAGCTGACATATTCAGGATGATCGGACCGCTCAGGGGAGCAGTGGTTACGAGCGTATAGAGTTCTTCTACTAGTTCTGGCTTTGCGCCGAGCACATTTGGTACCAGAATTGAGGACCTACGCACGATCCTCCACCTTTCCATTCGGCCTAATGTCCTCAATTAGGCCGTTTCAGACGATGTACGAGTGAAAGATATGTTTACACATCCTTTTATCTGAAACGGAATACCAGCTCGAAAGTATCACGCCAGCAGCTATTTTTATGTGGTGATCAGTAAACTAGCCGCATGATAATCGAGCCAGAATACTGGCATGCTTTCTTATCCGTTATTCCGTGTGAATTGAAGAAGATTGGCAAGTATCTCGTTCCAAGGAACCATAAGTGGTGATGGGTAGCGTTCCGGTTCATGTAGCAAACGAACGCCGCACTCGCGCAGCAAGGCAACACTCCTGGAAAATGCTGGATGACGCACCAGGTCCATCTTGAGGCAGGGAACGGCAACGATTGGCGGTGATCCTCGTCCAAGCGCTTCGCACAAGAGACTGGTCACCAGCGTATCGCCAATGCCCTGCGCCCACTTGTTGACGGTGTTAAAGGTCACCGGCATGACCAACATCACATCAGCTTTGGGCAGTGGATCCGCCTCCTCTGGCAGCTTGTAATCGGTTCGGACAATATGTCCCGACAGTTCGGCAAGGGTCTCGATATTCATCCAGCGCGCGGCTTGTGGCGTCGCGATGACACACACATCCCACCCTGCCTCCTGGAGCAGCGGCACCACCTCGTGTGTCTGCTGTGCAGGGGGCGCTGCACAGACCATCAGATACAGAATAGGGCAAGAACCTTGGTCACTCATGGACACCTCTCTTCACATAGCGATTTGTGCCGATGTTGTTTCCAGCTGCCGCTCGAGGTCTTTGACCTCCTCAGTGTCCTTCCAGGCCTCCAGCTCTTTTCGCACCTGGCGCAATCGTTCCAGTACGCTCA
>Ga0207646_10001678_pt1 | contig 26971 bp, 30 predicted proteins | sample KBSK5502metaG_FD_184343 | JGI IMG/M metagenome (GOLD analysis project Ga0207646, IMG submission 184343) | Corn, switchgrass and miscanthus rhizosphere microbial communities from Kellogg Biological Station, Michigan, USA - KBS K5-50-2 metaG... | ecosystem: Host-associated > Plants > Roots >...
GCTCAGGAGAATTGCCTCTGACGACGGATCGTCCCGTGACCGAGGGCTACCGCGCGATGGTGGCCTGCCCTCATGCCCTGGCGTCCGCCGCCGGAGTGGACGCGCTCCGTGGCGGCGGCTCGGCGGTGGACGCGGCCATCGCCGCGAGCGCGACGCTCTCCGTGATCTACCCGCAGATGACCAGCGTGGGCGGCGACGCCTTCTGGCTCATCTGGGACGCCGGCCGCCGCCAAGTCCGCTTCCTCAACGCGGCGGGCAGGGCCGCCGCGGCCGCCAAGATCGAGTGGTTCGTCGAGCGCGGGCTCGGCGAGATCCCGGTGCGCGGCGTGGTGCCCGCCACGCTCACCGTGCCCGGTGCCGTGGACGGCTGGTGCGAGGCGCATGCCGCGTACGGTGGCCTGACGCTGGCGGACGATCTGGCCGCGGCCATCCATTACGCGCGCGGGGGCTTCGAGGTCACCGAGCGGGTGGCCGAGTGGACCGCCGGCGCCGCCGAGGCGCTCAAGACGAGTCCCGAGGCGGCGCGGATATTCCTGCCCGGCGGCGCGCCTCCGCGGGCCGGCCAGCGCCTGATCAATGGCGACCTGGCGCTCACGCTCGAGCGAATCGCCGCAGAGGGACGCGACGGTTTCTATGGCGGGGAGACGGCGCGCGAAATGGCCCGTTGGGCGGGCGCGCACGGCGGCTTCTTCACCGAGCGCGATTTCGCCGAGCAGCGCGCCAAGTGGGGCGAGCCCCTGAGCACGGTCTACCGCGGCGTGACGATCTACGAGACGCCGCCGCCGACCCAGGGCATTTCCGTGCTCCAGATGCTCAATCTCCTCGAGCCCTTCGACCTGGGCAAGCTGGACTATCTGGGCCCGGATCACGTCCATCTCCTCGTGCAGGCCAAGCAGATCGCCTTTCACGATCGCGACCGGCTGATCGCGGATCCGGAGTTCGTCAAGGTGCCGGTGGAGAGGCTGCTCTCGCGCGCGTATGCCGACCAGCGGCGCCGCCTCCTCGACCCGCTCCGCGCGCTGCCGTGGGACGGCATCCCGTCGTCCGGCAGCCTGACCGGCGACACGGTGTACGTCTGCGCCGTGGACCGGGAGGGCAATGCCGCCTCGCTGATCCACAGCATCTACTTCAACTATGGCTCGGCCATGGTGGGGGGCCGGACGGGCGTCGTGCTTCAAAACCGCGGCGCCTATTTCTCGCTGGATCCCGCGCATCCGAATCGGTTGGAGTCGGGCAAGCGGCCGCTGCACACCCTGATCGCGTCGCTGGCCGTCAGGGACGATCGGCTCTGGCAGGCCTTCGGCTGCATGGGCGCCGACGGCCAGCCTCAGATCCACTTGCAGGCCTATACCGCCATGATCGACTTCGGTTTCGACATCATGCGCGCGATCGAGTCGCCGCGCTGGCTGGCGGGCCGCTTCGCCCTCGGCGACCCGCGGGACCTGCTCAATATGGAAGGGCGCTTCCCGGAGGCGACCTACGCCGAGCTCGCGCGGCGCGGGCACGTGGTCAACCGCTGGGGGCCGTGGCACGAGCTGGCCGGTCACGCCCACGGCATCACCATCGATCCCGCGACGGGCGCGCGCACGGGCGCCGCGGATCCGCGCAGCGACGGCGCCGCCCTCTGCATTTAATTCTTCATCCCTCTCCCCCTCACCTTTGTCCTCTCCCCCTCTGAGGGAGAGGGTAGGGTGAGGGGGAGAGGGCAGGGTGAGGGGGACTCATGCCCTACCAGGTTTACGCCCTCAAGTACGCCGAGCGGGACACCACGAAGAGCCAGTTCTTTTTCCGTGAGCCGTCAACCGACCCGCTGACGCTGCACTTCTATCTCTGGGTCATTCTCGGCGGCCCGCACCCGGTCGTGCTCGACACCGGCTTCTCGGGTGAGGCCGCGAAACGGCGCGAGGCGCGCAACTGGGTGAGCCCGGCCGAGATGGCGCGTCGAATCGGCGTCAATGCCGCCGAGGCGCCCGAGGTCGTGGTCTCGCACCTGCACTGGGACCACTGGGATGGCTATCGCTTCTTCCCCGGCGCGCGGTTCTGGATCCAGCGGGAGGAGGCCGCCTTCTGGACGGGCTTCGCGGGGCAGTACGCGAATTACCGTCAGTTCGCCGAGGTCGAGTCGCTGGCCGATCTGGTCCGGCTGAACTATGCGGGACGGGTGAAGCTGGTCGAGGGCGAGGCCGACGTGCTGCCGGGCATTCGCGCCTACTGGATCGGCGGCCACACGGCGGGGCTGCAGGTGATGACGGTGGAGACCGCGCGCGGCCCCGTGGTGCTCACCTCGGATGCCTCGCACTTCTACCGCAATATCGAGCGCCGAGACCCGGTGCAGATCATCACGAACCTGCCGCAGATGCTGCGGGGCTTCGACCGCATCGACGAGCTGGCGGGCGCCTCCCACCTCGTCGTCACGGGCCATGACCCCGAGGTGGCCAAGCGCTTCGACGAGGTGGAGCCGGGCATTATCAAGATCGCCTAGAGGTCGTTGGGACCCCTCACCCCGGCTGAGCCCGCCCTCAACCGAAAACTTGGCCCGGAGTTCCCCGGCCCCTATCATGAGGCCATGCGCGACGTCGCCGTCATCGGCAGGCGAGAGGGTGGGGACGGGCCTTGACCCGAGGAGCGCCGAGACGATAGCCGCCCGATGAACTGGATCGAGAGGCTGTTGGACTTCTTTCGAGGATCCGCCCCGCAAGCGCCGCCGACGGCGACACTCCCGTCCAATCCGGCCAAGCGTCCGGTGTCGAAGGAGGAGATTCTAGAGGCGATTTGCGAACATGTGGCGCGCAGCTCTAAGGGCAAATGGACGGCAGGCCGCCTCGTCCCCACCGCTCGGATGCTCGACGAGGGTTACATCGACTCTTTCAGCCTCGTTGAACTTCTGGTGTTCATCGAAGGAACCTACGGAATCGCTGAGATTTCGCAGGTGGCCCTGCTCGGGCGGCTGGCCACTGCGGACGCCCTGGCCCAGTACGTAGCCGACCAGACGAAAGCCACAGTATGAAGCCGGCCCGAATCCTTGCAGGCGAAATCCGCGCCAGGTGCGCCGCCTTGGGGGATTCGCCGGCTGTCCATTTTGTTTCGAAGGCACTGGGAGACCGAACGGTGTCGTGGGCGACACTTCTAGAATCGGCGGACACCGTCGCGCGGGAGATTCGGTCGGCGCCGCTGCAATCCGGCGTGGTTGTTATCGTCCTTGACCATTCCCTCGAACTTCTGGACTCACTAATCGGATCCATCCTGGCGGACCGTACTCCTACCATCTTCAGCCTGCCTTCGGTCAAGCTGAACATGCCGAAGTATTTTGAGGCCCTGCCCAAGCTCTTGGCCAACGCCCAGCCTGACCTGATCATCACCAGCCCGGAACTCTATCGCCAGTTGTCCACGTGGGGAATCTCGCTGCGAGGAATCGCCGTGATGGCCGGGGGCAAGCTTGTCACGGCGGGAGAACCGACGGGACCGTCGCAGAGTCCTTCTGCCGAACGGCCGTCCAAACCCGCCGCGATCCTTCAATACTCGTCCGGTACGACCGGACTCCGCAAAGGCGTCGCCCTGGACGACGCGGCCATCCTGGAGCAGATCGACGGGTACGGCCGGGCGATCCGTCTCAGCGCGGACGACATCATCATCAGCTGGCTGCCGCTGTACCATGACATGGGGCTGATCGCCTGCTGCCTGATGCCGCTGGTCAAAGGCGTCCCGGTCGTGTGGATGTCGCCGTTTGACTGGGTTGGAGATCCGGCCCTGTGGTTTCGGTACGCGCACCGGTTTCGGGCGACGCTCTCCTGGCTGCCCAATTTTGCGTACAACTACTCCGCGCTGAGAGTCACGCCGGCCATGACGTCCGGCGTCGATCTGTCGTCGCTCCGTTGCATTGTCAACTGCGCGGAGCCAGTGCGGGCGGACAGCCACAGGCTGTTCGTTGAGAGATTCTCCTCCCTCGGCCTTGAGCCTTCCAGCCTCGGCACCTGCTACGCCCTCGCCGAGAATACCTTTGCCGTCACCGAGGGCGGCGTCAGCGCCCCGGTGGTGCATGAGGAGGTCGACGCCGACGATCTCCTACGTCGCAACCTCGCCCGGCGCGTGCCCTCCGGCCGCGACGGCTATCCGATGCTCTCCTCCGGCCGGACGTTCCCCGGTCAGGAGGTCAAGATTGTCGACGCCGGACGTGTGGAGCTGCCTCCGCGGCGCGTGGGGGAGGTCGCCATCCGCAGCGCCTGCATCATGCGTGGCTACTACAAGAACGAGGAGGCCACGGCCGAGAGCATGGACGGAGAGGGCTGGTTTTACACCAAAGACCTTGGATATCTGACGGAAGAACGCGATCTGTTCGTCACCGGCCGAATGAATGACATGATTATCGTGGGCGGGGTCAACATCTACCCGTCCGACATCGAATACTTTGTCTCCGAGGTTCCCGGAGTCCATCCCGGCCGCGTCGTCACCTTCGGCGTGGACAACGAAGCCAAAGGTACGGAGGATCTGGTGGTCATTGCGGAGCTGGAGCCCTCATGGAAAGGCCGAGAGCAAGAGGTGGAGGCGGGAATCCGGCGCGAAATCTCGATGCGCGCCGAGTGCCCGGTGGCCGATGTCCGTTTGGTGCCGCCAATGTGGCTGCTGAAATCGTCTTCGGGCAAGATCGCGAGAGGAGCAAACAGGGGAAGATATCTCTCGGAACGGAATCGGCACTGAAGGCCGGGCTCCAGCTCTCGGCCCTAGAGCGAGGCGTCCTGCTCGCCGACATCGGCCACTCCCAGGATGGCTGCCCGCGCCGTGGCGACGACCGCCGCGAGGGCGGCGGCCACAATCTCCACTCGCGCCCCGACCATTCTCACGGTGACCCCCCGCCCGGACGGGAGTTCGCTGGCGCCGCCGAGGAGCTCTCCCGAGCCCTGGAGGACGCGATGCAGCCGGTCGCTGAGATCGCGCGAGGGAATGCTGCTGGTCCACACGTGGAGGGTCCCCAGCGCATCGAAGCGGCCGAGCAGCCCGGGGTGCGTGGGGCTCATGGTGGCCGGCGCCAGGTGCGTGACGTCCAGGAATTCCAGCCTGCCGTCGGGCCGCTGTGCCGTGACGCGCGAGGCGTAGAGATCGTAGGCGTGGGCTTCGCCCATGGCCACGCGGCCGGGGCTCAGGATGCTGCCGTACACCAACGTTGCCCTCGGATGGGCCACCAAGGTTACTTCCTCCAGGAAGCGGGAGCCGCGAAAGGGGATCACCGGCCCCGGGAGGTATTCGACGTAGCTCCCTGCAGCAGCCTGAATGTGCAGACGGTGCGTGGATTGGGCGGCGGGTGAGCGGTAGATCTTGGTGGCCGCGGCCGTGGTGAGGTGAACCTGCGCGCCGTCCCCGGCGACGATTTCCGTCTGAAAACGGTCGCCCTGGACGATCCCGCCGGTCACGGTGACGATGTAGACCCAGGCCATGCCCGGCAGGGCCGGGTGCGGGTGGAGGACCTTCTGGACCTGGAGCGGGGCCTGCTTGTATCCGTCCGCGATCTCGGTCACGCCATCCCTCGACGCGAACTCGAGCCTGAGCACTCCCTCCATGCTCGCCTTATTCCCGCGCCGTCGCCCCCGCCTCTTCGAAGAGGACTTCGCGCCTGATGAGGGCCACCACCTCGTCGATGCCGGTCTGGGTCATGCAGTTGGTGAAGAGAAAGGGCTTCGCGCCCCTCATCTTCCGGGAATCCCGCGCCATCACCTCGAGGCTGGCGCCCACGTGCGGCGCGAGGTCCACCTTGTTGATCACCAGGAGATCGGACTGGGTGATGCCGGGGCCGTTCTTGCGGGGGATCTTGTCCCCGGCCGCCACGTCGATGACGTAGATGAAATAGTCCACCAGGGCCGGGCTGAAGGTGAGAGTGAGGTTATCCCCTCCGCTCTCCAGGAACAAGAGGTCCGAATCCGGGAAGCGGGTCTCCATCTCCTCGAGGAAGGCCAGGTTCATGGTCGGGTCCTCGCGGACGGCGGTGTGGGGGCAGGCCCCCGTCTCCACCCCGAGGACCCGTTCGGGCTCCAGGATGCCGGCGAGCGTCTGCTTCACGTGGAGCGCGTCCTCCACGGTGACGATGTCATTGGTCACCACGATGACCTTGTAACCCGCGGTCATCAGGCGGGGAACGAGGCACTCGACGAGGGCCGTCTTGCCCGAGCCGACCGGGCCGCCGACCCCGATGCGCGGGATGCGCTTCGCCATGGGCGTCTCCTCAGCTGATGAAGATTCGGATCGAGGCGCGCTCGTGCGCCATCCCCATGATGTCGATGAGTGGGGCGAAGGCGCGCATCTCGGACGGGCTGCGGTCCATGTTCTCCTCGGCCACGCGGACCATCAAGGGCTTGAGCCGGCCCAGGATCAGCTGGGCCTCCTCGTGGTCGAGGCGGACGAGGCGCATCGCCGCCCCCAGCAGGCTGGTGGTGAAGGTGTAGAGCTCGATCAGCAGGGCCTCCCGGCGGGGGATGCCGAGAATGGCTGCCGCCGCCCCGAGGGCCACCGCCGCGGTCCCCGGGCCGCCGCCCGCCTCGACAGCGGCCCGGTAGTCCGCCAGCAGCGGCTCGGGCGCGAGGGCGATCGCCGTGGTCAGGATGCGCTTGCCCACTCGCCGCGAGGCCTCGCGGAGTTCACGAACCAGCTTCATGGCGAAGAGGCGGCGGTCGATCTCAAGCAGGCGCTCGAGGTCGCGCCCCTCGGCGGCGCGATGGGCGTGGCAGAGAGCCACGCCGTCGGCCGGGCCCAGGACATTCTGCAGGTAGTCCTGGATGAGCGCCTCGACGTCCGCCTTGGAAGCCAGCCCCGCCTGGACGAAGGCCTCGAACCCGTGGGAGAGCGTGTAGAGGCCGGTGGGGAAGAGGCTGTCGGAAATCTGAAGCGCGCTCAGGAACGCCTCGCCGGCCGCGCGGGGCGATGGGCCCCCAGTCTCGTCCAGCCGGCCACCCTCAGTGGTGATGTCCATGGGGGTGGGGGTGCTCGTGGGGGACCACGCGCGAGATGACGCCGATGTCCCCCTGCTCGAAGCGATACTCGATCCCCTGCAGGTCGTATGTCTTGAGGACCGTCTCCATCACCTTTCTGTCCACGGAGACGGGGATGTACACCGACAGTCCCTCGATCTTGACGGGCCAGTGCTGGTTGCCGAGGACATGGCCGAGCTGGACGGCGACCCGAACGAGGTCCGCGGCGGCGGCGGGCTTCACGGTGATCACCAGCACCTCCTCCGGCATGAGCCGGGCCACGATCATCCGCGCCTGCGGCTCGTTCAGGTAAAGGACGTCGCCATCGCGCAGGGCGGTGCCCCGCCCCAGGCTCAGGCCGAGAGGCGTCCCCTTGTCGGTCTGGATGCGGAGCCGGCCCTTCTGGGCGTCCAGAGGCGTCAGGGCCACCGTCTCCACGCCCCCCTCCGCCTGCCAGCGCCGGTGCAGGTCCCGGAGGCGCGCGTCCTCGCCGAGATTGCCCAGGACGGCTTCGACGACGATCATGCGTTAGGATGCCCCGCGCTAGAAGAGGAAATACCGCTGGGCCATGGGCAGCACCGTGGCCGGCTCGCAGGTGATCAGCTGGCCATCCGCGTAGACCTCGTAGGTCTCGGGGTCCACCTCCACTTTGGGCAGGGCCGTGTTGTGGATCATGTCCTTCTTGCCCAGGGCGCGGCAGTTGCGCACGGGGATCACCCGTTTCTGCAGCCCCAGCTTGGTGTGGACTCCCGCCTGGTAGGCCGCCTGGGAGACGAACGAGATGGAAACCGACTGCTTGGCGCGCCCCATCCCGCCCCACATGTACCGGCCGATGATGGGCTGTGGGGTCGGGATGGTGGAGGCGGGATCGCCCATGGCGGCGAAGGTGATGAATCCGCCCTTGATGACCATGTCGGGCTTCACCCCGAAGAACTTGGGCTTCCAGAGCACGACGTCGGCCAGCTTGCCCGCCTCCAGGGAGCCGATATGCTCCGCGATCCCGTGAGCGATGGCCACGTTGACGGTGTACTTGGCGACGTAGCGCTTCACGCGCACGTTGTCGTTGTCGCCCCGCTCCTCGGGGAGCCGGCCCCGCACCCGCTTCATCTTGTCGGCCGTCTGCCACGTCCGGATGATGGTCTCGCTCGCGCGCCCCATGGCCTGCGAGTCCGACCCGATCATGCTGACGGCGCCCAGGTCGTGCAGGATGTCCTCGGCGGCCATGGTCTCCGCGCGGATGCGGGCCTCGGCCTGGGCGATGTCCTCGGGGATCTTGGGCGACAGGTGATGGCACACCATCAGCATGTCCATGTGCTCCTCAACCGTGTTCACCGTGTACGGCCGGGTCGGGTTGGTGGACGAGGGGAGAACGTTGGGGTAGGAAACGATCTTGATGATGTCGGGGGCGTGGCCGCCGCCGGCGCCCTCCACGTGGTAGGCGTGGATGGTTCGCCCCGCGATGGCCGCGATGGTGTCCTCCAGGAAGCCGGTCTCGTTCAGCGTGTCCGTGTGGATCGTCACCTGCACGTCGTACTCGTCGGCCACCCGCAGGCAGCAGTCGATGGCGGCGGGGGTGGTGCCCCAGTCCTCGTGGAGCTTGAACCCCATGGCGCCGGCCTCGGCCTGCTCCCGCAGCCCCTGCGGCATGGACGAGTTCCCCTTGCCCTGGATGCCGAAGTTCATGGGGTACTCTTCGGCCGCCTCCAGCATCCGGTGGATGTTCCAGGGGCCCGGGGTGCAGGTGGTGGCGTTGGTGCCCGTGGCCGGACCGGTGCCTCCCCCGATCATGGTGGTGATGCCGGAGTAGAACGCCTCGTTCACCTGCTGGGGGCAGATGAAGTGGACGTGGGAATCGATCCCGCCCGCCGTGGCGATCATCCCCTCGCCGGCCAGGGCCTCGGTCGCGGCGCCCACCACCATCGTGGGAGAGATGCCCTCCATGATGTTCGGGTTGCCGGCCTTGCCGATGCCGGCGATCTTACCGTCACGGATCCCGATGTCCGCCTTGACGATTCCCCAGTGGTCCAGGATGATGACGTTGGTGATCACCAGGTCAAGCGCGCCGCCCTCCCAGGTGGCGTCGGGGGCCTGGCCCAGCCCGTCGCGCAGGACCTTGCCCGGCCCGTAGCGCGTCTCTTCGCCGTATACCGAGTAGTCCTTCTCGATCTCGATGATCAGGTCGGTATCGGCGAGGCGCACGCGGTCTCCGGCCGTGGGGCCGAACATCGCGGCGTAGGTTCTCCGATCGATGTTGAGGGTCATTCCCCCGCTCCTTTGAACCCGCGGGCCCGGGCCTGCGCCAGCGCCCGCTTGCGGACCTCGGGAGAGGCCATGTCACCGTCGGTCAGGCTGTTCAGTCCGTGCATGATCTTCTTGCCCAGGATCTCCACCAGGGTCACGGTCCGCTCCTCTCCCGGCTCGAAGCGCTGGGTGGTGCCCGAGGGGATGTTCAGCCGCATCCCAAAGGCCTTCTCACGATCGAAGCGGAGGGCCTTGTTCACCTCGAAGAAATGGTAGTGGGCGCCGATCTGCACCGGCCGATCGCCCGTGTTGGCCACCCTGAGCTGGACGGTCCGGCGGCCCGCATTCGCCACGATGTCGGACGCCGCCGGAAAGATCTCACCCGGTTTCATCGCGCCCTCCCTATAGGATGGGGTTGTGGACGGTGACCAGCTTGGTCCCGTCCGGGAAGGTGGCCTCCACCTGGACCTCCTCGATCATCTCCGGGACGCCCTCCATCACGTCCGCGCGCGTCAGGATCTTGGTCCCGGACTGCATCAGGACGGCCACCGACTTTCCGTCCCGCGCCCCCTCCATGATGTCGGCCGTGATGATCGCCATGGCCTCGGGGTAGTTGAGCTTCAGGCCCCGCGCGCGGCGCCGGCGGGCGACCTCCGCCGCGGTGAAGATCATGAGCTTCTCCTGCTCTCTGGGTGTCAGGTGCACGCCGAGGCCCCCCTTAAGTTGTCGCCGCGGCCGCGACTCGGCCGGACCGCCCCCTTTGTACCCGAACCTCTGCACCGCGCGCAAGGCGAATCCTCGTCGCGCGCGGCGGGGCGACGGCGGGATCCGGTGATCCCCCAGCCGCGCCAGTCACCAGGCTGGTGACGAGCGGCCTCAGTTCTTTGGTTGAACGTGTGGCGAAGAATGATGATGAGCTATGCGCCATTCGCTTCCACGCTTAGTGACTAGCATGGTGAAGCGCGACGGCCCTGGTACTGGCTTGCCCTCCACCATCCGGGTAAATACGTAAAAGCCAGTGACTACGACCGCGTTGTCGTCGACCACGATTGTGCGCCTTTCGCCAATCGCGTTCTTGTTGCCGCTTCCCTTTAAGGGCGAGAAATAAGTTCGGATTGCCTCAGTCCCCTCGGACATAATGGGACTGACAGTTCCGAGAAGAACCGCGTCCGGCCAATAGTGTTTTGCGACTGCCTCTGGCTCATTGCTGCTATATGCCGCTGACCAACTGTCAACCGCCGCATTCGCATCTTCCGCTAGGCCGGCGGTCGCCACCGATGGCGCCAGTACCAGCAGCAGCAAGATACTAACCCGTGTGAACTCTCCCATTGCTCCCCTCCATCATGAGTTGACAAATCAAAATACCTTAGCTCCATCAGACCCGCCGAGGCCGAGCGCCTCGGGGTTCACGACATTGATCGGCGTGCCGGCCGCGTAGGCCAGGATCTGATCGAAGATCGTGCTGAACTGCCCTTCGAGGCCGTCGCGCTCGACATAGCCGAGATGCGGCGTGCACACGACATTGTCCATCGCCAGCAGAGGGTGGCGGCCGTCGAGCAAGGGTTCGTCCTCGAAGACATCCACGGCGGCCAGTCCCGGGCGGCCGGCGCGCAGCGCGGCTTCGAGCGCGCCGGGCGCGATCAGCCCCGCCCGGCTCGTATTCACCAGGAGCGCCGTCGCTTTCATCCGCGCGAGGTCCGCCGCGGTCACGATGCCGCGGGTGGCGTCGATCAGCCGCAGGTGTAGCGAGAGCACGTCGGAGTCTGCGAACAGCGCTTCTTTGCTCGCGGCGGTCGGGTAACCGTCGGCCCGCGCTTTCTCGATCGAGGTCTCGCGTCCCCACGCGAGTACGTTCATGCCAAATGCCTTGCCATAGCCGGCCACGACGGCGCCGATCCTGCCGTAGCCGTAGATTCCGAGTGTCTTTCCGCGGAGGCCGCCCCCAATGGGGTACGCCTGCCACTTCCCGGCCCGGAGCGCGGCCATTTCCTGGGGGATGCGCCGCATCGCGGCGATAATGAGCCCCCACGTCAGCTCGGCGGTGGCATAGGACGGCCGACCGGGACCGGTTTGGGACGACAGGATCACGCCGCGCCGGGTGCAGGCCTCGACCTCGATGTGGGGATAGACGCTCACCTGGCTGATGATCCGGAGCCGGTCGAGGCGCTCCAGCAGCGGCGCGCGGATCGGCGTGCGCTCGCGGATGAGCGCCAGGGCCTCCGTGTCCTTGAGCCGCTGCGCCAGCACGTCGACGTCCTTCGTGTGGTCGTTCCAGATCGTCACCTGGTGGCCGGCGACCTTGCTGAAGCACCGGAGCGTGCGGACCGTGTCCTGGTAGTCGTCGAGAATCGCGATCTTCACCCCGCTTTGAGCTCCTTGCGCACGAGCGCGGCGCCGGCGCCGAGGGCGCGAAGCTTGCCGCGCGCCACCTCGCGGTCGAGCGGCACCATCCCGCAGTTGGTGCAGGGGAAGATGCGCTCGGGCGGAACGTGCTTCATGGCCTCGCGGATCACCGCCGCCACCTGCTCGGGCGTCGCCACCCGCTCCGTGGCCACATCGATGGCGCCCACCAGCACGTCCTTGTCGCCGAGCAGGCCGATCAGCGCGGTGGGGACGCGCGAGGTCGCGCACTCGAGCGAGACGCCCCCGATGCGGCTCGTCGCCAGCAGGGGGAAGGTCCGCTCGTACTGGCGCCACTCGCTGCCGAGCGTCTGCTTCCAATCGGTATTGGCCTTGATGCCGTAGCCGTAGCAGATGTGCACGGCGGTGCGGCAGGTGAGGCCCTCGACCGCGCGGTTGAGCGCGTCGATGCCCCACTCGCGCACCTCGTCCATGTACACGTTGAAGGCCGGCTCGTCGAGCTGGATCATGTCCACGCCGAGCGCCTGGAGCTCCCGCGCCTCTTCGTTGATGAGCCGGGCGAACTCCATCCCGAGGCGGGCGCGGCTGCGGTAATGCTCGTCGTGGATCGTGTCCACGATGGTCATGGGACCCGGGATCGTGAACTTGAGCAGGCGTCGCGTCTCGGCGCGGGCGAAGCGGACCTCGGCCGAGTGAATGGGACCACGACGCCGGATCGGCGCCGTCACCGTCGGCACGTCGGCCTTGTAGCGGTCGGCGCGGATGCCGATGGTGACCATGCGGGAGAAGTCGATACCCTCGATCTGCTCGACGAATCCCCAAACGAAGTGGCGGCGCGTCTGCTCGCCGTCGGTGACGATGTCGATGCCGGCCTCTTCCTGGTCGCGCAGGGCAAGCCGGACGGCGTCGCGCTTGCCTTCCTCGAGCGCCGCGCCCTGGAGCAGCCACGGGGCCCAGAGCGTGCGGGGAGGCGCCAGCCACACGGGCTTCGGCAGGCTGCCGGCGATGGTGGTCTTGAGCATGGGCGGCGACATGGTATCATGTCCGCCGTGACACGACGGACTCGGCTCTTCGCAGGCGCGCTGATTTCGATGGGGCTCTTCTCGCTGGCCGGGTGCGCGCTCGAGCCGGAGCGGCAGTGGTACAAGCCCAATCAGGACATCAGCGCCGCGGAGCTGAAGAAGCTGCTGCGGCGCGACTACGCCGAGTGCAGCAAGAACAGGGTTCTGGATGAATCTTGCATGCGTCAGCGCGGCTGGGTCTCGCTCTCCGGTGATCGCGAGCCGCCGGCGCGGCCGCAGCAGCCGACGGGCAAGAGCGCTCCCCGTTATTAACCCCCAGGCGGTCATCTTCGATTTCGGCGGCGTTCTGTGGGACATGCGCTGGGAGGTCGCCCAGGAGCTGGACCGCCTGCACGGCCTGCCGCGCGCATCGGTGTTCCAGACGCTGTACCGCACCGATGCGTGGCGCGACATCGAGCGCGGCAAGGGCGATCCGGCCGCCTGGCGGGAGGCGGCCCACGCCGAGCTCGAGGCGAGGGCCGGCCGGCCGCTACCGCGGCTGCATGAGGAGTGGCGGGCCAGCCAGCGGGCGATCGCGCCCAATCTGGATCTGGTCAAGGCCCTCCGGACGCGCTATCGACTGTCCATCCTCAGCAATGCCGACATCTCGCTGCGGCGACGGCTCGAGCACGACATCGGCATCCATCATCTCTTCGACGACATCGTCTGCTCGGCCGAGGTCGGCCTGGCGAAGCCCGAGCCGGCCATCTTCGCGCTCGCTGCGTCGCGCCTGCAGCTGGCGCCGCATCAGTGCGCGTTCGTCGATGATTGGGATCTGAACGTGGATGCCGCCCGCGAGGTGGGAATGCACGGCGTACTCCACCGGGTGGATCGCGGCGACGATCTGCGCTCCCAGCTCGCCGCGCTCGGCGTCACGGCCGAAAGCTAGGGAGCCGCTCGCCGATGGCCCGCACCGCGGTCTTTCTCAATCCGGGCGCTCGACTCGCCGATTCGCTCGGGATCGCCGGCCGCGCCGACTCTCTCGGCTACGAAAGCATCTGGGTCACCCACGGCCTCGGCCGCGACGCGCTGCTCACGCTGTCGGCCTACTCCCAGGCGGCCCCGCGCGTCGGGTTGGGCACGGGCGTCATTCCCATCTATCCGCGTCATCCGGTACTGCTGGCCCAGGAGGCCCTCACGCTCTCCGATATCACGGGCGGCCGCCTCCGGCTCGGCATCGGCGTGAGCCACCGCCCGATGGTGGAAGGGGCGCTCGGGCTCGACATGGGCCGGCCGCTCGACGTGATGCGCGAGTACGTGAGCGTGCTCAGCGCGGCGCTCGGAGGGAAAGTGGACCACCGGGGCCCGCGCTATCGCGCGACCTGGCAGAGCGGGTTGCCCGCGCTGCCGCCGGCGCCGCCTATCCTGCTGGCCGGCCTCGGCGCCAAGATGCTGGAGCTCGCGGGCGAGATCGCCGACGGCGTCGTGCTGTGGCTGTGCGCGCCCGCCTATATCCGAGACAAAGCGATCCCCGCGATCACGCGGGGCCGGCAGCGCGCCGGCAAGTCCCTCGAGGGCTTCGAGATCGTGGCGGCGGTGCCGGCGGCGCTGACGGTGGATAAGCCGGCCGGGACCGCTCTGTTCAAGACCGAGCTCATGCGCTACCTGGCGCTGCCGTTTTATCGGGCGATGCTCGAGGGGAGCGGCTTCGCGGCGGATCTGGCCGCCTTCGATCGGGCCCCGCGCCCCGACGCCGTCTCCGACCGGCTCGCCGCCGCGCTGGGCGCCGTCGGCGACTTCAAGACCGTGTCGGCCTTCGTAGCGGCGCATCGCGAGGCCGGCGTGACCCTGCCCGCCGTGCGCCCCATCGGCTTCCCGGACGCGGCCCACTACTTGCCGACGGTCGAGGCCGCGATCACCGCCTAATAGCTGGGTGAGCCTCAACGCGCGGAAGGCTACGCGCCTTGAGCGGAGGGCGTATGAAGACAGCAAAAGCTAAGAAGGCCTCCGCTCACATCGCAGTCAACGAAGTCCTCCCCGAATACGACTTCAGCCGGGCTCGGCCGAACAAGTACGCCTCGCGGTACGCGAAGGGCAGCATTGTCGTGACGCTTGATCCCGACGTCGCTGCGGTATTCCCAGGGGCCCGGGAGGCGAACGACGCTTTGCGGGTTCTGGCGCGTGTCATCCGAAGGCACCGAAGGCGGCGCAGTTCGCGACGTACTGCATAACCGACTAGCGCCATCCCCGGATCTCGCACACAACGTTGACCAGGCGCCCGAGTTTGTGCTCCTGTCCCGTCAGGCCCCCGGTTCACCCGTCAGGCCGAGAACTCAGGAGCGGTTTCTCGGCGCGCACGCCAGGGCCAAGGCTCCCGCCGCCCCCAAGGCGAGCAGCGGCAGTCCCAGCCAGAAGCGCTGGCGGTAACGCGCGCGCTGCCGCAGCGTTCCGAGCACCATGCGGTCGCCCCCCGCGATCTCGCCGCGGCTAGCCAGGAACTGGCGCAGCCGCTCCTTCTGCTCCTCGGGAATCGGGCGCGTGCCCCATTGGACGTCCTGCTGCAGCGCCCGGAGTCGCGCCAGCTCGGCTCGAGCGCGCGCGATGCTGCTGACGCTGTCGTCATAGTCCTGCCGCTCGCGCGCCGTGAGAAAGGCCCGCTCGACTCCGGGCGCGGCCTGCTCGAGCCAGTTGAGCCAGAGGTGATCCATTCGCGGGAACAGCGTGAGCAGGAGTCCCGCCAAGCCGATGACGGCGAACATGCCGATCCCCACGCCCGTCAGTGCTCTCCACCCGCGCGCTCGGATCCCTCGCCAGACGGTCCGTGCGCCGAGCGCGAGCGCAAGGGCCGCCATCAGCGCGCCGAAGGTCGTCACCACGGCGGCCCCGGTCGGCAGATCCCACGCGTAAGAGGCGTAGAGTCCGACCACGCTCACCAGGAAGCCGAGCGCCCAGCCGATGAGGAGCCGTCCCGCGACCGACGCGGTGAGCAGAGCGCCGGCCGCAGCGGGGACGATGAGGTAGGAGAAGACGAGCAACACGCCCGCCATCCGCACCGAGCTGGTGACGACCACGCCGAACGTCAGGTAGAAGCAAAAGTCCCACCAGCGGACCCAGCGTCCGCGCCGCCGCGCCACATCCGGGTCGAACGAGATCTCGATCAGCGGCCGCCGGATAGCGACGTGGAGAGCGCCGATCACGACGTAAAGGATCGCGACCTGGACCACCTCGGAGGCGCTGACGGTGAGGATGCTGCCCACCAGGAGCTGCTTGATGTGCTCTCCTCCCTGGGGCGCCCGGTCCACGACGAGCACGGCGGCGGCGGCCGACACGGCGTAGACGATGCCGATGATGGCTTCCTGCGGGATGGGCGCGCGATGGGTGCGGCTCAGGGCGAAGAGCAGCGCGCCGCCCACGGTGAACGCCAGCGCGTACCAATACGCCGCGTCGCTCTGAATCGGATGGCCGGTTAGGAAGGCCACCGTGATGCCGAGCGCGGCGACCTGGGCCAGCGCCAGATCCACGAAGATCACTCCGCGGGCCAGCACGTGCAGGCCCAGGTAGACGTGGATGCCCGTCAGGATCAGGCAGGCGAGGAACGGCAGCCAGAGCAGGTCGAGCATCAGCGCGGAGTCTTCTCCGCCAGGGCCTCGGTCAGCCGCCTGATGTTCACGTCGAAGAGGCTCAGGTAGTCTCGGGCCTCGGGATCACCGCCCACGGACGAGACCAGGGTGACGGCGCGCGCGCCGCTACGCTCGGCGACCTCCCGGACGAGCGAGGCGCTGGACGAGGGCTCGGCGATCAGGACACGAACGCCCGACTCCCGCATGCGTTGGGTAAGAGTCGCGAGATAGGCGGGCGACGGCGGCACGCCCGGCGTCGGCTCGACGGCGGCCACGATCGTCAGGCCGAATCGCCGGCAGAAGTACGGCCAGCTCTCGTGAACCACGACCACGCGCGCGCCGCGGTAGGGCGCCACGGCCTTGAGCCAGCCCGCCAGGCGCCCGTCGAGCGCGGCGAGGAACCGTTTGCGGTTGGTCTCGAACCGGGTCCGCTCGGTTGGGGCGAGCCGCGCGAGCGCCTCCACGATGCCGGCGGTGATCGGCCGCGCGTTCTCCGGGTCGAGCCAGTAGTGGGGGTTGCCGAAGCCGTGGACGTGCACGCCGCGCTCGCTGCGCACGCGGGGCGTCTCCGTCTCGAGCAGGGCGATGCCGCGGGAGGCGTCGAGAACGGCCGAGCCGCGCGGCATGAACCGCGGGTCGTTCACCGTCTTGAGGATGCGGTCGAGCCAGGGCTCGTGGTCGAGGCCGATCCGCACCAGCAGGGCAGCCGATTTGAGCTCGGCGAGCTGGCCCGGCTTGACCTCGACAGCGTGTGGCTCGTGGATGGGCGGGGCCAGGCTCTGGACCCGGACGGCCTCGTCGCCCACCGCCTCGACCAAAGACTGGAGATCGGTGGAGGTGGTGACGACCGGGAGGGGGCCGCCGCCCCAGGCGGGGGCGGCGGCCATGAGCACGAGCGCGGTGAGAACCGCGCGGAGCACGCTACTTCTTGGCGGTGAAGACGCTCTTGGGGATCATGCAGTGCACGCCCTTGCGGACGTCCACCACCTGGCTCACCCGGCAGTCGCCGACCATGGAGACCAACGAGTAGGCCTCGTAGCGACTGAGCGACACCATCTTCTGGGCGGCCAGCATGTCAACGGCCTCGCGAGTGGCGTTGACCATGGCCTTGTTGAGATCCTCGTCGAAACCGATCGCGATCCAGTGGGTCGGCGTCTCGATGCGCGGCCACTCGAGCTTCATGTCCTTGCGCACGATGAGCTGCATGACGATCTCGCGGTAGGAGCACTCGAGCGCGGTCAGGTTCACTTCGCCATTGCCCTGGCGGCAGTGGGAGTCACCGGTCCACACCAGCCCACCCTTGAGGAAGATCGGGATGAAGATCGTCGTGCCGGCTTGCAGCTCGTTGATGTCCATATTGGAGCCGTTCTTCCACGGCCGCAGCGTCGAGACCGGCGCCATGGGATCCGAGGAGCCGCCCTTGCGGGGCGATGGGTCTTTCGGGTCGATGCCCACCGCCAGCGTGCCGGGGAATGGCTGGAGATCGATCATGATGCCCGGCTTGAACTCCGCCTGACGCTTGTCCCAGTCGAGGTAGTAGTAACGCACGAAGCCATCGGGCATCTCGGGCGCCAGGGCGCCGATGGTTGGGAACTCCTTGCCCGGCAGGTTGAAGTTGATGCCAAAGGCCTTGGGCGTGATCTTGAGGATGCGGATTTCCATCACGTCGCCGGGCTCGGCGCCATTGACGTAGATGGGGCCGGTCACGGAATGCGGTCCGCCGCCGGGATTCGCCTTCCGCAGCGCAATGATCTCGTCCATGGTCGTGCCGGGCTGGATCTTGTTGTGCGCGTGCATCATGGTCTCGACGGCCACGGTGTCGCCTGAGTTGACGACGAGCTTGGGCGGCTCCTTGGGATCGAGCCAGCCCCACTGGGTGGTCTCGAGCGTGGCCGGCAGAGCGTGATACTTTCCGCCCGGCACGGACAAAACGCGGTCGCGCTTGCCTTCGTCCGGCGCCTGCGCCAGGGCGTAGAGCCCGGCCGTCAGCATCAGGGCCAGGGCGGCGAGACTCGTGACGAGCCACTTGCGGGTTTTGAGTCGGGCCATAGCGTGTCTCCTCTCGGTCCGTCGGGTCGCTGCTCGGGCGGCTCTGCCCTGGAGTGAAGGGAGCCCGATTCTAGCGCAGGTCAGGCCTTTCCGGCCAGAGCCCGCTTGAGCTGGTCGAGGTGGTTGTCGTCGTGCCAGGCCATGAGCTCGACAAAATCCTTGACGGTCATGCGCCCGCGGGTGGCGTGGATGCCGCCGCGCTGCCACTGATCGGGCTTGAGCCCGCGGAGATAGGCGAGGCACTCTTTCCGGCGGGTGCGGAACGCGGCCAGCGCCTCATTGACGTCATTGCGCAGATACTGGCGGTCTGCGGCCCAGCGGTCGGGCTCCACGGGCAGGAATTTGGGCTCGTCCATGGCCATGACGCTCTGAAAGCGCATCATGAACGATTCCTCGGTGTCGCGGATGTGGCAGACGACCTCTCTCGCCGACCAGTTCTTCTCGTCGGGGCGCTTGGACAGCGCGGCGTCCGGAACGCCCTTGATGGCCGCCGCAAAATCGTCCGCCGTCCGCTCCATCCGCGCCATCTGCTCCTCGATGCTCGCCATGTGCTTGCCTCCGTCGGTGACCAACTGGTGGAATAGATGCGACTCCCGTTGATAAAAGCCCTGAGTGTGGAACGAATCCCCGAGCCGCAGCAGCGTGTAGTCCAAGTGATGTCCCAGCTCGTGAAGCAGCGTCCGGAGAAAGGTGCGAAACGCCACGATGCGCTTCTGCTGCGCGGTCCTCATCCAGAGAGTAATCAAAGGGGGCGCGCCCCGCTCCCCCGTCTCGTACAGGCCGTGCAGCTCGCCCCATCTGGCGTGCGGCCGGGCCGCCAGCACCTTCACGCGCACGGCGGGCGCGCCGAGCGCCCGGGCCAGCGCGGCGGCCAGGAGCTGGCCGGCGCTCTCGGTCATCGGGCGCTCGCCGCTCTCGAGCGCCCGCTCCAGCTCGCCCACCAGCGGCCGCAGCCCCGGGGCTGCCGGCAGATGCATGGTCGTCAGGCCGTCGCTCTTGAGATAGATCGACTGCTGGCGCCGGGTCAGCCGCTCGAAGTACGCGAAGGGCATCCGGGACAGGATGCTACCGCCTGGGACCACCGAGGGTCAACCGAGCCCGTATTCGCCCCGGGATACCTTGCGCGCCCGGCCGGCCTGCACTACGCTGCTGCGCGATCGCTGGACCAGCAAAGGCAGGAGGGGCGAGCGGCATGGCAGAGGGACGAGCCGGGGACGGTTACCGGATCACGATCGGAGACGGTCGATCCACCGACGAGCTGGTGGAGGCCGGCAAGTACGGCTACGCCCATTCGTGCGTGACCTCGGATAACTTCCCGGCGAGGCACTTCGGCGAAAAACAGGTCCGCGAGATCGTGCTCCTCGAGTTCGATCACGACGTCACCTCGGAAGAAGCCATTGCCGAGGCCGCCCGGCTCGGCCTCGAACGGCCGATGTACGAGGATGCCCTCTACTTCGGGATCGCATATCCCGAGGTGCCACGTGACCGACCGGTGATCTTCCTTCATGATCCCTGGTTCGGATTCTTTGGCCGCCGGGACATTCTCTGTCTCTGGAGCAACGCGGGCCGGCGGGAGCTCGGCCTCGAAGGCTTCGACGCTGCTTGGAGCCCGAGCCATCGGTTTGCCTTCGTTGCGGTAAACCGGCGTGCTCGATGACTCTGGGACGGGCGGGTCCTGTCGCCGCGGGCGGCCCCGCGCGACCGGCGTCGTCACCCACTCGCCCGAACGCAACTCTTCAAGCTGCGGACGGGACTCGGGGGGCCCACTTCGCGCGGCCGCGCAAGCCCGGCCGCGGCGCCACCCGCCCCGTCTCGGCATCCTCGTTCGTGAGGAGCTAATGGATCATGTGGATTAGCGCCCCGACCACTTAGGCTTGCGCTTCTCCACGAAGGCGCGCGCCCCCTCGACGCGGTCTTCAGTGGTGCGAAGGAGAGTCGCCAGGTCATTCTCGAGCCGCAGGCCGTCGGCAAGCGGCAGCTCGATCCCCGACACTACCGCTTCCTTCGCGTAGCGCAGCGCGATGGGCGCCTTCTCCGCGATGGATTTTGCCAGGGCCTGCGCCGACGGCAGCAGCTCGGCCACCGGCACCACGCGCTCCACCAGCCCCAGGCGCAGCGCCTCGGCAGCCGACACGCGCATGCCCGTGAGGATCATCTCGAGCGCCTTGCCCCGCCCCACCAGCCGCGGCAGCCGCTGGGTGCCGCCGCCGCCCGGAATGATGGCGAGATTGATCTCGGTGAGGCCGAGCTGGGCGTCCTCGGCGGCGACGCGGATATCGCAGGCCAGCGCCAATTCGAGCCCGCCGCCCAGGGCGAAGCCCCGGATGGCGGCGATGATCGGCTGGGGACAGCGGTCCATTTCTCGGCGGAAGTCGAGGCGTCTGCGCTCTTCGCGGAAGCGCGTGGGCACCGGCGGCTCGAGAAACTCGCGGATGTCGGCGCCCGCGCAGAAGGCGCGCTCGCCGGCGCCCGTCACGACTACCGCGCGGACGGCCTCGTCAGAGCGCAGGCCTGCGAAGAGCTCGAGCAGCTCGGTGCGCATGGCATTGTTCATGGCATTGAGCACGTCGGGCCGATTGAGCGTGATCGTCGCCACCCCGCCGGCCAGCTCGTAGCGAATGGTCTGGTAGCTCACGCGGGCAGGTCCTTTCCGCCGACGACGCCGCGGCGGGCCAGCTCGGTGATCTCGGCGTCCCCGTACCCCGCGCCCCGCAGGATCTCGCCGGTGTGCTGCCCCAGCACCGGCGGCGGGCCGGGGTCCTGCCCGGGCGTCTCGGAGAAGCGCAGCGGCAGTCCCATCATCTTGAGCGGGCCAACCTCCGGATGCTCGTACTGGACCACCATCCCGCGCTGGGCCACGGCGGGATCGGCCATGAAATCCCGGAGCGGCTGGGTGGGCGCGGACGGGATGTCGTTCTCGGCCAGGATGCGCAGCCACTCCACCCGCGGCTTTGAAGCGAACGCCTCCTCCATCAGCGGCGTCAGCGCGTCGGAGTGATCGCGGCGGCCGAACCAGGACGCGAAGCGGGGATCGTCCACCCACTCGGGCTTGTCCAGCACCTTGCAGAGCTTCGCCCAGAAGGACTGATTGCCGCAGGCGAGGAAAAACCACTCGCCGTCGCCCGCGCGATAGAGCCGGTAGGTCGGCGTGTCGCGGTAGACGATCTCGCGCCCCGGCCAATCGACGAAGTTTCCCGTTTGGAGCGCGAGCACGCCCTGGAGCAGGGAAGTCCACACGTGCTGTCCCTTGCCCGTGCGCTCGCGCACGTAGAGCGCGGCCAGCACGGCCTGGGTGGCGAGGGCCGCGGTGTAGTAGTCGGTGATCGGGATGCGCACGTACTGCGGCGGGCCGCCGAAACCCTGGAGCGTCATCACGCCCGCCAGCGCCTGGAGCACGGGGTCGTACCCGGGTCGGTCGCGGTAGGGACCGTCGGGCCCGAAGGCGGTGACGGAACAGTAGATGAGCGCGGGGTTGATCCCGCGCAGCGTCGGGTAGTCCACGCCGAGCCGCTCGACCACGCCCGGCCGCATGTTCTCCATCACCACGTCGGCGGCCTCGGCCAGGCGATGAACGATGGCGCGGCCGTCGGGAACCTTCAGGTTGACGGCGATGGAGCGCTTGCCGCGGTTCCAGCCGAAGAAGCCCGGCAGCTCGCGGAAGGAGTCGCCCTCGAGCGCCTCGACCTTGATCACGCGCGCCCCGAGGTCGCCGAGCTGCATCGCCGCGTAGGAACCGGCGATATACGACGTCAGATCGACGACCGTGACGCCGTCGAGCGGAGCGGTCATGCGTGAGCGGACTGGTGCCGGACGATCAGCTCCCGGTGGAATTCTGCGTCGCCGTACAGCGGCTCGAGGGCCTTCGCCCGCTTGAAGTAGAGGTGCAGGTCGTACTCCCAGGTGAAGCCGATGCCGCCGTGCACCTGTATGGCGTCGCCGCACACCTTGCGGGCGGCGTCGCTGACGTAGGACTTGCAGATCGAGGCGGCCAGGGCCGCGTCCTCGGCCCCGGCATTGAGCGCCCAGGCCGCGTAGTAGACGGCCGAGTGCGCGTTCTCCACTTCGAGCAGCATCTCGGCGCAGCGGTGACGGATGGCCTGGAAGGAGCCGATGGGCTGTCCGAACTGCTCGCGCACCTTGGCATAGTCCACGCTCATGTCGAGGCAGCGCCGCGCGGCGCCCAGCATCTCTGCCGAGGTCATGACGGCCGCACGGCGGAGGAGGGAATCGAGCAGCGCTCCCGCCGCTCCCGGTGCGCCCACTAGCGCATCCGTCTTCACCACCACGCCGTCGAGGCGCATCTCGGACCAGCGGCTGGCGAGATCGATGCCGACCATGGGCCGTATCGTCACGCCCGGCGCCTTCGGGTCCACGACGAAGAGCGAGAGTCCCTCCGGGGCCCGCGCCGGAACCAGTACGAAATCGGCCACGTGGGCCCAGGGCACGAAGCGCTTGAGGCCGGAGAGCTTCCAGCCGTCGCCGGTCTTGGCCGCCGTGGCGGTGGTCGAGGCCGGATCCCAGTCCAGCGCCTCCTCGAGCAGCGCCGCGGTGGAGCGCGCTTTCCCCGAGGCAATGGCGGGCAGCCACTTTTCCTTTTGCGCGGCGCTGCCGCCCAGCAGGAGGCCGAGCCCGCCCAGCGCCACGCTGGCGAAATACGGGCCCGGGTAGGCCGCGCGGCCGAGCTCCTCGAGCACCAGCGCGAGCTCGACCAGCCCGAGCCCGGCGCCGCCCTGAGGCTCGGGGAACGGCAGCCCCAGCCAGCCAAGCTTGGCCATCTCGCCCCACACGGCCTCGCCATAGCCCTTGGGATCGTCCATCATGGCGCGCACGTGGGCGGGCTTGCAGTGCTCGTCCAGCGCCGAGCGCACGGAATTGCGCAAGAGAGTCTGGTCTTCGCTGAACGAGAAATTCATCGGGCGCCTCCGACGCGGTCGGCGCGCGTTTCCTTGGGCAATCCGAGGATGCGCTCGCCGATGACGTTCTTCTGGATCTCGGACGAGCCGGCGTAGATCGTGCCCGCGCGCGACCAGAGGAAGGCGTACGCCCAGGTGCCGTGATCGCCCACGGCGGTGTCGATCTGAAGGCGATACTCCTCGGGCTGGCCCTCGGTGAGCTGGCCATAGGGCCCCAGGATCTCGAGAGCCAGCTCGAGGAAGCGCTTCTCGAATTCCGAGTACGAGAGCTTGGTCAGCGAGCCGCCCGCGCCTGGATGCTCCCCACGCTCGAGCATGGTCAGCACGCGGAGGGCGCCGTAGCGCTCGACCTCGAGCTCGGCCCAGATGCGCCCGAGCTTCTGGCGGACGACGGGGTTGTCGATCAGGGGGTGGCCGTGGCGCTTGAGCCGGCGCGCCGCCTCGACGAGCCGGCTGTACTGGGTGGCGTAAGTGGTGATGCGCGCCAGCGCGCGGCCGCCGCGCTCGTAGCCGAGCGTGGTCTGGGCGATGGCCCAGCCTTCTCCCAGCGCGCCGATCTGGTCCGATTTCTCGACGCGCGCATTGGTCATGAACACCTCGGAGAACTCCGAGGAGCCAGTGATCTGCTTGAGCGGCCGCACGTCGATGCCCGGCTGGCGCATGTTGATCAGGAAGCAGGTGATGCCCTTGTGCTTGGCCACGCCGGGATTGCTCCGCGCCAGCAGCAGGCCCCAGTCGGCGATGGAGCCGCCGCTGGTCCAGATCTTCTGCCCATTGACGACGAAGTGGTCGCCCTTGTCCTCCGCGCTCGAACGCAGGGCGGCCAGGTCCGAGCCGGCATTGGGCTCGGAGTAGAGCTGGCACCAGAGCTCCTCGGCCGTGAGGATCTTTTTCAGGTAGCGGCGCTTCTGGGCATCAGTGCCGTGGACGACGATCGTGGGGCCGACGATGCCGATCCCCAGGCTGTTGGTGGGCGCCGGCGCATTGGCCCGTGCCATCTCGTCGGCCACGATGGCCTGTTCCATGGGCCGCGCCCCGCCGCCGCCGTACTCCTTGGGCCAGCCCATGCCGAGGTAGCCGGCTTCGTAGAGCTTGCGATGCCAGGCGCGCCGATCCTCGAGGGTCTTGATCTCCGCCCGCGGCAGGTTCTGCTCCAGCCACGCGCGGACGTGCTTGCGGAAGGCGACGTCCTCGGGAGTGTAGTTAAGATCCATTGCGGGGCCTCCTGATAAGGATAGGCCCGGTTCTATCACGCGATGGGGAGGCGGTCAACTTGGCGGTCGGGTTGGTCGCGTCCCGATTTGGCGGCGGGCGATTCCTTATTTCTTACTGGCTCTCTTCGGGTCGTCCTCCGGATTGACAAAGTTGACGACGAATGGCGCGACCCCAAAGACCTCAACCAGATTTCCGGCACTGTGAAGGCCAAAGTGGCGGGCGCCCGCCGGCACCGTCGAGTGCGCGCCCACCTTCAACTCCTGAAGCTTGGTCGCATCGAACTTATCGCCGCGTGCCATCCAGAAGGAGCCCTCCAGCACCGTCACGTGCTCTTCGGTCACATGCCAATGCGGGGGCACTTTGACCTCTCCCTGGGTGCGGATGCGGATCACATAGAGCCCGCCCTTCTTGTCCGGGTTGCCAAAGACGACGGCCGATTCCACGCCGGGTATGAGCGGCTTCCAGACCAGTTGATCCGGCGTGACGATGTGGCTCGCCGCCGGCTTGTTGGCGGCGGGCTTTGCGCCCTGCCCAAAGGTGAAAATGGGCATCAGCACGACCGCAACAGACAAAATCAGAATCCTGACCTTCATGGCCACCCTCCCTCTGGGCATTGCGTCCGGTGAATTCTCACGAAGTTGTAGCACGGGAAGTGCGGAGCCACACCATTGAAGATTTTCCGTGGTTCGGGCAACGATCTCTAACGAGCCCGGGCGAGGTATACTGCCGACCATGAAAACCGGACTGATCGTCCTCATCGTGATCGCGGTCGTGGTCTTGGGCGGCGTGCTGTGGGCGTTCGGCGTTTACAACAGCCTGGTGCGCCTCGACCAGCAGGTGAACGAAAAGTGGGCGCAGGTCCAGAACGTCTACCAGCGGCGTGCCGACCTGGTGCCCAACCTCGTCGAGACCGTCAAGGGCTTCGCCACCCAGGAGCGGACCGTGCTCGAAGAAGTCACCAAGGCCCGCGCCAGCGTGGGCGGGATCAAGGCGACGCCGGAGCTAGTGAACGACCCCGCGGCGATGAAGAAGTTCCAGGACGCCCAGAACCAGCTGGGCGGCGCGCTGAGCCGGCTGCTGGTCACCGTCGAGCGCTACCCGGAGCTCAAATCCAACCAGAACTTCCTCGCGCTCCAGAGCCAGCTCGAAGGGACCGAGAACCGGATCACCGTCGAGCGCATGCGCTACAACGAAGCCGTCCGCGATTACAATACCCGGCTCAGGGTCGCCCCCGGCAGCATCGTCGCCCGGATGGCAGGCTTCAAGGAGAAGGCCTTCTTCGAGGCGACGCCGGAGAGCCAGGCCGCGCCCAAGGTGAAGTTCTAGCGGCCGAGCGGGAGGCCCGCGGTGCGCCTGAGCAGGCTTGCCCTCCTCGCCCTCGTGCTTTGCGCGGCGCCCGCCGCGTGGGCGGCGCTCAAGATCCCGCCGCCACCCGACCACCGGATCAACGATTACGCCGGCGCCCTCGCCGCCGCCGACCGCGAGCGGCTCGAGGACAAGCTCCGTCAGCGGGAGCGCGGGAGCAGCAACCAGATCGTCGTGGCCATCTTCCGGTCGCTCGAAGGCGAGAGCCTCGAGGACTACTCCGTGCGCCTGGCCCAGTCCTGGCGCATCGGCCGCAAAGGGCTCGACAATGGCGTGGTCTTCCTCATCTTCATCAACGACCGGAAGATGCGCATCGAGGTCGGGTACGGCCTCGAATCGAATCTTACCGACGCTGTCTCGTCGTCGATCCTGCGTGACGTCGTCGCGCCGCGCTTCCGCGAGGGCCGCCTCGCTGACGGCATCAGCGCCGGGCTTGACGCCATCGATCAGGCCATCGCGGGAACCTACCGCGGGCCGCCGTCTCCCGCCCGCCGCCAGCCCGCGACGGACTACTGGGCGATCTTTTTCCTCCTCTTCGTCATCGCGGGTCTGGCCTGGATAATCGTGCCGGCCCTTTTGTTCTCGCGGGCCACTCGCCGGCACGGCTGGACCGGCGGGTCTTCCGGTTGGGGCGGGCCCTTCGTGGGTGGCGGATTTTTCGGTGGGGGCGGGGGCGGAGGGGGCTTCTCCGGCGGCGACTTTTCGGGCGGCGGCGGCGGATTCGGCGGCGGCGGCGCGAGCGGGAGCTGGTGATGGCCCGCCATCCGCGCTGGGCCCGCCGATTCATGAGCGTCGCCGACCTCGATGCCGTCGCGCGCGCGGTGGCGGAGGCCGAGCGGCTAACCTCGGCCGAGATCCGCCTCCACCTCGATCATCGCTGCGCGGGCGATGCGATGCAGCGGGCGATAGAAGTGTTCGAGCGGCTCGGCATGCACCGCACCGCCGAGCGGCACGGCGTTCTGATCTACGTCGCGGTCGCCGACCGCAAGCTGGCGGTGATCGGCGACGCGGGCATCCACGAGCGCGTCGGCGAGGCGTACTGGCGCAAACTGGTCGCGGCCGTGACGCGACACTTCGGCGAGGAGCGCCCCCGCGACGGCTTCATCCATGCCATCGCCGAGCTGGGCCAAGTCCTGCGCCGGCATTTTCCGCGCCGGCCCGACGACACGAACGAACGGCCTGATGACGTCAGCATCGGGTAGCTTCTAAAGGCTTCCAGAGCCGAGAAAAACCTACCCGGTAGAACTTACCCG
>Ga0207646_10001681_pt1 | contig 26941 bp, 19 predicted proteins | sample KBSK5502metaG_FD_184343 | JGI IMG/M metagenome (GOLD analysis project Ga0207646, IMG submission 184343) | Corn, switchgrass and miscanthus rhizosphere microbial communities from Kellogg Biological Station, Michigan, USA - KBS K5-50-2 metaG... | ecosystem: Host-associated > Plants > Roots >...
AGGTAGAGCAGGCCGACCTCGGTGTCTGGAATGAAGAGACTCCGCATGCCGAGCAGGACGAGCGGCGCCACCAGATAGAGCGCGAGGTGACGCGCGAAGAACCCCGCACGCGCGCGCGGATCAAGCTGCGACCCGATCGCGGCAGCGAGCGCGGTCGAGATCAGAAGCGCCACCGGCAGCCATCGCGTCGCGAGGCTCCGCGGAACGTCGCCAACCTCGGCGACCCAGGGTTGCGAGACCGCGATTATCACGACCGCGAGCGCCACCGCGTTCGCCGCGAGAAACCAGACGAACCGCTGCCCTTCGTTCACCACGCGAATCTGCGGCGGTTCACCGAGCGAGGAGCGGCGGCGCCAACCGTAGACCGCGAGCCCGGCGAGGATCGCGAGTGCCGGCACCAAACGGAGATACGCATTGACGTACCAGTCCGGAGAGGTCTGCTCGAATGACGGGAGCCAGCCGAGCGGGTTCGGCCCGAGGATCTGATTCAGGACCTCGTGCGGCTGCTGCTGGAACGCATCGTTGAGCGCCCGCGATGGCATCGCGCAGAGAACGAGGGTCATACCTGCGCTGAGCCCAATGATGATTCCGGTGACGACTCGCATCCAGCGGTGGCGGATGACCGCCAAGCCGATCGCGACGAACGGTGCGGCCAGCGGGAGCACGTCGACGAAGTAGCGCGCCGATGGCGCGTACCCGCCCTCCCAGTAGTGGTAGAGGGAGAGCCCGATGAGGCTGAGGCCGAGCGTGATCGCAGCCGGCGCGAACACACGGCGGTTCGCGCGCAGGGCGGCGGGGATGCCGATCACCGCGATGAAGAGCCACGGCGCGACTCCGGCGATGCCGAACGTTCGGTCGAACAGCATGCCCGGCAGCGCGATCCAGAACTCGAAGGAGACGAACGAGATCGCCGTGACCGCGTCGGACGAGACGCCCTGCGGATATACGACGGCGAGGAAATACCCGATGTACGGCAGCGGGACGCCGTACAGGAAGGCATTCGAGATCGCCGCGACGAGACCGACCGCCGCCGCGCCGATCGCGAAGCGCCGGAAATCTCGGCGGCCGATCCACCACATCGCCCCGAGGAGCACAGCAAGGACGAGCCCGTCACGCGGGTTGAGGAAGAGCGTGAGGCCCACGGCGATGCCGGCGAGGAGCGGGCGACGCACCGGCGCGGTGATGCCGAAGCGGTAGGCGAACCCGATCGCGGCCGCTCCGAACGCGTTCGGATACACGTGGAAGGCGAGGAGCACGCCGGGCGCGAGGAACGTCGTCATGGCCCACACCGCGCCGCGCAGCCGAACGGACGCGATCGTGTCGCGCAGGATGAGCGCGGTCGCGACCGAGGCCAGCGCCGCAAAGAAGGCGACGACGAGCTCCGCCCCGAATCGTCCCGCCGCGAGCCAGCCAGGTAGCAGCAGGAGGGGTATCGCGTAGCCCTGGATCGCGCGCGGCCCGAGCGGCGTGTTGAAAAGATGGGTGGCGCTGTCGAATGCGCTCGCGGTCAGCGTCGAGAGCCGGCGGAAGAGATCGGGGTCGATGGTCGCGTCGACGGTCCCATGTGCGAGGCGATCGGCGACGAGGAGGTAGTGCACCTGGTCGCCGAGCGGAAGCGCGGCCGCCTGATGCCATGCGGCGAGCGCCGCGTACGCGGTGAATGCGGTCGCGAAAGCGAGCGGCAGCGGCCGATCGTCTTCCACGCACGCCAGCGCCGCCGGCGCGATGCGGACTGCGAGGGCAACGACGAAGAGGACGCCGATGTATTCGCGGTCGAGCCGCCCGAGGGTGAGCGCGAAGATGATGACGAGCAGCAGGCCCCAGGAGATCGCATCGAGCGCGAAGAAGCGGCGCGGCCGCGAGGTGACGGCCCCGGCGGCGATCGCGAGCGCGCTCGCTGCCGCGCTGAACGCCGGGATCGCGAGCCGGAGGACCTCGCCCGTGATGGCATCGGTCGCGGTCTCGTCGACCCAGACCTGCTCGAGCGCGCGCCACAGGAGCAGGGCCGCGACCGCGGCGCAGATGGCGTGCGCCACTCGTATCACGCGAGGCAGGCTGTTGCCTTAAGGACTCGCGGTCGGCGACGGGGTCGGGTTCACGGAGGGACTCGCGCCAGGCGAGGCTGATGGCGAGGGAGATGGTGACGGCGAAGGCGTCGGCGTCGGCAGTGGCGGACAAGCGTTCGTGCCGGGGCTCAGCTCGGCAGTCGCGACGACGCCGTGGACGGTCACTTCCTTCTGGTCGTAGCCCGTCGCGCAGATGAGGAGCTTTGCGTCCTTCCCGGGATACGGGCTCACGACTTGGTTGCCGCCATCGTTGGTAATTCCCAGGGAGGTGGTGCCCTGACGGATATCCGCCTTGGCGATGTGCTTGTCCGGATTGCCGGCCTCATTCACCTGGATCGTGAAGGAGAGGGGCGACATGCGGATTTCTTCCTGCGTGACGGGCACGCTGGTGCGCAGATAGCCCGGCGCGTCGACGGCGACCTTCGATTCGCGGGGTAGGCCGGGGAAGGTGAAGGTCCCTGATGACGGGTCGGCGGTCACCGTGCGACCGCCATGTGTGATCCTGGCCGGACCTGCCGTACCGACGGGATCGCTCGTGAAGTCGTCAACGACGCGACCGCTCATATCGACGCCGTTCAGCCAGCCACCGATGAGAGTGGCCAGCACCAGAAGGACGATGGGGGCGAGCGAGACAACGCGATGCCTCGCGAGGGGCCGAATCAATTGACCTCAAAAGGCTACCGTAATTCGCCGATGGGCCGCGCTTCGTTCCTGCTGATCGGCGCCGATGGTCTGGTTGGCCGCCATCTCAGCGCGGCGCTGGCCGGTGCGGACACGGTCCGCACCTACCGCCGCGAACCTCCCGGGACCGGTGTCGTGCTCGACATCACGAACGCCGACGCTGTGCAGGCGACGATCTCGCGGCTTCAACCTCGCGTGATCTTTCTCGCAGCGGCGGACGCATACGTGGAGCGGTGCGAGCGCGAGCCCGAGACGACGCGCCGCGTCAACGTCGAAGCCCCTCGCAGGATCAGCGAATTCATCGCCGGAACGGACGCGCTACTCGTTGTCTTCTCGAGCGAATACGTCTTCGACGGGACCGCCGGTGCGTACGCGGAAAACGACACGCGGCGCCCGCTCAACGAGTACGGTCGTCAGAAGGCGGCACTCGAGGACATCGCGCTCGCCACCGGACGAGGTCTCGTGTGCAGGACCTCCGGAGTCTTCGGGGATGACCCGAAACGGAAGAACTTCGTTTGTCAGATGGTCGACCGCCTTCGCGCAGGCGAAACGTTCGACGTACCGTCGGATCAGCTCGTTACGCCGACCTTCGCACCTTCCCTCGCGCAGGCGGTCGTGAGTCTCGCGGAGCGAGGTAGCACCGGGGTCTATCACGTGGCTGGACCGGAAGTGATGGGGCGGGTCGAGTTCGCTCAACTGGTCGCAAAGGCGTTCCGGCTCGACCCCTCATTGCTTCGCCCACGCCAGACACGAGAAATGCACCTTTCCGCGGCGCGGCCCGAACGCGCAGGTCTTCGGACAGAAAAACTGCGTCAGGAGCTAGGAGAGAGGCTCACCGCGACGGCGGAAGCGCTTCGCGAGCTCGCGGGCTGACCTACCAGACTTTCCACGGCGGCTTCCCGCTCGCCCATTCCTCTTCGAGCGCGCGGCGCTCGCGCATCGTGTCCATCGGCCGCCAGTACCCCTCGTGTTTGAAGACAGCGAGCTGGCCCTCGCGGGCGAGACGTTCGAGAGGCTCGCGCTCGAGGATCGCGTCGGGCCCGATGTAGTCGAGCGCCTCGCGCTCGAACACGAAGAAGCCACCGTTTATCCAGCCCTCGTCGAGCTGCGGTTTCTCGCGGAACTCCTCCGCGAGATCACCTCGGATATGCAGCTCGCCGAAACGGCTCGCGGGCCGAACCCCGGTGACCGTCGCGAGCTTTCCCTGCTTGCGGTGGAACTCGAGGAGCCCCCGCAGGTTCACGTCAGCGACGCCGTCGCCGTACGTGACCATGAACTGATCGCCCTCCACGTACTTGCCGGCTCGGTGGATGCGACCGCCGGTCTGCGTCGATAACCCGGTCTCGGCGAGAAGGACGCGCCACTTCTCCTCCGCGTGAAACGGCTCGAGATGCTCGACGCGGCGTTCGCCGATGTGGACCCGGACGTCGCTGTTCATGGCGCTGTAGTTCAGGAAGTAGTCGCGGATCATGTCGCCCTTGTAGCCGAGACAGAGGATGAAATCCATGACCCCGAAGTGCGAGTAGAGCTTCATGATGTGCCAGAGGATCGGCCGTCCACCGATCTCGACCATCGGCTTCGGGCGGATTTCGGTCTCTTCCGCGAGGCGCGTCCCGAGACCTCCGCAAAGGATCACTGCTTGCACGGCCGAGATACTACCGACGCCTACACGACGACCGGTGTAGGAATCGGGACGATGAATCGACCGCCGCGTGAGCGATAGGCGGTTTGCTGGCGCAAGATCTCCTCGGCGAAATTCCAGGCGAGCAGCAAGGTGTCGCGGATATCGGATGCCGCAAGACGTTCCGGCGGCTCGACCGGGATGTGGGTCCCCGGCGTGAGCAGGCCGTGCTTCAGCGGACTCCGGTCGACGATGAAATCGAGGATCGATCGATCGACTTGGCAATAGTTGAGCAGAGTGTTGCCCTTCGCGGGTGCGCCGTAGCCCGCGATATGCCGCGACGACCGGATCTCTCCGAGGACACGCATGAGGTCTTGCCGCTGACGCTGGACCGCCTCGACAAATGCGCCTAACGGGCGGCCCGCGCGAAGACCGCCCTTCTCTTCGAGCGCGAGCAGCTTCTCCCCTTCGGTTGATGCCTCGCCCTCACGCGAGATGAACACGCGGATCGAGCCACCGTGCACGCCGACGCGCCGCACGTCGATGAGGCGGAGGCCATGGCGCGAGACGAGGTCGAGTACCGAGGCGACGCTGAAGTAGCTCAGGTGCTCGTGGTAGATCGTGTCGTACGCGGTCTTGTCGAGCAGATCGACGAGATACGGGAACTCCGCCACGAACACGCCGCGGTCCTCGAGCAGCGTCGTGACCCCGTTCATCAGGCCATGGAGGTCGTCGATGTGGGCGACGACGTTGTTGCCGATGATCGCCGAGGCTCGACTGTGCTTCGCCGCGATCTCGCCGGCGACGACTTCGCCGAAGAATTCGTCGAGCGTCGGGATACCGGCCGCGTTGGCCATCGCGGCGATGTTCCGGGCTGGTTCGACCCCGAGGACCCGTACGGAATCGCGATCGAACGCGCGAAGGAGCGTCCCGTCGTTGCTGCCGATCTCGACTACGAGGCCGCCCTTCGGGACAAATCGCTCCGCGACGTCTTTCGCGTACGCCGCGAAGTGCGCGGGAATCGTGTCAGACGTGCCCGAGACGTAAAGGTAGTTGCGGAACATGATCTCCGGAGGGACTGTCACCGATAGTTGAACGTGGCCGCACGCGGTGCATCGCGTGAGCTCGAGCGGGTAGTGCGGCTCAGTCTTAGCCACCTCGTCCGGTCTGATGAAGGAGTTCGCCAGAGGCTGTAAGCCGAGATCGAGGACGTTCTCGAGCGCATCCGCGCGGCAAATCCTGCAGCGCGACCTATCCGTGGCGCACGTCCCAGTCGTATGGGATCTTCGGACTAAAGGGATCGAGGCGCGTGATCTCTGTGGGATCGTGCGGGATGGTCGCGCAGTTCGCGACGATGGAATACGGGTGCCCGATGCCCTTGAATCCGTTCCAGATGTGCGGTGGGACCGTAACGAGCGCGTAGTTGCTCTCCCCCACGAAGAGCTCCTGCAGCTGGCCGCGGGTCGGTGAGTCGTCGCGGTCGTCGAAAAGAACGAGCTTGATCGAACCGAACGGGACGGCGTAGTTGATGGTCATTCGCTCATGGAGGTGCCAGCCCTTGACCACGCCGGCGTACACGGTGGAGAAATAGATCTCGCCGAAATGCTCGAAGTGCGGGTCGTCCGCCCGGAGCATGTGCATGACCTTCCCGCGCTCGTCTGGGATCTGCCGGAGCGGAGCGACGCGGACGCCTTCGATCAAGGCTTTATCGCGAGATAGGAGCGGTACCACTCGATCGTGGACCGGAGGCCGTCGTCGAGAGAGACCCGTGCCTTCCAGCCGAGCACGCGCTTCGCCTTTTCGGTCGAAAGGCGCTGCTCCTTGATCTCGTTCTTCGCGATGTTCAGCACCCGCGGCTCGGGCAACTGACCGCCTATGAGCTTCCCAATGGCCTTGACTATGTCGAGGACGCTCACCTGCGCCCCCGAGGCGAAGTTGAAGGCCTCGCCGGCCACGTCGGGACGGTCCAGCGCTTCGCCGACGGCGAGATATGCGTCGACGACGTCGGCGACGTAGATGTAGTCGCGCACATAGGTGCCATCGCTGCGGATCTCGGGAGACTCGCGTTTTAGGAACGAGCGGATCGTTCCTGGCACGATCCGGCTCCAATTCAGATCGCCGCCGCCGTAGATGTTTCCGCACCGCACGATGCCGAGGCGAAGGCCATAGGTCTCGTGGTAGCTCCGCGCGATGAGATCGCCCGCGGCTTTCGACACGTCGTATGGCGATGAGGCCCGGAGCGGGTCGTCCTCGGTGTACGGATGGCCACTCTCCCCGTAGGCCTTGTCGCTCGAGGCCACCACGAGGCGGTCGACGGTCTGCGATTGGCGGCGGCAAGCCTCGAGCACGTTGTAGGTCCCGCGGACGTTGGACTCGAGCGTCAGGAGTGGAGCGTTGAGCCCCACCCCGACGAGCGTCTGCGCACCGAGGTGGAACACGACCGAAGCCTCGCTCTCGACGATTGCCCGCTCTACATCCGCGAGCGATTCGAGCTCACCTTCCGTGACCGCGACGCGCTCGATGTTGCCGCTCCGGAACAGCTCCGACCGTCGGTCGTGGTCGCGCAAGAGGATGGCGACGTCCGCCCCGGACGCGAGAAGAGCCGAAACGAGGTGAGACCCGACTAGGCCGCTCGCGCCCGTCGCGAGGACCGTGCGACCATGCCAATAGTTGCCGTGCAGGCTCGTCTCGCCATGCTCGCCCTCGGCAGATGGTCTCGTCATGCAGCGCACGATATCCGTGGGGAGCGAGACTCGGGCGTTATCCCGCGATTTCACCTTTGTCTGTGACCAGGTCAGCCACGCGCCGAGCGTGTCCCGCAGATGCTGGTCGCGCCGCTGCCAAGGCGGCGAAGATCGGCGTCTCGGGACGCGGTCGACCCTATCGAACGACGAGGTCGTGATTTCGGTAGCGCGGCGACTGAGGTTCCCTGATCATGCCTGAGGTAATTGCGTCCCGAACCTCCCGAATACCCTCTTCGGGAGTTGTCGTCGCCTCGAACCCGAGCCGGTCACGAATCTTGGCGCAAGACACCGCGACGTCACGCATGTCGCTGCCAAAGCTCAGCTCACGCTCTTCGAGTTCGACTCCAGCGATGTTTCGCCGGATCAGTTCGATGATCTCGACCTTTGTGTAATTTCCATCCTGGGCACCCACATTGAAAATCTGGCCGCGGACGGTCTCGATCGGGGCCGTCGCGAAAAGGTGCAGAGCCCGGACGACATCCTGAACGTGGACGAAGCTCCGTCGATAGTTTCCCTGAAAGAGTACAAGTTTCCGGAGTACGAGCGCCTCAAGAACGAACTGGTTCACCAATAAGTCAAACCTGGTACGCGGAGATACGCCGAACAACGTTGTGAACCTTGGAATAATCACAGCAAGGTGACTTCGTCTCGCTTGCTCAAGCAGGAATTCCTCTGAAGCGATCTTCGTGCGTGCGTAGAGAGACTGCGGATGCAAGTCAGATTCCTCAGTAACCGGGCGCGAATCCGTGGCAACACCGTAGTTGCTGTATGTGGACGCGAAGATGAAACGGCTCGCTCCTGCTTTTTCGGCGGCGTCGAAGACCAAACGCGTCGCGTCCCGATTAAAGCGAAACGCCACCTTTTCTCCGACTGCCTGACACACCGGAAACCCAACGAGCGCTGCTAGGTGGTAAACGACGTCAACACCGGTTAGATCCCTGCTCAGACTTTCGGCCGCAACATCGGCTTTTCGGAAGCGAAAGTTCGGGTGAGACAAGTAGGCGAGTACCGAGTCACCGCCGAACAGCAGGTTGTCGACCACGACGACATCGTTTCCGGCGGCCAGAAGACGTCCGGTGAGGAGCGACCCGATGTATCCGGCCCCGCCGGTGATTAAGACTCGCATCTCACCGGCGGACCCGGGGTCGGCGATGGGCTCGTGACGACGCAGCGGCCCGGGAGCTGAAGCGTCCCTTGGAACTTGCTCGAGTTCTCGACAACCGAGTCATACTGCCAGCTTGAAGCTCTCTAACGCAGGTAACCCGACTGCTCGGCGCTAGCAAGGGAAGGGGAGCACGGTGGGGCTGACGCCCGCCATGACCGGATCTGGTCACGCCTGCGCGCCAACGCCGCCCGGGAATGTCTGACGTTCCGGGTGCAGTCGGAGGCGTGACTCCATGAATCCGCAGGCAGGCGGCAACCGGAGACCCGGGCGCGCACCGATAGGTGGCCGAAGGCGTCGTGCTCCGGGCCCGTCGGCGATCGTGGCGGCCGCACTACTGATCATCGAAGCGCTGGCCGTTAGCGCAAATGGGCTCACCGCATTGGCGGAAACATCGGATCCCCAGATTTCCGAAGGCGTTCCGATCAGGCCGGTCGCGATGAAGGCCGACCTGCGGACCCTACCTTCGCTTCCGCGAGCTCCTGACCGCGTCTTCCCGGCCCCCAGACAGGCAGACATGACCCAAGAGTCAGGTCGCCCCAATGGCGCGAAGCAAGTCATCCCGGGGCCGACAGCCAGCGAGCCGAGCTCATACGTCGCCGCTCCAATGTCGGCGCCCATTACCAACTTCGCAGGGCTGGATCGCGCGAATTGGGGTGATGGCATCCCGCCTGATCCCGTGGGCGATGTGGGCCCGATCTATTTCATTCAAGCGGTCAACACATCCTTTGGCGTGTTCCGCAAGTCCGACGGGATTCTCGTCGCGGCGAGCACGCTGAACGCCTTGTGGCTCGGCGCTGGCACCGGCACAGCTTGCGATAGCACTCACCAGGGCGACCCAACGGTCGTGTACGACCCCATGGCTGACCGCTGGATCGTCGCCGACTTCGCCTTCGCCAATCTGAGTGCGCCGCCCTACTACGAGTGCATCGCCGTTTCGCGGTCAGGTGATCCCGTGAGCGGCGGCTGGTACTTGTACCCGCTTCGGACCGACGACCTAGCACATCCGTGGTTCGCGGACTACCCCAAGATGGGCATCTGGCCGGACGGCCTCTACATGACCGCCAACATGTTCCTCGGGACCACCGGTGCGTTCCAGGAAGTACGGGTGTGGGCGCTCAACCGCGCAGACATGGAAGCCGGCGCAGCGGCCCGCTCCCGCGTCGTCGATCTCGGCTCAACGACCTACTTCAGCCTGTTACCTAGCAACACGCGATCGGCGACTGGAGTCCCGCCGGCGGGACGAGAGAACATCCTCATCGCAGAGTCCGAGACCCTCTTCGCCTTCGACGTCTTCAAGTTCCACGTGGACTACAGCGGTGCGGGCTCAACGTTCACCGGCCCGACAGAGGTAAGCCAGACTCCTTATTCCGTTGCAGCAGCGACCGTGCCGACTCCAGGAAACAGCCTGGACTCCTTGCGCGAGCGACTGATGATGCAGGCTCAGTACGCGAACTTGAACGGCGTGGAGTCGGTTTGGACGCAGCACACGGTCCGATGCTGTGGTGCGAGCTCGCCAGCCGGGATCCAGTGGACGCAGATAAACGTGACTGGAGGCAGCATCGGTGTGACACCCATCCAGCAGCAGCTGTACCCCGGCGCCAATGACGGACTCCACCGCTGGATGGGCAGCCTCGCCGTGGACCAGAACGGCGACATGGCCCTCGGTTACAGCACGGCGAATTCCGCGACGATGCCGGACATCCGCTACGCCGGACGCTTGTCGACTGACCCACTCGGCACGCTGCCGCAGACAGAGACCACACTCCTCCCGGGGATTTCCCGCGCCACCCAGAGCGGCGTTTGCGGCACGGGCATATGTACTCGCTGGGGTGATTACAGCGCGATGACGCTGGATCCTGATGGCTGCACGTTCTGGTACACGAACGAGTACTACGCAACGACCGGCCTCAACTGGCAGACCCGGATTGGCGCGTTCAGGTTCGCGTCTTGCACGCCGATTGGCTCTGTTCCAACGGTTGCGGGGGTGGTGCCTTCTAGCGGCCCAGCCGGCGGCGGCACGGTCGTGGCGATCACCGGCACGGGTTTCGCCACGAGTTCCGGCGCGACAACGGTCGCCTTCGGAGCGAACGCTGCAACAGCCGTGTCGTGCGCGACCACGACCAGCTGCAACGCGACCAGCCCTGCTGGCACGGGAACTGTCAATGTCCGAGTGAGCGTCGGTGGCAGGACGAGCACGACGAGCGCGGCGGACCAGTTCACTTACACAGCGGTGGCGCCCTGCACGACGGTGAGCTTTACCGCCAACCCGGCAAGTCCGCAGGCGCAGGGAACTGTCGTTGCGGTGAACGCGACGGCGAGCTGCGGCACCAGCACCGCCCAATACAAGTGGTGGGTCCAGCCTCCTGGGGGCGCCTGGGCGATGGTGCAGGACTGGGGTGGGAACACCTTCAGCTGGAACACGACCGGACTCGCCGCGGGTGCGTATCGCCTCGCGGTCTGGGCCCGTGCAGTCGGGTCGACGGCGGACCTGGACAGTGCGAGCGCCCAGGACTACAGCCTGGTCGCTCTGCTCAGTCCATGCACCGCCGTTCCGATTAGCCCGAGTCCAGCATCGCCCCAGCTCAGCGGAACGACCATCCTTTGGACCGCGACGGCGAGCTGCGGCACCAGCACCGCCCAATACAAGTGGTGGGTCCAGCCTCCTCGGGGCGCCTGGGCGATGGTGCAGGACTGGGGTGGGAACACCTTCAGCTGGAACACGACCGGACTCGCCGCGGGTGCGTACAACGTTGGTATCTGGGCTCGCGCGGTGGGATCGACCGCTGACTCTGAGACCTCGAACCAGCAGAGCTACAGCCTTTTGCCTTAACGTCAGCTGGCATCACTCGAAGTGCGGTCGGAGCGAGTGTGGACTTTCGGCGTTTTCACGAGTCCAAACGGGCGCGCCCAAGTTTCGAATCGCATAGCGGATACAGCTCAGTGCTGGAAGATGACGCGACCGATTTGTCAGTCTACTAGCCCGGTGTGGGCCGATGGGGACGGCGTGCACTCCTCGCGATCCGGTCCTCAATTCGGGTCAGCCACGAACCTCGAGCTCAGGACTCACGAACAACGCATCCATTTGATAGAGGCTCGAGTTATGGCCATAAACGAGGTTATAAAGCCCATACAAGCGGTAGTCGTGTTGCTCAAGGGCGCCTAGAACGTCGCCGGCTCTGCCCTGTCCCTCATATATGGGGGCAACAAGCAATTCCGTGTACACGAGGGCGATCCGATGACCTGCGAGCATGCGATCAGCGCCGAGCAGAGCCTCTAGCTCACCTCCTTGGATATCCAGCTTCAGGATGTCGACTCGGTCAAGGCCATGTTCTAGGCAGTAGTCATCGATGGTCGTCGAGTCTGCTCTCTCCGTGCCAACGGTATCGAGCAATTCGGAAGGAACGAACTCACCCGCACTGACCGAGGGACGCAGGCGAGAATTCGTCGCTCCAAATCGGTTCACATAGAGCTGCACTGGTCCAGTCACGTCCGACACCGCCAGTTGATTCACAACGATTCCGGCATCGTCCGCAGCAGCCTGAGTTAGACGAATGAAAGATTCGAGTATGGGCTCGAAGCAGTGGATTTCTGCGGTAGGGAAGAGTCGGCGGTAGAGAATTGCCATCTCGCCACGGTAAGCACCTACATCCAAGACTGTGCGTACCTTCGTCGCACCGAGAAGTCTTGCTTGGTCCGCGAAGGCATCCCCATGACGGCCTGGAGGCACCCGGCGGATTAGTAATCCGCGGCGTAATGCCAGCGCTTTGATAAGACCCCTAAACGTTGCGGGGACACTGCCTCTCGACGGCGTCAGCTTGCGGGAGACGCCATTCTCGCCCGCTCAAACCATTCGATCGTCCGCTTGAGCCCTTCACGAAATGGTGTCTGTGAGGTGAAGCCAAACTCGCGTTCGGCACGATCAACCTTCAATTTCCGGCGAGGCTGTCCATCGGGCTTTGAGGTGTCGAACGCGGCTTGCCCTTTGAAGCCCGTGAGCTCGACGATTAGGCCGACGAGATCACGGATTGATATCTCGATCGAGCTACCGAGATTCACGGGATCCGGCTTGTTGTAGCGCTCGGTCGCTAGCACTATTCCTCGTGCCGCATCGTCGACATATAGGAACTCGCGTGTAGCTGATCCGGTTCCCCAAACTTCGACCGATTTCGCGCCCGAATCTCTTGCCTCGATGCATTTGCGGACCAGGGCTGGGATGACGTGTGAATCCTGCAAATTGATCCTGTCACCGGGCCCGTAGAGGTTGACCGGAAGCAGATAAATCGCGTTGAAGCCGTACTGCTGACGATAAGCCTGAGCTTGGACAAGAAGCATCTTCTTGGCCAGTCCGTATGGCGCGTTGGTTTCTTCCGGATAGCCCTTCCACAGGTCATCCTCTGAGAAGGGGATTGGTGCGAACTTCGGGTAGGCGCAGACCGTGCCAACTTGTACGAACTTGGCTACTCCGCTTAGGCGTGCCTGCTCCATCACTTCGATACCCATGACCGCGTTCTCGTAAAAGAATCGACCCGGGTTCTCGCGGTTCGCGCCGATACCCCCAACGCGGGCTGCAAGATGGATAACGACCTCAGGCCGTAGGTCCTGAAACATACGGGCGACGTCAGCTTGACGCGTGAGGTCGTAGTCTGCGCTCGAAAAGGTGGAGACATCAGCGCCCCGCTCTTGGATCATCCTTGTCACCGGTCGCCCGAGAAACCCACGGCCTCCGGTGACAGTCACGCGCTTCTGTTCCCACCAGTTGGCAGTCATCGGCAGGACATTCTCCTAGCCAAGCATCCTCGGCCAATACGTTATCCCCCCTCTCACCTTCTCGCATGGCCGAACTCAAGGACGGCGGGTGAGTTCCCACGGAGTTAACCTCCGCCTTATGACACGCGCCGTGTTGACCGGTCTACTCGGTATCGCTCGGAGTCAGAACCCCGCGATCCGCCTCATAAGGCGCGCCGCAACGACCGTCCTCCGTCGAACGGAAATAGTGGCCGCAGCCCGTCTTCTGTCAGGGGATGTTCTCTACGTGGATATGGCAAATGCTGTCGGACGAACTATTTGGCTTCGGGGTGACTACGCTGCGGAGGAGCCAATCACTCGCTTAATAACGTCGAGCTTGCGGACCGGAGACGTCTTCTTCGATGTCGGGGCGAACGTCGGGTTCTTCAGCCTGACCGCCTCAAAAATTGTCGGACCCACCGGGCACGTTTATGCATTCGAGCCGCTACCCAAGCTTGCGGCGCTCTTGCGCCGGACCATCAGCGTCAATGGTCTCGAGAACGTGACCGTGGCAGAAGCGGCAGTTGGGAGAACCACCGGTCTCGTCTCGATCGCGTCGATGCCCGACTCCGCCTATTCGCACATCATCGACGGCGCGCGACGAGTTGACACCACGCACGGGGGATGGAAGCCAATCCGTGTGGCCTCTCTTTCTCTGGATGAGTACGTCGCAAATGTGGTTCACCGACTTCCGACGCTGATAAAGATGGACATCGAGGGCTCTGAGATTGAAGCGATCGCTGGGGCCCAGTCGATTCTGGCCGATCCCAAGGGTCCCGATGTAATCTGCGAAGTCGGGGAGACGCACCTTGCGCGTTTTGACCACACGGCTGCTGAACTTTTCGAGCGGTTCATCGCCTTCGGCTACCGCCCCCTGAATCCGAACACCGGAGCTGGAATGCGTGTGAGCGATCTTTCTCAGCATGACTACAACGTCTTCTTCAGTAAGACTCGCGTATGACCCGTAGCAATCTCGAGAACTAGCGGGGCTCCGATGCGTGTATGCCTCGTTTACGGAGACTACCCCCCGAAGCCGATTGGCCAACAGGATGGTGGGGCGGACTTCGTTGCGACTTTGGCAGAGCGACTGGTTGAACGAGGGGTATTCGTGACTGTTGTGGTGTCGCGTAGAGATGACCGGCAAACGCCGTACGTGACTGAGACCGGCGTTCGGGTGATTCCGTTGATCACGAATTGGACCTTGTGGGGCGCTGCCCGGGGGGAACTAGGTCGGTTAAAGGAAGCGCTCGCCGTCCAACAGCCCGATGTGGTCCATCTCGTCTACCCGGATCCATATCTTCGATATGGAAGCGATTCGTATCATCTGCCATTCCTCCTAAAGCTCGCGGGTGCCCAGAGGCTTCTGGTGACTTTCTTCGGCTTCGGCGTCACCAGAGCAAGCCTCATCACAAAGGTTGGTCTTATTACCCTCTTTGCCGGTGCCGATCGAATTGTGATCACCGACCTTGGCTTGCTCGACCGGTTTCGACGGACGTTCGCGTTCTGGGCGGAGAAGACGAGCCATGGATTCGTGGGGGGCATCACGAGCAACCAGACCGCGCGCTGGTCAGTGTCGGCGCTCGGAGAACGAAGGGCTGAGCTGAAGCTTCCTACACAAGCGAAGCTTGTAGCTTTCTTCGGCTTCTGGAGTCCAGACAAAGGTCTGGAAGACCTCATAGGCGCAGTAGCTCGGCTCCGCGCAGACGGAGAGACCATAACGCTTGTCCTCATCGGCGGTCGGGAGCCAGCGCTCCGCACCGATTATGAACGGACGATCCAGACACTCATCGCTTCTCATGGCCTCGAGAACGCTGTCATCCAGACCGGACCGCTTTCGCCCGAAGCCGTCGCCGACTATCTCCTCGCGGTCAACGTCTGTGTTTTGCCATTCCACGTCAATCCCTTGGGTCGTAGCAGTCTCGCAATCGGACTGAACTTAGGCGTCCCTTTGATTGTCAGTCGCCCGCCACTGGGGGAGGACCTGCTCTCGGGACTGGTTCTTGTAGACCCAAAGAACCTGAACGGTCTCGCGGAGGCGATCCGCGAGGTCCTCTCAAATCCGGACAAGCAGGCCCGTGTCAGCGCGGCCGCCGCGAAAGCGTCCGCTCATTGGTCTTGGAACTCGATCGTCGATGCCTACGTGGCGGAATATCGACGACTTACCGGAGTTCTTCAGTGACCAGCGTCGTTATGAATCGTTTCGCCGCTCGGAAGGAATGGCGGTCGCGCGGAACCCGCGTCCGCGTTTTTGGAGCCCTGCTTCTTGCGTCGGTTGGCCTGGATTTCTCTACATACGTCGCCGGCACCTTTCATCTCTACGTTCACGATTTGATCGCGGCGCTCGTCGCCTGTTACGGAATTGCCTTAGCCCTCGAGAACCGATCGGTTCTGCCGGTAGGCAGGTTGTCGCTGGCTCCAATCGCGCTGCTCGCGTTTCTCTTGGTCAACAGTGTGGTTCTTGGAGCCGCCTACTACGCGAATGTCCCACCCGACATGCAGAAATTGTTTTGGTTCGAACACGGTAACGCTCTAAGAATTGTGGGCGAACTCTTGGTGTGGGTCTGGGCCTTGAATCAGCTCGCACCGGACAAGAACGAGTCAGCCCTCATTCTGGACTTCGCCCTGTGGGGTTGTGCTGTGAACGTCACTTTCCTCGGAGCCTACGGGGCTATTACGAAGACGACCCACGCAGGGACGACCGCCTTTGACCTTGACGTAATGGTCGGTCTGCCTCTTGCCATGGTCTTTGTCATGACTCGCGGAATGCGCGTTGACCTGTTTCGGCTGGTCCTATTCTCGGCGGGGAGCCTGTTTCTCTACAGCCGCACGGCAATCTTCGCGGTCATATTCATGACTGTCGCCATCCTGCTCACAAGCCGGCAACCGCGAGCGATCGCGCGGTCGCTGGGATGTCTCGGCCTCGGCTGGATTTTGGCCTTCGGTGTCCCTCAGGCAACGTCATTCATAAGCGCCTCACTGCGGACGCAAACGGCAACGTCAAGTCAACCTGCGACTGACGTCGCCACGCCGACCGCCGTTGACCGCACCGCGAGTGTCGTGAGCCCGGATCTCGCTCCCTATACGATTCCGAGCCGTCTAGCGATCTGGTCAGATGCCTTGCGGATGAGCGCGATCTCGCCGATCGTCGGCGTCGGTTACCACGACTACTTCCTTTATAGCCAGGTCACGGAGATCAAAGACCTGAGCGCGGACGATCTTCCTGGCCTGTATTCGTCCCTAATAAAGCAGGCACACAACGATTACCTATCGTGGCTTGTCGAGACTGGGGTCATCGGGTTGACCATATACATCAGCTTCCTGGCAATCTCGGTATGGCACGCTTGGCGCTTGCGGGTGCGATCGCGTGAGAGGCGACCGTGGCATGTCTTCACGCTGGCGCTGATCATTAGCCTCGCAGCAGTAAGCACATTCGGCGAGGTACTGATTCCTCGAACGCCAGCGTGGGTATCGTCCGCCACGGTTTGGTGGATCGTAATCGGACTTGTTTTTGCAGCGGCAGATTGGGAAGGGACATCTAGACGGGCCAATCTGTAGGCGTGATCGTCTTGACCCTAAACGAAGAGCGCAGCATCGCCGCGTGCCTTGACTCCGTCAGCAGTGCCGACGAAGTAGTCGTTGTGGATTCTGGGAGCACCGACCGTACGCTGGAGATCGCATCTGCGACTGGCGCGAGAGTGGTCGGCCATCAGTTTGTCGACTTTGCTGATCAGCGGAACTATGCAACGTCACTTCTGACGTCGGAATGGGTTTTGCACATCGACGCCGACGAACGAATGACGCCCGAGCTATGGGACGAGATTCGCGCGATGCTGACCAGTGGCTCGTCTGACGGATATTTGGTCCCGTGTCTGAACATCATTTTCGGCAAGCCGTTGAAACACGGAGGTTGGTATCCGCAATATCACTTACGACTTCAGCGGCGGGCGAAAGCCCTTTGGTACGGGGCTGTTCATGAAGCGGCAACAGTCGATGGTCCTGTAGGCAAGCTGATCCAGCCCATCGTTCATTTTGGCCATCCCGACGTACACACATTCCTTGCGAAGCTTGACTACTACACCACATTCGAAGCCACCCATCGGAGCCACTCGATCTTTCTCCTCGGCGCGCTCGCGTTACTGACGCCATTCCCCTATTTCCTATACAAGTACGTCCTGCAACTCGGCTTTCTGGACGGCTGGCGTGGGCTGTCAGTGGCGCTGCTCTTGTCGTTTTATCGCTGCGTCACCTACTTGAAGGCGCTGGAGCAACGGTCGCCTCCTGCACGGAAGACGCCGGAGTGAGAGCAGATCGCCAGCCGCTCGTGTCGATCGTAACTCCGTCGTTCCAACAAGCAGCGTATCTATCCGAGAATCTACGCTCTGTAGGAGCACAGTCCTATTGGCCGATCGAACACGTAATTCGCGATGGTGGGTCGACGGATGGGACCGTCGAGATCCTGCGATCCGCGCCGGGAGCACGCTGGGTCTCGGAGACCGACCGAGGTCAGACAGACGCGCTCAATAAGGGACTCGCCGAGTCACGTGGAGAAATAATTGGTTGGCTGAACTCAGACGACTATTTGTACCCGGGAGCGGTTGAGGTAGCCGTGCGCGTGCTCGAGGAGACGGGCGCAGATGCTGTTTACGGCCGCTGCCTCCTGGTAGATGGCGGAGGCGCCAAGATCGGCTTTTACCGGACGGAGCCGTTCTCGTACCAGCGACTTCTTATACGGAACATAATCGCTCAGCCGGCCCTATTTTTTCGCCGGCGACTCTACGACGAGTTCGGTCCGTTCGACGAGAGTCTGATGTTCGCGCTCGATTACGAGTATTGGCTCCGCTGCGGGCGGCGCTCATCGTTCATTTACGTCCCCGAACTGTTCGCGGCCTATCGCATACATCCCGACGCGAAGACATCAACCGGCGCGATGAAACATGCGGCGGAGGCGAACATGCTTAGGCTGCGTTACGGTCGCGGAGTACTCCCGGCCTGGCGCCTCTGGGTTGCCTGTAAGCGCACGTACCTCGGCGGCCTGCTCAAGTCGTCCAAGATGGGCCTCGAGCTCACGAAGGCGGCATCCTGGCGACGTATCAGCGAATAGCAGGAGCCAGCTTCAGCCTGTGCGCGTCCTAATAGCCGCGGCTCGTCCACCCGCGGCTAACGGCAAGGGATATCAGGTGCGGCTTTTTAATCAGATCCTGCAGTTGGCCGGTACGCACGACATAACACTCCTGGCCCTTGCCCATAAGGGGGAAGAGATCGAGCCACAGATGGTTCGGGCCTGCCGTGTCGCCCGACTCATCGAACGGTCTCGTGCGATCGGGCCAGTGCTGGCTCTGGCGCAAACGTCACGCCTACCGTGGTCTGTGGGTCTCTATCGCGATCCACGAATGAGATTGGCGATCCGTGAAAGCCTCAGAACTGGCCGGTTCGATCTTCTTCATCTCCAGCTGGTGCGGATGGGAACATACCTTCGCGAAGGACCCCAGATCCCGGTGCTCTTAGACCTCATGGATGCGGCGGCCCTAAACATGAGGGAGCGAGCAGCCACCGCCCCTCTCGGGATGCGGCAACTACTCCAGCTCGAGGCTCGTCGTCTGGCACAGCTGGAACTAAGGCTGATCGAAGAAGCCGACCTTTCCCTCCTGATCTCAGAACGCGACCGGGAGTCTGTTGGCAGCCCGCGTAAGACGCGCGTAAATCCAAACGGGATAGACCCGCCGCCTGACATGTCGAACGCAGTCACAAGGGCCAAGTCAACCGTGATTCTTACTGGCACGATGAGTTACTTCGCGAACTCCGACGCTGCAGCGTGGTTTACGGCTTCCATTCTTCCACTGGTGAAGCTCAGGATCCCGGACGTGCAATTCCGAATCGTCGGGAGAGACCCGGGTCGCGCAGTGACATCGCTGTCGACGGCAGGGGTCATTGTCACTGGCGCGGTGGCGAATATCGCGAATGAGCTCCGTCGTGCCGCGGTTGCGGTGTGTCCGATCAGACTAGGGTCAGGTCTCTCCACGAAGGTGCTGGAAGCAATGGCTACAGGAACCCCAGTAATCGCTACGTCGAAGGCCGTGCAGGGTTTGCCAGGCTCTCTCGCTCGGTACGCACTTATCGCCGACGACGCTGGCACCTTCGCTGATGCTGTAGTCCGCAGTCTCCAAGACTCTGGACCCGCGTTGGACCGAGCCTCCCTAGGTCTAGCGGAAATCAGACGATCGCACACGTGGCGACACTCGGTCGATGAGTTGGAGGCATCCTACGAAGAAGCGATAACGAGTCACGGCATCAGGAACCCAGTCGCGAGCTAGGAACGAGATCCGCTTCGCCCGCGCGCAAACACTGCCAAAGTGCTTCTCAATTCAGGGCTCTTAAGGAGGACGGCCGTTCCGAAGTAAGCCGCAACGCCGATGGCACTCCCCCCAATCGCAGCGAGCGAGCCGCGCGGCGCGGAGAAGAGACCTTCCGTCGCAAGCGCTACCACGCTCATGGCAAGTCCGGCGATGCCTGACCGAAGGACCGATGGGAGCGCCAGGTGCTCCCAGCCCCGATAGGTCTTACCGCGAACCGCGAGCAACACGACTGATAGACCGAAGAGGCTTGACGCAACACTGGCGACCGCAAGGCCGAGATAGCCGGCCGCGTAACCGAATGGCAATGCGAGGACCAAATAGGTGGCGAACGTGGCACCGGAGGCAATCGCAACACGCCCAGACATTTGCTCCGCGTAAAGGAACCGCGTGACGACCGCATTCAATGCAATTGGGACGAGACCAAGCGCCAAGACGGCGGCGCAGATGGTCGTCGTCGCGGCTGCCCTCTCATCGAACGTCCCGCGGAGATAGAGAATCCGAACCAGAGGCGATGCAAGCAACACGAGCAGAAGGCTTGCCGGAAGAAGTAGAAAGACGACGATGCCATTCGTGCGCCCGAGTTCCCGATATCGAGCTGGATCAGCTTCAGCCCGCATCTGAACGAAGCGGGGATAGGACGCGGTCGCAATGGACTGCCCTACCAGCAACGGCGGACTCACAAGGACCCGACCGTAGTTAAGTGCGGAAACGACGCCAGAACCGACCCCAGCACCTACGATGCGCTCAACTGGGATGGATGCTTGGGCAAGCGTGCCAGCAAAAAGCTGCGCCAGCGATGCACGCCCCAACCGATGGAAGATCGCCCGTCCGTCGTCAAGGCTCGGAAGCCATGGCAAGCCAAGCATCCTGGCGCCTGCGAAGCCGCTTACCATCGCCGCGACGATTGCACCGGTTAACACGCTCGCGGCCAAGGCCTCTACACCGGGCGTGATTTGTCGCCATCCAAAGAGTGCCAGGAGCGAGACGACACTCGCAACCGGGATCCGCGATGCGGCGGCGAAATAGGCCCGCTCGGCCACGAAGATCGTCCCGCCAAGGGCGACTATTCCGCTCAGGAGGATTAGCGGAGAGAGGATCACGCCCAGCTCCATCAGCTTGTCGCCATCGGGGCTAGGTTGAAGCATCGCCACGGCTCCCGCCCACGAAAACGCGTACATGATGTTGCAGGCACATAAACCGGCGACCGTCCAGATCACAACCTTCCATCGCTGATCGACCCGCCCGGACGTGTGGTTTGGAATCAACTCCGCTAGGAGCTGTGAGTAGATGAGGTCACCGATCAAGATACCGATGACCGCCGGGGGCGCAAGCGCCAAGAGATAGCGATCGAGGTCCTTACTCGCACCGAATGCGGCCGACATCACGACCGTAAACCCGAACGCGAACACGCGGTCCAACACGAGGCTTGCGAGAGTCAACGAAGCAAACCGCGCGGTTGCTACCGACTGCGGCGCGCCGATCGATGTTAGCGACGCGTTATTGGCCGCGGAGCCCAAGGATGATGAAAAAGGTGCGAACTGCGATGTTCAGGTCTATGAGCGGACCGAGGTGACGCAGATAGAAGAGATCGTATTCGAGCTTGGTCAGGTTGTCTTCGATTGAGCCTGCGTATCGGTACTCCACCTGAGCCCAACCGGTGACGCCAGGTCGGACAAGCGTGCGAGCGCGGAAGAGCGGAAGTTCGGTCGCGAGCTGTTCGACGAACTCTGGTCGCTCCGGGCGTGGCCCGATAAGGCTCATTGCGCCGCGAACCACATCCCAGAGTTGCGGAAGTTCATCGAGCCGACTGCGACGGAGAGCACGGCCGATCCGGGTCACTCGCTGATCGTTAGGGGTCGCCCAAACAGCTTGACGGTCGGATTCGGCATCAACTCGCATCGTTCTGAACTTGTGAATCACGAACGGGCGCCCACGCTGACCTACCCGGACCTGCCTGAGGAGAATCGGTCTGCCAGAACCGAGCCAGACCATCATCGCGATCAGGACCATGACAGGCGCCGTAAGAACTAAGAGCAGTCCCCCGAACAGGATGTCCACAACACGTCTCGCGCGGGCATAGAAGCCCCGCGCGTGGGTCGGAAGCTCCGCATACCAGTCGGCCTCCAAAGCTGACGCCAGGACCCTCCCGCTGATCTCTTCGTAGATTGCAGTCGCAGGAACCGTTTCCACGCCATGGTCAAAGCAGCGGACCAGCTCGTTCAGCATCGTCGTGGGAAGGCTTCGCGTTTGCGCGACCACCAGCTGATCGACGCCAAGGTCGCGGACCACCGCCCACAAGTTCTCATTTACTCCCATAACAGGCACGCCGAAAATCGCCTCCATCTCTTGGGTCGGAACCAGGAAGGCCTGAAGGCGATAGGAGCTCTTGGAGTCGAGGAGGACGCGAGCCGTCCGACGCGCACCCTCATCGGTGCCCACAATCGCCACCTTGAGGTCGAAGACCTCGCTGCCGACAAGCCGGGCGTAGGCGGCGCGCCAAGCGAGTGCGGCTCCCGCAACAAGTGGCAGAGAGATGAAAGTGGAACCTCGCGGCGCGAAGAATGGCGCCGCATAGAAGACCATGAGGACAAGAACGATCATGCCGATAAGCGCTTGACCAACCGAGGCGAGCAACCGCCACGGGGCCGGACGGCCGGACGAATGCCCATCGGCGATTCTCAGCGCGATGACCCACAAAGGAATCGACGCGACTTGCCAGTACTGGACGCCAACTCCAGGCTGGTAGTTCACATCGAAAGCCGCCCAGATAACGGGTGCGACCCATGAAGCGACGGCGGCGGCGAGCGCGTCGCCGACAAGAAGCATGAACCGGAGCTCCGGATTACGCAGAGCGGCGGCGCGTCGGTGTCCCGCGCGGACTCCTGCGCTATTGCCCCGGGTGCCCTCGTCGATCCGCGCAGATGACCTGCCAGCTGTATTTGCCAGACCCAGTCTCCAAATCCTGCGCGCCTCGGATCTCGCCGTGCTGTACGCGGCGCGTTCAGCCGATGATAGGTACCGGGAACGCTTGGAGCCGACCTTTTTCGGGACAGCCAGCTCCTCTCGTAAGCCTCCTTTCATCTAGGCCATCAGCCCTACGTCGTCCGCCGAAGGTCCTGTCGAAGACCACAGGCACGAGCATGACTTTCGCGCCAGCCGGCCTAGCCCTAGCAGGCGCAACCGGGAAGTCATGAGAGCTGGCGCTGCGAGCGCCGGTGTGACCACGCGGCTACGGGGGCCTCGGGTCATCTTAGAAAGCCCATCCAGATGAGCCAAAGAGGACCGGGGCCCTTGCGGGCCCGGTCCGGGATCGCTACGCCCCGCTCAAATCTGGGCACTCATACAGATCACGGACGTTGCCGGCAATCTGCCGGACCGGCGACCGGGCGCGCGGCAGCCGACTGATAGAGCCGGAACGCAAGATCGAAAGGCTAGTGTCCAGCCGAACCCTGGATCTGGTCGCGAAGCTGTAGCGCGGCCACGTTATTGGCGTCTATCGACAATACGGCGTCAAGCTCGTGAATTGCATCGGCCGTTTGACCGCTAACAACGAGACCTCGCGCCAACTCGATGCGCAGAGGAATCGTTCTGCGTGTTGCCCCGAACACTGCGAGGCCCGTTCGTGCCACCACTATGGCGTCGTCCACATGTCCGGTGGCGACTTTGACTTGCACGGCCGTGAGATAAAGCGCGTCGTTAGTCGACTGCGGGTCCAGAACGAGGGCACGGTCTACTGAGCGGAGCGCCTCAACAAGGTCTCCGGTCACCTGCATCACGACAGCTCTCGTCAGTTGCGCGCGAGGATTGTTGGGATCGACTTGGACACTACGTTCGGCGACCTCGCGGGCACGCGTGCCCGAGGCCGAGTCACCTTTCTGCGCCAACTCGAGATATGCCCGCGCGAGGTCGCCCGAATATCGGAAGTCGTACGGCGCGAGCTCATTCGCGTGCCGGAATGCCGACACCGCGTCGTTCAGCCGGTTCGCCCCGGCGTATGCGAGTCCTAGCTCATCCCAGTACGGGGCCCGCCGCGGATCGGCGGATGTCGCGCGAAGACCGAGAGTGATTGCATCCTGGTTAAGCCCTCTGAGCCGCGCCTTGAGGGACGCCTGCGCGGTCCGGGATGCGTCGAGTGCATTGATCGTTGCGAGCGCCATCAAGAGAGCAACCGCGAGTGCAAGGTATCCACCGATCGATTGAAGAAAGACGTCCTCCGTCGCACCAGTCGAGCCGCGACGCCGATGACGGGTGTCGCTGTTCGCGCTCGCGACCGGCCAAGGGCGTGCGGTCGCCGCACCGATCGTGCCAACACTCATCCAGAAGAGCCATTCGGTTCCGATCTCGTTAACGGTCGTCGCTCCAGCGCCAAGAAACGCGGCGAGCATCCCCGCTCCCACCCACGCCGCTGGCCGAAAACCCGATCGGACGTTAGCGACGAACGCGGTGACGACAATCGTCAGGAAGGCAGCGAGACCAACGAGGCCACTTGTCGCCGCGACATGGCTAAGCCAGCCGTGGGCGCTTGTCTCTTGAGTCTGCTGGATCTCGGAAGGCTCCGTCGCCGTTCGGTACTTCGGAACGCCGACGGTGAAATTATCGGGGCCATATCCCAGAAGCGGCCGCGCCTGCACCATCTCGAAGGCGATGCGATAGAAAGCGAGACGGACGTCCGCCGACGGTTCGAGGTGCGGACCTGCGTCCTCGTCGCCCTCGGCGGCCGCCGAGAGCTCGACGGTCCCAAGGACGCGCGCACCGAGGGGCGTGAAGACAAGAACGAATGCAAGGCTTGCAGATCCCACGATCGCTCCACCAACGCTGAGTACGCGAGTCCGGCGATCAGGATGGGCAGTCCACGTCAGTACGAGGAGAAGACCACCCCCTGTGAGGATTCCGACCAGCCCCGAGCGGGTCTGGGTCGCGACGAGGCCGGCGAAGACCACAACCGAATAGACCAAAAGCCAGTAGCGGATAGGCCTGCTTAGGCCAGGCGCGAAGGCCGCGATGGCGACGCTACCGATGAAGAGAACGCTGAGGTATTCAGCGAGGCTCGTGGTCTGCCCGAGCGTCGAAAAGGGACGCAGCGCCCCACTTGCGCTCCACCCGAACGGATCCCGGCCTATGAGCTGAACCGCCTCGTATGCGAGGACAACGACCGAAGAGGCCACCACGCTGACGGCGCTCGCGACCGCCTCGGCCCTCGATCGCACGAACAATGCGACCGCGAAGTAGAGAACGACGCCGTCAGCGATCGTTCCGAGGCCGAGCATCCGCACATGCGTTCCGTACAGCGCGACGACGGGATCGGCCGCAAAGACAGTCGCAGCCACGCTCGCGCCGAAGAAGGCCAGAACCGCTATGTGCACGGGCGACCAGGTCGCGAAGGAACGACCGAAGCGGATCAGCAGAGCGAGTAGGACCGCCGCGAGTACGTAAGCGAGCGCATGACTGAGCAACGCCTTGGGGACACTGAAGGGCACATCAGACCCTGGATCGAGAACCAGCGGCACGAGCGCGATCTTCAAACAGAGAAGCGCCACGCCAAAGACGCGCAAGCGGGACCTGATTGGGGGGGATGGCTCCTGACGCGCCGATGATCCCCCGGCCCGGCGCGCAGCCCGTCTCGTCACTCTGTGAGCGTATCGACCCGCGCGGAAAGAGAACCGGGGCCCTTGCGGGCCCCGGTTCGGGATCGCGACGCGTGGTCCGCTGACTACTCGAAGTCGACGAGGCGGTCAGACGAACCGAGGACGTTCGGCGGGTTGCCGGCAAGGTCCGTGATTCCGTTGAGCGCGGTGATGTTGAACGGAATCTGCATGCCTTGTGTGGTGCCTGATCCGGGCTGACCGATAGCCGTCGTCGTAAGCGCTCCAGTGAGCGTTACGGTCACGGTCGTGACCGCGGTGTCCCAGCTGCATGTCGCGGCGACATTTGCAGTCGGGCCCGGCGCGCCACCTGCGCACTCAATCGCGGCTGTCGTCCCGTCCTGGTCCTGGATAAAGATCGTGGCCGGCTTAGCAGGCGGTCCTGCTGAGCCGCCGCCGTTCATCTTCTCGCTGAAGGTGAGCGTGAACGAGTCATTGATGTCGGCGAAGTCACTGCTGCCAAGGTTATTGGCCATACGCGCGTCGATCATTGTCGGCGGCGTGAAGTCAGCAGCGCCCGTCGTGAAGGTGACCGTTGAACCTGAGGCAAGGTTCACGTTGAAGACGTTCTTGACGGCCCCGGCTGGGCCATTGAAGGTGAGGACGTACGTAGTGTTCGCCGGAAGCGCGGCGCTGGTGTCGAGGACCATCGGGGTGCCAGAGGTCTGCTGCGAACCACCAGCCGAGCTGCTCGTGTCGGTTGAGCATGCGCCCGGGCTGGTTGTGTCGACAACAAACGTTGGGTCCGTGGTCGCTGCATTGTTGTCGTTCAGTGTGAAGTTGCCTCCACCGGCGGTAAAGCCCCCGGCGAGGTTGCACCAGACCGCGGACGAGAAGTTGATCGTGACCGTCGAGGCTCCCACGGCACCAGAGGCCGACGTCATCGTCGGTGCGCCACTCGGTGCGGAACCTGCGCTCGCGGTCTGACCCTGCGGTGCGTTGATGGTGTTGCCGGATGAGTCGACGAAGCTGGTGTTGCAGCTCGTGTTGCTGACGCATGGCGGCGCGGCCAAAGCGTTCGAGTTAAGGTCCGCCTCAACAAACGCGCCCGGAGGCATCGAGTTCGCGAGGAACAAGTTGGCGGTTGTTACGCCGTTGTCCTTCGCGGTGTCACAAAGTGGCGTGTTGTCTGCGGTAACCGGGTCAGTCGTCGCCCCGCTCACGTTGTTGACGGTCCAGTCACCGGCGGCCAACGCGGCCATACGGCAGACCGGCTCGCTGTACGTGACGGTGACGACGTTCGACGCGACCGACATCGCTGTGTACGACGGAGCGGTCAAGTCTGCGTACGTGAAGGTGAGCCCGTTCGACGCGACGCCTCCGCTATTCGTCAGCGTGACGGTGACAGCGCCTGTGGCGTGCGCCGGCGAGACCGCTGTGACAGAGGTGCTACCGCAGCTCGTGACGGAGGCGTTGGTGCCACCGAAGGAGACTGACGGGAATGCCGGCGTGCAGACGAAGCCGCTACCGGCGATGACAACACTGGTTCCGCCGGCGTTCGTGCCGGTGTTCGGGGTGAGCGAGGTGATCGACGCGCCAGCGCCCGTGCCGCCGACGGTCGCGTCCTGGTAGTAACCCTCGGGGTGGATTCTCTCACCCGTCGAGGAGAGGACCAGGTCGCCGTTGAAGCGGTACGTGCCAGCTACGACCCCAGCGGGGGCCGCGATGTTGTAGCTGAACGTGCCGAGCGCGCCCGGTGCCGTCGTTGTCTGCGTCGTAGACGCGTAGCGAGTGGCTGAGAGCCATCCGCTGTTCCAAGACGCTTCGGTCGCGTCCTGCGCGTTGCAAGTGACCTTGTCCTCGAGACAAGCCGCGAGGTCAACCTGTGTGCCCGTGCCGCGCGACCAGGTCGTCGTGCCCGTGTTGGCGAAGAAGACCTGGAAG